>Ga0163150_10000929_pt1 | contig 51871 bp, 49 predicted proteins | sample OliLakLV19P2IB_FD_148628 | JGI IMG/M metagenome (GOLD analysis project Ga0163150, IMG submission 148628) | Freshwater microbial mat bacterial communities from Lake Vanda, McMurdo Dry Valleys, Antarctica - Oligotrophic Lake LV.19.P2.IB | ecosystem: Environmental > Aquatic > Freshwater > Lake >...
TCGTCGTCAGAAATTTCTTTGACTCCTCCTTTTACTACTTTGGTTCTGCGTTCATCTTTATATTTTTCAATAATTTCTTTAAGTTCATCGGAAATAACTTTAAGTATTTTTTTAGGACTCCTAATGAGATCTTCCATCTCTTTGATAAATTTTTGTTTCTCGGCTAGTTCGTTCTCCACAGCCTTTCGCTCGAGCCCAGCTAGTTTGGACAGCTTCATCTCAAGAATAGCAATGGCTTGCAGGTCAGAAAACTTAAATTCTTTAATCAAATTGAATTTAGCAGTTTGAGAATCTTTTGAGCCACGAATAATAGTGATGACGCGGTCTATTTTATCTAGCGCTTTCTTGAGCCCGAGCAAGATGTGTTCGCGTTCCTGCGCTTTCCTTAGGTCGTATTGCGAACGGCGCACCACCACTTCTTTGCGATGAGTAATAAATAGAACAAGAATAGATTTGAGTGAAAGGGTCTGGGGCACACCATCGACGAGAGCCACCATATTGAAATTGAAATTTGATTCGAGTTGAGTATTTTTATAAATATAATTTAAAACTTTTTCAGGATGCGCGCTATTTTTCAAATCAATGACAACTCGTATGTCTTTGGTAGATTCATCACGCAAACCCTTGATACCGTCGAGCTTTTTCTCTTGTACCAGTGTAGCTATGTCCATTATCAAATTTGATTTGTTCACACGGAAAGGGATGGAGGTTATAAGAATCTGGAAATTGCCATCTTTGTGTTCAACGATTTCAGCCTCCCCCCTACACACTACTCCACCCCTGCCCGAACCATACGCATGAAGTATGTCTTTGTGTCCATAAACGATGCCTCCAGTCGGAAAGTCTGGTCCTTTAACAAATTGCATCAAATCTTCGGTCGTAGCATCTTCGTTTTGTATCAAATGTTCAGTCGCCTCCAACACTTCTGCTAAGTTGTGTGGAGGAATATTGGTAGCCATACCGACAGCAATACCTAGAGTTCCATTTAAAAGGAGAGCTGGCACAGCTGAAGGAAAAACCACCGGCTCTTGGCGAGTCTGGTCATAGTTAGAACGAAAAGCAACTGTGTCTTTTTCTAAATCTCGCAGTAGCTCGGCAGAAATTTTAGTCATCTTCGCTTCGGTATAACGCATAGCAGCGGCATTGTCTCCATCAATCGAACCAAAATTCCCTTGGCCTAAAATAAGCGGATAACGATAAGAGAATTCTTGCGCCATACCCACCATAGAATCATAGACAGCGGTGTCGCCATGAGGATGGTATTTTCCGAGCACATCTCCCACTACGGTAGCGGATTTTCTAAATCGAGAAGAAAAAGTAAGCCCCATCTCATGCATGGCAAACAAAATTCTGCGGTGCACGGGCTTCAACCCATCCCTCACATCTGGTAAGGCACGAGCCGTGATGACCGACATCGCATACGCCAAATAAGACTCTTTCATCTCCACACCAATATCTACAGAGATTACATTCTCTCTTTTGGGTTCTTCTTTGTCTTCGGTTGATTTTGTAACTTTTTTTGCCATTACTTATTCTGCTACGTAAAGGTTGGACGGTTCGGAAATACTTTTATATCCATCGATAATACTCCCCTTCAATGCTGAAAACGGTTCCAAGCCCTCTTTGAGAGTTGACCCTTGGTCTTCAGTCGCTACTTTTGTACCTAGACTATATGTCCAAAGAACCACCAAGACGAGAGAAGAAGCTAGAGTGAGAACATGCAAAATATGCATTCTGTGTTCCTCGGGTCGCTTTCTTAAATTGTGAATAAACTTTTTCATATTTTTTACTTTGTAATTTTACAAACTTTGTAATACGACCACTTCGCCCTCCTTACCATCTAAATCTTTTCTTTTAAGGGTTATTTTATCAACTGTTTCTGCTTTTTCTTCTCCAATTTCTTTTAAGAAAATTTTGAGCGCTCCTGCGTCGTAGTCCATCGGGATAATCATTTTGGGTTCGAGCGATGATGCTAGTTTGGCAGAAGTTTTTGCATCAAGCAAGCCTCCGCCACCAATCGGCACAAAAAGAATGTCGGCGCCGTTTATAACTTCTTGAGCCTCTTTGGAAATTTCTGCATCCGAAAGTGCTCCCAGAAATACGATACTGATGTTGTCCACCGACAAAAAGTAAATAGTGTTTATGTATTTTTTACCTCCCACCAGCGCATTCGACAAAATTCCTTTAACGAAAATTTCTTTTATCTCATAGTCTCCAGGGCTATTAATAGCGAAAGGAGCTCTCTCTCCATGGGAAAGTTGCTCGATGCCGTTGTAGTCTGCATGGTTTGTCGTGATGAGCGCGATGTCCGCTCCAAAATGCGCCGAGATACCGGATTTGGAACCCTTGCTGACTGGGTTAAACGCAATAACCATGTCTCCCTGCGTAATTTTGAAAAACTGCTTGCCGAAATATGTAATTATCATCGTACAAAGTATAGCAAAAAGCACACGAAAAAGGAAATACAACCTCACCCCTTAATCCCCTCTCCAAGCAAGCTTAGAGAGGGGAAAAACAAAAATTTTGGTATGGTTATAACCATTTAGTTTTACCAGTATTAACAATTAAAATTTTCTTATCTTTAGGGATTTTGTCTTTTATTTGCAAAAGCAAACCAAGCCCAGCAATTCCAGAAGGTTCGCAATTTATTTTCTGTTCATTTGCAATTTTTATTGCTTCATCCAAGTATTTTTCTTCTAAGTCGTAAACTTGGCTCATTTCTCCAGTTAGACCTGTGTATCTATAAAATTTTATCCACTGTTTTGAATAATTAGCAAATGGCAAAAATGGAGCATATAATTTGTCCGCTTTACTTTTCGGATTTGTCGTTGTTGCTCCTAAAATTGAAGTTTTCTTTAGTATTTCCATACTACCTTTAAATCGAGGGTCATTTACTTTGTAGTTTAATTCTTTTTTAACAATGTTTATTATATTTTCGTAAAGTTGCCCTGTGCCAAAAGGTACGAAAATAAATTCCGCATCACTATTTATTATTTCATAACTTAACCAATCATAAAACCTGACAGTCGGGTCGTAAGCCTCATTTGAGGTAATATCAAAACCTTGCTCATTGTGGGTGAGTCGCAGAATGTTCTCCCAATCAAATGTTTTTTTACCAAGATCTTCTAAAAAAACCTTGCAACCAACTTTTTTTAAATTGTTTACAATACTAGAATCTGTTTGAGAATCCATCAAAACATGCAGATTGGGCAGTTTATATTTTTTAAGCTGGGTTTGTATTGCTAGTGCTGCGGAACCAGAACTCAAAATAGATGATTTTGGTAATTCTTTAATTTTCCCAGCATTTTTTGATAGGAGAAACTCTTTATAAGTAACTATCATTTCCCAAGCCATTCTGTCTTTGTGTGTTCCAGTTTTGTTATGGCTTTCGTCTTTCAACCAGACATTAGAAAATTCCGGCACTTCAATCTTATATGTTGGCGTAGCCGGAAATTTAGGGTCATCAGGAGGAAATTCTGGCTTATCAGAATCATTTTCAGATGCCACGATAATTGATTTCAATATTTCTTTTTCTTCGTTTGATAAAGCCATATTACAAGTCATTACTTTCTTTGCTCACAAAACAAGGATACCAGAAATCATAGATTATTTCAACAATGGGTATCTTTCTTTTTTTAACCCACGCGTATTTTGCCCCTCTCCGAAACTTATTTTGGAGAGGGGCCAGGGGTGAGGGTGAAGCTAAATTTTAAATGCACCTCACCCCTTAATCCCCTCTCCGAAGTACCAGAGAGGGGAAAATGCTATTATTAACTTCATGCCCAAATTAAAGATAATAATCAAAGCCCGCTACCTACGACAAGAAGAAACGAAAACCGAGCAAATTCTCTGGAAAGAATTACGAAACAAAAATATTGGCATGAAATTTAGAAGACAACACCCCATTGATATGTTTATCCTCGATTTTTATGCGCCTAAAATAAAACTTGCCATAGAGCTCGATGGCTCTAGTCACACAATAAAAGAAAACAAGGAATACGATAGAGAAAGGACAAAATATTTAGAATCCAAAAATATAAAAGTTTTAAGGTTTTGGAATTTGGAAATAGAAAAAGATTTAAAGAATGTACTGAATAAAATTAAAGAAAAAATAAAAGGTATTTAAATTTCTCCCCTCTCTGGTACTCCGGAGAGGGGCTTAGGGGTGAGGCGAGACTAAGAGCTTGCATTTTTATTATTTTATAGTAGTATGCTTACACAACCTAATACACATATTAAAAGCACGGATTTGGGGTAACCCTAGTAAAGTCCAGAAGACTAAAACTAGAACCCGAGCCTCACTCCGCCTTTTGGGCGGAATTTTAATTTAATCAAAATGATAAAGAACACAGAAGAAGTAGTAGAGGAAAATTTGGTTTTGGCATCTATTGTTGATAGAAGTGGCACTAGGCCAGAATTGGGTGCCTTAGTAGAAGGTCCAGTAATTATTATTGAAAAGTCTTCCGTCTATGTAGACCTGTCCCCTTTTGGTACGGGTATTATTTACGGTCGCGAATTTATCAATGCTAAAGATATTATCAAAAAGATAAGTCTGGGCGACTCCATCAAGGCAAAGGTTGTCGATGTTGAAAACGAAAACGGCTATGTAGAGCTTTCACTCAAAGAAGCAAAACAAGCGCTCACTTGGAGCGAAGCAGACAAAGCCATCAAGGCGAAAACTGTTATGAGCCTAGAAATCAAAGATGCCAACAAAGGAGGACTTATTTTAGAATGGCAGGGCTTGCAAGGTTTCTTGCCAGCCTCTCAGCTCAAGCCCGAACACTATCCTCATGTTGAAGATTCAGATAAAGATAAAATATTGAAAGAATTGAAGAAACTGGTGGGAGAAAAAATCTCTGTGATGATTATCTCTACCCTACCCAAAGAAGGAAAACTTATTTTCTCTGAAAGAGACAACAACCCTGAAGAAAAGAAAGAAATCCTAAGCAAATACAGCATCGGTGATGTACTAGATTGTACTGTAGCTGGACTAGTAGACTTCGGAGTATTCTTGAAGCTCGAAGACGGACTCGAAGGCTTGGTGCATATATCCGAGCTTGATTGGGGCCTTGTAGAAGACCCTCGCACTATGTTCAAAGTGGGCGACAAGCTAAAAGCAAAGGTTATAGAAATAAAAGATGGCAAAATTTCACTTTCAATCAAAGCTCTCAAAGAAAACCCTTGGAAAGAATTTGAAAATAAGTTGAAAAAGGGCGACATCGTCAAAGGTGTAGTCATCAAGTACAACAAGCACGGCGCACTGGTATCTATCAAAGAAGGTGTGGCTGGGCTCGTACACAATTCTACTTTTGGTACCGAGGCCAAGCTTCGCGAAAAACTAGAACTTGGAAAAAACTACAACTTCCAAATAACTCTATTTGAACCAAGAGATCACAAAATGACCTTGATGCATCTAGAAGACAAAGAAGTCTAAGACACAAACAAAAAACCTCCGAGAGATCGGAGGTTTTTTGTTTGTATTTTAGACAGCAATATTTATTTCTATATCAGCTAGGTCTTCGTGGCCGATGGCATCCATGATAGATATCACTTGTTCGGCATAACGAGGCACGATAGAAGGCGGGTTGTAGGCACGCAAGATTTGCCTAGTGTCTTTGTTGGCATAGTGATAGCGGGTATTGGGGTTATTTCCTCCCAAGTTTCTAGCGACGGTTTCGATAGCGTGTCCGTTTGATTCAAAACCAATCTTACAAGAACCCCAACCAAATGGGTTGTTCTTCACACGCTTACACTCGAACTTACCACCAGTAGACTCACGAATAGCAATAGCTGGAACTAGGCGCCAGTCGAGTTCGTTTACTTCAGCCTCAAGTACCATTTTCATACCAGTACCATCAAGAGGCATGCCTTTCGACTTGAAGTAAGCGTCGATAGCTTCTGCTCTAGCTTCTCGCTTTTCTTGCTCTTTGGCTTCTATAGCCTTGGCGTCCATAGCTTGATTAAAAGCTAAGTTACCTAGACTTTCGATATTAAATTTTTGTGACAATACAGTTTGGGAGGTTGAAACTAAACCTGGTCCTGTTGGAGGTAGACTCGCTACAGAACTAGATAAAGTAACAACTGGTAATAAGATAAACGACTCCACAAACCGTATTAATTTTTTATTCTTCATAAGTAGTGGTATATGCTCCACCAACCAATGGACTGCTTTCGGTTTACTTTTAAGTTCCTAAAAAGGTACCTAAAATTAAAAAATCCTTATCTATAAGGCTTTGAGCCTTAGGAAAGGACATACTTTAATACTAGCATATTTGAATTAAAAAGTCAATAGTTAGACAACAACTTTTTTATCTGTCAACTTAAAATATCCTTATTTTATAAGGGTATTTTGACACACCACCTTGACAAATAAGGCTAAAAAGGAGGTAATTCAGCATTTCTGGGAAAGGGTTTAAGGAGGTTTGCAAAGAAAATGGAAAGAACGTAGTATGAATGGGTGCAGACCAACATAAAAGACGACATAATAAGCTTAGTCTCCGCCCTAAGGGAGGACGGTAAGACATATTTAGCAGATTGTATTCTAAATAATTGGCAGAAAACCGCCCTTGCCTACTCTAAAGAGCTCAATACATATACCCCTGCGCAACCGATGGAGCCCGAACTCATGAAGGCTTTTGAAAAAGAACTTGAAAGACTTGGTACGAGGAGTGACTTAAAAGTAAAGATTCTTGAATCTCTTGAGAAGAGAAGGGTGTTACAAACAGCTCCCCACCTCGGTGTCGCCGAGAGCCCGCGCATGCTCGCCATCAACTGGCTGGGTTCACTCGGTGTAGAGGGCGATGAGTTTTATGTTGTCGGCATGTTCTCTGGTATTCCTTTTTCTAATAGTTCCCGCCCTGGACGCATAAATCTTAAAAAAGATTCAGTCAATTTATTTCCAAGTAGTATGCAAGACGATTTAGTTTTCCGAAGTAAGATTCCAGAAAAATTAGTTACCAAAATTGCAACTTTACCAGAAAAATTGCGAAAATTATTGCCACCCGCCGTAAGTGGTGACTCGTATACGAAGTGGGCACTTACGGCTTGTAGTAATATTGAGAATAAAATTTTAGGAAAAAAAAATTTGGTTTATTTGGATATCAATGAAGTAGCAACAAACTACTGGGAAAATATAAAAGAAAAGAAAGATCACCCTGTAAATAAATTAAGGAAGACAGAAAAATCTAATCTTTTACTTACATTTCTACCTCTTCTTCTCAATCATTTCAAATGCTTTGGTTCGTTCAGGCAAGTAGAATATCTACCGCGGTACCAAGAAAAATTGGCTGGCTTAGAATTTATGAAAAATTTTGCGGTGGACACGGTACCAACTACTAGCCTCACCACTCTAGAGTTTGTAGACAATCCCCACCCTGCTGATATAATACTGGGAGAAAAATTTGAGCCAAATGAGGAAGCTTTGTTTGGAGAATTACTATTAAATATGAAAGAAACTCTGCTTAAAAAATAATGGAAAATGAGAAAACACAAAAGAAAATTCATTTTATCGGTATCTGTGGCGTGGGTATGAGTGCGCTCGCTGTCATGCTCAAAGAACAAGGTAATACCATCTCTGGTTCTGACGATGGCTTTTATGAACCAACTGCTAGTTATCTAAAAGACAACGGCATCGCTGTGCTCTCTCCTCACAAAAAAGAAAACATTCCGAAGAGTGTAGATATCATCGTCATCGGTAGGCATTCCAAGCTCAATGCTGAAGAAAACGAGGAAGTGAGGTTTGCTCTCACTACTCCCAAAAAGATAAAATCTTTTCCTGAGATACTGAGCGAAATTACTAAAGATAGAGAAAATATTGTGGTGGTGGGTAGCTATGGCAAGTCCACTTGTGCATCTCTCATGACTTGGTGTTTACTTCAAAGTGGAGTAGAGGCTGGATACTTTTTTGGAGCCATACCAATTGGTTTTAAAAAAAGTGCGCAGATTGGAAAAGAAAAATACTTTGTCTTAGAGGGAGACGAATACCCCGCATATGCCAGTAGTGGCGAAAGTAAATCAAAATTTTTATATATGCACCCGACACATATACTACTTACCGCCGCCGAGCACGACCATATAAATGTATTCCCAACTCTAGAATCTTACCTAAAACCATACAAAGAATTACTCGAGCTTTTACCGGAGGATGGCTTACTGGTAGCTGGCATAGACAACCCCAACGTCAGAGATGTAGTGGGTAGTAGGAGTGTGGTGACTTATGGAGTATCAAACAATACATCTTGGCACGCAAAAAATATAAGATACGGCAAAGAAACAAGTTTTGTTTTATGTAAGGGTGCTGAAGAAATAGTAGAGCTTAGCACTTCCCTTTTGGGCGAGCATAATATAGAAAACATTGTGGGTGTTTCTGCTTTTTTGCTCGAGAAAAATTTAATCACTATAGAGCAATTACAAGGTGCAATTTTGACTTTCGGCGGGTTGAAACGACGGCTCGATTTGAAAACTGATGAATCTTCGGTGTTGGTGTACGAGGGCTTTGGTTCGTCTTACACTAAAGCCAAAACCGTTTTTGATGCCGTCAAACTACACTTCCCTAAAAAAAGAATTGTCACTATTTTCGAACCTCACACATTCAGCTGGAGAAACAAAAACAACCTTCATTGGTATGATGATGTATTTGAAAAAAGTGATATTACCCTTGTCTTAAAACCAGCTCTACACGGACAAGGTACTCACGAACAAGCCGAACTTATCGACATCCTAGAGCAAATACGAAAAAACAAAAACAATGTCTACGGCGTAGAGAACAAAGAAGAAACAATGGAAATTTTAGAGAAAACTGTCAAAGCAGATGATCTTATCGTCTTGATGTCGTCCGGCGACTTGGGAGGCCTGATAGAAAAAATTCCAACTTGGGTAGAAAAAAAGTTCCCTAGATAGTTATTTGATTAAACCCTTGTTATATCCCAAAGCAACGAGTTTTTCATAAGTAATCCAAACCTCGTTTGGTATATCCTGTTCTATTTGAAAACCCAACTTTGGGTATTCTTTTATTCTCCGTAAATCCCCTACCATAATATTTATAATTTCTTCTTTTGTGTAGTAAAGATTATCCTTAATATAATCTTTATAAGATATCTGCTCTGAAGTTAAGAAAGTTTTTGGTTCAGGCCAACGTTTTTTAAATGCTGAATATACTCTTCTGAGAGCATACGGCTTATGAACAAGAATAATTTTGTCGTGTGGAATATTTTCTTTTAAAATTAATTCTTTGGAAAGAATAATATTCTCGCCTGTATTACACGACTTGTTTTCAATAAAAATTGCTTCTCGGGGTATGCCTCTTCCTAATGCAATATCTGCGTACTTTTCTGCTTCGGGTTTTGTTAAATTTTGCTTATCACTATGGTACCCAGAAAATATAATATATTTAGCATAACCTTCTAAAAACAAATCACACACTTTATGAGCGGGAGATAGGTCTCGACTACCAAAAACCAAAATGCAATCGCTTGAAGCCACAACGTCTTGCAAGTTCATGTAATCCCGGATTATTTGTGCCAAACTATCAACTTCATTCATGTTTTTTCTATTCTATAATTCTAACGAATTGTAGAATACTTTTGCCACGCCGAGTTAGTTTGTGCCGAATTATGTTGCCTTCGTTTTTCTTCGTTACCAATCCTGCAATGGCCATTTTTGTGATGTGGGCCGAGACATTTTTAAAATCAGATTTAACTTTCTCTGATATCTCTTGCACAGAAAGATTTGATTCTTTGCCCAATAAACCCAAAATTTTTATGCGATTATGATTCGCAAACCCCTTAATTATTCTCTCTAACTCTCTACTTGTTTTTTTCATAAATTTCTATTCTATAATTCTATAGAATGCTAGAATGAATTGCAACTAATTTAGTATTTTCTTATACTCCTCCATATCGTCGAAGTGTCTTTTGACTCCATTTATTTCTTGGTAGTCTTCATGGCCCTTACCGGCGCAGACGATGATGTCTCCTTTTTGTGCTATCTGGACAGACTCTTTGATGGCCTCTAAACGGTTGGAAATAGTTTTAATTTTTTCAAAATCACTTTTCTCTAAGCCAGTTTTCATTTCTTCAATTATTTTATCCGGATCTTCGGTTCTAGGGTTGTCGGAAGTAAATATTGTAATGTCGGAATGCTCTACTCCGATTTTACCCATCAATGGCCTTTTCATCGGGTCTCGGTCTCCCCCGCAACCAAAAACAGAAATAATTTTTCCATTACCCTCTCGCATTTTCTCTGTAGTTTTCAAGACATTCAAAAGCGCATCGGGGGTGTGAGCATAATCCACAATACACATAACACCAGAAGAACTCACAAAATATTGAAATCTCCCTCTGGGTGGCTCAATGTTTTTCAAAATCTCCCTAACTTTCTCTTTGTCTTTCCCTAACAATACAGCAGCGGCGTAAACCGCGAGTGCATTATAAATATTAAAATCTCCGATTAATTTTGTTTCCAATTTGTCACTAAAATCAGCTCCCTCCCTAAAACCATAAGTATACTTTTTTGCTTTTATTCCTTCCAGCATTTTTTCCCCTTTTTCGTCGTCTATGTTAGAAAGAGCAAATGCAAAGCTCGGAAGCATTTTGAAAAATTTATGCTTAGCTTCAAAATATTTTTCCATCGTCTTGTGGTAATCCAAGTGGTCTTGTGTCAGGTTGGTAAAAATTCCACCAGCAAAAGTGAGGCCCCAGACACGGTTTTGGTCGAGCGCGTGTGAAGACACTTCCATAAAAACATATTCGCACCCAGCGTCTAGCATTTCTTTTAATAATTTACTCAAAGAAACAGAATCGGGAGTGGTGTGCGTAGCGGGTCTTTTTTCTCCGGCAATCAAGTTCTCCACCGTGCTAATGAGCCCAGCTTTGTACCCAAGACTTGTCGCCATTTTGTATAAAAGTGTGGCTGTGGTCGTCTTACCATTTGTACCCGTCACCCCTACCAATTTCAATTTCTTAGACGGATTGCCGTAATAATACATAGCCCATACAGACTTCACTCTCCACCAAATTTTTTTAAAAGTTTTATTGTTATTTATCATGATTTTAATACTTACCAAATATTTTCTTTACTAAAATTTTAGAAAACAAAGTCTTATAATCTAACGCTGGGTACAGGGGCAGTGAGCCCTGCAAGATACCATCTATCGAAATCCATTCTGCATCAAATTCATGAGTATCTTCAACAACATGAATCTTATTCTGCTTGTATAATTCTTTGTTCACCAAATCTCCAACATAAAAGAAAACAATCTCATGTCTCTTAATACCCTCAAATGTGAAAAGGTTTTCTATAACATCTATAATTTCCAAGTTTTCAATTTCACTATGTAGTTCTTCTTTAATTTCTCTGCGTACCGCACTTTTGCCAGTTTCAAAAAAATCAACACCGCCACCCAAAAAACGATAGAAGTGTTCATTCTTTACTTTATCGAAACCTTTCGATACTAAAATTTTTCCATCTTTGTGGAAAATACACATTGCTTTGAGATTAAATTTTGAAGTTTCGTCTTTCATTTTTTTACCCAACATACTCAAACCTTGGAACTTTTTTACCATCTACTTCCACATCTTCAACAAACATTGCTAGCGGACGCACCCATAGCGAATAATCGTCCGTTGTTTTTTGGTACATCACAAGTTTTTCTCCAGTTTCAGAATGAATAGCAACCCCAAGAACCTGATATTCCTTTCCTTTATAGTGTCTATACTTTCCCAACTTTATGGTTTTATTTTCCATAATGGTTTTTTTTAACTAATTAACGATTTTCGATGTTGCGGAGCGTTGATTAAACCACACTTTTTGTATTTAAAGACTATGCCAGTTGCTGGGTTAATCGCCCCACAGGGGCATGGATCGTTTCGGCCAATTCCGCTTCCATCTTCACTTTGTGCGCTCGCAATACTTGCCGAACCCTTGGTTTCGGCGTGACTGGTTACTAGGGTCTGCTTAGGTGATGCGCTTTCTTCCTTCTGGCTTCGCATGGCTTCTTCGGCATTGATGTTGCTAATTAAAGAAAAAACTTGCCCACGAAAAGCTTCCTCCATTTCTTTAAACATGAAAAGTCCTTCTTTTTTATACTCGACGATTGGTTCACGCTGGCCATAGGCCCGCAGATTCACCGAACTACGCAAGTAATCCATCGCTTCTAAATGTTCCATCCAAAGTGCGTCGTTGGTATAAAGTGCGATTCTACGCACCGTCTCATAAAAAGCTTCTTCTCCCAATTTTTCTTTTTTCTCTTTTATTGTTGCCCCCACCCCATCTTTGCCTTCAGCTATTTTTCCGAGCAATTCATCTATTCTCTCCCTGTCTGCGCGCAACATTTTTTGTCTTCTTTCGTAAATAATTTTTCGTTGATGGTTCATCACATCGTCGTATGACAGAGTGTGCTTACGAGCATCAAAATGAAAACCTTCTATCTTGGCTTGTGCACCCTCAAGAGACTTACCAATGAAACGGTTTTCAATCGGCTGGTCTTCGGGTATACCAAAACGCCCCATCATTGTTTTTATTTTCTCCGCACCGAATACCCGCATCAAATCGTCTTCGAGCGACACGAAAAATTGCGTTGCCCCAGGGTCGCCTTGTCGGCCGGCTCGCCCTCGTAGCTGGTTGTCGATTCTTCTGGCTTCGTGCCTCTCAGTACCGAGCACAAAAAGCCCGCCAGCGTTTTTTACTTTTTCATATTCTTCAGTGGTGTGAGGGTTGCCTCCTAGTTTGATGTCGATTCCACGCCCAGCCATGTTTGTGGCGATAGTGACCATTCCAAATTTTCCAGCTTGAGCAATAATCTCTCCTTCTTTTTCGTGGTTCTTGGCGTTTAATATTGTGTGGTTCACTCCTTCTTGGCGCAAATAAACAGAGAGAAGCTCGTTTTTTTCAATCGAAATGGTACCAATCAACACGGGCTGGCCTTGCTCATTGAGTTCTTTTATTTTTTTAGCAATCGCTTGAAATTTACCTTTCTCGGTTTGAAAAATTACATCCGAGTGGTCGAGACGCACGATGGGACGATTGGTAGGGATGACTATGACATCGAGTCCATAAACTTTCAAAAACTCTTCGGCCGAAGTGTCGGCTGTACCCGTCATGCCCGAGAGTTTTTTATAAAATCTGAAGAAGTTTTGAAAAGTAATCGAGCCCGAAGACCTAGTTTCGTTTTCAATTTTTACTCCCTCTTTGGCCTCAATCGCTTGGTGGATACCTTCGCTCCAGCGTCGGCCGGGCTGAAGCCTGCCAGTGAATGGGTCTACAATAATGACTTCTCCTTCTTTTACGACGTAGTCCTTGTCGCGTTCAAAAATAGCTTGAGCTTTGACTGCTGTTTCTAGATGGTGCACATTTTTTATACCCTTTTCTGTATATATATTGTCTACGCCGAGAAGATTTTCAGCTTTGGTTATGCCCTCGTCGGTCAGAGATATGGCCCGCAATTTCTCATCTACAGCATAGTCTGTATCTCTTTTAAGTTGCTTGGCTATTTGATTAAATTTGGTATAAAAATCTTCTGAATCTGAAGAAGCAGACGAAATAATAAGTGGGGTGCGCGCCTCGTCTATCAATATAGAGTCTACTTCGTCGACGATTGCAAAATTGTGGCCTCGTTGCACCAAGTTGTCTAAGCTTACAGCCAAATTGTCTCGCAAATAATCGAAACCATATTCGTGGTTTGTGCCATAGGTAATGTCGGCGGCATAGGCTTCACGACGGCTACATGGTTTTAGAAAATCATAAATTATTTTAAACTCCCCTACTCGATCACGTTCTTCGTCCTCCTCTTTATGCTTTGGGTCATAAAGATATGAAACATTTTGCGAGTTGATGACTCCTACTGATAGTCCTAAAAAATTATATACTTGCCCCATCAAGACTGCACCCAGTCGCGCCAAGTAGTCGTTCACGGTTATGAGGTGTGCGCCTTCTCCGGTGAGCGCATTTAAATAAAGCGGTAAGGTGGCCACTAGGGTTTTACCTTCACCTGTTTTCATTTCTGCAATTTTACCTTGGTGTAGGGCAAGACCACCGAGTAATTGCACTTCATAATGCCTCTCGCCCAGGTTTCTTTTGGCGGCCTCGCGAACTAAGGCAAACGCCTCGGGCAAGATATCGTTTAGCATCGCCTTCCTGTCCTCTGGTAGGCCTTTTGCCAATCGGTCTTTAAATTCTTGGGTTTTCTTTAAAAAATCAGCATCTGCCAACTTCGAAGTATCTGCTTCAAAAGCGTCTATTTTAGCCACCACCCCCTTAGAATCCGATATGAACTTGGAGCTGAAGTTGCCGAACATTTTATTAAACAAACTCATGGATATATATTAGCATGAAAACAAAAAAATCCCGCCGTGGCGGGATTTTTTCTTAAATCTCGATATGAAATCGTGATCTTGAGAGTAGCGAAAGACTACGCTCGCTTCTTTCCTTTCTTTGCTACTTTCTTTGCTACTTTCTTTTTTGCTGCCATAATATTTTTTAAATTAAGTTATTAATTCTACCCGCACACTTATTTTTTAAAAATAAGTGTGCGGGTTTAGTTTGCAATAAAACGACCTAGGATTTTTATTGCCTTACACTCTTTAATTATCTCGCATATCAACATGCAATACAATACTTTTTATAATAAAACTGTGGATAACCCCCACACTTACTTTTTCATAGATTTTTTGTTCTGCTAGGGAATTTCCAGACAAATAGATTTTAGTTGAAATAAAAAAGGTAATTATTGTTACTATTGAAAAATCAGAATAATAAAAAAGTAAGTGTGGGGGATAACTCCCAATTTTCTTTTCGCATAGCGAATTAGAAAATTGAGGATCCTGAAGAAATTTTTTATTTATAAAAATTTATGAAGGGTATACACAAAAAACAAAACCCCGTCGCTTGTTGGCGACGGGGTTTAAAATTATTTTCACTTGAAGCGGGTGATGGCGAAACTCCAACATATGTGCCTATGTGAGTGCGACCACCCGCTACAGATAAAAATAATCTGAACTAAAAATAATTATAGCACAAATTTAATTCGGGCTGCTGGGAATCGAACCCAGTCTACAACCACCCCATGGTCGCGTACTACCGGTATACTACAGCCCGTTAAATGTCCTGTTTTTGTGGACCTGGGGAGAATCGCACTCCCGACTCGTCCATGCCATGGACGCGTGTTACTACTATACTACAGGCCCTAGTTAAATGACTTTAGCAAAAAGTAACTTTTTTGTAAATTAAAAAGATTTATAATACGAGACGGCTGTGTTTGTGCAAATTTTATTTAATTCGAGTGATAAGATAGAGCATAAGTTTTTCGCTTCTTTGTCGGAATGGTAATAAGAAATAAAATCTTTGACTGCACCCACGATGCAATTTGATTTTTCGTTATAATCCGCACCCAAATCACAAGTCGCTTTTGTTTTTTCTGCATTACTCAAACTCTGCCCTGATGCATCTCGCCCGAGGCTTTGGAAACAAATATTTTCATACCCCTTGTCCGCTGTGCGACATAAAGCAAAAACTTTTGAAAAATTATTATTCGTAACTTTCAACATATAAGAAGTCTGCATCAAATAGCAGGACCCTTTGTATGTATCTACCACCGCACTACATGGATATAGCGGTTCGCTTGGTTTCAAAAAATTTGTAACATGTCCCTTACCGTCGGCAATGACATTTTCCATAAATGCTCCGCCGTAGCAAGAAGTTTTTTCCCACTCTCCATTTAGTGTATTGCAAATATCAAGAGACTTAAACAATTCATTGTCGCTGATAGCCATCAAGCCATGCCCCAAACCATGCACGCAATTGTAATAACCAAAACTATATTCGGCTTTACCAGCTATGTCGGAACAAATGCTATTCAATTGATCTATCACTTTATCTTTTCCAATATTCCCTACTATGCCTTCCATCACTCCGTGATAGTACCCAGACCAACAAAAACTATCCCCATGATTAAAAGCTTCTGAAACTTTTGGATACAACACTACCGCTTTATTCCCAAGTACATGTGTAAGAGGGTGACACTGCGAACGAACATATGCATTTTCAGCATACCTTTTCTTTAAATCATCAAAACTGGCGGTAATTCCTTTCTCTACCGTCAGTTTGTTGTAATACTCTTCATAACAACTAAAATCTGTTCCATTCTCCAAACATTTGGAGTCAAAGGTAGAATTTTCTGCTAAGCCGACAACTGATGAACCGTCTGTATTTATAACGTTCACAAAGCCACGACGAGAAGAGCTTGAGTGATCATGAAATTTCCAATTCCCCACTTTATCAAAAACAAAACTCCATTCTGCCCCTGGTTCTATGTCTATGTTTGGGTCAAATTCTGGGTAAATAGTATGTATGGGGTGTGCGTCTGAAGCAGGCCAGTGGCCCACTGTCCCAATATTTTTAAAAGTAACGGTAGTGCCGACTGGTATAGTAATTTCGCTAGGAGTGAAACCATCGTCGTCGACAGATATCACCACACTAGCAGGGCTTTTGTCTTCAACCTTTTTGTTTGAATTAATTTTATTAAACCCTAGAATCAGGATTGAAATTACAATTATTATTATAGCTATGTGTTGGGCTTTCATAAATCTATCTTGTAACATTCTCTAGCATCTGTTCAACCACGTGGTTCATTTTTGCGCCGACAGACTCACAGGAATTCTGGAGGTGTGAGTCCTCGCGTAGATCTGGTAAAAAATCAAAATTTAAAATATAAATTCCCTTACTTGGATGCAGGACAAAATCAGACTTGAGGTAGGCTTTTACATCCAGATGCTCGTGTAAACTTTTTGCCAAATTATTTATTTTTTCTTTTTCAGATACTGTAAAGTTGCCCAAAGAGGCCGTGGGAGGAAAAGCGTAAATATTCTCACTCCTAAAACCATTGACCGAATGCACTGAACCGACTTTACCCATGATGAGCTCTTCCACCAAAATACTTTTTTGGTGTCTAACTCCGTCTTCTATAGAGCTGACTAGTTCGCCAAAAGTTTTCGCCACATGCACACCCATACTCACATCGGGCGTAAAAGACCTGACCACCCACGGGGCTCCAAATTTTGCGTGAACTTCTTTTGCTTTTTTAATAGCATATTTATCCAGTGGTCCATCGAAATCTTCTTGATAAAGTGGTAAGACGATGGCCTTCGGCATATTTACCCCTAGGCTTTTCATATAGTCTCGCAAAAGAATTTTGTTCTTAACGAGTGCAGAAAAAAATGGCGATACTCCGATGTGTGGAATAGACATAGTTTTAAAAACCCCAGATTGAGTACCACCTGCTGTATCCCAAACTGCATCTACTCTATGCATCAAAGAGTGTGGCAAGACAGGCATGCCGTGTATGTGCCACACGCCTTCTTTGTCTACCAAGATATCAATGGTTTTATATTTATCCGTTAGGTTTTTCTTGAGAAAATTAATTATGTTGCCACCATGAAACAAAGAAGAGTCGTAATGCTCCCCCACTCCACCACGCAATACTCCGATTCGTCGCATCATTGAATTATAACAAAAAATACCCCGCTTGTGCGAGGTGCTTTTTGTTTTTTAGATATTTGTCCCGACGCCTTTCGGGCCGGGAAGCGCGATTTTCCAAATCGGCTCTGTTCTTTGTTTTGTTTCGTTTCCTTCGGCCTCCATAGCTTTACGCGACGGAGGCTATAACCTCGGGTCTTTGCCTTCCCTCAGCTTTCGCTTTCGGGATCCACGATTTTTAATCGGGACGTGTCAAATTCTTTTTAGGACATTGAATTATTGTCCATTGCACGCTCAATTGAGGCGTACAATACCGACTCAATAAGCCGCGCTTTGCGCAAGTAAAAAGTTTTTAAAGTTCATAAAGTCAAAAGTAAATTAAAAATCTACTAACAACTTTATAACTTTCAACTTTATAACTCGGAGTGCATAGCACGACGGTTTTTTCATTGAATTATTCCACGACCAGCTTCCGCTAGCCGTGCCTTGTTACGACTTAGTCCCTGTCACCGAGCTTACCTTAGGACCCAATAAATGGGTACTTCGGGTACTCCCGGCTCCCTTGACTTGACGGGCGGTGAGTACAAGACTTGAGAACGTATTCACCACAGTTTAGCTGACCTGTGATTACTAGCAATTCCAACTTCATGGAGTCGAGTTGCAGACTCCAATCCGAACTAGGGCCGCTTTTGGACGATTAGCTCAGAGTCGCCTCGTCGCTGCGCGTTGTAACGGCCATTGTATTATGTGTGTAGCCCAGGGTATCAAGGGTCATGCTGACCTGGCGTCATCCTCTCCTTCCTCCCGCACCTTTATTCACTAGTGAACAAAGGTGCAAGTTATAAAGTGAAAAGTTGAAAGTAAAAAGTAAATACAAAATGCATAAACTAAAAACTTTATAACTTTCTACTCATTAACTAGCACTTTGCACTACTGTGCAAAGGTGCGGGCAGTCTCGTGTGACACTTGTAACACACAACGAGGGTTGCGTTCGTTACCCCACTTAAGGGAACAATTCAAACCACGAACTGACGACGGCCATGCAACACCTGTCCTATAGTCTTGCGAGGGATCTAGTTTCTTAGACCTTTCAATAGGATTTCTAACCCTGGTAAGGTTCTTCGTTTACCATCGAATTAAACCACATAATCCACTGCTTGTGCAAGTCCCCGTCTATTCCTTTGAGTTTTAGCCTTGCGGCCGTACTTCCCAGGCGGATCTCTTAACGCGTTAGCTAAGCCACTCAGAGGGTCGATACTCCGAATAGCGAGAGATCATCGTTTAGGGCGTGGACTACTGGGGTATCTAATCCCATTCGCTACCCACGCTTTCGTGCTTCAGTGTCAAATATGCGCCAGTGTACTGCCTTCGCATTTGGTGTTCCCCATGATATCAACGGATTTTACCCCTACACCATGAGTTCCGTACACCTCTCGCACTTTCAAGTTTTGCCGTATCTTTTGCCCTTCTTGGGTTAAGCCCAAGTATTTAACAAAAGACTAACAAAACAACCTACGCACCCTTTACGCCCAATAATTCCGGATAACGCTCGAGGCTCTCGTATTACCGCTCCTGCTGGCACGAGATTAGGAGCCTCTTATTCATGAGGTACCGTCAATAAACTTCTTCCCTCATAAAAGATCTTTACGTCCCAGAGGGACTTCATCAATCACGCGGCGTCGCTCCATCAGACTTTCGTCCATTGTGGAAGATTCTCGACTGCAGCCACCCGTAGGTGTATGGTCCGTGTCTCAGTACCATCGGTGGGGGTCAGCCTCTCAGCTCCCCTAGGCGTCATAGCCTTGGTAGTCTATTACACTACCAACTAGCTGATACCGCACAGGCCTTTCCCAAAGCGCAACAGAAATAAATCTGCACTTTACTCTTGCGAGACCATCGCGTATTAGTCCGGATTTCTCCGGATTATTCACGACTTTGGGGGAAGTTCCTGCGTATTACTACCTCGTTCGCCACTAATTAGTAACCCAAATCCTTTACTTGATTCTCAATCGTATTGCTACTTTCAAGTCTCTCATATTTTCATTGGACTAATTCGTTCGACTTGCATGCCTTATCCACGCCGCCAGCGTTCATCCTGAGCTAGGATCAAACTCTAACTAAAAGTTATTCCCCATTAAAGGGGGTAGAAACGAAACAAAACAAAAAACAGCCCTTCGTCGTTACACTCCTCAGGATCTTCGACACATTCGGCGCGAACGCCTCAGTGTCTCCGACACTTATTAGTTTTACAATAAAAGCATTTTTGTTATTCGTTAGAGTTCAATCGTTGCTCTAAAAATTATTTATACTTACTCAAAAAAACAAACAAGCTTGCTTGCCCTGCCATAGCTTTAGCGACGGCGGGCACTTGTTCTCAAAACCTATTCTTTTGTCAAAGAAGTTATGTAAATAAAAACGCCTTATCCATACAAGGACAGACGCCTTAGTGAGAAGTATATAGGAAGCAAGTGCCTAAGTCAAGCAAGAAAAAGCTCTTATTTTACTTAGGGTGTTTTATATTTCTATTGTGTTTTAGCGCGAATCTCTGTAACACAATTTTCTACTAAAGTCATATGTTGTTCATCTTTTAAAATACTTCTATCGTTAAAGTCGTATGAAACATCTAGAAGCTTGCCCTTCACAAAAGACCGAGCTGGGGCAAAACACTCCAAAGTTCTGGCATATTGTAAAATTTGTGCGAATGTAACATTTTTATCTGCAGAGCTTGGTAGAGGAAGGAAGATTAGAAGAACGGTCGAATCTAAATCTATTGTCACATTTTTATCGAGTGGGAAAAAAGTTCCCATACCACGACTTCTTTCCGCATCATCAATGAGAGCTACTAGCTGTGGGCTCGCTCCAGAAACCTTAATAGAAAAGCTTCCATTGACTGCTACCGTAGACTGTCCATGAATAGTAAGAGCGTATAAATTTTTTCCAGCAATTTCATTTCTATTTACAAATCCACTAACAGTTATTGGCCCAGAAGATGCAGCAGTATTATTTTGGTTTGGTGTGTTATCTACAGGTACAATTTGGTTATCTGTCAGTGGTATTGGGGTCGTATTATCTACTGGTATTGTTTGATTGTCCGCAGGCACTACTGCCACATCAGTTTGTGGAAAGAAATTTTTTATTAAAGGTAAAGTTTTTAAATTATCTCTGAAAAAATAAGCCGAAGCACCACCAGCTAAAAGAACTAAAATTACAATGATAGAAATCAGTAATCCTTTATGACTGTTTTTCGGCATTACAGCCTCCTTCCCCGAAGTAGATATTTGAGAAATTGGGGCAGGTGCAACCGGTGGAGGGATACTATCAACCGCCAGCTTTACATGACGAAAAGCCTCTTCTACATCAGAGGCCAGCCAGCCATTTTTTACAAGAACTTCTTTTATCTGTTCGTCCGTCTTTCCATTTTTCTTTTCAACCCCAATGAAATCTAGAAGTTCTTTTGTAATCATATGATTTTGGATTACATCATTGTCTTAGCGTCCGCTTCAGACATAAACTTGAACATATTTCCACTACATTGCGCGCAAGTACCCTTAGCTGAATACCTATTTTTTTCATTCTTAGTCACAACAGGGTTCAGCATCATCTGCATCGTTGGTTTCTTATTTGTTCTACACTTCATACACAAAGCTTTTAATTCTGCCATATGATTTTACAAAATCACGTCGCGTACTGTCCATTAAAACACGATGCATTTTATTTCTTAATTATTAATAATAATCTAATTATACACTATTTCTCAGTAATTGTATACCTATCCAATACAGCTTCAAAGATAAGTGGGGCGACGATGGTCGCGTCGGACTCGATGACGAACATGGGGGTATCTTTGGTAAGTTTGTCCCAAGTTATTTTTTCGTTGGGAGTGGCGCCAGAATACGAGCCATAGGAAGTGGTGCTGTCTGAAATCTGGCAGAAATATCCCCAAGGTCGTACTGGTTTCTTTAAATCATATTTTATAGAGGGCACTACGCATATTGGAAAGTCTCCTGAAATACCACCGCCAATTTGGAAAAACCCAAGCCCAGGGCCTGCTTTGGAGAGTTCTTGGTATTGGTCATACAAATACATCATATACTCCACACCCGTTTTCATTACATTCGGATTTACCTCTCCCTCCTTACAGTATCCAGCAAAAATATTCCCCAAAGTAGAGTCTTCCCAGCCTGGCACCACGATAACTAGATTGTTCTTTGCTGCTTCGAGTAGCCAGCAAGCACTTGGGTCTCCCTCGTACTTACCCTTCAATTCTGAAGATAATAAAATCTGATAAAAATATTCATGCGGGAAATATCTCTCCCCTTTCGCTTCGGCTTCTTTCCATCTTTTTAAAATAATTGGCTCCACTACACGAAATGCTTCTTCTTCGGGGATTGAGGTGTCTGTTACTCGACGCTCCCCTCTTTTTAAAATTTTCTCATCATCTTCTTTTGTAAAATATCGGTAGTCCGGATAATCCTTATAGCTGTCGTGAGCCACCAATCGAAAAACGGATTCTTCTAGGTTTGCGCCAGTACAAGAAATAGCGTGAATTTTTTTCTCCCGAATCATCGGCGCCAATGTTACCCCGAGTTGCGCCGAGGACATGGCTCCACCCATCGCGAGCAACATTTTTCCCCCATCGTCTAAATGCTTCTTGAAGGCAATAGTCGCATCTTTCATCGAGCGAGCATTGAAATTATGGAATAATTTTTGAAATAAACCCAAAATTGAAGTTTCCTTTGTCATATATATTATTATACAAAAAAATTGATTAAAAATCCAAAAACAATTCTATTCTTTAATTCCTTCTGTCTCTTTATATCCTCTTAATATTTCTCTAGCTTGAGATAAACCTCCATATTTCTGTCGTATTGCTCCTAAAAGATAACCATATTCTTTTCTAAAATCAGACACCACGGGTAAATTTTTTGGATCCAGCCCAGCCTTTTTTATTTCTTCCACCATTTCTTCATCAGATGCTTTCAGCCAGAAACCATTCGGTCTGTGTAATATTTTTGACCCTAATGCCTTTCTTGTTTGATTAAAATCACCAAATCGACTTAATAAGCCATAAAGTAAGTTTCCATTTTCTTTTCTCATCACAACCGAAGAAGGTAAGTTAGCTGGGTCTAAGCCCCTCTTTCTTATCTCGTCTAAAAGCTCTTTTTCAGATAAATCTTTCCAGTAGTTAGTTGGAGTTCTCAAAGTACTTCCACCGAATATTTTTCTGATCTCTGAAATATTCCCGAATCTTTTTTTAAGACCTTGTATTAGATCATTGTGCTTTTCTGCAAGTTTGTGATGCCCAGGAAGATTCTTTGGATCTAAACCTCTTTTACTTATTTCTACTTCAATTTCCTTGATTGAAGCACTTCTCCAAAAACCATAGGGGATGCGTCTAGGGCTTAATTTTGCTTGAAGAGGCGTAATAATTTCTTTTTCTATGGGTTCATCTTGCTGTAACACTGCTTTCATTTCATCTTTCCATTTTTCGCTATCTCCAGGATAAATGATGGTTTCTACATTTGGTTGACCCCTCAATTCATCTTTCTTTAGCGCGAGAACTTTCTTTACTTCTTCTAGATCAGCGGGGGCATTAAAAACGACAAAAGTCGCATTTCCTTCTTCATCATTTATGAAAACAATTTTATCTGCGGATTTGATAATGAAAGCTTGATAGCTCAACTGGCGCATCATTTTGGGGTCATTGGTGCCCTCAATAACTTCATAGCTTAAATTCATTTCTGCTAAAACTTCCATTAAATATCTTGACCTTGGAATAATTTCTTTCTTTTCCATGCCTGCTCCGCTACCAGTCATGATAGTTTCCCCTTCTTGCGGAGGCAAAATTGTCTCCGCAAGAATGGTAATGTTGTCGGGCAACTTTATGAAAGAGTGGTTTTGAGCACTCTGGTCAATAAAACCTTTGGCGTTGAATTTCCAGCTTTGGTTTCTTTCATCAAAAGTTAGGAAGGCTTGAGCACCCAACAGATTTGCTACATCTTTAAGAGAAACACGCTTAGAAGTAAGTTTAGTTATTTGGTCTGAAATTCCCTGCTTATATTTTCCTAGAGCGGAATCTTTGGATGTCTCTTGGGGTTTATCGAAATTCATAGCTCAAGCATACCAAATTTCACCAAAAAAACAAAAATTGAACTTGTTTACTTTTAATTTAAAATATGCGATACTCGAACATATGAATCTGGTCATACAAATCCTGCCTTATGCGGAGATAGTCTTAGGTGTTCTGTTAATATTAGCAATTTTACTTCAGCAAACAGGTGCTGGGGTCGGCGGAGCGTTGGGGGGTGGCGACAGTGCGTCTTTCCAGCATACTCGCCGTGGTTTTGAGAAATTTCTTTTTATTTTTTCTATTGTGTGTGCTGTTCTCTTTGCTTTATCAGCGCTTCTCGCTATAATACTTAAAGCAAATAGTTAAGAAAGAAACTATCGCAAGATGTCTCAAATGTTTTAAATCTTTTTCTTATGAAAAATTTTTTCAGTCTTATACGTAATTTTAAATTACCAAGCAGAAAAGAAACCAATTTGGCTTTTTCTTCTTTCTCTAAAAAAGAATGGCTGGTTTTTTCTGTTTTTGGAATAGTTCTACTCATAAGTACACTTTTGATACTCCAAAGTATAAATAAATCTTTTATGGTCAGCGTCCCATTAAAAGGCGGTGAAATTTCCGAAGGCATTATTGGTACTCCCCGCTTCATCAATCCAGTTCTTTCTTTTTCCGATGTAGATAGAGACCTCACAACCCTTATTTATTCAGGTTTAATGAGGAAAAACCAAGATGGCGAACTTATTCCAGATTTAGCGGTGGCATATGACATATCAGCAGATGGATTGGTCTATACTTTCACCTTAAAAGATAATATTTATTTTCACGACGACAAACCAGTCACTACCGACGACATCATCTTCACTATAAATAAAGCAAGAGACCCAGTTATAAAAAGTCCACGAAGCGGAAATTGGGATGGCGTAAGTATTGAAATACTAAACGAACGAGAAATTAGATTCACTCTCAAAAGACCTTATGCATCATTTTTAGAAAACACCACCTTGGGTATCTTACCAGCACACCTTTGGGAGATAGCCCCCATAGAACTTAGTGAATTTAACACCAACCCCATAGGTTCTGGTCCTTACAAAGTTTCTAAAGCAGCCAAGCAGTCCTCTGGAGTTATAGACTCTTTCGAGTTATCTTCTTTCAAAAAATTTAGCCTCGGAGAACCATACATAAAAAAGATAACATTGCGTTTTTATCCCAACGAAGATAGTTTGATATCCGCCCTTGAAAAAAAAGAAGTAGACCAAATCAGTTCAGTCACACCAGAGAAGGCAGAAACACTAAAGGCAAAACAATACCGCACCGAATCTTCCGTTCTTCCTAGAATATTTGGACTTTTCTTTAATCAGAATCAAAACCAAATTTTTACCGACAAAAATATAATAACAGCGATGAACCAAGCTATCGATAAAGACAATATAGTGCGTGAGGTTTTGAAAGGCTATGGTGTGTCTATCGATGATCCAATTCCTCCAAACATGATTGCTTACCAAAAACTAAGCGCCGAAAATAAAACCACCCGTGCAGATCAAATAGCTAGCGCAGAAAGTATTTTAGCAAAAGCTGGTTGGATAAAAAACGAAGAGGGCTTCTTGGAAAAAACGACAACCGAAAATAAAAAGAAAGTTACGGTGCCACTAGAGTTCTCAATTTCTACCGGTAACGCCCCCGAACTCGCTAAGTCGGCAGAACTCATCGCTTTCGATTTATCTCTCCTAGGTATGAAAGTCGATGTAAAAACTTTTGAAATTGGAAATCTAAATCAAGGAGTTATTCGTCCTAGAAAATACGATGTTTTGTTGTTCGGACAAATTATCAACAATGAATCAGATCTTTTTGCTTTCTGGCATTCATCACAAAGAAAAGATCCAGGGCTCAATGTAGCTATGTATACCAATGCCAAAGTAGATAAAATTTTGGAAGATGCATTTGTTTTGATTGATGAGGGACAAAGAATTAAAAAATATTCTCAATTTGAAAATGAAATCAAAAAAGACATGCCTGCTGTCTTTTTATATAGTCCAGACTTTATTTACATAGTGTCGAAAAATTTAAAAGGTCTCCAGATGGACCATGTCACTTCTCTCCAAGATCGTTTCTTGGGAGTACACCTATGGTATACAAAGACAGATAATGTTTGGAAAATGTTTACGAAATAAAAATTAAATTAAAAAATAATGAAAAAAAACAGATTATCTTTCAGTGCGTTAAGCATCGAAGACAAAAAACAAAATTCTAAAGATATGGGTGTAGAAATTAGAGAGAGCAACAAGAGCGAAAGAGCGGGGCCGAGACCTCAAGGAAATCCCGAGCGAAAAAAATTAACAAAGAGTTCTACTTACCAATACTCAAAATTTGGCAAAGGGCAACAACATGGAAGGTCTCGCCCCTTTAATAATAAAAATGAATACAGAAATGGAAATAACTCAAAAATCCCACCACCAGAGGCTGGTGTTATCCGTATCATTCCGTTGGGAGGAGTAGAGGAAATTGGTAAAAACATGACAGCTATCGAAATAGGAGACGATATTATAGTCGTCGATGCTGGTATGCATTTCTCGAACGAAGAAACACCCGGCATCGACTATGTCATTCCAAACACTACCTACCTAGAAGAACGCAAAGATAAAATTCGCGCACTTTTGGTAACGCATGGTCACTTGGATCACACGGGTGGAGTGCCTCTAGTACTCTCACGAATAGGAAATCCACCGGTCTATTCTAGAAACCTTACCGTATTAATGCTAAAAAAACGCCAAGCAGAATTTCCACATTTACCAGCAATGAAAGTTGAAATTGTAGAGAAGGACGAGACTATTATGTGTGGAAAAATTAAAGTTAGATTTTTTGGTGTAACTCACACCATACCGGACTCAATGGGAATAATAATAGAGACTCCTCATGGCTGGATTATAAATCCCGGAGACTACAAGCTCGATCAAGTTGATGGAATAGCCACAGAATCCGAAGAAAAAGAATATGCTATTTTTGATAAAGCAAAAGTGCTTCTGCTTATGACAGACTCTACAAATGTGGAAAACGAGGGTTTTTCATTGCCTGAAATAAAAGTTTATCAAGGCTTGGAAAATATAATTAAACGTATAAACGGACGCATTATTATAGCCGCTTTTGCTTCCCATATCAATCGTCTTATAAAAGTTATTCAAATTGCCGAAATGCTCGGTAAAAAAATAGTATTAAATGGCCGTTCAATGAAATCAAATATGGAAGTAGCCTTTGAAGCTGGACTTTTCACCCCTAAAAAAGAAACAATAATACCCATGAAAGAAATAGATAATTATCCACCAAATAAAATTATTATTTTAACGACCGGTGGGCAAGGTGAGGAATTCTCTGGACTCAATCGCGCAGCCAATAAAACCGATAAGAAATTCTCAATTAAACAAGGTGATACGATAATTCTTTCGGCCTCCATTGTTCCTGGCAATGAAAGACAAGTCCAAAAGATGAAAGACGGCCTCTCTCGCCAAGGAGTCAAAATAATAACTTATCGCACGCCAGGGGAAGATTTTGTGCACGCTACCGGACACGGAAATAAAGAAGATATAAAATGGTTACATAGAAAAATTCACCCGAAATTCTTTATTCCAATTCACGGACATCATTACCATTTAGAACTTCACAAAGAGCTAGCGATGGAGCTAGGTATGCCTGAAGAAAATATAGTAGTGCCTGACAACGGTTCTATTATTGAAATATCTCCTGACGGAAAAAAGATATCCGTTCGAAAAGAAAAAGCTCCAGCAAGTCCGATGATGGTAGATGGATTTGCTATTGGTGGAGTGCAAGACGTAGTCATCCGAGACCGAGTCATGCTTGCCCAAGATGGAATGTTTGTGATCATAGCCTTGGTTGATCAAAAGACTGGAAAACTAAAAAAATCTCCCGATCTTATCTCTCGAGGATTTGTGTATCTAAAAGAAAACCAAGAACTCCTAAGACAAGTAAGAATAATAATAAAAAAGACTGTCGAAGACTCGACCGCTAAAATGAACCCTATTGATTTTGATTACATAAAAAATAATTTAGGAGAAAGTATCTCAAAATTTTTGTATCAAAAAACAGCCAAGAGACCACTCGTAATACCCGTAGTTCTAAGTGTGTAAAAATGAAACAACATAATCGAAAAATAATATATCTAGCGGGTTTCTTGTTTTCAATAACCATAGCTCTCACTTCTTATATAAATTCGAGTTTTTTAGCATCTTATATCAATCCAAAATATGTAGGAGTTGTTTATATTGTGGCTTCAGCCATAACTATAGTTTTGATGCTTCAGCTGCACAAGCTACTCACCAAGAGGGGCAATCGCAATGTCGCTCTAATAATCAGTATCGCTTTGTTTTTAGCACTTATTCTGCTTAGCTTTAGCCAAACTCCTTCTATTATAATCGCAGCATTCATCCTTTATTTCCTGGCCAACAACTTTATGATTGCATCGCTCGATGTTTTCATGGAAAATCTTTCAGAACATTCTTCGATTGGCAGATTTCGTGGTTTTTATCTTACCGTTACAAATTCTGCCTGGGTAATTGCTCAAATGATATCAGGTTCTGTTATCAGCAAAAGTTCTTATCAAGGGGTATATCTTCTCTCTGCTGGCTTTATGATCTTAGTCTCGATGATTTTTGTTTTATTTCTAAAAGATTTCAAAGATTTGCAGTATAAAAAGATTCCAATATTAAGAAATATAAAAATATTTGCAGAAAATAAAAATGTTTCCCGAATTTATCTTATAAATCTAATTTTGAAATTCTTTTTTGCTTGGATGATTATTTATACTCCCATCTATCTCCACGAATATATGAATTTTGGTTGGGATAAGATAGGAATTATTTTCACTTTCATGCTTTTGCCTTTTGTAATTTTAGAATTCCCCTTGGGAAAATTGTCAGACAAAATTGGGGAGAGGAAAATGCTAATCATTGGTTTTTCTATCAGTGCTGTAGCCACCCTCATAATTCCATTGATCACTTTACCGAAAATTTTTCTTTGGGCAGGAATATTATTTGCAACTCGCGTCGGAGCAGCTACTATTGAAATCATGAGTGAAAGTTATTTTTTCAAATCGATTGAAGATGAAGATGCGGAGGCAACAAGTTTCTTTCGTAACACAACTCCCCTTTCTTTTATTTTAGCCCCACTTGTAGCAACACCACTTTTAATTTTAATTCCGTCATTTAAATATCTTTTCTTTGTTCTAGCTGCAATTTTATTCTACGGATTGTTTCTAACTCTCAAGCTTAAAGATGTAAAGTAAAAACTATTTTTGTTTTTTAGACTTTAATAAATGATTTTTGTAAGTCTTCTCTTTGTACGGCTTGAGCCTGACTATTTTTATCGTAAGACCAGCTTTTTCTAGATCTTTCTTTAAGTTTTTTACATAAACTCTCTGGTCGTAACCAAGAGCAATCACATCTGGATGTTCCAAAACGATATGTGAAAGATGGTTTTTCAACCCAGAAAGAACAACCTTGTCGACAAGTCTTGTTTTTTTTATCAACTTCGCTCTTTCTCGTTCACTCAAGGTTGACGATTCACCTTTTATCTTTTTTACATTTTTATCGCGAGCTACGGAGACAATTAAAAAGGAATTTTCACGAAAAAGAGCCCTTGCTTGGTGAAAAAAATTAAGGTGCCCAGGATGTAGACCGTCGAAAGTTCCAAAGACCATTACTCTTACTAGGTTTTTTTTAAAGCTATTTGACATTAATTTCAATTATAGCATTTTAATATCCACAGGTTGCATCAAGTAAGTGCTAGAGAGTATAATGGAACTTATGACACTTACAATTACTAAAAGAGACGGAACGCGCGTCCCGTTTAACGCTGACAGAATTAACAAATCTATCGAAAGAGCTTGTTACGGACTCAGTGACCCTATTAGTAAAGTAATCCAAATAGCTACAGAGACAAGACTCACTCTATATGATGGTATAACCACCGAAGAATTAGATGCCGCAACCATAAATGCTGCTCTGCAAAACACTCAGTTTGGCTTGGAGTTCGACAAAATCGCCACTCGCCTATTACTAAAAGATATTTATAAAAAAGTTTTGGGTGACTATGACAATGACGAGTCTAAGGTTGTATCTAAAGAGGAATTTGCCAAACTTCATAGCACACATTTTAAAATTTATATTCAAAATGCCGTAGAACGCGGGCTACTTGATAAAAGAATGCTGGATATTTTCAATCTTGATGAACTTGCTAAAAGTTTGGATATCGAAAATGATGAGCTCTACAAATATTCTGGCCTCTCGACTATGCTCAACAGATATTTAGTTAAGGGAGAAAGACAGGTTCCTCTCGAAACTCCGCAATATTTTTGGATGCGAGTTGCGATGGGTATGTCTTTAAAAGAAAAAAATCCGAACGAATGGGCAAAGAAATTTTATAGCAAAATGTCCAAGCTCGAATACCTCTCCGCTGGAAGTTCCAACATCGGCGCTGGCACCCCCAGCCCAAAACTTTCAAATTGTTTTTTGATGGAGATACAAGACGACATGGAGCACATTGGCAAAACTATTTCCGATGTATTATTACTTTCAAAAGCGACCGGAGGTATCGGTTTGTCAGTGACAAAATTGCGTGCTGAAGGCTCACTTCTTAAAACCAACAACACTGTTTCTTCTGGCCCCGTTCCATTTATGCACATTATCGATTCTGCGGTTCGTGCCGTACAACGAGGTGGCAAGAAAAAAGGAGCACTCTGTTTTTATATGGAAAACTGGCATCTAAACTTCCAGGATTTCTTAGACCTAAAACAAAACAACGGAGACGACTACCGCCGTACTCGCACCGCCAACACCGCCGTCTTTATATCTGATGAATTTATGAAGAGGGTTCTCGAGGGAGCTGACTGGTATTTGTTTGACCCCAACGAAGTCAAAGACCTAAACGAGCTTTATGGAGAAGCATTTTCTAAGAGATATAATGAATACGTAGCTTTGGCTAAACAAGGCAAAATGAAAATGTACCACGTGTTACCTGCACGCCAACAATACAAAAATATTTTGATTTCTCTAGAAACAACCTCACACCCATGGCTTACTTGGAAAGATTCTATCAACCTAAGAGCCCTAAACAACAATACTGGCACTATTCATTGTTCTAATCTTTGCACCGAAGTCACTCTTCCGACTGATAGAGAAAATGTAGCAGTTTGTAATTTAGTCTCTATCAATCTAGCTCAGCACATAAAATCTGGCCAAATTGACTGGCACCGACTGGAAGAATCCGCTCGATTGGCTACTCGCCAACTCGACAACTTGGTAGATGTCAACGAACTTCCGATTGCTGAAGCCAGAAAGGGAGATAACGAGAACCGTGCAGTTGGTTTGGGTCTGATGGGTTTTGCTGACTCCATTGAAAAATTGGGATATTCGTACGAAGACAGCGAAACTTATGATTTTGCCGACCAAGTGTTTGAATTTATTTCTTACATGTCGATAGATGAATCTGCCAACCTCGCACAAGAGCGTGGAAGTTATAAAAACTTTAAAGGTTCCGAATGGTCTAAAGGTCATGTGCCAATTGATACTTTGAAAAAACTCGAAGAGAACCGCAACCGAGAACTGACTGTTAAAAAAGAATCTGCCAAATTACTTCCAGCCCTAGACTGGGAAGCTCTCCGAGGTAAAGTAAAGAAAGGAATGAGAAATGCGACTCTCCTTGCAATTGCTCCGAATGCAAACATTGGACTAGTGGCTGGTACTTCTCCGGGTATTGATCCACGATTCACTCAAATGTTTTCTAGAAACAAAATTTCTGGTAAATATCTTGAAGTTAATCCAAATATGATGCTGGCTCTGCAAGCAGAAGGCTTGTGGGAAAAAACTCGCGAAGCAATACTAGAGAACCATGGTGATATAGAAGCCATCGCTGAGATTCCAGACCACATCAAAAGAATTTACAAAACCTCTTTCTCTATTTCTCCTTATGCATATGTAGAAGTTGCGGCTCGGGCTCAAAAGTGGGTGGACATGGGAATTTCTCGCAACATGTATCTGGAAATTCGCGACATTGATGAAATTATGAATGTTTATACCACCGCGTGGGATAAGGGTTTGAAAACTACTTATTATCTACACATGAAACCTCGCCATAGCGCCGAGCAGTCTACAACCACAGTAAATAAGTCTGAGGCAATGGGCAAAAGAGGTTTTGCAGTCTTGCGAGACAAACAATTAGTAATAGAAGAAAAAGTGGCACCAAGGTTGGAAGTAGCGAAAGCAAATGTCAGCCCTATTTCCGAATCAGAAATGGTAGAAACTCCAACTATTCAAGAAGCTACGAAAAAAGAAGTGGTTGAAGAGTCATTCATGCCAAACATATCCCCCATCAATCAATCTCAAATGAAAGAAACAGTACCCGCTTCACGCATCCATCTACCCGAAGACCCCCAGGACGCACTACTCTGTGATGGTTGCCAATAAAATTAGTTTATCAAGTTAAAAGTATAAAGTTATAAAGTAAAAATATATGATTTTAGGAAAAGCCTCACCGACGGACATGAATTTGCATCCCATGCACTACAAATGGGCATACGACTTATACAACCAAGCAGTTAGAAATAGTTGGTTCCCTCATGAAATACCCCTCGGTGAAGACCTCGCCGACTGGCGCGTGATGACCGAAGACGAACGCCATGCAGTAGAATTCTTGATGGCGTTTTTTAATCCAGCAGAATTGATTGTAAATAGATCGCTCGCACTCGGCGTCTACCCTTATGTCAAATCTCCCGAGTGCCACCTGTATCTAGCCAAACAAATGTTTGAAGAAGCAAACCACTGCGTAGCTTTTGAATACGTACTCGAAACATTTCCACTCGATAGAGCCAAAGTTTACGATACTCACCTTGAAACTGGTTCGATGAAAAAGAAAGAGGATTTTATAAACAAATACCTCATCCGCATGACCGAGCAAACCCTAGACATCGAGACCCCTGAAGGCAAAAAAGATTTTCTAAGAAACTTGGTTGCCACCAACATTGTGATGGAGGGAATTTGGTTTTATTCTGGCTTTATGGTGGCGCTTTCTTTCCGACAAAGAAACCAATTGCGAAACTTGGGTTCGATGATAAACTGGGTGCTTCGTGATGAGAGCCTGCACCTCAAATTTGGTATTCAGCTCATTCACAGCGTGCTTGAAGAAAATCCGGAACTCCTAACTGCCGACTTCGCCGAAGAAATTAGAAACATAGTCATTGAAGGTGTAAGCCTTGAAGTAAATTACAATAAAGATATGTTCCCAAAAGGAATTCTGGGGCTCAACGCGGATTATGTAAACCAATACGTGCAATACGTAGCCGACCGCCGGCTTGAAGAGCTGGGACTCCTCCCCCACTTTGGTGTTACTAATCCCGCTAAGTGGATGTCTACTGCTACCGATGTATTTGAACTAGTAAACTTCTTTGAGCAACAAAACACTTCTTACGAAGTCGACGCTCACGGCCACAAAAACGAAGATAAAACTCACAAGAAAGAGGAGGGAGAGAAATAAAACTATTTGGCATAAGCAAGGACAGTCCTTGCTTAATTCTTAATTTCATTTCTTATACTCCACAATCTTCCCTGCTTCTATTTCCACTCCATCTGCTTTGCGGAGTTTTTTTGTAAAATTATTCGGCAGAATGTCGTAGTGTTTTATTTTATCCAATTTTTTATCTATATACCACAAATCCTCACCTGAAGTCGCCCAGTTTTTGTGTGTTTTTTTAAAAGTATTTAAATTTAGCGGCGCAGAATATCTTCGCAATGTTTTTACTCCATTGTTCAAAAAATATTCATGGAAGTAAGACATCACCAGCTCTCGCACATTTTTGTACACTGGCTCACGATAACGTAGCACTGCATGATTTGTTTTAGAAAGTGCCCCCCAGAGCCCCTTAGACTTAAATAGAGCTACCACATGGTCAAAATCCTCCACGGAAGACTCAAGGTGAAGTATCAGTGGTTGAAAGCCTTGTAAAGATAAAATATACGCGCCCAGTAACGCCCCTTCTAAGCAGTGCGCCTTTTTATCTCTCAAAACTCTCAAGGGCGACAATAGCGTCTCTCCATCTCTCTCGAAATTAAAAGGAATCGCATTCAAAAAGTCCTGCACCTCTCCAGGTGTATTCATCCTCTTCATCAGCGCTATTTCTTTTTGAGTAAAATCACTCACACCTCTATACTCTCCGTTATTTTTTCTTTGCCTTTTTAGGCTTCTTCACATCTTTTCGATATGCATTATTTCCTTTTCCCATATAAAAGTTTTATTAATATTATAATCCTCTTGCGACCTACTAATTATATCACCCCAGAACTAAAGGTGCTAAAGGCCTAGACTCTGCATCGGGTCAATATAACTATCGAAAAATGCTGGTAGAGCAAAAAACAAACCAATAGCGGGTAGAACAACGACAATGACGGTTACCCAAAGAGTCATACGAAAATACTTTCTAGTTTTTTCTACTGATTGGTAGATAGCATCTATCTTCTCCCCTTGTTCGTCTAATTTCTTTTTTATTTCAGGATCCATTTTTTTAATCTTCTTTTTTATAAAAATGAGCTACCAATACAATCGTAGTAAGCGCAAAGAAGCTGGACAGTGCAAGCATGGGTAGAGAAATATATCCACCAAATTCGTATATCAGTTGCTGATAGCAAGATACCCCCGAAGCATCACACGGTAGTGAGGAAGTTTCTCCAAAGTAGTATTTTAAATTTTGATACACAGATATAGCAGAGCCCACAACTAAGAGAGGTAAGGTGTATTTCACGATTTTTCTATCTTTATACCAGAGGGCTACACCAAAAATAAATACAAGCGGAAATGTAAACACCCGCTGGTACCAACACAAATAACAAGGCACGAAACCAATTATTTCAGAATAAACCAAAGAAAACAGGGAGGAAGAAAGAGCAATTAGAAACCCTAAAGAAAGATAATGTTTATCAACAAAGTTGAGATATGCATTTTTCTTGGGCCCAATAAATAGTAAGAACAGGGCCACCACCGAAGCAATTTGTAGAAAAATTGCCCCACTTCCTAAAACAACATTGAGATAGTGAACTGTGGTAGGGTTCATAAATTTATTCTACTGGGGGTACACTTGCGTCGCTACTTACTCCAGTGTTCTCTGATACTGGGGCGCCCTCGCCCGCTGGTAATTCACAACCTGTTTTTTCAGCCAAGGTTTCAAGTGGTGTCTCTCCTGTTAAGCGTGACCCATCAGCAAATTCCCAAGTCGGATAACCAGAAATCTCTTTTTTGATGCATGTTTGTGTTTGAGTCCTTCCATCAGCTGTAGAACATTCCACATAGGGCACAAGCTTGGCTGAAGAACCAAAAAGTTTCTTTTGGGCTTGGCAATTTGGACACCAAAAAGCTCCATAAAAAATTGCTCCTTGGTCTTTGAGACATTGAGCAAATTCATTGTACTGGCCTGATTGTGCTGGGCTCTGGTTATTAGATCTGAAAATCACCGCCCCAATTACCCCCAATATTAAAATGGCTACCACACTAATGAAAATCTTTATATTATTATCCATGTATCAATTATATCAAAAAGGTACAAACACGCAATAAACGCTTACTAGAAAATTTTAGGTAAAAAAATTATTATCCCTACAATCACTGCCACAACTACGGAGATAAGCACCGCTCCAGCAGCCACATCTTTGGTATCGCGAGCGTAGGGGTGGTACTCTGGAGAAGTCAGGTTTATGTCTATCTCAAACGCGGTGTTGAGTGCTTCAGTAATAATAACCAGCCCAATTACGAAAACCAATAATATCCATTCTACGCTCGAGATATTTAAAATAAAACCAAGATAAATGGCCAAGAGTCCAAAGAAAATATGCCCCCACAAATTGTGCGTAGTTTTAATTAAAATAGAAAGTCCTCGCCATGCATGATTGGTGCTTTTTATTCGAGCTATCACTGAAAATCTTTCTTTCTCTTTTTTTTCCATATCTAAGACATTATATCACAGCTTTTGACAAATTTTTTATTTAATTTTGCAACGCATTTTTAGAGCATCCAAATCAGCTGGGGTTGCTTTCCCGTTTTTGTTTTCATTTAAATAATACATTATGGCACCACTGTCTTCTACATGCTCGAGTCCTAGTGCATGGCCAAATTCATGAGCCAGCACACTAATCAATTTTTCTTTGGTGCTAAATTCATAAACATTTATTTCTTTATACTGGGCTCCCTCTTTGTATTCACCCTGAGTAAATTCTTCTCCTCTGGATTGATTGATGCTGTTTAATTCACCAACATTTAGGTTTAGTTCTTTGGCTAAATTATTTATTTGAGAGACAAGTGTATTGATATCTGAAATCTTGAGGTCAAGTTCTCTCTCCATGACTTTTACTTTTTCAAAATCATTCTGTAGTGAAACTTCTTCGTTTTTAATTTCCTTGTAAGTCTTTGCGTCAGCTCCCCCACGACCATTCCAATAATTTACCTTCTTAGTGTATGCACTTTGTTTCTTTTGGAAAAGAGCTACTAGAGATTCATATTCTTTTTTTTGTGCTGAATACTCGGTCTGGAGGATAGCGTATTGAGATTTTAAATGATCATACTCTGCCCGCGTACCCAAAAGCGAAGCATCTATCTTGTTTATCTTTTCAGTAACCTGTTGCCTAAAATCATACGTTAAGTTTATTTTAAGGTAATTCGATAAAGAATCGGGTTTGTAAACAAAAAGTTCTTTATTTATAGGTTGTTCCCAAACCCTTTCTGCTTCTTTGATCGCTTCCAAAAAATCTCCCTCTGAGATGCCAAAATTTTTATCAAATGTTCCTAGAGTATAAGATATTGGGTATCGACATGGAAAATATCTATTATAAAGTTCTATCCCCAAAAGTCTGACTGGATTTAAAAAAAACCACGAAAAAACCCCCACAACTACTATAGAAAAAATTATTTTTAATATATTTTTCATACATTAAGAAATTATTGATACTGTATATATACCGGCTTGGGACGCAATTGCAACAATTCTTCTGGAGTCATAAGTACTGTGCCTGGATCTAAGATATCGTGCTTATAGAATACCTTAAAACCAGCAAACTGCACAGGCTCTTTGTAAACAAATTCTCTGTAGGTATTTTTTTTCTTAGCTGCTCCACCCCAGCCATCCATATGAATTACAATCTGTACTTCTGGTAGAGGTTTGATGTTTTGATAGTTGGTCATCATTTTTTGTGTATAGCGATGCACAACCAAAACTTTTGGAGGCAAATTGTGTTCTTGAACGAGTCCTGCTAAATAATTGGCTGCAAAATTTATATCTACTGCATCATAGGTGCCCACAATTTTACCTGGGCGGATGCCAGATTTCATCGAGAATTCTGGGTCGATACCCAAATGCACATTTGGCATTTTCAAATATTTCTCGAGTGGCGGTAGCTCTTCTTGCAGAGTACTAAAACCAACTTGCACATCTAAAAAAACAATCGCATCAATTTTCTCTGCCATTTTTAGTACTTTATCAATCTCACTACCTGGCATACGCAAACGATATTTCCCACTCTGTCCTGGGTCTATTTGAGCAGTAGTTGCAATATAGTGAAGCGCCGGAATGACTGGGGTCTCGGGGTCAGCGATTTCCCATTTTTTTACTTCACTTGCGAGTTTACCCAACATTACTTCTTCTGCGTATTGCCCCAAAACTCCCATTTTTGTTGAATACAAATTACCATAATAAGCAATGATTCTGTTAAAAGGTAGAATAGCTCCATCTTTTGGAAAAACACTCTCCTTAGGCCATAAATTGAGCTTCTGTGGAGGTGCTGGGGTGGTGACTGTGGACTCTTCTCCGGTCACCGGGTCTTTAACTATTTTAGTAGTGGGTAGTGGTGGGGGTGGATTGTTAGCTAATTCTATTAATTTTTGAGTATAAGCGACCTTGTCGAGCGGTGGAATGGTCGATGTGTTTTTTTTAACAGCTGTTTCTTCTTTTGGCACACTGCTATCATAAATCATTCCATTACTAAAAAATTCAGGAATGGCAAAAAAGAAAATTATAAAAAGACTCGTAGAGAGAAAAACAACACGGGAGAATTTGTGTGCGAGAACAATTTTTATTTTATTTTTTATGTTAGGCACTTACTTCTTGGAATGTAATATTGGCCGGAATAATAAACTTCGTTGGGTCAGAACTCCATGCTTGGCAATCATAATCTCCTATTTGTTCGGCATTAAAACTATACGAGCCAGCTGCCTCGAGTTCTCCATCTGTCTTATTGTCCGTCGCAGTTTTTGCCTTAAAACCAACACTGGGAACCATTGAAGTCCAGCTGTATGTATAACCATCGCGAACAATTAATGTAGAATCAATACTCATACCCTGAGCAACAGTGTTGTATTCACCGCGTATCATTCCGCCATCAAGGTAAACGACTCCTTTTGTGTCAGTATCACTTACATACTGACTAATTGTGCATTGGTAAGACCCTCCTTGCTTCACAAACTCCGCAAACGCCATTTTCTTGGCACTAGTGTCTGGTATGGTTTCATTAATACCGACTGTAGAAACATCATCCTGAACTATTTCAGAACCCTTTTTACTATTTATTAAAAAATATCCTCCGAGACCTAAGACTAGAATAACTACGAAAAAAATTTTTGACATATTCTATACATTATAACAAGAAAAAAAACTTAGACAAGTATATAGAAATACCCCCGATTAACCGAAGGTAAAACAAAAATGTCAACTTAAGTTGACATTTTTGTTTTACCCATTTTTTGTTTATTTAGTTGTCGTCTTTTTCATCATCTCTCGAGTCATCATTTAGCACGTTTTTTAGATCTTCAATCAAAGAGCTTCTATCCTTGCTATCTATGTCGAGCACTACTTTTATTTGCTCATTAGTAAGATCTGGATATTTTTCTTTTATTGCCTCCACTATTTCTGCTCTGGTTTTTGCCGAAGTAGTAAACGAACTCTTCCTATCATTAATTTCCAATGTGACAACAGTCTCGTTTACAAACACGCTTGCTTTTATTTTAAGAACGATGCGTGTTGGTGAATCTGATTTTGGCTGATCGTCATCACGGTCATTATCATTCGATTCATCATCATCTTTTGCGCCATCATCATTTGAATCTTCATCTTGAAGGTCTTTATTTTCGCTTGAATCATCTTGTTTGATTCTCACATCTCCATTTTTTATTTCCACACGAACTCTTCCATCCTCGCTACGCAAATCAATTCGAGTCTTATTTTTATTCTCTTTAACAGTAATACTTAGAGAGTCTTCATCTGGAAGATCGTCGATGTAATCATTCAATTGATCAATGATAACTTTTAATTCTGCTGCAGATTCATCATCGAGTGATGCAGATACTCCATTCAAGAGCTCAAGGGCTGCATTTATGCCAATAGATACTCTGTTTTGATTTTCTACTGTTAGTTTTATTGAATTATCGTTCGATTTGTTTTCGTCTTTCTCTTCAATGTCTTTTATTTCTTTGACTCGCTCATCGGCGAATTTTATACGCAGGTCATTTTTTTTCTCATCCGAAGCCAACCGCAATCGGAGGTTTTCTACTGCTTGGTCTACTTCAAAAAGAGTGTCCCCAGGGCGAGCGTTGTCTGCTGTAACTACTGTGCCCCCTACTCCCAGTACTAGCATAAGTGTAATAATTAGTGATGTAAACATGATTTTTTTTGAATTTAATATTAATAGTAATGGTGTCTTCTTTGCGACTATCCCCTGCCACACGAAATCTTGTTCCTCGGCTGAAAGCTTACGGAACGAAATTTTTGAGAGCATTTCTTCGATTTTATTATTTTCTTTATTCATAATTTAATTTTTTTCTTAATCGCGCCAATGCTCTGTGGTGACGAACCTTGAGTGTGTTTTCTAGCTCTCCTAGAAGTTGTGAAATTTCAGCAAAGGGTTTATCTTCAATGTTTCTTAGTACGACTATTTCTCTGTCTTTGGGGCCGAGAACGGCTAGAGCATAAGTAACATCCAGCACAACTCCGGCAGGTGCAAATGATTCATCGACTATCACATCTTCCACCGATTCCAAAGAAACATTTTTTCCTAAAAAACGAAAGCTTCTGCTTAGTTTACGACTAGCAATGCGATATAAAAAAGCTTCGAGTGGTTTCTCGCCCTGATACGCAAACTTCGGCAATCCCTTCCAGAAATCAATGAACGTTTCCTGAAGTGCATCTAGAGCATCATCACGGTTGCTTACTCTCGGACGAATAAATCTAAATATTCGCGGAGAAAGAAGGCCGTAAAGTACTCTAAATGTGTCTTGGTCACCTTGTTGCGCGCTTAGTATAAGTGATTGTAACTCAGAATATTTCTCCATACAGCTTCTATACTTATAATGCTATTATAGCACCAAAAGGTTACACTCTTGCTTAGGCTTTGATTTCAATTTCAAAAACAACACTATCTTTATCATAAATATCTTCTTTCTTTCGTATTTCTTTTTTTAGGGGTAGTAAATAAGTGCCAGATCTTTTGTCTGAGAAAATAGATGTTTTCCATTTACTTTTTCCGAGAGTAACAACAACAGGTAAAGATCCCCAGCCTCTTTTCTTTGCGCCGAAAGATTTTTGAATTTGGTCTGATTCTTTTTTGGGCACACCAACAAAATGCCACCCTGCCATGCCTGGATAAAGCCAGACCTTTGATTTTATTTTAAATTTATTTTTCACAAACCAGTTATAATAAAAAAGATTTTTACATCCACTCTCTCATCATCCGTACTTTTATATTAAGCGCTGCTCCTAGGCTTACAAACATAGCCACCATTAAAGCGAGTCCCCCGACAATAGGAATGATACTCAAGATAAAGGACGCGACCATTCCAAGGACAATACTTTGCCAAGAAACATCTCGATTTTTTTTCAATATATATTTATCCACCAACGCTCCCAAGAATATGGGGGTAATTATTGCCATAAATATTACCAACGCCACAAAAAACGTAAAGCCTAGTATGCCAAGTGGTAGACCTATCAAACTCACACACAAAATTACAGATAGCACCGGTAAGACGATGATAGTCACCAACCCCCGAACAAATTCTTTCAATGGTTTGTTTAGAGCCACCTTCACCATCTCATTGCTGTATCGCTTGAAGACTAGACCAAACAAAAGTGCCGCCAATAAAAACATCAAAAGTTTAAGAATGAAAAGAGCGGTAAATATAGCAGCAAGCTCTCCCTTGAAGCCCATACTCGATGCTCCTCCCTGATAAGCTTGTGTGAATTTTGTCTCACCCACCACTACCGCACCTTCTTCTAAAACAATTACTCTGGAAGATTTGTAAGATAAATCTCCCGCGATATTCGCTTTAGGTCCTAAAGTTATTCTATCTGCTTTTATATCTACATTCCCAGTAATGGAAGAATTTACATAAACTTCTTCGCCACCAATTTTAAGATCTCCCTCAACCGCAGATTCTATTCGCACCGTCCCTCCGCCGATAGCCACATCTCCGCCGATTGTTTTACTGACGATATTTATCTGCCCGCCTCCTACCACTACATCTCCTTTCACATTACCTTGGACGACAATATTTCCACCTCCGATGCGCAAATCTCCAGCCACATCACCAGAGGAAGTTATGCTTCCTCCGACTAGCATCAAGTCTCCTGCTACAGGGCCATTCACCAATACTGAGCCTCCAGCCGCTAGTAAGTCTCCTAAGACAGAGCCGGTAGAAGTTACGCTTCCACCTGCTATATAAAGATTACCGCCAGACTTTTCGTCCGAGGAAAATGCTGGCTGTTTACCAGCCTTAAAATCTGCCGCTTGCACTAAAAAAGGAATCGCAATTACACCAACGAGTACTAATAAAAAAGCACTAATTTTTTTATTATTCATAGTATTTTCATTATACCATTTTAAATAAGGTAGTTAAATCCCTATTGGGACTTGTGTTTTTACTGATACCCAGGGCTGGGAGACTTGGACTCGAACCAAGATAACGTCCTCCAGAGGGCCTATTGCTGATTTTCCGAACAAAGCTGGGAGACTTGGACTCGAACCAAGATAACGTCCTCCAGAGGGACGTGTCCTACCATTAGACGATCTCCCAGCTTTGTTCATAAAATAACAGCAATTTTCTTCGAAATCGGATTAAAATGAAAGCAGTTTCATTTTAATTCCCACCATTAAGACGATCTCCCAAAATTACTACACTCGTTTAGATTACTCCAAAAAAGCCTTTTATTCAAGATAAAATCTTGAGCCTTGATTTTTCTGGTTTTGTTGTATACTAAAAAAGAACACCGTTCACCCGTTTCCCCCATCCCATGGAGGCATGTCATGACCAAGCATGATTTGAGACCTCTCGATTTTAAAAGGTTCAGGCATCAGCCGGGAAATCCAAGTCCCAAACCAAGGACACTGTCAGATGCAAGGGTGTCGCAAAAAAGGGCTCTGCTTCATCGAGCACAAGATGGGCTCGCCATCTGGACAGGTGGGTCTATAAGTGGTCTCGATCGATTCATCAAGAAGTACGGCCCGAACTACCTGATTTTTTTGTTGTCATCGTGACCGAGTGGGACGGAGGTTGTTGTTACAACCTCCGTCCCGTCACTATTTTAGGTAAGATTTTAGTTAAAAATTAAAATATAAAATATGTTATATTGTTTTATATATGGACAAAAACAATTTCCCCAGACCCCCTTGGTCTATTGATACGAAAGACATATTTCCTGCCTTTGAAAGTAGCTCTGCGGGCTTAGAAGAACAAGAAGTCACTAATCGATTTGGTTTGTACGGCAAAAATTCTTTCAAGGGACACGAAAAGAAAAGTGCTTTTTCTATTTTCTTAAAACAGCTCGAGAGCCCTCTCATATTTATTTTGATTGGAGCCACCATCATTACTTTTCTACTCAAAGAGTGGCTAGAGATGTATGTTATCGGTGGAGCTGTGGTCATAAACGCCTTACTTGGTTTTTACCGAGAATATCACGCCGAGAACACTCTCGAGAAGCTAAGTAGTTTTATCAAAGACAGAGCCATCGTCATCCGTGGTGGCAAAGAGCAAGAAATAGACTCTGAAATGCTGGTGCCAGGAGACTTGTTAAAACTTTCTTATGGCAATCGTGTACCGGCTGATGCAAGGCTAATTAGCTTAAACAATATTTACCTAGATGAATCTATCCTAACGGGTGAATCTAAATCAATTCAAAAAAATATAGAAACTGTGCAAGAAAGTACGATAGTTGCAGAGCGAAAAAATATGGCTCATGCCGGAACTCTGGTGGTGGATGGCTTTGCTACTGCCGTCGTCGTAGCGACAGGAGAAAACACTGAAATAGGAAAAATTGCGGGGTTAGTCTCTGGTACTAGTCGCGCCAAAACACCGATACAAAAAGGTATTGAAAAATTGGCCTGGATTATTTTTGGAATAGTTATGTTGCTTGTCATTGGAATTTTTGTGCTGGGCATATTGCGTGGTGAACAACTTTTTGACATGTTGGTGCTTTCGATAGCAGTAGCAGTGGGTGCAGTACCCGAGGCTCTACCCATAGCACTGACTGTCATTTTATCAGTCGGAGCAGAAAGAATTGCTAAGAAAAAAGGCATCACTCGCACCCTTATTGCAGCTGAAACTCTGGGCTCTGCGAGTATAATAATGACAGACAAGACAGGTACCTTGACCGAGGCTGATATGAAACTTGTTGGAATCTATACAAAAGAAGAACTAGAAAGTGGAAATACAGACCCTATAGAATATGACAAAGGTGACAAAGAATTACTTGAAATAGCCTTGATGAATATAGAAGTGCTTATAGAAAATGGAGATGAAGATAAGTCGCTCTGGTCTTTTAAGGGAAAACCTTTTGAAGTTAACATCGCCAAAACGGCCCAAGAAAACGGAATAGATATTTCGACCATCAAACGAATTGGTTTATCACCAATCATTATTCCCTTCAACTCGACACATAAGTTTTCTGTTACTCAAAATGAAAAGAACTTCACGATAATGGGTGCCCCCGACGTCTTACTTGCCCGCGCCAAAGTAAGCAAAGAGGAGTTTTTAAAAATTGAAGCATGGATAATCAAAGCTAGTAATGAAGGTAGCCGACTTATCGCCATCGGATCAATGAAATCAAAAACGGGTTCGTTGTCTATTAAAGAGGTGGAAGATATTAATTTTATAGGTATCCTTGCATTTCACGACCCTGTACGTCCCAATGTTAGAGCAGCTATAAAAAAAATAGAACGGTTGGGAACAAAAGTGGTAATGATAACTGGAGACTTAAAAGGTACAGCCATACATGTCGCCAAACAAATTGGTTGGGAGGTTTCCGAAGATCAAGTCATAACCGGACACGACATAGAGTCATTATCCGACGAAGAACTACTTGGAATTATTCCTTACAAAAAAATATTCGCTCGAGTAACACCGGAGGATAAACTTCGTATTGGCTTGCTCTTTCGTCGGTTGGGAGAAGTGGTGGCTATGACGGGAGATGGGGTAAATGATGCTCCCGCACTTAAAGCCATGGATATAGGCATAGCACTGGGCTCCGGAAGTGATGTAGCAAAAAGTGTTGCCGACTTAGTGCTACTCGACGATAACTTTGAAATAATCAGTATGGCCATACACGAAGGTCGTCGTATTTTAGTCAATATAAGAAAAACTTTCGTCTACCTGATGTCAAATTCTCTAGACATGGTGTTCGTTATTACTGGTAGTCTGATCACCAACATTGTGCTCCCCTTAACAGCACTCCAAATTATTTGGGTCAATTTGTTTACCGGTAGTCTCCCTGCACTTGCTTTCGCTTACGATGAAGATTTTGATCATGAGATGTCTAAGAAACACAACTTAAAATCTATTTTTACACGAGAGGTAAACATTCTGACCTTTGGCATTGGTATCATATCCTCTCTGTTGTTATTTTTTATGTATTATGGATTGATTAAATATGGAGTAGATGTATTACTTGCTCGCTCAGTATTCTTTGTATGTTTAGCTTCATATATATTAGTCATTTCATTTTCTTTCCGAAGTTTGCACAAACCATTGTTTTCATACCCCATTTTTTCAAACAAAAAACTCAACCAGAGTATCCTCATTGCCGCTTTATTGTTGATTGCCACTGTGACTGTGCCTCAATTAAGAGCAATCTTCGAACTCGGAACCATTCCATTGGTATGGATATGGTTTATTTTAGGATGGCTCATTTTAAACATTCTGCTGGTGGAGGGAGCAAAATTCATTTTTAGGCATAACTACAAGGCCGTAAAAGCTGTGTAAAAAGCCTTGTGGTGTGTTTAATACATGTTACAATGATTTTAAGTGTCGTTTTATAATTCTTAATACTGAAATTTTATGACATTTCAAAAAAGAAACTTGAAGGGAGGTTTTACTTTAATAGAGCTTTTGGTAGTGGTCGCAATTATTGGTATATTGGCAGCTGTAATTTTGGCTTCTTTGGGTGGTGCTCGAAATAAGGGGGCAGATGCAAAAATCAAATCACAGCTAGGTAGTATGCGGAATCAGTCAGAGCTTTATTCAGGCACGGGTAATGCTGTCAACACTGTGGGCCCATGTCCAACTACTGCCAATACTTTATTTGAAACAGGTAGTAATGGTTTGGGTACTCTATTCAGTGGATTTTCACCCACTCGTTGTGGTTCAACAGCCGGACAACCCTCTTCTGGGTCTACTTGGGCGTTAGCAGTAGGAATGTCATCTGGTGCTTGGTGTGTCGATTGGACAGGAACATCTCGCGACCGAGACGCATCGGGTGTACTATACACAGGCGTCGGTGGTGCAACTGGTGCTATCAATGGTGCAACCTACATTTGTCGCTAGAGTTAAAACTATTTTTTCTTTTGGAGAATGCAAGCTTTTATAAAAGCTGTAAAAAGTGGGTGCGGATTTAGAGGATGAGCCAAAAATTCTGGGTGAAACTGCGTCCCCAAAAAAAATGGATGTGTTTTTTTAGGTAACTCCACTATCTCCATCAAATCCCCACTTGGAGACTGCCCGGAAAAAATCATACCTGCGTTCTCAAGTTTCTCAATAAAATTTGGATTCACTTCATATCGATGTCGGTGGCGTTCAAAAATTTCTTTCTTCCCGCCCGCCGACGCCAAGGCTTTGGTGGACAAGTAAGCTTTAAAGGCAATGCTACCGGGTTTTAATATAGCTTTATAGGTTCCGAGCCTCATAGACCCACCATATGAATTATTTTTCAAATGTTCTTTCTGTGACTCCATCACATCTATCACAATATTTTGAGAATCTGGGTTTACTTCCCTAGTGTTTGCATCTTTCAAACCTAAAACATTTCGTGCGTATTCTATGACCATCATCTGCATACCATAACAAAGCCCAAAATATGGGATTTTGTTTTCTCGAGCAAATTTGACGGCAGCCAGCTTCCCTTCTACCCCACGAGTACCAAAACCTCCGGGCACAATAATACCGTCGTATTTTTTCAGCTCTTTAAGTTTTTTTGGATCTTTCTCATAGTCCACAGAATTGAGCCAAGAAATTTCTGGTTTTTTATTTTGCATATAGGCAGAATATTTTATAGCCTCAATAACAGAAAGATAAGAATCCGACAAAACAAAGTCCCCAGTCTCAAAATATTTACCAATTATCGCTATTTTTACAGTTTCTTTGCCATTGTGTGCATGTTTAGCAAAATTCCTCCAACTATTCCAAATCTTTCCATCAACTTTCTTGCAAACAACCCCCAAGATGTCGCAAAGTTTTTCAGACAATTTTTCTTTTTCAAAATTAAGCGGTATGTCGTAAACACTATCTACATCTGGAGCAGAAATAACTCTATCCGGAGCCATATTGCAAAACAAAGAAATTTTTTCTTTTCTCTTTTCATCGAGCACCGTCTCCCCACGAGCAATCAAAAAATCAGGTTGAATTCCAGAGGTGTTGAGCGCTCGCACTGCATGCTGGGTCGGTTTAGTTTTCATCTCACCCACCTTGCCGGGAGTCGGTAAATAAGAAACCATTACAAAAAAAATATCTTTGGGATTTTCTATCTTCATCATGCGTGCAGCTTCCAAAAATAAAATATTTTCATATTCGCCCACTGTGCCACCTATCTCGATGATTACCACATCGGCTTTCACATTCTTTCCAGCTTGTTTGATACGCCCAATCACTTCAAGAGGTATGTGAGGTACCACCTGAACACATTTGCCTTTGTATTCTAAATTTCTTTCTCGCTCAATCACATTCTTATATACTCGGCCAGTGGTCATATAATTCACGCGGGTTAGTTCTACACCCAAAAATCTTTCATAATTACCCATATCTTGGTCTGTCTCATCTCCATCCGATAAAACAAAAACCTCACCGTGTTCGGTGGGGTTCATGGTGCCCGCATCTACATTGATGTAAGGGTCTATCTTGATGGCTGTAACTCTCAGTCCGCGATTCTTTAAAATAAGACCTAGTGAGGATGCAGTAATACCTTTTCCAACTCCAGAAATCACTCCCCCAACCACAAAAATATATTTAGTCTTTTTTTCAAGATTTTTTTTTGCCATCTATCTTTATTTATTTATTTAAATATTTTCTAATTGCTAAAAAGCTTGAGAAGGTACCTACCAGTACACCCGAGAGCAGGACCATTATCGAAATTTGTAAGAAGTTTGAAATATAATAATCATACAAGTTAAGTCCGAAAAAACTCGTCATATTGTTGCCAAGCCAGGCAGTTATGGGCCAGAAAAGCAGTAAGGTAAAGATAGTGGCCACTACTCCGTAAATAGCGCCCTCCACCATAAATGGCCCTCTGATGCCCATTTTAGAAGCACCCACTAGGCTCATAACACCGATTTCTTCTCTAGAAATAAAAATTGTAAGCCTAATTGTATTGAAGGTAATAATGACCGAAATAATAACCAATACTAGAGTAATGAGAAATCCTAATTTTTGCGCGCCAGAAATGATGGCATTCAACCGGTCTATCACTAATTTATTTTGGTGATAGTTTACCTTGTCCACTATAGCTGCTCCTCCCGACACTAAAGCATTATCTGATTTCAAAAAGTTGGCAATTGTTTCGTATTGAGAAACCTCTTTGGCGCGAACATTCAAATAGCCCCCAAGTGGGTTGGTGCCTATTTCATCGAGCGCTTGAATGGTCGGATAATCTTTGGCATGCCTTTCACGAAAAGTAGCTAATGCTTCTTCGGCGCTGGTATAAGATGTTTTTGCTACTTCTGGTAATTTTTCAATAGAATCTTTGAAAAGCATTATCTGTTCTTCCTGCGCTTTTACGTTGAAGTAAATAGTAACGTCTACTTTATCTTTAATTTCAGCTAAAGAAAAAGAAAGTACTGCTTGAAGTAAAACAATAGAGGTAAGTACAGATAAAGTAATAGTAGTAACCAAAACGGCCGCCCAAGACACTAGGCCACTTCTTTTGAAATTTATGAATCCCGATTTAACAATTCTGTTTAAAATATTCATATTAATTGATTATAAAACATATTTACCATCTTTGTCATCTCGAACAACTTTACCGTTCTCGAGAGTAACTACTCGCTTATTGATAGCTTCTACTACTCCTCTATTGTGTGTCATCAAAATAACAGTAGTACCAAGATCATTTATTTTTTTGAAAATTTGAATTATCTCGTGTGTATTGATGGGGTCCAAGTTTCCTGTCGGCTCATCTGCAATGATAAGCTCCGGCTGGTTTACGATGGCACGAGCAATAGCGAGACGCTGTTGCTCTCCTCCGGACATTTGGTTTGGAAAATGATGTGTCTTGTTACTCAAATCTACAAGTTCGAGCACGTGGGGCACATCGGCAGCTATCTCTTCATCGGTCCTACCGAGCGACTCCATTGCAAAAGCAATATTTTCATATGCGGTTTTATTGCTCAAGAGTTTAAAATCTTGAAACACCACACCCATCCTTCTGCGAAGCTTTGTAAGATCTCCATTGTTTAGCGAATGAATATTAAGAGACTCAAAAAACACCGTGCCTTCGGTCGGATAAGTATCTGCTAAAATCATTTTTACTAAAGTCGTCTTGCCCGCTCCCGAATGCCCTACAATAGACACAAATTCTCCAGGCATTACCGTCAAGGTTACATCTAGAAGTGCGGTCGAATCTTTATCGTATAGTTTTGAAACATTATTAAAGTAAATCACCTTACTATCTTATCATAAATTCTTCTCTGCCTCAATAAACAAATCTAGCTCGCCCTGCTCCAAGACCCCAGAAACATCGCTAGTTTCGGCATTTGTTCTGTGGTCTTTAACCATTTTATATGGATGAAGCACATACGAGCGAATTTGGTTTCCCCACTCTATCTCGGTACTGGCAGAGGTTCTCATAGATTCTTCTACAGACTTTTTTTCCTCTTCGGCGCGTTTAAAAATCTTGGCTCGCAGTATAGACATAGCTTGCTCACGATTTTGTTCCTGACTACGCTGCCCTGAAGCATGCACTGCGATACCTGAGGGTGTGTGTACCACCCTTACCGCTGTCTCTCTCTTGTTTACATTCTGCCCTCCAGGCCCACCCGAACGGGCAAATTCTATTTTTAAATCATTTTCTGGAATTGCTATGTCTTTTTCTTCTAATTTTGAAAACTTGGGCAACACTTCAACTAAAGAAAAAGATGTGTGCCTCAATTTTTTTGCATTAAAGGGTGAGATACGTACCAAACGATGCACCCCATTTTCCTTTTTCAAGGCCCCATAGGGGCCGAAATCCTGCGTAGCTTTATGCGAAGCAGGGCCAGACACTTCAAAAGAAATATTTCTGTAACCTCCGTGGTCATTTTTGTGTTCATGAATAATGGAAACATTCCATTTTTTCTTGCTCGCATATTTTACATACATATTGAAAAGCATTGCAGAAAAATCTTCAGCATCATCTCCGCCCGCACCAGAAATGATAGAAACTATTGCATTGCCTTTGTCGTATTTTCCCAAGCCTTCTTTTTTATCTTTAAGTTCTGCAAGTTCTCTCAAAACACCTTGCGCTTTATTTTTATCGTTCCAAAAATCCTGCTCCTGCATTTGCGCCTCGAGTTCTTCTATTTGTTTTTGAATGTCATTTGTATCGGGAATCATATCTAGTGATTATATATTTATAAAACTTCCACAAAACCAGAATACACACCCTGCGCTGGGCCACGCATCATGATAGTCTCATCTTTATTGCTAGATAAAAAAAGTTTACCACCTGGAAAATTTATAATGAGCTCATCACCTATTTTATTCAATTTCTTTGAAAGTGCATATATGGCACATGCTCCAGTACCACAAGCCATGGTCTCTCCACAACCACGCTCCCAAACTCGCACATTGAATTCGTTTTTATTTTTTTCTTCCACTAATTCAAAATTCATTTTGTTTGGAAAAATTTTATTATTTTCTATTTTTGGTCCAAGTATTTTAAAATCATAATCCGATATCTTATCTACGAAAGATACTGCAAAAGGATTGCCCATAGAAACAAAGTGCAATGTTAAGCCCTCGAGCTCTGTATTCCCTCCAACATAATCCGCCCCTTCAAAAGTTACTTTACCCATGTTTACAGAATATGTCTCATCTTCATGACATTGTATTTCTTTGACCCCAGAGCGCGTAGCGACACGGAAAATATCTTTTTGTTTTTCTTGAGGTAGGGTTTGCTGTAAAAATTTTGCAACACAACGCACTCCATTACCACACATTTGCGCTTTCGACCCATCAGCATTGATGTAATTCATAAAACAATCTGCTCGTGGTGAGCCTGTCGAATCCACTCCTTCTTTTGCTTCAACCAAAATAACCCCGTCTGCGCCTACACCCATGTGTCTATCACAAAGAAAAGAAATTTGTTCTTTAGTAAGATTGACCTGGCCATTCATGTTGTCTATGACTATAAAGTCATTACCCAAACCATGCATTTTTGTAAATTCAATATTCATACGGAGCGCCTTTTAAACAAGGCTTGCACTTACTTTATCAAAAATTCAGGAGAAATGCTAAATGTAAATGCGGACTCGGAAAAGCGGAAGCAATAGTTTTTGGGACTCTCGTTTCCGCTTTTCCTCGGCTGAATATTCTTTTGGCGAGATTACAATTCTGCCCGCAGGAGGGTGAGAAGCGAAGCTTCGCAAGGCCGGAGCCCGACGGGGCGAGGCAGGACTGAAAGATTTTTCAGTAGAAAAATACTTTTGGTTTGGGGAGGAATGCGGGCGGGGGCTTGCTAGTTGTATTTACAATAATATGGCATAATAAAGAGGCCGGATAAGTATTTATTATTAGTTTAATTTATTTTATTGTGGAAAATCCATCGATCGGTAGGCCTATTCTCGTAGCAATTATTTCTTGGTTAAGTTTACTTGGAGGATTACTTTCAGTAATTGGAAGTGTCGTACCTATGTTCATCTATGGAACGGGGTTTGGTTTTTTATCTACAACACTTTCTTATTTGTTTATTGGTGGCATACTTTTATTTATTTCATCTTTTGGTTTAAGTAAAATGCGTAAGTGGGGTCTGTATCTGTTTACATTTTGGGCTGTACTAGGAGTGGCTTGGTCTTTTTATGCTTATGTAAATTTACAGAGTATTTTTCCGCTTCCTGGTCTTTTGTTAAACAAGATGCTTCCAAATGTAATTCCGATTTTGGTTGCGATATACCTCTGGGTAATTAATAAGAAATTTAACTAACATACATGAATAAACAAAAAGGCTCTGTTCAAGTTTGGATCATCGTTATTGTTTTGATTATCGTGGCAGTTGGAGGATATTTCTATCTTAAATCAACCAAAAGCACTCAAAAAAATACAGCAACAACTCCAGCATTTGAATCTTCTAGGACAACTCAAACACCTGTTACTCAAACTCCTGCATATTCGTCCTATACATCTCCTGATGGTGTTTTGACAATTCAATATCGTAGCGATTTATTCATAGCCAAAAGATCAGGAGTAGATGATGTGTTGAGATATACTAATGATCCAAATGGACTCGCCTTTGCAATTTTCAGTTTTGCTAATAGCGAATATAAGTCATATTCAAGCTATATCTGTGGAAACCAAAATTCCATTACTGAAGGATCAATTTCTGCTGGCAAAACAAGAACTTGTACTGACTCCAGCTCTAAGCTCAAATCAGTATATACGTTCATAGAAATCGGAGATAGCAAAACACTTAGTGTCTCTGCTTATCCTAAAAATGATTCTGAACTACAGTATTATAATCAAGCGATTGAAAGCATTGTTGTCCACAGAGACAAACTGTTCAAGTAGGAGTATATGTTTACGACAGGTCATAATCCCTTAAGTCCGAAGGAGAGAACTTTCCCGCGACACAGGAAGACTCAC
>Ga0163150_10000930_pt1 | contig 51828 bp, 44 predicted proteins | sample OliLakLV19P2IB_FD_148628 | JGI IMG/M metagenome (GOLD analysis project Ga0163150, IMG submission 148628) | Freshwater microbial mat bacterial communities from Lake Vanda, McMurdo Dry Valleys, Antarctica - Oligotrophic Lake LV.19.P2.IB | ecosystem: Environmental > Aquatic > Freshwater > Lake >...
GTGTTACCGCCGGACACAAACTTCTGGTCTGGACAGGTAAAACATTTACTCCGGGTGGGACAGTCACTACTGCCGCATCAGCTACTTCCGGAAACATTGACGGCGATATTTTAATTCAATCTACTGCGACCCTTGCCATGGGTACCAATGCACTTTCTGTCGGAGGAGACTTCACCAACTCTGGAACCATCACTTATGGAACCCAGACCACTACCTTCACGGCTACTGGTACTGGTTTTGCAATTGAAGACGGAACGGATAATTTCCACCACGTCATTTTCAACGGCTCAGGTGGAGGCTGGTCTAACAGCTCTGCTTTGACTCTAGCCGGTGACCTCACCATGACAGCCGGTACTCTCTCAGGTACTAACAACATCACCGTCAATGGTGGGGATGTCACAGACAATGGAACTATCAACCTTACTGGTGGAATATTCACAATTAATACCGGAGGGTCTTTAGGTGGTTCATCTCTATGGACTTTTTACGACTTAACAATTGGTGCTGCTGGTAACGCTACGACCACAGCAACAGGGGTAGGGGGATTCCTGGTTTCAAATAATCTTGTGATTGACACAGGAGATACATTTAATCTCGACACCAACGATCCAGCACTAGACGTGAATGGAGATGTGACAATTGATGGAACACTCGTCGCTTCGAGTTCGGCGACAACAACATTTGGAGGGAACTATACCAACAGCGGAACTTTTACCAATAGTAACGGAACGATTACCTTTGATGCTACCTCTACAGGCAAAACCCTCTCAGGTACTTTGTCTGGTTTTAGCAATGTTACTTTCAACGGCTCAGGTGGAGGCTGGTCTAACAGCTCTGCTTTGACTCTAGCCGGTGACCTCACCATGACAGCCGGTACTCTCTCAGGTACTAACAACATCACCGTCAATGGTGGGGATGTCACAGACAATGGAACTATCAACCTTACTGGTGGAATATTCACAATTAATACCGGAGGGTCTTTAGGTGGTTCATCTCTATGGACTTTTTACGACTTAACAATTGGTGCTGCTGGTAACGCTACGACCACAGCAACAGGGGTAGGGGGATTCCTGGTTTCAAATAATCTTGTGATTGACACAGGAGATACATTTAATCTCGATACCAACGACCCAACTTTAGATGTAAATGGGGATGTCACGATTGCTGCCAGTGGAACACTCATCGTTTCAGCAACAGCGACAACAACATTTGGAGGGAACTATACCAACAGCGGAACTTTTACCAATAGTAACGGAACGATTACCTTTGATGCTACCTCTACAGGCAAAATTTTGAGTGGAACATTGTGGACAGCTTCTGGAACCTTTAATAATGTCATTTTCAACGGCTCAGGAGGTGGATGGACCAACACTTCTCAGATGAATGTAAATGATCTCACCATGACCGCGGGTACTCTTTCGGGCACTAGCACCGTTTCTGTTTTGGGTGGGGATGTCACAGGAAATGGAACTATCAACCTAACTGGTGGAATATTTAATGTGGAAACGACAGGAAACTTTGGAGGGGATACTAATTGGAATTTTGATACTTTACGTTTTTTATCGGGAGGAACGACCACCGCAATTGGAAGTGGGACCATCACTGCAAGCAGCATATTTAGAATAACTAGCGCAAATACTCTAAATGCTGGGTCAAAAACTTATATTCTCTCTGGCAGTGGAACACCTTTCGTGGTAGAGGGTACTTTTAGCGCTCAAACCTCCACTATCCAATATACCTCCACCTCTGCCACCAACATCACAGCTACCACCTACTACAACCTCTCCCTCATCCCAGCCGGGACTGTGACACATACACTAGGTACTGCGGGGTCACAAACTATTCGTACTGACGGAACATTTTTAATCGGTAATGGTACAAACGTTGTCACAGCTACCGGAGCTACTTGGAACCCAGCACTAGATATAAGGGGAGATATGACGATTGCTGCTAACGCAGTTCTCACTCGTGGTTCTGGACTTCTCACTTTCAAAAAAGGTAGCACCCAAACTCTTACTGACAACACTACTGGCTCTGGTCAAAACCTGGGAACAGTACAAATATCAGTCAACACTACTCCTACTACTTTGAACCTCGCCACTAAAGCTCAGATGACCAGTCTTACCATTGATGCTTCACAAATATTTTCTCACAATGGAGCCAACACTCTTACTCTCTCGGGTACCGGCACTCCATTTGTGATCAGTGGTACATATACACCTTCGACAGGAACTTTGGAATATACCGGAACTTCTGCCACCAACATCACAGCCACTACTTACTATAATCTTGGAGTTAAACCAGGTGCAGCTGCTATCACTCATACCGCAGCCGCCGGAACTTTGACTATTAGTAACAACCTCGCCGTTGGAGATGGCACCAACACTGGAACATTTAATCTCGACACCAACGACCCAACTTTAGATGTAAATGGGGATGTCACGATTGCTGCCAGTGGAACACTCATCGTTTCAGCAACAGCGACGACAACATTTGGAGGGAACTATACCAACAGCGGAACTTTTACCCACAGCAGTGGAACCATTACTTTTGATGCCACCTCTACAGGGAAAATTTTGAGTGGAACTTTGTCTAGTTTTAATAATCTCATCTTCAACGGCTCCGGTGGTGGCTGGTCCAACAGCTCTGCTCTGACTTTAGCTGGCGACCTCATTGTAACAGCGGGTACTCTTTCAGGCACCAACAACATCACCATCAATGGCGGGGATGCCACTGGAAACGGAACCATCAATTTAACTGGTGGAACATTTACTATGAATACTGTCGGAAACTTTGGTGGCGATACCGCGTGGACCCTTAGCGGTCTTACCATTGGAGCAGCAGGCAATGCTGTGACTACTGCTACTAGCACGGGGGGTATCACAGTTTCAGGTGTACTTACTATTGATACAGGAGATACCTTAAATGCTGGGTCAAAAGCCTGGACGCTTTCTGGAAGCGGAACACCCCTGATCGCAACTGGAACTTTTACGGCTTCCACCTCCATCTTCAATTACACCGGAACCTCCGCTACCAACATAGCAGCTGCAACCTACAACAACCTCGGTATCGGCATCACAGCGAACTCTACTGCTGTCACTTACACATTACTCGGCACTACTGTAGTTGGCGGAACTCTTACTGTTGGAGCTGGTTCGGATACGGGTATACATACATTAGATCTTGCTGCATTTGTATACACCACCACCGGTGCTACAACAATAGCAAATAGTGGAACACTCTTAAGTAGTAGCGCTACAGGTACAAAAACTTTCACAGGAAATGTCACCGTCAATAGTGGTGGAATCTGGAACGAAACAGCAGCTGCAGTCGTGGCTTATGCTGGTAACTTACAAAATGATGGAACCTTCACAGCTAGTAGTGGAGTACACACATTTAGCGGTACAGCTAAAACAATTAGTGGAGCAAATGCCATCGCTATCCCAAGTCTTACTATCTCTGGCACTACTCAAAACGACGGAACTCTTACCGTCTCAACCGCTCTGGCTGGAGCAAGTACTCTCACCAACGGTGCGACCGGAACCCTCAACATCGGTTTTGCCACAGCACCCGCCATCACCACTCTTACCGCCACCGCATCGGGGAACATCGTGAATTACACAGCCGTCGCACCAAATTGCAAAGTCGTGACATATGATAATTTAAATTTTACTGGAAGCGGTGCAGTAGTTTGTGCAACCCTTGCGACGGTAAATAGCAATCTTACATTCAGTCCGTCCTCCTCGATGACTTATACTGCTCCTGCGGCAGGTCTAACAATTGGGGGTAATCTAAGTATCGGTACCAATATGGCATTTACTTCCACCTCTGGTAATTTGGCACTTAGTGGCAACTTAACTAATGATGGAACATTCACGCACAACTCCGGAACACTCACTGTTGCTCCAACAACGAGCACAACAATTGATGGTACTAATAACATCACCTTTAACAATTTTACAGTGAGCGCAGCAGGAGGTGCTGGTAAGTCTTTAATATTTAAAAGCGGTAATACTTATACCTTTGCTGGAGCCTTCAATGTTGCCGGACAGTCGGGAAGTATTTTAGGAGTTTCTTCTACTACACCCAGCAGTAAATGGAATACTACTTTTAACTCCACCGCGGTGGCGAATTACATTTCAATTAAAGACTCCGGTTGTTCTGGAGGAAATGACATAACTGCTTCATCTACAAATGTTAACCTAGGCAACAATGATTCTTGTTGGAGATTTATCTCTCGTGGTGGCGGTGGCGGTGGGGTAGAGGCTTCAGCAGCACCAGCTGGTCAAGTTGGTGGAGGTAGTGCTGGTGGCGGTGCTGGTGGTGTAGAGGCTCCAGTAAACCCAAGCCCTCCAGCGAGTGGAGGCACACCAAGTGGTGGTGGTGGCGATAGTGGATTTTTGTACGGAAAAAGTAATTTAGCCTCGGTAATTACGCCCAACGTGGGTTCAGGAGGGCTCACCATCTTGTCTTTTGCCCTTCTACTATTTCTTAAACTCCTAATTTAGTTCCCCAAGGGAGTTCCCCAAGGGTGACCCTTGGGGAACTCTAAAAAGTTAGTGTAAAATAAAGAACAACTATGTGTTACAATAAATGAATGATCCCGTTAGAGATCACTTATGTTTTATTACACATATATCTTAAAAAGTAAGAAGGATGGGAAATTATATACTGGGTATACAAAAGACCTACGGAAGCGCCTTTCCCAACACAACAAAGGTTTATCTACATATACAAAAGGTAGAGGTCCGTTTGATTTGATATACTACGAAGCATGTTTATCAGAAGATAAAGCAGGGTCGAGAGAATTATATTTAAAATCTGGGATGGGTAAGCGTTATCTAAAAAATAGATTAGGCGCTTCCTATCTCTAACGGGATGAAAAATTTTTTTCAACGTTATTTCATTACTATATTCATCATTTTTGTAATTTGCTTGGCGGTAGTGATAGGAATTTTTTACAAGAATGATGTTTCTTATTTAAATCCAGATTTTAAAACAGAGACAGAGATAAAAGATCTAGCGTCCAAAGTGGGTGAGATAATTCTTCTACCCGAAGGAGAAGTGCCGACCGTAATGACAGTATCCGATCCAAAACTTTTAAAAGAACAAGTATTTTTTCAAAATGCAAAAAAGGGATATAAGGTTTTGATTTATAGTAATGTCGGGAAAGCCTTCTTGTATGACCCCATAGCCCATAAAATCATCGAAGTAGGTAGAGCAAATGTTGGAGATTTAAAAAAGTCTATTACTACATCAAATGATGGAGAGGTTCCACAAAACCAATTTTAATCCCGTTAGAGATTTAGTAGTTAAGAATAAAATAGATAAAAAATATTAGAATAAAAATTATAGAAAATTGTAATGTATAAAAAAGAACGGAAATCTAAAGATTTCCTATCTCTAACGGGATTTGGATTTTTAATTTTTGCTTTATTATTAGCGCCTCTCACAAATGCGGGAGATTTGACCAGCGCCAGTTTTATAATTAAAGATCCAATCATTGGTACCGGAGGGGGATACGGCACCTCTGCTAGTTTTCAAGCTTTTTCCGCCGGGCACACACTGCTCTCTGGTTATGCCACCTCAGCGTCATTTATAAACAAATATGGATTTTTATATTTTCCAGATGAAGCTCAAAGTATTACTTTTGACATAGATACTGCGGCCGATTTTTCTAATGGAGAATCTGGAACACCCTATGCGGTTCCGTTGGGTACTCTTTCTACGAGTTCTATAACAGTTTCGGATACTTCAACAGTAAGAATGATTGTTCTTGAAGCCGATTCATCTCATGGAATAGTAGTGACAGTGCAAAGTGCCAACGGAACAAACGGCCTGGTGTCCACTTCAGTGTCGGGGAGCAACATCAACAGCACTAGCGCCACTATATCGGCCGGCACGGAAAACTATGGATTGTGTGTAGCTACTTCCGGACTCACAGGCTTCTCTCGCTCAACTGGATATAGTTCCGATACTTGCGCGCTTTCATCTGGCACCAATGGAGTACAAGCGTTATCTACGACACCTACTAGTATTGTAAATTCTGGTGGGGTAGCGCTTGTCGCGGGACATGCGGAAGTAGTGGTGAACGCGGGGATAAGCGCTGTTACTCCAGCCCATACAGACTATACAGATACCCTTACCTTCATCGCTACCAGCACCTTCTAAAAGTTTCCCCAAGGGTGACCCTTGGGGAGAAACACCTTGGGGAGGAGCTTGCTCGCCGATGAGGCGAGTTATCCACAGGCTCTATATCTATGTATTGTAGATTGATTTTGTTATAATATAAGGGTAAAATTAACTAATAATTTATCAATTAATAAGTATATAAAACTATGGTCAGAAAATTTTTTAGTGGGTTTCTAATTGTCGCGTTCGTATTAAGTATGGTCGGTATTCGCCCTTCTCCAGCAATGGCTGCATCCATTACTCAATCTAAAGCAACTTTTGGCAGATTAAAAGTAAGCGCCAACAGCGAATCAGGAACTATCCAATTCGCTACCCCTACGGGAATTCAGACAGGTGGTGCTGATACCATAATTTTCACTTTCAGTAGCGAATTTGTCCTTGCTGCTGAAGTGGCTGCAAACTTTGATATCGAGCTTGGAGACAGCGCTACTTGTTCTACGGCAAACTACGCGGATGAAATAGTTGCGCTTGCTCCTTCAGCTACCGATTGGGGTGTGGATGTTACTGGAAATATCATTACTCTTTCTCCTGAAACAGACGAAACATTAACAGCTGGATTTTGTATGCGTCTTGTGTGGGGTACTGCTGCGACGACAGGTGGCACAGGAGCTGCAAGTACGATTGTAAATGCTACGGATGTAGATGATGATGATACCATTGTAATAAGTGGAGCTTTTGGAGACTCTGGAACTATCACTGTAGATATTATTGATGATGACCAAGTAAGTGTTACTGCGACAGTAAACCAAACTCTTACTTTTGACATAGATGCAGCTCTTACCGATGGTGAGACATCTGCTCCATATTCAGTTGCTCTGGGTACACTATCTACTGGTTCAGTAGCTCGTTCAGATACCTCAACGGTTAATATGATCATTCTTGAAGGGGCTACAAATGCTTCCGGCGGTATGAATGTCACGGTTGCTAACGCCAACGGTGGAAGCGGTCTGGTCTCTACAGGAACACCAGCTGATTTCATTGCCAGCTCTACGGCAACCATGGCAGCGGGGACCTCAAACTATGGTTTATGCGTAGCAACCGTAAATTTGACCGGATTTGTCCGTGCTGTAGGTACTTATGATGCAGCCGCTTGCGCTCTATCTGGAACCAACCCAATTAGAGGTCTTACTTCTACTCCAGCAAACATAATCACTTCTTCTGGAGTATTAGCTGCGGGGCACGCTGAGGTTGTTGTCAATGCTGCTATTAGCGGTTCAGTCCCAGCTCACGCTGATTACTCCGACACTCTGACTTTCATCGGTACTGCCACTTTCTAGAATTAATTTCCCCGAATAATGAATAATCATTTTAACCACTACAGAGTAGTACTCACAGTTTTTGCAATAATGGCGCTCGGCGTGTATTTTTATCCAAACAGCGCGAGCGCGCTGACCCTGACTCCTGTTCGTTTTGAAATTAGTGGTAACCCTGGGGATACTATCGCTGAAGAAATTATTCTTATTAACGAAAACGAAACAGCTGAAACTTTCTTTCCTTCGTATTCTAATTTTGAAGCTCAAGGAGAGAGTGGCAGTCCTGCTTTTGTCGAGCCCGAAGATGGTCTCGGTACATGGATTTCCACAGATACGGAAAGTATATATCTTGCTCCCAGACAACAAAAAATTATTCCATTTAAAATTACTATTCCCCAAAACGCAGAACCCGGTGGGCACTTTGCAGTTATTTTTTTCGGCACCTCTCCGACTGGAGGAGGTGGAGGAGTTTCTATCGGTTCTAAGACCGGAGTCCTAGTGCTTTTGTCTGTAAATGGAGAGGTGCGCGAGGAGGCTGGGTTGCTTGATTTTCAAATTGCTGATGGTAAATTTTTCCACAACACCCTACCTGTTTCTTTCGAATATAGATTTAGAAATGATGGAGGTGACCGCATTAAACCGCAAGGAAAAATAAATATTCGAAACAGTATATTTTTTGTTACTGAAAAATTGGATGCAAACCCAGTCGTTGGAAATGTTTTACCCAATAGTACTCGTAAGTTTAAAGTCGATTGGTTAAATTATGAACGAGAAGCCGACTATGTTTCACCCGCAAGCTTCTTGAGTAAATTTAGAAGCGATGTTTATTACCAATGGAAAAACTTCGCAGTAGGGCTTTATTCTGCTAATTTAAATGTGGCGTATGGTTCAAGTGGACAAACTGCCAAAGAAAGCCTTTTCTTCCTCGTCTTTCCTTGGCAACTTGTTTTGGTGATGCTAGTTGTGTTTATTATTGTATTTTGGGGTGGTAAAAAGCTTTTAAAACGCTACAACAGATTTATCATTGAGGGGGCTCAAAAAGGTATGACTAGCATCAATCAAGGTATACCACCAGAGTCTTCTCATGACAAATAATTTTTTTCAAATAAAAATATTTCTCGTTATCTTTTTGTTTTGTTTTTTATTTGTCCCCAATAAAGAGGTTTTTGCGCTCACCCTAACTGCCACTGAAAATGTAACTGTAAGCGCTAATGTCGTGGGTGCTAGTCCTACAAACCCAGCAGGTAATAGTGGAAGCATTGCTATACCCCAAACCACTGTGCGTTTCTCAGGGCAAGCATACCCTAATGCCACAGTAACTGTTCTAAAAAATACACGCGAAGCAATGTCTGTGTTGGCAGATAATAGTGGTTTTTTCTCGGTCACTCTAGAAGAACTCTATGATAGTACTGTTTTGTATACACTTTTTGCAGTAGATGTGTTGGGCAATAAATCTATTTTGATTAATTACCCAATTGTCGTTTTGAGTGGATTCTTAACTCACCTAAGTGGTATTTTATTTGCTCCAACCGTGCTTATTGATAAGACAGAGGTGAAGGCAGGAGACTATCTGACAGTGTCTGGATACAGTTTGCCAAACAAAGAGCTCGAAGTTGCAATATCAGGACAAGAAAATAATCAAAAAAAAGTTTTTACTTTAACTTCTTTTAACGACGGTTCTTATAAAATCATTATTTCTCTCACAGGGCTACCTAAAGGAAATTACGTTTTAAATATAAAGTATACGGATGACCCTCGTGTTAGTAAATTGGTTAAATTCGTTATTGGCGAAGTAAATATTCTCAGTGTTGACTTGGTTGCCAATATCCCTGGAGATTGCAATGCCGATGGTGTTATTAATTTAGTAGATTTTTCGATTCTTGCTTTTTGGTATGGTAAGAGTAACCCACCACGATGTGTTGATACGAATCACGACAACAAAATTGACCTAACAGACTTTTCGATTTTAGCATTTTGGTGGACAGGTTAATCCCGTTAGAAGCCGCGATCGCAATTTATGAAATGAAAATATGATCCCGTTAGAGATTAAGTGGTTAAAAATAAAGTAAATAAAAAAATGTTATGATAAAAATTGGTAAAAAATTAGTAGTAGTTAATGGGACGGAAATCTTTAGATTTCCTATCTCTAACGGGATGAAAACAAATTTAGATAAATTTAATAATGTAACAAATCAGGCGCGAAACATGATCGCGACCTGCTTCTAAACGGGATGAAAAATCGCCTATCTATAATTTTTATTTTCTTTTTCTTACTTTTATTTTCTTTTTCACAAAGGGTATTTTCTGCTAGTATTTTTGTGACAATCCCCGAAATCGTCAATAGTACAGTCAACCCCGGAGAGATCTTTACGCTTGATGTTGTCGCTGATACTGATGGAGTTTCTGTGAATTCTGTCAGTCTAGTGCTTGATTATAATGAAAACCTAGTATTTTTTTCTGGATATAAGGCAGATGATGGTATGATTAAATTTTGGATAGATTCTCCAAAAGAAAAAGATGGAAAGATTTATCTAAGTGGAATTATTCCTGGTGGGGTATCTGGGCTTTACGACCCCAATAAAACAACAGTCGTGGGTATTCCACTAGTGCGTCTACTTTTTACTGCGGAACAGGCTGGTAATGCCAGCTTTTCTTTTATCGAGAGTTCTCTTCTTAGAAACGATGGAAAGGGAAGTGTTCTGCCACACGAACAAAATGGCCTAAGTTTAATCATAGATAACGATATAAACAAAAATTCAGATATTGAAAATATTATAGACCAAACTTCCCCTTTACCTTTTGTTGTAGACTTTATCTCATCTTCTTTCTTTTCAAAAACTCCATCAATGATTATTTTTAACGCAGTTGATGCTGAATCGGGTATTAAATCATATAAAATAAAAATTGGCGCATCTATCTGGAAAAATACTCAAAGTCCACAAGTAATTTCCAAAGGGTTTTTCTCCTATAATGTTGCGGTCAGAGCAACGGACTTTTACGGTAATTTCAGAGATGCCAACATTCGCATACCCGGCATCGTTTCATTTAGACTTTTATTAGTCATTTTTATCCTCTTTTTGTCTAGTATTTTTGGTTATAAAATGTTAAAATAAGTGTTATGAGGCATTTCTTCAATATTTTGGGCTTGTTGATATGTTTTACTTTTGGAGTCAATGTTGCTTTTGCTCAAAATTCTGACCTCTTTTTCAATATTCCACCCAAGCAAATTGGAGTTGGAGAAAGAGTTACCATCGATGTAAAAGTACGTTCTAACTTGCAAGCTATAAATGCCATTTCTGGGGTTTTGTCGTTTCCCGAAAGTTTGTTGCGTATAGTTTCTATCTCTAAAGATAAAACAATTGTGAATTTTTGGACGGGAGAACCCAGGGCCGAGAGAAATAGCGTTTTTTTTGAAGGTGTCATTTTAAATCCAGGCTTCGAAGGGAGTGACGGGTTGATTTTTCGGGTCACCTTTGAGGCTAAAAAATCTGGCAAAGCCGTGCTTGATTTTAGACAGGGTTCTATTTTAGCAAACGATGGTCGCGGAACTAATATTTTAGGAAAGCTTTTTGCTACTAATTTTGAAATTGTTCCGGGTGCTATTTTCTTTCCATCGATAGCTTTAGATAGCCCACTCCAAGTACAAGAAAATAAATTCGTCATTTTACCTGTTATTACCGAGTATACTCCGGATGTTCTAACTAAGAACTCCACTTTTTTAAAAGGGAAGGGTGAGCCAAACGCTATAACCAAGATTGTTTTTAAAGATGTTTCGTCCAAATCTGTGGGTGAAAAGTTTATAGATTTCTTGCAAACGAAAAAGAAAAAGCTTGACGAAGTTCTGGTTAAAAATGATTCGGAGGGGGCATTTCAATACACGAGTGGAAATGGTTTGGTGGCCGGAGTTTATAATGCTACTCCGTTTTTGGTTGATGCCGACAATAATACCGAAAAACCAGGGCTGGGTGTGCAGTTTTTGGTGACTGACAGTAAGATAGTAAAAATGCTGGTGGTCGCTATCAATGTTTTGGGGCTACTCATTCCAATTGTCGGACTAGGTGTTATAATATACTTTATACCTTGGTATTCATTTAAACGCATGCGGGTTTTGAAGAAAAAACTTGGCCTCGAAGAAGAAAAGATTGAGTTGTCGGGTCACCAGCTTGAGCGCCAAGATAAATTGATGGATCGTTCTGTTGATAAGTTAAATGAAGACGGTGTCGGGTAGTCATTCATGCAATACAATTTTATTAAAAAAAGAAAATTCGGATTCTTCTCCATCTTTTTAGTGGCCGTCTTTTTATTTTCCTTTGGCGCACCTGTTATGGGCCAGACGAAAAATCTTTTATCTCCAGAAGAAGATTTTTGGCTAAAATCACGCAACAACACTATCGTGGTTTTTCCAGAACAAAACAACCCTCCATATTCATATCAAAGTCCCTCTGGAAATTTACAGGGGTTATCTATCGATTATTTAGAATTAATTGCCGAAAAAGTTGGTTTTAAAATACAGTATCTAACCCCCAGATCTATTAGTCAAATATTAAATGATATCACGACTGGTAAAGGTGACGTCATTGCCACCCTAACACCAGACAAAGAAAAAGAGCAGTTTTTGATTTTTACGGAATCATATGTAAATGTTCCGGTAGTTATTGTGGTTAGAAAAGATTTTGAGAAGAGAACGGGGCTCACTTTAAATGATTTTAATGGAAAAAGGGTAGCGATGATAGCTGGCTCTACTGTTGAAACATATGTAAGGATTAATTATCCACGCATTGTGAGAGAGCAAGTGACTGACGATGAAGTTTCTTTACAACAGGTGGTGTTGGGTGAGGTAGAGGCTGCAGCTATGGATGTGGTTTCTTTGTCTCACTTTTTATCCAAGCAAATATTGAGTAGTGTAAAAATTGTTGGAAATACGGGTCTTGATTTTAAACCTGCTTTTGCACTACCCACAGGAAATACGATATTGCAATCAATATTGGAAAAAGGATTAGCACAAATAAGCATAACTGATAGGGGGCTCTTGGCCGATAAGTGGGTTTCGTTTCCTGGGGAGATAAAAGACACCGATCCATTTCTAGCAAGTATTAAAGATAATTTAAGCACTGCAACTATTTATGTTTTGTTTGGGATAGGAATTCTTGCAATAATGGTTTTTGTATTTAAACGTAAACATTTATCTTCTTCATATTTTCGCAAAGTTCGTAACATAAATGAATTAAAACAGGAAGTCAATGAATTAGTAGGGGTCAATGAAATGCTAACGGAAGAATTAAAAGAAATCAAAGAAGAAGAAAACAAAATAAAAGAAAGGCTCGAGTCTTTTAAAAAGGACTAGTTTGATACACATTTATTTTTTAATTTAATGATATGAAAAAAGTAAACTTAGCAGTTGAAGCAGTAAGGCTTCACAGAAAATTAAAGGGCAAGATAGACATAGTACCCTCGATGAAAATTAAGGGCAAAAAAGAGCTTAGCCTTGTTTACACTCCCGGCGTAGGGGAAGTTTCTAAACTTATTTTTCAAAATAAAAAAGAAACAAATAAGCTTACTGGTCGTGGCAATATGGTGGCTGTTATTTCAGACGGTTCTTCTGTCCTGGGTCTTGGTAATATTGGTCCTGAAGGAGCTCTACCCGTCATGGAAGGGAAGGCCGTTTTGTTTAAAGTATTTGCTGGCATCAACGCTTTTCCGATTGTTTTGGGCACACAAGATACAGAAAAAATAATTCAATCTATTAAAGCCATTGCGCCATCTTTCGGAGCTATTAACCTAGAAGACATCGCAGCACCCCAATGTTTTGAAATTGAAGATAGATTGAAAAAAGAACTTTCTATTCCAGTCATGCACGACGACCAGCACGGCACAGCCATGGTGGTTTTGGCCGGATTAATCAATGCGTTAAAAGTTAGAAAAACACTTTCGAAAAATGTAAACATTGTCATCAATGGCGCAGGAGCAGCTGGAGTAGCAATTACAAAAATGTTATTGCAATATGGTTTTACCAGTATTGTTTTAGTTGATAGTGTTGGAGCAATTTACAAAGGAAGAAAACATCTTAGCTTAGTAAAAGCCAAATTAGCTAAACTTACGAATAAAAAATTTATTCGCGGTGGGCTTGCGGAAGTATTAAGAAATGCAGATGTTTTTATTGGAGTTTCTCGTGCGGGTTTATTAAAAGGTTCGATGATAAAGTCGATGAATGAAAAACCAATTATTTTTGCACTCGCAAACCCTACTCCAGAAATAATGCCAGACCTAGCCCATAAAAACGGCGCCTTTATTGTCGCTACAGGAAGGTCTGATTTTCCTAATCAAATCAACAATGCTCTGGGTTTCCCAGGTATTTTCAAGGGGGCACTCGACCATGGTGTGCGTGACATTACCGATAAAATGCTAGTCAAATCAGCCCTAGCTCTAGCTAGTTTAGTAAAGAGACCCACACGCAATAAAATTATCCCAAGTATTTTTGATAAAAATGTTTCAAAAACCGTAGCTCGATTTATCAAATAACTAGGAAAGACTAGTTTTTTTTGCTATATTCTTTGTATGTCTTTAAAAATCGGAATTGTGGGGCTACCAAACGTGGGGAAGTCTACGCTTTTTAATGCGTTGACGAAAAAATCAGTACCCGCTGAGAATTATCCGTTTTGCACTATTGACCCATCGGTGGGGATTGTTCCTGTGCCAGACGAGAGGTTGGATAAATTGGGGGAGATGAGTAAATCCAAAAGCATCATTCCAGCTATAGTAGAGTTTGTGGATATTGCTGGACTGGTCAAGGGAGCCTCCGAGGGCGAGGGTTTGGGTAATAAATTTCTTTCTCACATTCGTGAAGTAGATGCGATACTAGAAGTGGTGCGTATTTTTGAAGATGATAGTATCATTCATGTAGCTGGAAAAGTAGACCCACTTTTTGATATTGAAGTTATAAATATGGAGCTTGAGTTAGCGGGCATCAAAAAGCCGACTTTGTATGTTTTAAACATTTCCGAACTTTATAAATCCTCGCCTGATGCTTTTGCTCAGGTCCTCGGTTTTCCTCGCCCCGCGAGGCCAGACCATTCACAAAAGCATACAGGCGAGGATTTCAGGACAAAACTTCCAGGCCCATACATAGAAGTAGACCCAATTTTTGGCACGGGGCTCGACAATCTAATTACCGAATCTTACAAACTTCTCGACTTGATTACTTTTTTCACCACTGGAGAAAAAGAATCCCGAGCTTGGACTACCAAGAGAGGCTCTACCGCACCAGAAGCGGGGCGCTCTATTCATAACGATTTCAAAGAAAAATTTATCCGAGCTGAAGTAATTGCTTGCGAGCAATTATTAGAAGCTGGTTCGTATGTCAAAGCACGAGAAAAAGGTTTGATTCGCACCGAGGGTAAAGAATATATAGTCAAAGATGGAGATGTGATTGAGTTTTTAATATAAACTCAATCATCCTGAGATTAGTAAAATCGAAGGATAAGTAGAATTATAAATATGGAAATAAAAATTTTTACAACTGAAAACTGGCGCGACTATGAACTTCTTGATACAGGGGAGAGAGAGAAGCTCGAGCGGTTTGGTAAATATATTTTTGTGCGTCCATATGAAGACGCTGTCTGGAAGAAGACTTTATCTGAAAAAGAGTGGGGGAGAGCGGATGGTAAATTTTGGAGCTCAAAAGAGGGGGTAAAGAATGGCTGGAAAATGTCAAGGTTGAACCTTGACAAATGGCCAATGTCTTATGAGGGTATTAAATTTTTAGCTCTACCGACACCCTTTCGACACCTTGGATTTTTCCCCGAGCAAGCAAGCCATTGGGATTTTATAGAAACCCGCCTACGCCAAGGCTACGGCGGGCAAAGCAAAATAAGTAAAGCTGTTTCTAAATCCCCCCAAGGGTCACCCTTGGGAAAGGTGAAGTTTCTCAATTTGTTTGGCTACACTGGGGTGGCTAGTCTTTTTGCACTTCGTGCAGGGGCAGAGGTTACTCATGTAGATGCGTCTAAGGCGTCTTTGAAATGGGCCAAAGAGAACGAAGATTTAAATAATTTTGATAACTCCATGCGTATTATAGAAGATGATGTGATGAAGTTTCTGGAAAGAGAAATAAAAAGAGGCAGTAAATACGACTGCGTCATAATGGATCCGCCCAAATTTGGTCGTGGTCCAAAGGGAGAGACTTGGAAGATAGAAAAAGATTTGCCGTTGCTTTTATCTAAAGTGCAAAAAGTTTTAAGCGACAAACCCTTGTTTGTAATTTTGACTTCTTATTCCACCGACTCGTCGTCTTTGTCTCTGAGTCATGCCTTAGGTGAGGTGATGAAAGATTTTGACGGGTCTGTAGAGGCAGGGGAGCTTTGTGTTTTGGAGAAATCTAACGGCCGTGTTATTTCTCTGGCCAATACTGCGATTTGGGAGAAAGGGGAGCACAACCTTTAATTTTTATAAGCCCTTTTATACTTTCTAACATCTGCTATAATAGGCATTATGGAAACACAACAAAATTTGCAAGCAAATGAGCCAAAGTTTAGCATTGGGTTTTTCTTTCTATGTTTGGGTGTATTAATAACTTTAATAACTTCGGTGGTGTCTTTTCTAAGTCTGGTTTTTGAGACACTCAATAAACGTTTCCCAGATGTTTTAAATTCAAGTTATCAATACGGATACTCTACTTATGAGTATGAAAGTATTCGCATGTCTCTAGCTACCCTTATTATATTTTTCCCTATTTTCGTAGCTCTATCATACTTCTGGAGAAAGCTTGCAGAAAAAGGTTTGGGGTCCATAGATGAGATAATAAAGAAATGGATGATATATATAATTTTGTTCCTTTCATCTATCGTGGTGGTGGTGGACCTTGTAACTTTGGTAAAATACTTTATCTCCGGTGAAATAACCAGTAGATTTATCTATAAAGTTCTAGTAGTTTTAGTGGTGGCTCTCTTGGTTGGTTTTTATTATATATTCTTACTTAGAACTCCAAAAGATTCTTTTGCAAAAATCGGAAAGATTTTTTGTGGAGTTGGAGTTGTTCTTGTTGTTTTGGCGATTGGGTATAGTTTTTCAATTATGGGTTCTCCATCCAAACAAAGAATGTTGAGGTTGGATGACAGAAGGATTAATGATTTACAAAATATTCAATGGCAAATTATAAATTTTTGGCAACAAAAAGAAAAATTACCAACAGATTTGAAAGAACTATCAAATCCTTTAACTGGGTTTTCTCTTCCTGTACCACCAGAGTTTGAAAAAGGAGAAATTTACGAGTATAAAACCACAGCACCACTTCAATTCGAACTTTGCGCTACTTTTGCCCTACCCATATCAAAAGGTTGGCGTGAATATGAAAATTATGGAGGCATAATGCCTATGGTTACCAGAGATACAAATGTTTCTTATCCATACCCTGGTGGGGGAACCAATGAATCTTGGGACCACCAAACTGGACGTGCCTGTTTTGAGAGAACAATCGATAAAGATATATTTCCGCCCAATCCAAAACCCCTTAGATAGGCATTCTACAATTCTATAGAATAGTAGAATAGATTTAATAATGAAGAATTACGACCACCAAAAAATTGAAAAAAAGTGGCAGAAAGAGTGGGAAAAGAAAAAAATTTACCACGCGCTAGGCTCTGGCAAGACAAAAAAGCCAAAATATTATGCCTTAATGGAATTTCCTTATCCATCAGGGGATGGTCTTCATACTGGGCATGTTCGTGGCTATACGGCCATGGATATTATTTCTCGCAAAAGGCGCATGCAGGGATTTAATGTTATGTATCCAATAGGTTGGGATGCTTTCGGACTTCCGACTGAAAACTATGCTATTAAAACAGGGAAAGACCCCAGAGTTGTTACAAAAAAAAATAGTGATAATTTCCGTAAGCAATTTAAAGAGCTTGGTATGTCATTTGATTGGAGTACAGAGATAAACACCACAGATCCTAAATATTATAAATGGACGCAGTGGATTTTTTTGCAGTTTTTAAAAAAAGGTTTGGCGTATAAAAAGAAAATGGAGATAAATTGGTGTCCATCTTGCAAAATTGGACTTGCTAATGAAGAAGTGGTGGCGGGTTGTTGTGAGCGATGTGGTACACCTGTTGAGCGTCGCGAGAAAGAGCAATGGATGCTGGCGATTACTAAATACGCCGAAAGGCTCGATAAAGACTTAGACGAGGTTGATTTTCTTCCGCATATCAAACTCGCGCAGAGAAATTGGATAGGGAAGTCAGAGGGGGCCGAAATAGAGTTTAAATTATTCTCCCCAAGGGTGACCCTTGGGGAGAATATAAAAGTTTTCACGACCAGACCCGATACAATTTTCGGAGCGACGTATTTGGTCCTTGCCCCAGAGCATCCTTTTGTCAAAGAGCTGATAGAAAAGTCTTTCAACAAAGAAGAAGCACTACAGTATACTGTAGTGGCGAAAAAGAAAACGGAAATTGAGAGAACGGCAACAGATAAAATAAAAACAGGGGTAGAAATTAAGGGGGTGAGAGCAATAAACCCTGCAAATAAAGAGGAAATTCCAGTATGGATTGCCGACTATGTGTTTCCGCACTATGGCACAGGGGCGATAATGGCAGTGCCTGCAGACGATGAACGCGATAATGAATTTGCTAGTAAATATAATTTACCTATTGTGCTCGACTATCAAAAAGCAGGTTTTGAAGATTTTGGAAAAAAAATAACAACATTCAAGCTTCGCGATTGGGTTTTTTCTCGCCAAAGATATTGGGGTGAACCAATACCAGTGGTGCATTGTGAGAGTTGTGGTGTCGTACCAGTTCCAGAAAAAGATTTGCCGGTAGAGCTTCCCAAATTAACAGGCAAGATGAAAAATTATCAACCAACAGAAAGCGGTGAGTCGCCCCTTGCCAATATTTCTAAGTGGGTAAATACCGAATGTCCAAAGTGTAGAGGTAAAGCCAAAAGAGAAACAGACACCATGCCAAACTGGGCTGGGAGTTCTTGGTATTTCTTGCGGTACACAGATCCTAGGAATACAAAAGAATTTGCTTCGATGAAGAAATTACGCTATTGGTTGGGGGTTGACCCCGTTAGAAGCAGATCGCCCCTAGGTGACCGTAGCACTCGCGAGCTCGCGAGGGCGGCTTCTAACGGGGTCGACTGGTACAATGGTGGCAACGAACACACCACCTTACACCTTCTTTATTCGCGTTTTTGGCATAAATTCTTGTTTGATTTAGGGTTGGTGCCTACGCACGAGCCTTATAAAAAAAGAACCTCTCACGGTTTAATATTGGCCGAAGGAGGGGAGAAGATGAGTAAATCTAGGGGGAATGTGGTTAATCCAGATGATATCGTAAAAAGATATGGGGCAGATACCCTACGACTTTATGAGATGTTTATGGGCCCATTTGACCAAGCGATTGCTTGGAGTGAAGAATCTATCATCGGGCCGAGGCGGTTTCTCGAGCGCATCTGGAGTCTTCAATATAAAGTCAGAAAAAATAAAAAATCAGAAAGAGAACTTTATTCGTGGCATCTTGAGAAAACGGTTAGGAAAGTATCAGATGATATAGAGGCAATGAAATTCAATACTGCTATTTCTTCGCTCATGATTTTTACAAATGATGTTGCAAATAAAGATTCAATTCCAATATCAAGATATGAAACAATTCTTAAATTACTTTCTCCCTTCGCTCCCCATATCACAGAGGAGATATGGCGTAACTTAGGTCATAAGAAATCCATTCAGCTGGAGTCCTGGCCGAAAGCAGACCTATCCCTTGCGGATCAAGAAGAAGTAACGATTGTCGTTCAAGTGAACGGTAGAGTTCGTGGGCAATTTAAGGCAGTCAGAAATATAAGTGCGAATGAAGCTACTGATATTGCGGAAAGATTACCCGAAATTCAAAAATGGTTAGAAGGTAAAGAAAAAAAGGGGATTCATTATGTTGAGGGCAAACTTATCAACATTGTGGTATAATTTACACAGTTTACATTTTTAATTTAACTATATATAATAAAGATATATTATGCGGTCAAAAATTTTAGATAAAATTTCGTTCTGGGCCCTTTTCATTGTTATTGTATTGTTGCCGGTTTTCTTCTTACCTTTTACCAAAATTCCTCTTGAAGTTTCTAAGGGGTTGCTTTTAGTTGTCGGACTTGTTGTATCTATTATTTTTTGGATAGCAGCCAGGTTCTCTGATGGAAAGATTGTTTTGCCAAAGTCACTTGTTTTGGTCTCGAGCCTAGTGGTAGTAGTGGTACTTTTTTTCTCAGCTCTTTTTTCTGAAGCACGAGGGGAATCTTTTTTCGGCATCATCCTTAATATGGGTACTTTTTGGTTTATGTTTTGTGCTTTTCTTTTGTTATTTGCTTCTTCTATTGTGCTTAAAAACCCCGACCAAGCCAAGATAGTTTTAAGAGGCATACTTATATCTTCGAGTGCGGTTTTAATTTTCCAGGTTTTACGCTTGTTTTTCTCAGACACTTTGTCTTTAGGGTTTCTAGTAGGGAAAACAGGCAACATTCTCGGCTCTTGGGTATCTTTTGGTTTTTGGGCTGGGTTCTCGACCATCCTTTCACTACTCGTGGTTGAGTTTTCTGTAGTTTCGAAAAAAGTTAAGCTGGCCTTAATTTCATTGATTGCACTTTCAATAATTTTGATTATTCTTGTAAATGTTTCTTTAATTTGGGGAATTCTTGGAATTTTTGCTTTGTTTATTTTTATCTATAAAATTTATCTTTTTTCTGGGAATCAACAAACAGAAGATAAAAAAATTCTTTTCCCAGTATTTTCGTTTTCTGTATTTATAATATCACTTCTATTTTTTATATCAGGTCAGTTTATTGGGGGACTTTTACCAGACTATCTTAAAATTCCCAATACAGAGATCAGACCCAGTTTTGTCTCTACTTTTGAGGTTTCAAAATCAGTTATAAAGAAAGACCCAATCTTTGGTATGGGCCCAAATCGATTTGCCGATGCATGGGCGATGCACAAACCATCCAGTGCAAATTCTTCACCATTCTGGAATGAGTCCTTTGATAATGGTTCTGGGTTGTTACCCACCTTTGTTGCCACTACTGGTTTACTTGGCTTATTCTCTTTATTATTGTTCTTCTTTTTCCTAATATTATCTGGGTTGCATTCTATTCTGCTCAGCTTAAAAAGAGGAACCAACCTAGATGGGATGGCATATTTCATTGCATCTCTTTTCTTATTTACCACAGCTTTATTTTTTCCCGTAGGAATGGTTTTGTTTTTGACAGCAATGGCTTTTGCCGGAATATTTGTGGGGCTATCTTCTAACCACCCCAATGGAGAAATTTCTATTTCTTTTCTTAATAATTCTAGAAAAAGCTTCATCCCTATAATTTTGCTTGTAGTCGTCATGACTTCTTCCGCTGCTTTTACTTTCAAATACATTGAACGCTTCATTGCTGCATCATATTTTACAGAAGCAAGAGCCTCTACAACCATCGAAGAAGCAGAGAACGCTATAAATAAATCTGTTTCAATTTACTCGAACGATCTTTACTGGCGTACTTACTCTCAAGTTCACCTATTAAAAATAAATTCTTTAGCCAACAAGAGTGAGTCTTTTTCTGATGAAGATAGGGTGGAATTACAAACAAGTTTGAATAAAGCTGTCAGTGGTGCTCTCTCAGCAAAATCCTATAATCCAAATAGTTATTTTAATTCTCAAACACTAGGGTTTGTTTACGAAACCCTGGGTTCCCTAAGCATCCCTAACACCTACGAAAAAGCTATTGAATCATATGAGGTTGCTTCAACCCTCAACCCACTCAATCCAGGCATCAAGCTAAGTACTGCTCGTATTTATCAAGCTTTGGGTAAAAACAAAGAAGCCAAGGATTATGCTGAGCAAGCAATTTCTTTAAAACAGGACTATATTGATGTCTATATATTCCTTTCACAAGTAGCTACGAGTGAAAATAATAGGACCGAAGCAATTTCTTATGGAGAAAAAGCACTTTCTTTTACACCGCTTGATCAAAATTTAATTCAGTATGTGAATTCTTTGAAGAATAATAACTCTATAAATACCACTAGTGGTAATTCTACAACAGAAAATAAAAAACAATAATCAATAGAATGGAGAAACTTTTGAGAATTTTCGGTAAAGAATACGGAAACATAAACCAAGCAGCAATTCTACTTGGTTTTTTTGCTTTTTTATCACAAATTTTAGGGTTATTTCGTGATCGTTTCCTAGCTCATTTTGTCGGGCCGTCTTCATCACTCGATGTTTATTATGCTGCTTTTAGAATACCCGATTTAATTTTTATTTCTATTGCTTCTCTTGCTTCTATCACCGTACTCATACCTTATCTATCGGCTAAAATGAATGGCAATATAGTCACTGAAAATGCAAGGAAATTTTTAAATGATGTTTTCTCCGTGTTTTTTGCTGTGATGGTTCTGGTTTCTTTTGTTGCCTTCCTTCTTTTACCCCACTTGGCGTTTTTCATTGCTCCAGGTTTTTCTCCAGAAATGCAAAATCAAGTAGTTGAACTATCTCGAATAATGCTTCTTTCTCCTATTTTGATGGGGTTGTCCAATTTGTTTGGCACCGTTACTCAGCTTTTTAGAAAATTTTTCATTTATTCCCTTAGCCCAATTCTTTATAACTTCGGTATTATTTTCGGTATCATTTTTTTCTTTCCAGTTTTCGGTATTTATGGTTTGGCACTAGGAGTCGTTTTAGGAGCGTTCTTGCACTTTTTGATTCAATTTTTTGCATCGCGTAGTTGTGGTTTCAAGCCAAGATTTTATTTATCTATCAATTTTTCGGATATTAAGAGCGTAGCCCTTACATCTTTACCCAGAACCTTAGGTTTATCTATGAATAACATAGCGCTGATTTTTATTATAGCTTTTGCTTCTTATTTTAAAAGTGGCTCTGTTTCAATTTTTAATTTTTCTCTCAATCTTCAATCAGTACCACTCAACATTATAGGAATTTCTTTTGCTGTCGCTGCTTTTCCGACCCTAGTGAAGTCTATGACTTCAGGGAAAATTGATGATTTCAAGGCACAGTTGCGATCTGCGGGGAGGGCGATAGTTTTTTGGTCTTTACCTGTAACTTTTCTTTTTATTGTTCTGAGAGCCCAGATAGTTAGAGTTGTTTTGGGTTCTGGTTCTTTCTCTTGGGAAAACACTCGTCTAGTTGCAGCATCTCTAGCCATATTTTCGGTTTCAGTCTTGGCTCAAGGCATGGTCGCCCTTCTATCTCGGGCCTATTATGCAAGGGGAGACACCAAGCGTCCACTCTACATTAATTTTATCTCTTCGATTGTTATCGTCATCTCTGCGTATTTCTTCATTCATATTTTCAACAATGTTCCATTTTTCCGTTACTTCATAGAGTCTATGCTAAAAGTGACAGATATTCCTGGTACTGAAGTTTTGATGTTGCCGCTGGCGTATTCTTGTGGACTTATTTTAAATTTTCTTCTGCATTTATTTTTTATACACAAAGATTTTATGGAGCCTGGATCTTTTATCGCCAAAACTTTTTTCCAGAGCTTAGGAGCTTCATTTTTCATAGGCGTTGTTGCTTATTTGAGTCTAAATGTTTTGTCACCAATTTTTGGCACTACCACTTTCTGGGGAGTCTTTTTGCAAGGATTTATTTCCGGTATTTTGGGTATTTTTGCAGGTATTGGCGTTTTGCATTTGTTGGGCAACGATGAACTTAAAGAGCTTACCCAGACTCTCAAATCAAGATTTTGGAAGGTCAAAGTTATTGCTCCGTCTCAAGAGGGGCTTTAGAATTGATGTTTTTTTTGATAGAATGTTCTGATGTCTTTTTTTTTAAAGATATATAGATATATTTGGCCACAAATGCGGAAATACAAGTGGTCTTTTTACCTTACTTTTGTATTTTATACAGCGAGGATTTTTTTCGCTTATATTCTAAGTGTTATATATTTTAAGAAAATAATCGATATCATATCTAATTCTGACATACCGAAAGAGGCATTAATTTATCCATTAATGCATTTAGTGATTATTAATATCATAATATTCTTTTTAGGGCAGATTTTCGCTAGAACTACGTCATGGTCTCTTGTTTATTTCCAGAGTAATGTAATGCGAGAGCTTTCTAATTTTTCTTTTGGGAAAATAGTAAACAATTCTTATGGCTTTTTTACTAATAACTTTGTAGGTAGTTTAGTAACCAAGTCTAGACGTTTTATACGAGCATTTGTATCTATGCACGACATTCTTCTATTTAATTTCTGGGGAACTTTTGTCGTATTGGTTGGAGTGTTCTTCGTACTTTTCAAAGAAGCAACTTTTGTTGCTCTTATTTTCCTAGCTTTTATTTTCGTATATCTGGCTATTGTTTTACTCTTCGTTAAGACAAGAATGCGGTATGATATCGCCAAAGCAGCCGCTGACTCTAGGGTTGGCGGAAGATTGGCAGATGTATTCTCTAATATATTTGCTTTGAAAATTTTCTCTGCAGTTAAACAAGAAAAGTCATCTTTCCACGAGATTACACTAAATGAAGAAATGCATAGAAATAAGGCATGGTATTTTGGTATTAAACAAGAACTCTTACAGGGCATCCTGATGTTTATTGTTCAATCTTTTATTTTATATCTTACTGTTAAGCTATGGCTTGCCAACGAAATGACTACTGGTATGGTGGTGCTTGTTCAGACTTATATGGTAATGATATTTGAAAGACTATGGGAGTTGGGTAAAACTATTACTAAGTTCATGGAATCAGCTGTGGACATGAAAGAAATTATAGACATCTTTGAAGCACCAGTTGATATATTGGATCCAGAAAATCCAGCAATTATTAGTGCGAAGAAGGGTGAGATAGAATTTAAAAATGTCTCCTTTGTTTATGATTCTGGGCAGAAAGTTTTCAAGAATTTTAATTTGAAAGTGAAATCTGGTGAGAAAATAGGACTGGTGGGGCATTCTGGTGCAGGTAAATCTACTATCACTAAACTACTTTTGCGTTTCGTTGATGTCTCGTCTGGTGAAATTATGATTGACGGCCAAGATATTCGCTCAGTTCTTCAAGATGACCTAAGAGAAATTATGTCATTTATACCCCAAGAACCTATTTTGTTCCATAGGCCAATTCAAGAAAATATTGCATATGGTAAGCCAAAAGCCACAAAAGAAGAAATTATTTCAGTCGCGAAGAAAGCCCATGCGGATGAGTTTATAGCTGATTTTAAATTTGGTTATGAAACTCTCGTTGGAGAACGTGGAGTAAAACTCTCTGGAGGAGAACGCCAACGTGTGGCTATTGCTCGCGCCATGCTAAAATCTGCTCCGATTTTAATTTTGGACGAAGCTACAAGTTCTCTAGACAGCATCAGCGAGTCGTATATTCAAGATGCTTTCAGTGAATTAATGAAAGGTAAGACTACGATAGTAATAGCTCACAGACTTTCCACTATTCAAAAAATGGACAGAATTGTTGTATTAGATAAAGGTAAAATAGTCGAACAGGGAACTCACAAAGAACTTCTGGCCAAGAATGGTGTTTATTCCAATCTTTGGGAACACCAGACTGGAGGGTTTTTGGAATAGGATATTGAAATAAATGCAGAGAAAAAATAGTTCTACAAAAAATCAAAAAATAACTGCCAAATTTGGAGGTTCTTCTTTGGCAAATGCAAAATGTACTCTTAAGGTGAGAGATATTATTTTAGCTGATGCCAATCGTAAATTTATTGTAGTTTCAGCCCCAGGAAAAGACAAACACAATGAGATTAAAGTTACAGATATGCTCTACGGGGTGGCTGCGTGTATTTCGCGGGGGATAGAATGGAAGTTTGTTTGGGGTAAAGTAGCACGCAGATATTCTTCTATTATTGATGATTTGAAACTTTCCCAAAAACTCAAGAAATTACTTCAAGAAGTTGAAGATTCAATAAAGAAAAATCCACGTAAAGATTTTGTTGTTAGCCGTGGAGAATATATTGAGGCGAAAATAATGACGGAACTCTTGAAGGTTTCTGGACACAGGGCTAGTTTTGTTGATGCAGTGAATATTATATTTTTTGATAAGTCTGGAGTCGTTTCTTACGATAAAACCCGCAAGGCTATTAAAAAAAGCTGTAAGGGTTCAGGCTTTTTCATTATCCCAGGTTTTTATGGCATAGATACAAATAGAAAAGTGAAAACATTTTCTAGGGGTGGTTCGGACGTAACTGGTGCGATTGTTGCGGCGGCGATGGAAACACCCGTGTATGAAAACTGGACAGATGTTTCTGGGTTTTATACTGCTGATCCCAATAAAGTAAAAACCGCGCAACAAATAAAAAATATGACTTATAAAGAAGCTCAAGCACTTTCATTGTCTGGGGCACATATTTTACACAAAAAAACAGTTATTTATTTACTAAAAGGTAAAATTACCCTTGTAATAAAAAATACTTTTAGATCCAGTCATCACGGAACGACCATTGGTAATTAAATTTTTTCTGTTAAGATAATCTTATGGATTTAAAACATATCAGGAATTTCAGCATTATCGCTCACATTGACCACGGCAAAAGCACTTTAGCAGACAGAATGCTTGAAATTACACACACCATACCAGAACGCAAAATGAAGGAACAAGTACTAGATACTATGGAGCTTGAACGCGAGCGTGGCATTACTATCAAAATGCAACCGGTTAGAATGGAATATGCCTCAAACAACGAAAAGTACATTTTGAACCTAATAGACACCCCTGGGCATGTGGATTTCTCGTATGAGGTTTCAAGAGCTTTAAAGGCCGTAGAAGGCTCTATTTTGCTGATTGACTCTACTCAAGGAGTGCAGGCTCAAACGCTCACCACGCTCGCTATGGCGCGCGAGGGAGGCCAGGGAGGAGAGAGAGTAATCATTCCAGTACTCTCAAAAATAGATTCTCCACTGGCTATGGTTGAAGATGTAAAACACGAAGTTGTAAAACTATTGGGTTGCAGGGAGGAAGATATTCTTTTGGTTTCCGGACGTACTGGAGAGGGGGTAGAAAATCTTTTACAAGAGGTCATCAAACGCATACCACCTCCCGTCGAGACTTACACAGCAGACAACGCTATGCGAGCTCTTGTTTTTGATTTTAAATATTCCAATCATCGGGGTGTGATAGTTTTTATAAGATTATTGGATGGAAAAGTACGCAAGGGGGATTCATTAATGTTTGCTGTATCGGGTGAGAAATTTGTAGCGCTTGAGGTGGGCACTTTTTCTCCCGAAGAGTCTCCGTGCGACAGTCTCTCTTCAGGAGAGACGGGTTATATAGTGACTGGTATCAAGAAACCCGGCATTGCCTCTGTGGGAGATACTATTACCTTAGCCAGAAATCCACTACCTGCTTACGAGGGATATATGCAAGCTATGCCGGTAGTTTGGGCCAGTATTTTTCCAGAGGATGCTGACGATTTTGCTGAATTAAAACTTTCTCTAGGAAAATTAAAACTCTCGGATTCAGCTTTTTCTTATGAAGAAGAATCGAGTGGTTCTTTGGGGCGTGGTTTTCGATGTGGATTTCTCGGAATGCTTCATCTAGAAATCATTACCGAAAGACTGAGGCGAGAATTTAATTTAGCACTTGTGATAACTACGCCATCGATTACTTACGAAGTAGTTAAAAAAAGAACAAGTCGCCTCATCGGCGACCCGCCGGAGAGGCGGGAGAAAATTTATTCGCCTTATTTTTTCCCTGACGATGGAGAAATAGAAAAGATTTTTGAACCTTGGGTGGATGTGAAAATAATTACTCCCGCTCAATACTTGGGCAACATTATGCAACTTCTTTTTGACCATGAAGCCGAAATCGGTGAGACAGAAAATTTTGGCCGTGCGGCGCCAGAGGCTATGACGGCGGCGCGAGACAACCGTTCCTCTATCTCAGTCAAAATGCCACTTCGTGAATTGATGCGTAATTTTTTCGATGAATTAAAAAGTGTTTCATCTGGCTATGGATCCATCTCTTACCAGATAGGCGAAATGCGCGAGGCCAATGTTACTAGGCTAGATGTCCTCGTGGCAGACGAACCCATTCCAGCTTTTTCCAGAGTGGTTTCTAAAAAAAGAGTAGAAGAAGAGGCCGAAAATGTGGTTGAGAAATTGCACGGTATCTTACCAAGGCAGATGTTTGTTACCAAAATTCAAGGTAAGGCCCTCGGCAGAATTATTTCTTCCCGCACTGTCTCAGCGTTTAGTAAAGATGTGACCCAACATATGTATGGGGGAGATATTACCCGTAAAATGAAACTTCGTGAAAAGCAAAAGAAGGGTAAAAAGAAGATGAGAGAAAAGGGAAGAGTCAACATTCCTCAAGATGTTTTTTTGAAAATGATGCGAGGCGGAAACTAAAAACTATTGTTGTAGCCCAAAAATGGGGGAATACAAAAGAATCATACTTATTATTATAAGTATACTTACTATGGCCCAAATCACCTGTACTTTTTTCTGATGTTTTTTATTGAAAATCATGTAATAATAGTATCATATTATGAAAAGTTTTCAAGAAAAAAAGAAATGGAGCAATCTTGCTCAATCCAAACCGGTTTTGGCTATTTTGGCCACCCTTCTGTTTTTCTTTGCTTGGAGTGTTTTTGGTTTTTGGGGGAAAATGACAGATACCAGAGATAATAAAAAAATTGTGGAAGATAAAGTGAATGAACTAGAAGAGAAAAAAGTCATTCTTGAAACAGATATTGAAAAATTACAAACCGAGAAGGGTATAGAAGAAAATATTCGTGAGAAATTTGGTTGGGCCAAGGAGGGAGAGAAGGTTATCATTATTGTGGAAGATAAAAATGAAGTAAACACAGAAAATGAAAAACAATCCGGAGGCTTCTTCTTTTTCTTTAAGAACCTATTTAAGTAAAGATTTTGATTATTTCACAAGTATGATATAATGGAGATATTAGAAGTAATGTAAATTTGCGTCGCGCTTTAAAGGACGATTGCGCGACGTGATTTCGTAAAATCATATGCAAAATGTAACAATTTATTCAACACCGACCTGCCACTTTTGCCATATGGCCAAAGAGTTTTTTAAAGAAAAAAATATAGCTTATACCGAGTACGATGTAGCGGGTGATGTTGAGAAAAGAAAAGAAATGATGGAAAAAAGCGGACAAATGGGCGTGCCTGTAATTATCATTGGAGAAGATATCATTGTAGGCTTTAATAAGCCAGAAATCAGCAAATTACTGGGTCTGTAGCAACGTCCTCGTAGTTCAATGGATAGAACGGCTCACTCCTAACGAGCTGATCCAGGTTCGACTCCCGGCGAGGACACCAGTTAGTATTTTTATTTGTTCGTGCTAAAATATTGGTATGAATAGCCCCGAAAGACCTAAAACACAAAACCAATCTTTGTTTAAGTTAGATGAAATAAGAAATTTAATTGATAAAGGAGACGATAAGGCAGTGTCTGTGCTAGAGGAAGCATTTAGGTCAGGTCAGATTACTGCAGAGGATTTTTCTGTATTTAGTTTAGAACTTTTGAACCAAGGTGGGCAAATAGAGGAAGGTATATTAAAATCAGAGAAAGGACTTGCTAATCAAGTAGAAATGCTAGAAAAAGACAGAGTTACAGGTCTTTTAAGACATGAGTCTCTAGAACAAAAGTTTAATAGTCTGCAAGAAGAATTAAATTTTATACCCGAACCTAATCGAACACACGAGAAGAGTCGCAAAAAGCGTCTACATGCTTTGATTGTGATTGCCATCGACCTAGATGACTTGAAAATTTGGAATAGTTACGGACACTCAATTGGAGATGGAGCCCTAAAGTCAATCACAACATCTGTACAGAAAGCCATCCGAGAGGGAGATTATGCTTTTCGTCGTGGCGACCAGTCGGATGAAATTGTGGTCATTGTAAGGGTGGAAAAAGATTTGGGCGAAAGTGATTTAGAAGAAATTTTTAAAAATATTTATAAAAATATAAACAATGGATTTCTAGAGGTAGAGGGTAAAGAAATTCCCGTTACCGCAGCAGCGGGGTATGTCGTGGTAAAACAAGGAGATACTAGAAATCTCAAAGAGATTCTTGAAGCTTCTAATCAGAATCAGATCGCACAGAAAGATCTAAAAGTTAAATTAATTAGACGTGCGAGGGCTGAAGCTGGTTTGGAAATAAGAAAGTAACCTTCTTTTATTTTACAAAGCTTTGTGCTAAAATATCGCCATGGATCCTGAATCCAAAAAGCTCTTAGAAGACAGTTTTAGATTAGCACAAGAAAATAACCAAATGCTTCATTCTGTGCGTCGTTCCATGCGAATGGCTCGGATTATGAGTATCTTGTATTGGGTTATCATTATCGGCGCGAGCATCGGAGCCTTTTATGTGCTCCAGCCGTATATAGACCAAGCGCAGAAAATAATCAAAGACTCAAGCGATACGATTAGTGGTTTGAAAAATGTTTTACCGAAACAATAAATGGAAGTAAAATGCCAAGATAGCTCAGGTAGTAGAGCATTTGTCTGAAGAACAAAGGGTCGGCAGTGCAAGTCTGCCTCTTGGCACCAGAATAGTTAAATTGATTTTACTTTTACGCTAGTTCTTTTTTCTTTGTCTACTTTCAAAAGTTTGATAGTTAAGAGCCCGTGTTTTTCTAGGGCTTCTCCTTCCTCGGGTTCTACTTCTTGAGGCAAAAGGATGGTGCGAGAAAAGCTTCCCCAATAAAGTTCTTTGGTGAAATAGTTTGATTCATCGATACTTCTAGACTCTTCGCGTTTACCACGAATGGTTATCATATCGCGGGCGATAGTGAGCTCTAGGTCTTCGGGTCTTACTCCAGCCACCATTGTCTGTACGATGATATCGGTAGGTGTTTGGTAGACATCGACGGCTAGCTCCATTTCTTCATTTTCTTCCTCCATCCAACCCTTACCATTTTTGCCAGCTTCTTTTACCGCCAATCTTTTTGGCTCTTCCACTTCTTCCTCTGGCATTCTCATACTTCCTGTCAATCTCTCAAAAAAACTTCTTTTTTTAGGTTCCATCCCGTTAGAAATCATCCTGCTCGTACATAAATTAATTTAAATATATAAAAGTAGTAGATTATGGTTATTCTTATAATTCTTTCCCGTTTTGTAAATTTCTAACGGGATTCCATATTTTTCTATTTAGTTAAACTATTAATTCATTCTTCTTAGTTTCTCAAAAATCAACATAACTATAATTGTGACGACCCACAAAAAAGCGAACACTTTCAAAAAATCACTTCCGTTATTCTTTATTATAAAAAAATTAAAGACACTATGCAAGGCGGTGGCACATATAAGACCAATTAGAAGGTACCATTTTTTCTTCCATTTTTCTAAATGGAAAGAAAGCCCAAGGGCTATGCCTACAATTCCGCTTGCTACAGCATGAAGTAGAGTAGACCCCAGGAAGCGCAGTTGCCCTGTCAGTAGGCCCACGGTTACCTCTTTCAAGAAGAATGGTTCTCTTAAGAAGAGGGTATTCTCTAGGGCTGCGAATCCCAAAGCTGCGGTAATCATATAAATGGGCCAATCTATTGGCTCGTCAACATAAGTGCTTCTATAGAGAATAAAAACTACAGCTAAGTATTTTATAACCTCTTCTGCACCCGCCCAAAGTATTAGTTTGTTTTGGGCAGAAGACACATGGTCTCTAATAAATTCTTGTACTGGTAGTACAAAAACCACCGAAATCATACCGACGATAAATATAATTGCGAGTAGTCCCTTCGGTTCTTCTTTTTTCTTATCTTCTCTAAGCCAAAACCATAGCCATAAAAGGGAAGGAATGACTCCAATTAAAAATGCTAAACCTAGAATTTTTGGGTCATTGTATGTCATGATTTATTTTGATTATTTCTTACAGGCCAAGGCTCAACTATTAAAAGATTTTTCGTGTTTGGCATCATAGACCATATCTCTTCGGTCACAAAAGGCATAAAAGGGTGCAAGAGTTTAAGTGAATTCTCTAGAAGATAAACGAGAGTACTCTTTACTTCTTCATTTTTTTTACTTTCTTCTATGATTTCATCCGCAAACCTGTGCCATATATAATGATAAATTTTTTCAGCTGCTAAGTGGAAACGATAGTTTTCCATATCGGAGGTCGCATCTGTTGCTAGAGCTTCAAACTCTTCTACTAATTCTTTATTCAAATCTCCGTCTTTCGCGTTGTCCAAAACAAAGCGCGTAATATTCCAAACCTTGTTTGCAAAGTTCTTATAACCCCTGATTCTTTCTTCCGCTAGTGCCAGCGATGTGCCAGGAGTATTACCCACCACCATGCCGATTCTAAATGCGTCTGTGCCGTATTTTGAAGTGTATTCTAGTGGATCAATAACATTTCCCTTACTCTTGCTCATTTTTTGACCCTTGGCATCAAGCACCATTCCATGTAAATAAACAGTCTTAAACGGAATTTTTTCAGTCATATAGAGCCCTAGCATAATCATTCGCGAAACCCAAAAGAAGATGATGTCTCCGGCGGTTTCCATAACATCAGTAGGATAGAATGTTTTAAAATCTTTACTATCAGGATATCCAAGTGCGATAGATGGCCATTGCCCCGAAGAGAACCAAGTGTCAAATGTATCATTATCTTTAACATATTTCGCATCACAAAATTCACAAATTGGTTCCTTGTCTGAAATAATAATTTCTTTACATTTTCCAACGTCTTTTTCCTTCCCTGGTTTGGGGATACATATAGGTTCATGAAACCATGCTGGAATCGGTATACCCCAAACTATCTGCCTAGAAATATTCCAATCTGTAATATTTTCGAGCCAGTGAAGAGAGATTTTTTTAAAATGTTCTGGTATATATGCTATCTCGTCATTTTTTATTTTTTCCAAAGCTTTTTCGGCCAAGGGTTTCATTTTTACAAACCACTGGTCTTTTATTTGAGGTTCTATAATAGTCCCGCATTTGTAACATGTGCGTACGACATGTTTATAGTTCTCTTCTATTTTTTCTACTAACCCTTTGCTCTCTAATTTTTCAATTACTAAAGCTCTGGCTTTTTTTATATGTAATCCTGCAAATTCTCCTGCGACCGGCAACAACTTTCCCATTTCATCTATGATTTGCTCTTTGTCTAATTTATGCCTTTCTGCTATATCAAAGTCTGCTTGGTCGTGCCAGGGAGTTATGGTCATAACTCCAGTACCGAATTCCATATCTATTTGTTCGTCTTTTACGACAGTAGCTGTAATAGGTCCATTTATCCACTCCAGTTCTATTTTCTGACCATCAGTATAGTCTTTGTAGCGAGCGTCGTCTGGGTGCATGACTACATATTTATCACCGAATTTTGTTTCTGGACGTGCGGTGGCAATAGTGAAAGGTCCGTATTTCAAATAATACAAGCTATCTATTTTTTCTTCATCTATTATTTCCAAATTTGAGAAAGAAGTTTGATGCTTGGAACACCATGAAACTATTCTATTACCTCTATAAATCAAACCATCGTCGTACATTTTTTCGAATGTTTTATGCACTGTTGCCACAATGTTTTCATCTAGGGTGAATTTTTCACGTGACCAATCGCACGAAGCACCCATACTTCTGATTTGAGTTTTAATATTTTTTGAATTTGTCAGTGTGAAGTCTAGAATTTCTTTATACAATTCTTTTGGGTCCATACCGAATCGAGTTCGTCCTTCTTTTTCTAGTTTTTTTTCATAGACCACTTGTGTTTCAAAACCAGCGTGGTCTAACCCCGGTAGCCAGAGTGTTTTATAACCCTGCATTCTTTTATAGCGCACCATTATGTCTTCAATTGTCAGCACTAGACCGTGCCCCGCGTGGAGAGAACCATTGGCATTTACAGGGGGCATTATTATGGTAAATGTTTCTTTTCTTTCACCTGGTAATTTATCTGGGTTAAAAAACCCACTCTCTTCCCAGAGTTTATAAATTCTGCCTTCTGTTGTTTGAGGGTCGTAGGGCTTGAGTAGTTTCGGGTCGGATGCCATGGGCTTATTTTATCATTTTTCCCAACCGCAGGCTACCATCTGCCCTTATTTTGTACTTCTTTTTTGGTTTTTGAATATAATTTAAATATCCAGCCATACCTATCATGATGGCGTTGTCTGTCGAGAGTTCCCGAGTTGGAAACATTAACCCAACTTTTTCTTTTTTAGTAAGTTTCTTCATCTCATTTCGTAAATGAGTATTTGCAGCGACTCCACCGGCGACCAGCATCGTTCTTATGTTGTATTTTTTAATTGCCTTGGTTGTCTTGTGGGTCAGGCATTCAATGGCTGCGTTTTCAAATTCTAGAGCTATTATTTGCTTCATTTTGTCATTTTGCAAAATGTTTGAATGTTGTTTATTTAGATCTCTTATTTTATAGAGTACAGCAGTTTTCAATCCAGAAAAAGAAAAGTCAAAATTTTTAGTGTAGAGCATTGGGCGGGGGAGAGTCATAATGCTCGCAAATTGCTTTTTCTCACCACGCATATCCGCCTGCTGGCGGATTGCTTTTCTCGGCTCGACAGCCTGTGAAGAGGTTCGTAAAAGCAAATTTGCTCGCATTTTCTCTGCCAACTTCGAGCGAAGCAAGCGTTCTTGCTCTGCAAATTTTGAAATTTGTGGACCGCCTGGGTAGGGAAGTTCGAGCATTCTAGCGACCTTGTCGAATGCTTCACCGACTGCGTCGTCTAGTGTCTCGCCGATTATTTTATATTTAAACCAATCTCTCATTAAAATTAACTGCGTGTGTCCGCCGGAAACCAGTAGGGCGAGTACTGGGAACTGCTCTTTTTTAAGTGTGATAGAAAACTTACCCTTATTTTTTCCAAAAGGTGAAAGTACATGTCCTTCCATGTGGTTTACGGGTACAAGCGGTACGTTCCATTTTTGGGCGAGCTCTTTAGCGAAAGTTATTCCAGTCCAAAGCGAGGGCTCGAGCCCAGGGCCAGAGGTGACAGCAATAGCATCAATGCCGGATTTAGTCGCGGACTTAGCACGAATAATTTTCTGCTGAAAATTATCTCTGCTCGGCTCGACAGCCTGCGCAAGGCTTCGCTCTCGGCTAAATCCGGCATTTCGTAAAACTTTATCTAGTAGAATTGGTAAATTTTTTATGTGCTCTCTTTTGGCAAGCATAGGGTAGACTCCGCCGTAGGCGCTGTGTATTTTCGCCTGCGACACTGAACTGTTTGTCAATATTTTAAAACTCACATCTACGCCATGGCGTAGATCGCCGGTTGCTTCCATTATTGCTATGCACGTGTCATCACAAGATGTCTCAATACTTAAAATTTTCATAAAATATGTGCGCGGTGAGGGGATTGAACCCCCGGCCTACCCCACGTCAAGGGGTCGCTCTACCACTGAGCTAACCGCGCTCTCAGAAGTGATATTACATTTTCTCTTGTATTTTCTCAAGCGCCAAGATAAATGCACCTCGGCGTAGGTCTGTGTTAGACTCTTTTGATTTTTCGTATACTTTTTTGGAAGCTTGGTTCATAAGTTCCAAGAGTTTTTCTTCTACTTCTTTTTCACTCCAGTGTTCGTTTTTTAAATTTTGTTCCCATTCAAAATAAGACACAGTGACACCTCCAGAATTTGCCAAAATATCTGGTATCACTGGCACACCCTTTTTAAACAATATTTCGTCTGCTTCGGGTGTTATTGGGCCATTGGCAAGCTCTAAAATCGCTCCAGCCTTGAGTTTTCCTGCATTTGTATCTGTTACTACATTTTCAAAAGCAGCAGGTATTAAAACGTCACATTCGAGCTCTAGAAGTTCTTCGTTGGTTATTTGTTTACTATCACCAAAACCAGCTAGCGACCCTGTATTTTTCTTATGTTCCAGAAGTTTTTTTATATCCAGACCACCAATATCATAAATTCCTCCCTTTGAATCCGAAACAGCCACTACGATGTGCCCATGGTCGCTAAAAATTTGTGCTGCATTTGAACCCACATTTCCCAAACCCTGTACTACAATTTTGCATTTTTCAGGAAGACCCAAGTCTTTACGAAGAGCATCAAAAACATAAAACCCACCGAGCCCTGTGGCACTACCACGCCCTTCGGAGCCACCAGCTTCTATTGGTTTACCTGTAAAAGTTGCCCCTGTTTTGTCACCCGTGATTTTTGCATATTCATCCGCCATCCAAGCCATTATTTCTGGAGTAGTGTTTACGTCTGGAGCGGGAACATCTTTATGAGGCCCCAAGACATCTGAGAGTTTTTGTACCCATCCACGCGAAAGTCTTTCGAGCTCTCCTTTAGATAAAATTTTTGGGTTCACAGAGATGCCACCCTTGCCTCCACCCATAGGAATGCCGGCGACTGCGCACTTCAAAGTCATCCAGAAGGCGAGAGCCTTTACTTCGTTTATTTCGGTCTCGGGGTGGTAGCGAATGCCACCCTTATAAGGACCCAAGGTGTTGTTGTGCTCTACCCTGTATCCTTCGAAAACTTTTGTAGAGCTGTCATCCATTTTTACTGGAATTGAAATTCGGATATCTCTGTCTGGCTGTTGTAATTTTTGTATAAATTCGTCGCTAAATTTTTGACCCTGTTTTATTTTTACAGCTTTGTCTAGTTGGGCGAGTGCATTTTGAAATGGGTTGTTCATAAGAGTAGATTATATAGCAAATTTCTCTAGTATCTCAAGTTCTTTTTTTGTGTTTGCTCCCAACGCTTCGCGGGAAGATATTTTTATGGTTTCGATTTTTTCATTTTCTTCAAAAGCTATATGAAAAAGATCTGTCAGGTAATATTCTTTTTGAGAGTTCTCGTTCTTTATTTTCCTTAAATTTTCCCATAGCCATTTTGCATCAAAGACATAACAACCCGCATTTACTTCCTTTATTTCTTTTTCTTCCTCTGTCGCATCTTTGTATTCACGAATGCCGAATACTTCTGCGTCTTTTCTTAAAATTCTTCCAAAAGCCAAGAAAGCTTTTCTCCAATCTTCGAAATCTGGAAGTTCGGTCGTGGCAAAAGTTATTTTAGTCTTGTGAGCTAGATGCTTTTCTACTAAATTTTCTATTGTTTCGGGAGATATGAATGGTTGGTCGCCCAAGAGAACCACCACATGTTCTGTGTCTCCACAGGCCTCTTCTACACAAGAGACCGCATGTCCGGTACCTAGTTGTTTTTTTTGTAGAACATAAAGACAAGAATCTCCAAGTTCTTTTTCTACTAGCTCTGCTTTATAACCCACTATCACGATTGGTTTTTCATTGTAAATTTTTTGTACTGATTCGAGCAGGTGTTTTATCATAGGCTTGTCCGCGAGCGGGGATAAAACTTTTGGGTTTTCGCTTTGCATTCTTTTACCTTTACCTCCAGCCAGTATTACTATTTTTATCTTTTCACTTTCCATGTTTTTGGATTATACACTAAGCTTCTCTTTTTTCAATTTCTTTTAAAATTTTTGGAATTTTCTTAAAATCGTCCATTAGCACCTCTCGCATTCCACCATTATAGAGTGCAGCCGCGGGGTGGTAAAGAGCGTAAAAATATTTTGTCGGCATGCCCTTAAATACTTTAATTAAAAGTTTGCCGTGAGCTTTGGATATTTGTTCGGCAGGGAAGAAGTTGTTCATAGCATGGCGACCCAAGAAGACAATCAGTTTTGGCGAAATCAGTTTTAGTTCTTCTAGTAGCCACTCTCGACAGCTCGCCTTCTCTTCTGGTAATGGATCGCGATTGTTTGGTGGGCGGTATTTTACAATGTTAGTGATGTAGATGTCTTTTCTTTTTAATTTTATTTCCGAGAGCATTTCATCCAAAAACTTTCCAGCCGCACCGACAAAGGGAATACCGAGTTTGTCTTCAGATTTTCCTGGGGCCTCTCCGATAAAAACTATTTCTGCCTCGGAGCTACCTGTACCTGGCACAGGCCTTGTGGCAGAGTTTTTTAATTCACATTCACATGCCGTGAACCATTTTTGATGGAGGTTTTGTAATTTCGCATTTTTATCCATAAAATTTAAGCTTATTCTACCAAAAACCATTGTATCACTTTTTTAGCTTTAAAAAATAAAATACCCCATTTCTGGAGTATTTTATTTTTTTATTATGCACAATAAAAATTTATTGAGCCACTGCGTCTTCTGCAGAAAGATCTGCACCACTACCAGCTGGTAGGGCATCATCTACATCTACATCAGTGATTGTAATGTCTGTATTTTCTACTTCTGGAGCGTCGACACTTCTATTAGCGTACCACCAACCCAACACCACAAGTAAAACAACAACAACGATTACCCACATTGTACTTTTTCCTGAACCAGATCCAGTACTTGGTTCCATATTATTTTGAGGTTCCATATTATTTTATATTATTTTTCTAATAAATTTATAAATATCGGCCTTATTAATTATACTACATTATTTAACAAAAGAAAAAGTCGAGTTTTCCACTTCTTAATATGGGTGAAATTTTTGACTTAATTTTAAATTAAGTGTATAATACAAGAAAAGTCAGTACCCCGACCCTCTAACAGAGAGGAATGTGCAAAATGGCACGCATAAAGATTATCGGCCTCTTGAGTTCTACGGGGCTGGTGAGAGAGGTAGCCCGTCTTCTCGAAAAAAAGGTGACGGTGCCGGACAAGGATTCTCCTTACGAATTGGAGATCCCCAGGTGGGTAGAGGAAGACAGGCAAAAGTTGGAACAGTTCATTTTTGAAGTGATCGAAGTTAAAATCTAGTGCCCCGTCGTGATATTTGCGCGACGGGGTTTTGTGATTTTTACGGTAAGCAAGGACTGTCCTTGCTTAAGGATTTTGCTTCACCTCATGTCCAATGAGTCCGTGGTGTTTTCCGTCAGTACAATCACATGCGACGAGAGGTTTGTCGTGCATGGGGCAGGTCGTTGCCTGGCAGACGCCGGGCTTATCAGCTACGCCTCCACAGGTACCGGTACAAATATAGTGTGTCATATGTGTTTTAAAAGTTATACCTAACTAGACTCTAAGTATACATGGTTTATGAGAAAGTGGGAAATTGGAATTTGTGTTAGCCGTTATTTATTTGAACGCTTCCCACCTTCGCTAAAGCTATGGACGGGCAGGCGCGTGCTAGATTGATGTGGTCACAAATTAATCCCCACAGAGAACCGCGAGTACGCTTTCGGTCAGATTTTGAACGCTTCGCGTGCTGAGTTAGTGTGAGCCACAATAATTTGTTTTCCGTCGAAAACAAATTTTCCAGCCCCGGTCTCGGCTTCCCGCAAGCTTGCGGGATAGGCCTCCGACTTCACAGCGAAAACAAAAAACTCCAAGCAGTTGGAGATTTTTTGTCGCTGTGATGTAATTATACACTTTGCTCGAACTTTTTTCGAGAAATAATGTGGCACGATCCGCGTGCGTGGTGACTCCAACACTCCGACCAGCGCCTCGCAGACTCGGCGCTCCGCTCTCGCCCCGTTTCCGCCTTTCCATGCTTTTTCTTTTTCGCGGGGGGGATTTTTTTAAAATTGAATGGGCGGAAAACTGGGCTCGGTCGGGCTTCTTCTAAGGAAGAAGCGGTCGGAAGAAATGCAAATGCAATCGGTACCTCGTGCATTCTATATCGCTAGTGGTCGTTCAGGGCTACGGGGTGTCACCCTCGGCATCCGCCTCGGGCATTTTCGCTAGGGCTACGAGCGCCTAGATGCCTAGGTTTGGCGCTTCTCCTCGCACTCCCGCTCTGCGGAGCGGGTGCTCGGGCGCCATGCTGTTTGGGTGGAGGAAGGAATCCTCCCCCCAGCTTCGGGCTCCTCCTCGTGCCTTCGGAGTCCGCCCTCGCACAACCCCCCTTCTCGTTTTCATTAGTGAGTTTATGGTGTCGCTTTCGCTACGAAACTTCTGTGACTTCGGTGTTCGTCGGCGCTCGTCCTTTAGCCCTGGACGCTCCTAGCGAAAATGCCCGAGGCTCAAATGCCATGTGCTTGCCCCACCCTCCCTATGCGCGCACATCCCGCCCGCGAAGGAAAAAGAGGAATCGCGGGCAGGGCTCCCTAGTTACCAAATTGCTTGACTCCAATTTCCTGCCAAAGTTTTTACCGCCATGTTTTTGATTTTTTGCTTCTCTGCAACAGTTAATTCATCTGACACCTCGTTGCTTTGATTTGCGGGATCTTTAATAATCGCATTTTCAAAATCATTTACTAAATAATTCATTACTTTTACAAAATTATTAGCAGGACTCGATCCAAGTAGCCCCGTGCCTCTAAGCGCTTCAATGACTGAAAGTTCAAGGTAAAAAGAAGGAAAATCGAACCCATGTAACTTCCTCCAAATTTTTATTACCTTAATATCAAATACTCTCCCTGAGTTTTTAACAAGATTAATGTGTGAGTCAATATTAGTTTTTGTCCAAGTCTTTGCTTTTCTTTTCCAAACAGAATGATCAAGCCCAAGAGTGTGGTGTTTTACACCTGCTACAACATCTATTTTCAATCCTGTGTGATTTATGCCAACTGAAACATTTTGTTCACGTGCTGAATATCCGACCCCATTAAATTTATTTCGGAGAGTGTTATAAACATTTTCTAATGTATTGCATGTACTAACAGACGGGTCGAGGGAAATAAATAAATCAATGTCTGTAGTGCCTGTAATACCAGTTCCTTTTGCAAGTGAGCCAGAAAGTTTCAAAAGGTATGAATGTCCATTCGCCCAAGCGTGTATGTAAGGTCTTAATTCGTTAATTTTGTGTTCGACAATATAGGTAACATTTGGAGTGTGAGTAGTAACAACTTGCCTTATGTATGCATTTATTTGTTGTTCGTCCATAGAGTTTCATTATGTGAAAAAGCTTTTCAAAACGACATATTGTTTTGCTCGCGCAATACAAATCCCGTTTTTAATCGCGTAGCATTCGGTGAAGTGATTGCCGTTGTAAAGGCTATGTTCTGGGTCTCGAAGAGTTCCGTGATCGGTAATTTCTCCTCTAGGTTGCTGAGAGTTATTATCATTTTTCACTTTCCACTTGAATAAATCTGCCTCTGGTCTGTCACCAACAATTCTAAATTCAATTTTTCTATCAACTTCGATAAGCCCGATTGCATCTAATATTTTTGCTCTGAACCCACCATCTCTCGGTAAGACATTTCCTTGAATTTTAAAACCACTTTCCTTTTCTATAAAAGCAGGTATTCGCGAGTCAAAAAGATATGCTTCGGTATCACTTGCCCGATTATGAAAACCGCTCTTTAACAAATCCGCAATGCTCGGACTTTCAGAAAGATTTTCAAGTTTTATAAGAAAGTGGTCTCTAGCCCGTATAATTTTTTCTTTCTGTTCTTCTGTTAGACCACTTATATACTCATCAATAAATTTTCTTTGGTCGGCTCTATCTTTGATTTGAGGGCTGGCAATAATTTCGGGAATATCGCAGAAAAACTTAAAAATCGTGTCAGTGATGTTAAAACTTGGATTTTGTTTATATATAGCAAAAATCGCTTGTTCAATATGAAAGGATTTGAGCTTGAAATTCTCGTCTTCATTTTTACAATTATGCTTCCAACGCTTAACAAATTTGGCAGTTTTTCGGAAGTCGCTATTTTGAGCATTCAAATCCGTAGCGGCTTTTATATATCCTCGCGGGTCAGACTTTAGCCACCATTCGAGTTCGTTCTTTTTAGTTTTTGCAAATTCGCTGTAGCGTGTCTGTCTATTTCGCTTTCCTGTTTTCAAAATTTCCGGTACCCAATATATGTCATCGCCATATTCGTTTTTTGAACCTGATGTATATGCCGGAACAATATCAACTGCAAACTTTTCATTCCCATTTTCAAGAAATGAGACAGTGATTGAATGAGTCTGTTGCGAGATTTTAGTTTGATATTTTGTTGGGTTTTGAAAATTACGCTCGATGTTCTTGTGTAAATTCGTGAGTACAGTTTGAGGATGTAAATTATTAGGGTCAAATTTTCCGTCAACAAAAAGAATGTCTAAGTCGTGCAGTGGTCGTGAGGCAGTGAATCGTGCATAAGAACCTACCAAAAGACATCCGTCTCCAAGCGCTGACCTAAAGGTAGCATAAAGACTTGTAACCAAATCTTGCTCACCTTTTGTTGGTGAAAGATTATTTTTGACATACTCGCGTAATAGAATTGTTAATTCATTTTTTCTCATACGGTGTAATAAGAGAGAGATTAAAAATAATCGTTAGTAGTCTTGCAGGAGAGTTGCACATTTCAAAATAGACATACTGCTGAAAGATTGCCATATGTTCATTCGTTATCTCCGTAGGTTTTGCTAGTACTATGACAGGAATGTTTTGCGCTTTTGCATGATCCACCACGGTCTTATAATCCGTGTAGGTATTTGAATATCCAACCACAAAGACAGCAAACTTTTCCAGTGTTTGCACAGCGTTCGAATTTTGAGTCAAGTCCAAAATCCTATCATTCACAAAAAATAATCCATTTTTATTCAGTAGCTCTATTTCAGTTTCGAGAGTTGATGTTCCAGTTTTCAAAAGATAAACCTTACGCTTAAGATTCCTAAACAATCTAATCTCTTTACGAAAGAAAAGTCGCAAAAAAGCGTAGCAAGTTGCTACACCTAACGCGAAATAGAAAATAAAGACCAAAAAGGCGTATATATCAAATGCGATCATTAAATTGTTCCAAAGTGTGATGAGCATGGGGATAAGTTAATTTGTATATATTCTAATTATCATCTATACTATCAGTATGCTCACAAAAAAGCAAGCACAAGTCCTCGATTTCATCAAAACTTACAGGGCAAAGCATGGGTATGCCCCCTCTCTTGAGGACATAAGACAAAAATTTAAGCTTGCTTCCGGCTCCACAGCCCACTACTACATCAGCAAGTTGCAGGATGCTGGTTTTTTGAATAAAGAACACAATCAGCCTCGCGCTGTTTCAACAGTAGAAGCAAAACAAACCATCGAAGTCCCTATTTTGGGAGCTATAGCTGCCGGACAGCCGATTGAAGCAATAGAAATCCCAGACGAAACAATAACAATCACAAGAGATGAAATTGGAAAACAAGGCAAGCACTATGCTTTGCGTGTGCAAGGTAGCAGTATGATTGATGAGGGTATTTTTGACGGAGATATTGTTATTATACGAAAGCAAGAAGTGGCAGAAAATGGCCAAACAGTTGTTGCAGTAATTGATGACAACGAAGCAACGCTCAAAAAATTATATCGTGAAAATGGAAGATTCAGACTACAACCGGCAAACCCAACATTGTTTCCAATATATCGCGATGAGGTAGAAGTCAGAGGCGTTGTTGTCAAAATAATCCGCAATCTTGAATCGCAACTTGATCAAGGACAATCAAGAGATGAAAAATACGTTCGCAAGATAGACTACTCATGGGATTATAGAGGGGAAAAAACAAAATCTCACACACACGGAATACATACTTATCCGGCAATGTTTATTCCACAAGTCGGGCGAAGATTGCTAGAAACTTATAGTAAAGAGGGTGATACTATTTGCGATATATTCTGTGGTTCTGGTTCAGCTTTAGTTGAAAGTAGATTAATAGGAAGAAATGCCTACGGCATTGATCTTAATCCTTTGGCTATTTTTCTTGCGAAAGCAAAAACAACCCCAATCAACCCCCAAAAATTAACGAGGGAATATCTTGCCTTACTTGATAGAGTAGAAAAGATTAAAGATAGCGAAATACAAAGGCCTAATTTTAAGAACATTGATTTTTGGTTCAAAGACAAAGTAATAATTAAACTCGCAAAACTAAAGAAAGCTATACGAGAGATAGAAGATAAAGAAATCCAAAATTTCTTTATGGTCGCCTTTAGCGAAACAGTTCGCTATTCTTCAAATACAAAAACTGGAGAATTTAAGCTAGTTCGAGTTAAGGGCGACAAGTTGGAAAAACATGACCCGGATGTTATAGGTATATTTCGCAAACACGCAGAGAAAAATATAGCAGGAATGACTGAATTTTATAAAGATGCAAAAAAGGATTTCTGGACAAAAATTATCTATGGCGATTCGTCAAAAGATAATGGGATTAAAGCAAATTCTATTGATTGCATTATTACTTCTCCCCCTTACGGCGATAGTCGTACTACGGTGGCTTATGGGCAATTTTCTCGTTTATCGGCTCAATGGATTGATGTGTTTGAAGACCCGAACGATGCCTCTGGCGTGGATAATAATCTTCTTGGGGGTAGAGCTTCTAAAAGTTTGATCCACGCACTTTCATCGGATTATCTAAAAGAGTCATTGGAGAAAATCGCCAAGCAAGATGAAGCGAGAGCAAGAGATGTATTGAGTTTCAATCTTGGATTAAACGAATGCTTAAAACAAGCTCACCGAATACTTAAACCAAAAAAATATTTCTGCCTTGTTGTTGGAAACAGATTAGTTAAACAAGTTAGAATTCCGACTGATTTTATTATTGCCGAATTAGCAGAGAAAATAGGATTTACTTGCGAGGATATAATCGTTCGAAATATCCCCAGCAAAAGAATGCCGATCAAAAACTCACCGACAAATATTGTTGGTGCACTAGAAGAAACAATGAACAAAGAAAGTATCGTTGTCTTGCGAAAAAACTAGAGAATACGCTTGTGTGTTTTGAATAAGAGCGGAAAAGTTTTTTCTGATAGACGAGTAAGGCGAAAAGCGGAGCCATGGTCGTGAGGTCTGCCTGCAAGTTTTCCACTACGATAAACGCCTAGGCGAATATCATATTTTGATAATGCGAGAAATTGTTTCGGGTCTATATCCTTTAGTAACCACGCTTCGGTGTAGTGAAAGTATTCTTTACCTTTTTCTTTTTTAGATTCAGCAAAAACCAATATGAGTCCGTTTCCAATTTTTTCCGCCGCTTTCTCGCGCAGAAAATCCAGTCCATAATACCCAAGCACGGTTCTATTCTTAAGTATCAGCAATTTGTCCTGTTTCTCATCAACCCTGCAGTGGAAACCACGACCGTTTTTCTTTCCATTCGTAATAGTTTGATGCAAAATCTTATGTTGAGGATATTCAGGATCAGGATATCCAAATCTCTTTAAGATTTCTGCGTTAGTAATACCTTCCGGTTTTTTGGTAAAGAGGGTCATCATTGAAGCAGTACCAATTCTTTGTGATTTCAATTCCATTATTCCAAAATCCGGCAATGCAATATTGTTTTCAGTAATTCCAAGATGATCTTCAAGAGTTTTACCAATCCCCGTATTGTGCGAACGATTTGATTTAATCCACCCTTTTTCGGAGATTTCTTTTAGATCTTTTTTAATCTGTGCGAGTGTTCGTTTTTGCATATTTATTTTATGAAAAAGGACAAGTCCTTTTTATAGACTTTTGCAAACTCTTTGAGTTGCGTAATATCAAGCCGTCTTTGCCCAGCTTCTATTTTTGAGACGTGAGGTTGGGTCCTATCGAGTAGCTTCGCTACTTCTGCTTGATCCAAACCCGCTTCAAGGCGAGCTTTCTTAAGCTGTTCGACCGTGTATTTGTGGTCTTTTGAAAATATTGCTTTTGTCATGATATCTATATTATATTATTCCATTGCGTTATATTCCAAGTTGTAATATAATTAATTCGTGCTAGTCCTGCCAAAAAAAGTAAATCCGAAGCCCACGCGGATTCCTTCCCCATGCAAATTGTTTAGCCCCGCCGAGTCCATTTAAAACTAATTATTGTACATTTAGTTTTTCTAATCGTGAGCGTATCGCACCATTCTTTCTTTCGAAAATCTCAGCAAGCTCCGAAATACTTTTTCCTGTTCTTCTTAATTTTTCTAGTTTTATATCTTCATCTATTGACCATTTTTGGTAAGCATTATGATGTTCAATGCGTATATCTGTAACAGAATATGCCTTTTTAAAATTATTATTTTCAATTTTTTCTTGAACTATTTGTGTCTTTATATGACAACGAATAGCAGACATAAATATTTCTCCAAATTTGGAAAGTTTTTGATTCCCGACACCATTAATCTCTAAAAAGTCAGCTTGTGTTTGTGGAAAATAAGTAGCCATTTGATAGAGAGCCTTATCTCCAAAAACAATATATGGTGGAACTCTCAATCTAGATGCTTCTTGTGTTCTTATTTTTCTTAATTCTTCAAACAAAATAGGATCATGCTCTTTATTTCCATTAGATTGATAATTAATTTTAGGTTTTAAAATTTTAAAATTTATTTTATCTATTTCCAATGGAACTTTGGGTGTACATTTGTCACAATTTTCACAGTTTGTCTGTTTATAATCTTCATTAAAATAACGAAGTAAAAATCGACGACGACATCCATAAAGATTTCCATAAGAAAGAACATCATCGAGTTTCTCTTGTGATTTTTTCTGTTCATTTTTGTCTGACATGTTGCGTATAAAATAATCATGTTTGAATTTGTCGGCATATGAGAAAAATAAAACACATCGTGAAGGCAATCCATCGCGTCCAGCTCGACCAGTTTCTTGGTAATACCCCTCAATAGACTTCGGTAAACTGTGATGAATCACAAGTCGCACATCAGGCTTATCTATGCCCATGCCAAAAGCAATAGTTGCCACCATAATATTTACTTCATCTTTAATGAATCGTTCTTGATTTTCTTTTCGTTGTTTCGAATCGAGACCAGCATGATACGGCAGAGCTTTGAATCCATATTTATTTAAACTATCAACTAATTTTTCTGTATCATTTCGTGAAAAACAATAAACAATCACACTCTCGTTCTTGTAGTTATTTAAAAGTGCCAGAATTGATTTAAGAGAGTCCTTTTTGGGGAATACTTCATAACTCAAATTGGGTCGGTTAAAACTAGAAATAAAAATTTGTGGGTCTTTAAAACTGAGTTGTTTAACAATGTCTTCGCGTACTTTTTCTGTAGCAGTAGCGGTGAGTGCTATCAGGGGAATTGCTGGAAATTTATTTCGTAATAATTTTAAATTTCTATAATCAGGTCTAAAATCATGGCCCCATTCAGAAATGCAATGTGCCTCATCGATAGCAATTAAATTTATTTTTAATGTGTGTAAAAAATCTTCAAAACCATGAACGGCAAATCGCTCAGGAGCAACATACAAAATTTTTAGCCTTCCTGTTTTTACCTGTTCCATAACACGTGCGATTTCAATTTGAGAAAGTCTGCTATTAATTAAACCAGCTGTAATGCCATTCGAAAGAAGAGCATCAACTTGATCTTTCATCAGAGAAATAAGGGGTGAAATAATGATTGCTATACCCTCTAACATGAGTGCTGGAAGTTGAAAGCAAAGAGATTTTCCACCACCAGTAGGCATTAAAACCAAACAATCTTTATTTAATAATATTTGCTCAATAATTTCTTTCTGAAGTGGCCTAAATTCTTCATACCCAAAATATTTTTTAAGAATTGTTTCCATAAGTTTATATTTTTGAATACCTAGTGTTATAGCAAGAACGGTCATTGCTACTTAATTTGTATATATTGTTCTAAGTATTACATCTATATTATATTATTCCATTGCGTTATATTCCAAGTTGTAATATTATGTAAGGAGCCCTCGCCCCGTTTTCCGCCCATTCAATTTTAAAAAAATCCCCCCCGCGAAAAAGAAAAAGCATGGAAAGGCGGAAACGGGGCGAGGGCGGAGCGCCGAGTCTGCGAGGCGCTGGTCGGAGTGTTGGAGTCACCACGCACGCGGATCGTGCCACATTATTTCTCGAAAAAAGTTCGAGCAAAGTGTATAATTACATCACAAACAGAAACTTCGGAAGAAGTCAGCGCAAAATCTGGGCGCGCCGAAGGCGCGCTGTATGGAGAAAGCAGGAATTCTGCATTCTGGGTGCGGGCGAATTCGGTGGGTGGGCATGGGTGCAAGAAATGAGACGAGAACGGACTATTCTTTTTTCACAAAAAATCTAACTTGCCAAAAACATATATGATCAAACCAAAATATTTTCTATACGCTCGCAAAAGTACCGAAGATGATGATAAGCAAATCATGTCTATCGAGGCACAGCTTTTTGAATTGCGAGAATATGCGCGTAAAGAAAATCTGCAAATTCTTGAGGAATTTACAGAGTCGAAAAGTGCAAAGAAACCGGGTCGTGAAAAGTTTAGCGAAATGATGTCCCGCATTGAGCAAATGAGTGGAGTGGGAATTTTAGCATGGCATCCTGATAGACTTGCTCGCAACAGTATTGACGGCGGGCGCATCATTTACGCCGTAGACACGACCAAGATAGTTTCTTTGCGATTTCCGACATTTTGGTTTGAACCAACCCCGCAGGGTCTCTTTATGCTTCAAGTGGCGTTCGGACAATCTAAATATTATTCTGACAATCTTAAACAAAATGTTGAGCGTGGAATCCGCCAAAAACTTCGCCGTGGTGAGTGGCTGACAAAAGCGCCGTTTGGTTATGTGAATAATCCGAAGACGAGAAATATTGAACCTGACATTGTAAAATCAAAAATTATTGTTCGCGCTTTTGAAGAATACAAAAATGGAAACCACGGCTTTGAATCCATAGCTCAGTTTTTGGCTCTGCATGGTGTGACACAAAAGTCCGGAACGCCACTTAGTAAAGCTTCCGTCTCTCGTATTCTATCTAACAAAGCATATCTCGGTCTGACCAAACATTACAACGAATATTTCCCCGGAAGCTTTGTGCCAATTCTTTCTCACGATTTATTCGAAGCCGTACAGAAAAGATTGCAAGAACGAAGTCATCCTCGCAAATCAAAGAAAAGTCACAATTTTCCTTTCACTGGATTATTTCACTGTGGCGAATGTGAAAGTATGATCACCGCCCAATGGGCGACAGGAAAAATGGGCGGTAAATATCGCTACTATCGCTGTACGAAAAAGAAAGGAAATTGTGGACAAGGATATTTGCGAGAAGATGTACTCGTCTTGCAATTAAAAGAACGGCTTGAACAAATCGCACTTCCCGACGAGTGGACAGATTATATGTTACGAAAAACTGACGAATGGGACAAAAGTGAAAAAGTCTCGTCGGGAAGTATGCTCGGACGGATGAAAGATACAGATCGAGAGACAGAACAAAAGCTCGATGAACTCGTGAGTTTGTATTTAGACGGTGATATACCAAAAGAAAACTACCTTTCCAAGAAAAACGAGCTTTTGAAACAAAAAGTCGCGCTCGCCGAGAAAATGGACTCCGCCCGAGCCGAGAAAAAGAATTGGGTCGAACCCTTGCGGGAATGGATTTTGGATATGAAAAAAGCCACACAATTGCGAAACACAGATAATTTTTTTGAAATTCGTGACTATTTCAAAAAAATTGGAACGAACTCGCAATTGCGGGACAAGTCCGTCTTAGTCTCATTTTGCCCACCCACCGAATTCGCCCGAGCCCAGAATGCAGAATTCCTGCTCTCTCCATACAGCGCGCCTTCGGCGCGCCCAGATTTTGCGCTGACTTCTTCCGAAGTTTCTGTTTGTGACCCCACAGAGAATCGAACTCTGATTACCGGATTGAAAACCCGATGTCCTAACCGTTAGACGATGGGGCCAATATAAAACCTATGACCCATCGTCCTGAGTATTCCCGAATGGGCGATGGGGCCGAAATTAGTTAAAAGTTCTTAAAGTTCTTAAAGTATAAGGCAAACAATTTAATTCTTTCATGCTTACTTTATAACATTTTACTTTCAACTTTATAACTACTCCAATATCTTATATTATTTCCAAAAATTTCGCAAAGGGTAAATTTGCTTTTTTTATATTTTATGTTATAAACTATGATAGGTAACAAGTTCCCAACTTAAAGAGAAGAAAGGTTGGTGTTCCAGTGACTACTTCGTTCAACGCAGTCGAGGGCAAGTGTGGCGTTTGCGGGAGGCGATTCTCTGACCTCCAGCACCCGGGCTGTGAGCGATGCAAACGGGCGAAGTGGCTTGAAGCCCAGAAGTCCGAAGCCGAGAAGAAACTCCAGGACGGGTTCGTAGAAATCGTGAAGACTCTGGGCGTAGTCTTGCAGGGGGCTGGGGCTGACAAGCCGATCTCCAGCCAGGATGTGTTTCTCGGTATGGCTAGGGCACGCATCATCCCCAGCGAGACCGAGCCGGTAGCGCAGGCGAACGAGTCTGGGCTGCTGACCGAGCTCGAGTTTCGGTTGCCATAGGGGCGGCCGCGGCTGGTAGGGTAGCAATCAATAATTGGGCGAGGGCGAGCGAAGCTCCCTTCGCCCTTTACCATTTGTGGTAGAATTGTTTCTGAACAAAATATTTGCTATAATATATTTATGAATGAAAATATTAATAGTAGAGATATTAAAGTACCAAAAGCACCAGAAAAAGGTGGTTTTTGGGACGAAAACAAAAAAGCGTTAAGGCGTTGGGTCATTTATTCTTCAGCTGCAGTATTTTTAACAGGGGGAGTAAAGTCGTCACTAGATCATCGTGAAAATATGGATCAACTTAATTCTTCAACCACTGCAAGTACTGCATATAAACCAGAAGCAAGTGCAGGCATGCCAACAGATTTTTCTATAGAAAATTTACATATAAAAGAAATTCAAGATGCTCTTTCTCGGGGAGATATTTCAGAAGCTGGAATGGAGGTATTAAAAAAATTAGCGAACACACTTACTCTAAAGTTTGAAGTGCCCATACAACATGGAGGTCAGATATCTATTGATTTACCAATGGAATGGGCAAAAGATTATATAAATACAAATATTACAGACCCTGCGGAAGCAGATAGATTGATAGAATTTGCCAATAGTATAATATCGGAATTATTTAATCAATTTTTAGCGGGGCACGATTATATAAAAAATTCATATACAAAAAATAATGAATTTAACACTGAAAGTTTTGTAAGAGATATTCAAAGTTTTTCTATAAAAGGAGTTACTTCCGCCGAGGGGAGTAAGGATGAAGATTTATTAGACCCTAATCACCTAGAAAATCTTCGACTTGCCGAAAGGAGAGCAAACATAGTCAGAGATGTTCTTTCTAAAAGTGGTATATCTGGTATAGAAGATGTGCCTATAGAAATTTTAACAGAAAAGTCTGTTTTGGATGACCTTACTTATGCCTCTCTCAAGTCGATTGCTGACAAAAAAGGCGTTACTCTGACCGAACTCATTATGAGTTGGAATAAAATTAAAAATGAAAATCCAAACGCTCAACTAGGCTCAGAAGAAGAGGAAAATATTTACCGGACATTTGAAAATGATAGAAAAGTTACCGTAAGTATAGAATTGAAAGGAGGGACAAAAGAAACTATCCTGCTACCTTTACCATTATTGTTGTTACTTATTCCCGCCGCTGTTTTTGGTTTGAGAAAATTAAATTTGGGCAATGAGGTAGGTAAAGCGGTGGATACAAGTTTTCCAAATAGCAGATTTCCCAATATGAAGTTTTCTTTACCAACATTTAGATTTCCCGAAGTAAGAATGCCCAGCTTGCCATCGATAACAATGCCCGATGTTTCTTTTATTTTTTCTAAAGGAAGGGTTGACAAAAAAGTTTCCCAAACCACGTTTAACTTGTTTCAGCATATTTTAGGAGAAGTGATAAATGAAACCAAAGTAACAAGACCAGAGGGCCGTATTGTAGTAAATGGTAAGGTTGTTGTGGATGTGTTTGGGTTTTTACCAGATTCGCTTACTGGGCGTTTAAAAGCGAAATTAACTACATATAAAGACATCATAGATCACATAGATTCTATGAATATAGAGGGAGTAGAGAAAGTAGATCCGGCAATTTTTATTCAAGCTGTTTCAGAAGTTATTATAGATACAATAAGACAGAATGCAGAAGCTTTTATTGCTCAGGCTCAACCAGATTCAAATTTAACTTTTGGAGGTAGGAATGTAAAAACTCCAGGTTCACTCAATTATGATGAAAATCTTAGAGCTACTACTCTCAGTATTGTTGATATGGACACAATAATATCTAAATACAATAGTCTCTTGGGCTGAAGGATTCGGCCCAGAGCGTATGGAGGTGTGTCAGAGTGGTTTAATGTACTGGTTTCGAAAACCAGCATCCCGTTTTTTACGGGATCGGAGGTTCGAATCCTCCCACCTCCGCCAAAATTGAAAATCGGAATTGGAATCCGAAATGGGGTCGCGCCGAAGGCGCGACCCTAATGCATTCCCCCCGCCGAATTCAGAATCCAAAAGGGTTTTCCACGCTCCGCGTGGCTCAAAAAAGACGGTTCGATTCAAAATTTTAAAGTTCGAACCGACTTTTTTGAACAAATGAAGTTTTTCTTCATTTGTTCCCTCGTTTGCCAATTCCATATTGTATACATTGGCTTTTAGGAATTTGTCAGTAAGTTCGAACCGATTATGAGATTTCTTCTCAAAATCCGATAATTTCTCTTTTAAAAGTTGTTTTTGATTCACTAACTTATTTTTAGAATCACGATATTCTTCCAAAGACAAAACATTTTCTAAATATAAGTTCATCAACTTTTCAACCCTTGAATCCAAAAGAGAAATTTCATCTTTTGTTTTTTGAGAAAAAATCT
>Ga0163150_10000934_pt1 | contig 51689 bp, 42 predicted proteins | sample OliLakLV19P2IB_FD_148628 | JGI IMG/M metagenome (GOLD analysis project Ga0163150, IMG submission 148628) | Freshwater microbial mat bacterial communities from Lake Vanda, McMurdo Dry Valleys, Antarctica - Oligotrophic Lake LV.19.P2.IB | ecosystem: Environmental > Aquatic > Freshwater > Lake >...
GCCATCACGGGCAGCTCGATTACGGTTCGCCGAAAACGCCCGTGTTCCCCGAAGCGATGCTGCTGCACCAGTTGGACGCGCTCGATTCCCGCATGGAGTGCATGCGCGGCCTGCTGCACAAGGATCGTTACGTCGACGGCTGCTGGACCGGCTATAACTCCACGCTCGACCGCTCCATCCTGAAGAAGCAGAAGTTCCTCGACGAACCCGATACGCCACCCGCGCCAGCCGTCTCCGCCGCTGCGAAAGAAGCAGTGGCAGCCGGTGGTCCAGTGCCTTCGGTGCAGCAGCCCCCAAGGCCCGCGCCGCCACCGCGCCCTGCCCATTCCTCGCCGTTTGGGGAGAAACTGCTGGGCGCGCTCGGCAAAGAATAGAATCGTTCCGTATGGAACGACGCTCCTTCCTGCAGTCTCTCGCTGCAGCCACCGCCTCACCTGCGCTCGCGCAGCAACAGTCCCGCACATCGAAACCGAACGTGATCTGGCTGCTCGGCGACCAGCATCGCGGCCAGGCCCTGAGCTGCATGGGCGACCCTAATGTCCACACGCCCAACATCGACTCGATGGCCAGCATGGGTACCAACTTTACCCGCGCCATCTCGGGCTTCCCGCTCTGCTGCCCGTTCCGAGGCTCGATGCTGACGGGCCGTTACGCGCACCACTGCGTGCCGGGTCATGAGTACCCTCTGCCCGACGGCCAGCCCACGTTGACCGAGCCACTCAAAGCCGCCGGTTACCAGACCGCGTACTTCGGCAAGTGGCACCTGGCCGGATTTCATGAGAGCCAGGGCCGAGCCTCAAAGTTCATCACCAACCCCGACAAGCGCGGCGGGTTCGACCAGTGGACCGGCTACGAGAACAACAACAGTCAGTACGATTCCTGGGTCCACGGCGGCCGCGGCAAGGACGCTTTCCACTACCGCCTGCCCGGGTATGAGACCGACGCGTTAACCGACCTGCTGGTCCGCTACATCCGCGACCGTGGCGCGGAGGCGAAGCAGTCCCCAGCAGCCGCGAAGCCGTTCTTCGCTGCGCTTTCCGTGCAGCCGCCGCACAACCCCTACGTCGCGCCGGCCGAGTACTCGCGCCGCCACAATCCGACCAGCATCCAGCTCCGCCCCAACGTAGCCCGTTCGACCGAGATCGAGGACCAGGCCCGACGCGATCTGGCCGGCTACTACGCCCAGATCGAAAACTGGGACTTCAACGTCGGCCGCGTGGTGGACGCCCTGCGCGAACAGAATCTGCTCTTCAACACCCACATCCTCTTCTTCGCCGACCATGGCGACATGCACGGCTCGCAAGGCCAGTTCAAGAAGATGACCCCGTATGAGGAGTCCATCCGCATCCCGTTCCTCATCGCCGGCGAGCAGCCCACCTACGACGGCCGCGTGACCAGCCGACCTCCCATCCCAATCAACGCCGTCGACATCGCGCCCACCACGCTCGGACTTTGCGGGATCGCGAAGCCCTCATGGATGGATGGGACAGACTGGTCGCACTACCGCGTCCGTCCCCAGGGCGCACCCGCGGCGCGCCGGCAGTCTGAGCCCGATTCGGCCTTCATCCAGTGCGTCGTCCCAACCATGCACGCCGACAGCGTCAACAAGCCGTGGCGCGGCGTAGTCACCAGGGACGGCTGGAAGTACGTCTGCCTCGACGGCACCTCCTGGATGCTGTTCAACTTGAACGACGACCCGTACGAAATGGCCAACCTCGCTCTCAACTCGAAGTACAAAGCCGAGCGCGGCAGGCTCATCAAACGGCTCCAGCAATGGGTGGCCGACACGGGCGACAAATTCAACATCCCGGCGGACTAAGCCCTGCGCAGATAATAGAAGTATGCAGGACACTCTGAGGATCGCCGACCGCGAGTTCGCGTCGCGACTCCTGATTGGGACAGGAAAATACCGCAATTTTCAGGAAATGGCGCGCTGCCACGCAGTTTCAGGCGCTGAGGTCGTAACGGTCGCGGTTCGCCGCGTCAACCTGACAGACCGCTCGAAGGAATCGCTCCTCGATTACATCGACCGAGAAAAGCTTTTCATTCTGCCCAACACCGCCGCGTGCTACACGGCGGATGAAGCGATTCGGACGGCCCGGCTCGGCCGCGAAGTCGGCCTGTCCAACTGGGTCAAGCTGGAAGTGATCGGCGACGAAGCGACGTTGTACCCCGACACCGAAGGGCTGCTCGAAGCCACTCGCGTGCTGGCGAAAGAAGGTTTCGTGGTGCTGCCTTACACCAACGATGACCTCATCGTGGCACGCCGACTCATCGACGCAGGCGCAGCCGCGGTTATGCCGCTCGGCGCGCCCATCGGCTCGGGTCTCGGGATTCAGAACATCGCCGCTCTGCGCATTCTGCGCGAAAAGATCACCCAGGTGCCCCTGATCGTCGACGCCGGTGTTGGCACCGCGTCCGACGCCGCCATTGCAATGGAGCTCGGGTTTGACGGTGTCCTGATGAACACCGCCATAGCCGCGGCGGACGACGCGGAGAAGATGGCCGAGGCAATGAACTACGCCGTAAAAGCAGGTCGACTGGCATTCCTCGCCGGCCGCATGCAAAAGAAGCTGTATGCAACAGCGAGCAGCCCGCTGGAAGGCGTGGTCCGATAGCTCCGGGCATGTTACACTAGTGATTGTCGTAACGAAGGCTGGGCCTGTGGCGCAGTTGGGAGCGCGCTTCCATGGCATGGAAGAGGTCGACGGTTCGAACCCGTCCAGGTCCACCAAAATCCCTCATACACTTACGGGCCTAGAGGTTGCCTTCGCGGCCCTCACCGGAGTCCGTTTGGAGTCTAAATTTGGACTCCACGGCAGCTGCCCGCAGCAGCGATAGGGCGGCGAGTGGATTTCGGTGCTTTCCACGTCCAGGATTGGGTCATCCTCAAACGCGATCCCAGGAGTGGCTCCAGCAATCAAGTGGAAAGCCTTCGTCGCCCAGCGCTGCGCGTTGACGAGAAAGTGAAAGGATTTGTGCCGATCCGGCATACTGGAGGCAAGATGCTTAAAACCATTTTGCTCTGTCTTTCAGGGATCATTGTTTCCGCCCAGACGACGACGGATACTGAGAACGCTGTGCCCATAGCCACGCAGTAGCTCTACGATGCCATCGCGCCTGGTGCCAAAGGCACGGTGGATTCCATAGTCCGGGTTTGGTGCAAGAAGACCGGTGGGGTCGGTAGTGGGTTCGTTCTGGATACGGGCTACATCATCACCAACCGCCAACGTCGTCCAGGGTTGCGCCGGACCCGACCTCGAAGTCCAGTCGAGTGTTGCCACCGTCATCCCGGTGGGGGACTTGTGGCTCGACGAGAATCGCGATCTTGCCGCAATCAAGCCGCGGTCACCCACCAGGGAAGTTTCAAAATTGAACCGGCCCGGAGGGTCATCGTCGGAACGGAGCTATCCGCGTGGGGCTATCCTTTTGGCCAGCCTGGGCCGGCGCCCCTTCTAACGGTTGGGCATCTGAGTGGTTTTTCCACCTCTCAAAATGGGAAAGCAAGTGCGCCCGTCAAGCATTTGGTTCTCAATGGCGCATTCAACCCTGGTAATTCCGGGGGGCCGGTGATCTCGCCGGAAGGGACCATTCTCGGTGTAGTAGTCACTAAGATTAAGTGGACACTCCCACTCCCGGCAGGATTGGCATCTGCCTTAAAGGCGCTGAATGAGAATAAATCAGGAATGCAGCACTGGACAAGATGGAAAGCCTGTGAGTTACGCCGAATCGCAGCTCACCGCAGCGCTGCTGGACTACTACAGGCAAGTGAGCCAAGTCTTCATTGGCGAAGCGATTGCGGCATCAGAACTGACTAGCTTCCTCGACGAGAAGAAGATCCCCTGGAACCCACCAGCCAAAGCTGACGTGCGGAAGGCAGGAAAGCGCTGAGCGCATGGTTGCGCAGCGGGAGAGAGTGAATGATGTCGTCAACGCATGATTCCGCGCTCAGATCCGCCCCGCCCCTGCTAAGCGGCTGAGGCCGCTCCCCAGGGAATTCAGTAGTCAAGGAATGCGTGACTACTGCGCTGGCGTTGCATCCAGTCTGCGGGTTAAGATGGCCGGATCTCATGATCGCTCGTAGGCGCGCAGGAACTCTTCCCTGGTGATGCTGGCCTGCGTCAGGATGGTTCGCAGAGTGGATGCCTTAATAGTTGAGTGGCTTGGCATGCTGAGAAAGTCAGAGCCACCGTCGTGGCGCGGACGTCGCATGGCAATGTGCTCAGCCTCGCGCACCAGCTCGAATCCTATGGCCCGGAACGCCGCGATTACTCTGCCCTTGGGAGCATCGACGGGAAACTTGGCCATCAGGCAGAGATCGTCGCCTCTTCTATGAATGCCTCGATCAGGGGTGAATCATCGGGCAGGACTTCATTCCCGAAGGTCTGCATATGGAACTTGATGGCCGATTTGACATCCGCGAGCGCCTCCTCGTAGCTGTCGCCTTCACCCACTACGATCCCCTTCAGCCCGAGGGGGTAGGCCACATAGCCGTCGGAGTGTTTCTCCACGATGATCTTGAATTGCCGATCCATTCCTGTTATGAAGTCTACCATGGCCCGACTGACAGGCGTTGCTCCACGGCTCGAATGGCCAGTCCACATGGGCGTCCTCCTTATAGAGAAATAAATTGTTGTCTGCTCCAGCAGACAACAATCACAACAGCCTACAACCGCGCGCGTGAAAGCACGCCACAGGTCACCTTCCCGGTGTGGAGTCGCGAAGAATGACGCCCGTGGCGTCCACCGGCTTCCAAACTGCCTTCCTCTAAGTCTTTTGTTTCTGGTCGAAATCCCTGTAAGTGATTGATATTTCTTAAATGGCATGGAAGAGGTCGACGGTTCGAACATATTTGATCGCGCTGTTGACGTTGGAAAGAATGGCCGTTCGGTCATTTCCATCACAGAGCATGCCCGTGCGCCACGCCGGAGGCGCCATTTACGGAGTGCGCCATTCACTGCCGAATTGTTCCCCTGATGCTGGTAGGCAAAAAACGCAATCGATCCCAAGCTGCGGCAACACAGAGGGTCCCGAGAGTCCGGCTGAAGTATATAGGCATGAAGGCACCCTACATCGCATCTAGAGCATTGCATGTTTGTGGCTAGCCTTGCGCCATACAAGATGGCCCAGAGCCGGGGTCCTCCGCGCATGAACAAGGGCCTATCACGTTCCGAGCATTCTCGCGCGGGAATTTAGTTGTCAAGGAATGCTTGATCACTGCGCGAGTAGCAGGCCGATTGGGGCGTGGCTATGCCGACCGCCGAATCGGTATGAAACGGATTTCCACCCGCTGGTTCAACGCGCCGGCGATCCTGCGCAACATTGCCAGCGAGTGGCCTTCGTAATCGGCATCCTCAAGGCGGCAGATGACCGATGCCGTGGTGCCGATGAGTTTGGCAAGCTGAGTTTGAGTGAGGGCCGCCGCTGCCCTCAGTTCATGGATTTTTCGGGCGATCTCTTCGTTGGCGCGCGCCTCTTCCAGGTTCTTCAGCCGGGCTGGTTTGCCTTCGTAGACCCGGCGGCGAAGGATTTCCACCGCATCGCGAGTCGGTTTCGACGTCTTTGCTTTGTTATCGGGCAAGGTCAAGCCTCCTCATAAGTGCGCTTCGCCGGATTCGCCTCAAACCGCTTCTTGCGCTCGACGGCGTAATCGATCTCCTTCGACGGGACCACTCGCTCTTTCACAAGACCGTGAGAGACCACGGCCGCAATCGCGCCATGGAAGAAGTACAGGATCCGGTGTTGAACGCCTCCCAGGCTGACGCGCAGTTCGTAGATTCCGTCGCGCAGGAAGTCCACTTCGGGCCGACGCAATTCGTGGCCCATCTCGCGCAATCGTTCCAACCTGAGGTAGCACTTGTCCTGTACCTTCGCCGGTAACTTGCCGAACCACTCCACGAACGGGCATGATATGATCCGTCTTCCTCCCGGTAGAGAGCGACCCTGATCTTAGGCACTCGATCCGATTCTATTCGCAAACTTGCGAAATTGCAAACTGGCGTCAAGGATTCTCGCACCGCCGGGCTGCGGCGCTCACATCACGATCCCGGTCGCGCTTGAGTTCTTGTTCCCACTGGTCCAGGATGCTTCCGAACCGCTCCATGGTGTAATCGAGTCTCTGATATCGGACAAGTTGGCCGACGGAATGGCTGGCGGGGATGGCCCAATCTCGCCTTACCCTGAAATCGAAGGCGAGAGGGAAGCGCAATGACGGCAGGCTATCGCGGGTGGTTGGAAGCCCAGAAATACGATGCAGGTACGATCATCGCTCAAATGTACCGGGCCGGCCGCGTCGAAGAGCACCACGGCAATCTTGATGAGCACTACGCCAACGACCGCCTGGCAAGCCTAATCGATTCTTTGAGGTATTCGACCGACGACAAACGGCATAACCGCCCCAATCCAAGCAAGATTCCTTTCGATGGCGATGTTCGCAACAATCTCGCATCCTACAGGAACGCGGTCGAGCGATACCGGAAGTTCCGAGATGCTGCGGGTGAATTAGCGGATCTGCCTGAGACTCAGGAGGAGCGCGCCGAACCTGCGGCCGGCAGCGTCACGGAAGAAGTTGGTCAACGGATCGGTCTGGAGCGTGACATGCAAGCGGCGCTGCGAATCGAAATCGCCCAGCTTGAGCAGGGCCTGACGGTCATTGACGACGGTGCCGAACGTTCTGTAGATTCGGGCTTTATCGACATTACGGCTCGCGACGCTGCGGGAACGATTGTCGTTATTGAACTCAAGGCAGGACCCGCTGGGCAGCGGGCGGTCGCGCAGATCTTGAGTTACATGGGCGATGTAGCCGCCGAAGAAGAGAGCGGGAAAGTACGCGGAATCCTCGTTGCTTCGAATTTCGATGACAAGGCGAAGTCGGCAGCCAGGATGGTGCCCAGTCTCATCCTCCGCAAGTATAGTGTGCGATTCCTGTGCTCAGACGGACATGCGTGATACGGCCCACGCACGTTCTCGCCGGCCCTGCATTGGGCGTCATCCTTTATAGAGAAATCATTTGTTGTCTGCCCCAGCAGACAACAATCACAACAGCCTGCAACCGCGCGCGTGAAGGCGCGCCATGGGCCAGCCCCGGTGTGGAGTCCTGGAGTCCGCGCGGAGTCCAGACGCCCACAAAACAGCCTCGTGGCGTTTACCGGCGTCCACGGCGTGTTAGTTAGCCGATGTCTTGTGTTTCTGGTGTTCCTGCCTGCAAGTGATTGATATTACTTAAATGGCATGGAATAGGTCGACGGTTCGAACCCGTCCAGGTCCACCAAAACAAAGCCCAACAAAACATAGACTTACGAATATGCTTGCGCGCTTCCACATCGCGGAAGGGGTGGCGCGGAGTCCATTTGGAGTCCCAACTCGCCAAAGTCTGGCCTCCAGTCGGCGGTTCTCGATGTCGTGGTCGGGAAGATGGGGCGACCTTCGGGCGCGCCTCCACCCAATTTTTCGTGTGTTGCACAACGCGTTGATGGCGGTGCCCGCCACCAGAATTCTGCCCGAACATGTGGCAGACTAGTCGCAGGAGTTGTGCCAGCCTTGATGAGCCCCGCAGCCAGACAGATCGTCTCGAACCTGACTGCCGTGCTAGTCCAGGCTGCCCATCCCAAACGCATCATCCTCTTCGGTTCTCAGGCCAGGGGCGATGCTGCTCCGCATAGCGATTTCGACATCATGGTCGTGGAAGAGAAACCCGCCGACCGATTCGCGGAGATGGTCCGCCTGAATCGTCTCATTCGCTCCTTTGATGTGGCCATCGATCTGTTGGTTGTCAGTGACGAAAAGTTTCAGTATTGGCGGGACACTCCCGGCAACGTGTATTACGAGGCCGCCACCGGCGGGCAGGTCCTCTATGAAGCGGCGTGAACAGGCACTTCTCTTTCTGCGCAAGGCGGCTCAGGACGAATCTTTGCTGGATGCCGTCCTCGAATCCGACAGCGTCAGCGACGAAGTTATCGGCTTCCACTGTCAGCAGGCCGCGGAGAAGATGTTGAAGGCGTTGCTGTCCGATTTGGGCGCGGTCTTCCACAAGACGCATGAATTGGGAGCATTGATGGATTCTCTGGCGCGTTCGGGCGCGCCGATGCCGGGCGAGTTCGAGAATTTGGACGCGCTCACGCCATTTGGTGCGGTGTACCGGTACGACGACTACGACGGCACGGAGTCGCTGAACCGGACTGAGACGCGCGCTCTGTTGAAGTCACTCCGTGCGTGGGTGGAAGATCGCCTGCGCAGCCGCATCATTTTGGAAGCAACGTGAGCGATTCGAAATTCCAGCTTGAGCGCGTCCAGGGGGCGCCTGTTTCGAATGAAGAGATCCTGACCGACATACGACACGCGGCCACGTTGGCAGGCACGAACGTAATCTCGCAGCGGTTATACTCGGAGTTCGGAAAATTCGATCCGACAACCGCGTCGAGGCGCTTTGGCACCTGGAACAAAGCAATCATCGCTGCCGGCCTGGAGGTCGCCAACGAGATTAATATCTCTGATGTCAGGCTATTCGAAAACCTTATGCTCCTTTGGGAGCACTACGGGCGACAGCCGCGTAGATCTGAGTTGGCCCGCCCACCCTCCGCCATCTCGCAGGGAGCGTATAGGCGCAGGTTCCGATCCTGGATGGACGCGTTAACGCAATTCGTATCGTATGCGAACGCGCGGGACGTAATTCCGCCAGGTCCAATCGACGCTGCCACTGGCCACCAAACCGGTCGGAACCCATCTCTGCGCGCCCGTTTTCGGGTCATGAAGCGCGATAACTTCTCGTGTCGTGCATGTGGGGCAAGCCCCGCGCTAAAGCCAGGCCTCACGCTGCACGTCGATCACGTCAAAGCGTGGAGTGTTGGCGGTGAGACCGTTGAGGAGAACCTCCAGACCCTGTGTGAGGCGTGCAACCTGGGCAAAAGTAACGTGCTGTAATGTTGACGGTTGGGCTCGCGTGTAGTGTTCGGGGGGGGCACGTCCCCAACTTCCGCGTGGGGAGGCATCGTCCTTATGAGCCAGAACACGTGTTGTCTCCTCCTCTCCTCCAGCAAACAACAATCACAACGGCTGGCAACCGCGCGCGTGAAAGCACGCGCCGCGCCATTTCCAGCGTAGAGTCCCGGAGTCCGGGTGGAGTCCAAACCTCGCACCGCTAACTAAGTCCTTTTTTTTCAGTGCGATTATCTGTGAGTGATTGATATTTCTTAAATGGCATGGAAGAGGTCGACGGTTCGAACCCGTCCATAATGGTAGTTCTGCGCGGCGTCTTCCCAATCGTCTGCACCACGTTCGGCGACGACGGCAGCCTCGACCTCAACAGTCAGGTGAGGCTCGTTCGGCACCTCATCGACGCCGGGGCACATGGACTGGGTCTCTTCGGCAACGCCAGCGAAGGCTGGCGGGCACAGTGGAACCGACGCTGCGGCGGCGATTAGCCGCGACGCCGCCGACCTCGGCGCAGCCGCCCTCATGGTCCTGCCGCCATCTTTCATGAAGACCGACGGCGATGGCCTCCTCCGCTATCACGACGCAATCAGCCGCTCCGCCCGAAGGCAATCGGAAGGCTGTGCAAGGGCGCGTGCGGGCGAAGGCATGTGGAATGCCACCACACTGAATCGGGTCTGGATAAGGTCCAACTCGCCATTGGGGTCCATGGGGGTCCAAAAATTGCTGGCCTGTAAGTCTTTTGTTCCTCGTGAAAGTATCTGCAAGTTTCTGCAAGTAATTGTTTCGACTTTCCATGGCAGGAAGAGGTCGACGGTTCAAGCCTGTCCAGGTCCACCAAAACTCCTCAGCCACAAGGGGTGCCCTCTACCCAGACGGACACCATCACTGCGGGCCGATTTGTATCACACGGCAGTATTCAGCGGTCGAGCACGCTTAATCCGCTGGGATTCACGGGGCGAGTGCATCGCCTCCCACAGGTCGGTGCGCCGCTGCACGTTCAACCAGAAATCAGGGCTATTGCCGAACACGCGGGCAAGGATGAGCGCGGTCGGAGCGGTTACGGCCCTGCGATTGTTGCACAGTTCATTGATGTGCTTACGCTGTACACCCATCGCTTCAGCCAACGCGCCTTGCGTTAGGCACATTGGGTCCATGAACTCTTCGATCAGAATTTCGCCAACGCTCGCTGGTTTGCGCCTGGCCGTCAACACATTTCACCTCACAGATAACCGTGGTCGTCCAGATAGACGCCTGCCGCTACACCTCGGCCGCCATCCCATTGGAAGATGAGCCGCCATTGTTTGTTCACCCGGATGGAATAGAAGCCTGCCAGATCGCCCCTCAGTTTTTCAAGGTGGTTGCTGGGCGGCACCCGCAAATCCTGATCGGTCGCCGCATCGTCGATCATCTGGATCTTGCGGAACAGGCGGCTTTCCAAATGAGGCGGAATTCTCTTTGATCGAACATCCTCGACAAAAAAGTCACGCAACCATTCATCCCGAAAGCTCGCGATCACGCCGCAACCCCATCTTGGGTTACTGTACCACTCTATGGTACAAACGGCAAGCCGCTGCAACGGTCGGTCCCTGCCGCGGACCCGTCCGATGCACGGCATCAGCCTAATAAGAGCGACAAGACTTTACGGCCGCGTGGTTTGGCCGATTTGGTCCTTCTAAATTTCAATTCTGCCTTTCTCGGTTGCCCGCTCTTCCGTGGCCAGCGCGCCAATATCACGCGGCGGCAGGAGGGAACTCACGCGCCGGATTCAGGAGCGGCGCCCGCGTCGGTGATAAGCAGCCAGCCGTGGTTTCCCCAGCCGCACATCCACATCGCAGGGTCGAACGCTCGCCACTACTTCCACATGAGCATCATCCTGACAAGGAAATCAAAATGTTGCCGTCTCCAGCAGACGACAATCAGTACAGCTTACAACCGCGCGCGGGGAAGCACGCCGCGGCCCAGTTCCCGGTGTGGAGTCCTGGAGTCCGCGTGGAGTCCAGACGCCCAAAAGCTGCCCCGTGGCGTCCACTGCGTGTTAGGCTAAGTTTTGTGTTTCTGGTGTTCCTGCCTGTGAGTGATTGATATTTCTTACATGGCGTGGAAGAGGTCGACGGTTCCCACCCGTCCAGGTCCACCAAACCCAACCGGCAATTTTCCCCCTGAGTTTCACCCCCGAAAGCCTTGTGCCGCGCTGCTCCGCCACACTCAGAAAATTTCAGATTTGAGAATTCACCTCTGTTATGATGAGGGGCACAATGGTAGTTCTGCGCGGCGTCTTCCCAATCGTCTGCACCACGTTCGGCGACGACGGCAGCCTCGACCTCGACAGTCAGGTAAGGCTCGTTCGGCACCTCATCGACGCCGGTGCTCATGGACTGGGCCTCTTCGGCAACGCCAGCGAAGGCTACACATTAACGGAAGAAGAGCGCCGAACACTGCTGCGACTCATCTCCGCCGAAGTCCGGGGAGAAGTGCCCCTGGTAGTCAGTAGCGGGCACAGTGGAACCGACGCAGCGGCCGCGATCAGCCGCGAGGCCGCCGACCTCGGAGCAGCCGCCCTCATGGTCCTGCCGCCATCTTTCATGAAGACCGACGGCGATGGCCTCCTCCACTATTACGACGCAATCAGCCGCTCCGCCAGCATCCCCATCATGATTCAGGACGCGCCTCTGATGACGCAGGTCGCGATGCCCACGGCACTGCTGGCGCGCATGGCCCGCGAGATCGAACAAGCCCGGTACGTCAAAGTGGAAGCGCCGCCGACCGCTCCAAAGATCACCGATGTACGCAAAGCCGCAGGCGAATCGCTGGTGCTGTTCGGAGGCCTCAACTGCCAGTTCTTCATCGAAGAATATACGCGCGGCGCGCAGGGCCAGATGCCCGGCAGCGACGCCACTGCGCAGTTAGTCCAGATCTGGAACTGCCTTGAAGCAGGCAACCTCGCCGGAGCCTGGCGAGTGTTTACCCGCATCCTCCCGCTGCTTCGCTTTGAACTACAGCCGGGGCTCGGCGTCTCCGCCATGAAGCACAATCTGGTCGCGGCCGGCGTCATCGAATCGGCCCGGGTGCGCCACCCTACCGCTGCCCTGCGGCCCGAAAGCGTCGAAGAACTGGCGTTCCTTCGCACCCTCACAGCTCCGGAATAGAAGGACAAACAGCGTGCGAATTCCCCACCTGCGCTGGTACATCGCAGCGCTGCTGTTCCTCGCCACAGTCATCAACTACATCGACCGGCAGACCCTGTCGATCGTCGCACCGATCCTCACCAGAGAACTGCACATCCGGCCCACGGAATACGCGGCAATTCTTCAGGCATTTCTTATCGCGTACACGGTGATGTATGTCGTCTCCGGCATCATCGTCGACCGCTTCGGCACCCGGCTGTCGCTCTTCGCCTTCATGGCCTGGTGGTCCGTGAGCAACATGCTCCACGCATTCGCAACAACGGGCATGCACCTTGGAGCCTTCCGATTCCTCCTCGGCATAGGCGAATCGGGAAACTTTATGGCGGCATTCAAAGTGACTTCGGAATGGTACCCGCCGAAAGAACGGGCGCTTGTCAACGGCCTCGTACAGGCAGGCGCAGCCGTCGGTGCCATCATCGCGACACCGCTGGTCACGTGGATCGCGCTCACATGGGGCTGGCGACCCGCATTCGTGGTCACCGGCGCATTCGGCCTCGTCTGGCTGGCCCTCTGGTGGGCCATCTACTACCTGCCGGCCGAGCACCCGTTCATCACCGAGGCCGAACGCACCTTGATCGAGCAGGAGAAAGCCAAAGACCCAGGCCCAGGCGACCAGGCCACCATCCCTTACTTCGACCTGCTGAAGTATCCGCAAACCTGGGGCCTGCTACTCGCGCGCTTCTTCTCTGACCCGGTGTGGTGGTTCTATCTCTTCTGGCTCCCAAAGTACCTGGTGGAGAAGCGCGGCTTCAGCATGGCGGAGATGGGAATGCTCGCATGGCTCCCGTATCTCAGCGCCGACCTCGGCTCCATCGCCGGAGGTCTCTGGTCCGGGCACCTGGTAAAGCGCAACTGGACACCGCTCCGCGCCCGCACATTCACACTGCTGCCATTCGCCGCCGTGATGCCGCTGAGCCTCGTCATCGCCTACACGCCATCGTCCACAGTCGCGCTGGCAATTGTCTGCCTCGTCACCTTCGCCCACATGGGATGGAAGACCAACATGGCCACCGTGACCAACGACATCTATCCCACGCGCATCATCGGCTCAGTCGCCGGAATGCTCGCGTTCGGTACCGGACTCGGCGGCACACTCTTCACCAGCCTCACCGGATACCTCGTCGAGTTCTATTCCTACAACGCCATCTTCATCGTCATGGGATTCCTGCACCCCATCGCATACGTGGTCTACCGACTCTTAGTACGCGAGCCCGTTTCGATAAAGGATCGTTCGAAGTAATAAAAGAACCCGTCCTCCGCACCCACCAGCAAATCCAGCCGGCCGTCACCATTCCAGTCCGCCGCATTCGGTGTCGGATTGTGTCCCGCCAGCTTCACCTTCAGAATGGTTCCGCGAGCCGTCATCACAGGCTTCTGCTGGCTGCCTGTGTTCTCATACCAAATCGGCCCGTCATCGGAATCTGAAATCAAATCGAGATCCCCGTCGCCATCCCAGTCCACAAGGTTGATCTTGCGGCGGCCACTGGCTCCCGCTCGACCATTCGCCAGGTTCAGAAACCGACCATTCGGCAGGAGAAAGATGCGCTCCGGCGGCAGCAGCGTCAGCTCACCCGAAGCACTGCGCGTTCGACGAAACAGCGAAAGATACCCCTGGTGATTCAGCATCACAAGGTCAGGCAAACCATCGCGATCCCAGTCCACAACAAACGGCGTCGTCCGCCACTGCGTCACCAACTGCTTCTCTTTCGGCTCCCACCAAACCCAGTCCGGCTTCGGTGGCCGACCCGCCCATTCCACCTCAATCGAACGCGCCGCCTCCAGCTCTGGCCGACCCTTCTGACCCACATTGCGATACCAAGCCGGATCGCCCCAGATGTCATTCACCAGCAGATCGAGCCGCCCATCCAGGTCCCAGTCCGCTACCGCTGGATTCGAGTAGCCCCACTTCTCTTCAGCCGGGCCCTGCACCGATCCATTCGGTCCCGCGGTACGTCGAATTACCGCACCACCAGCCCTCAGATACCCACGGTCGACGAACGCGGGGACCTGCTTCGTGCCCACATTCTCGAAGAACTGCACATACCCGGCCGAGTTGCCCGACACAATATCCAGCAGCCCGTCTTCATTCCAGTCCACCGCCACAGGTCGCGACAACGCACCGCTCTTCACATACGGATCCACCTGCATCAGGGGCTCACCCGCACGCAGCTTCGGCTCCACACCGCGAGCCGCGTCGTTGTGGAACAACGTGATGGTGCCGTCCTCCTCCGCCACCAGCAGAGACGGTCCGCGATCCCGGCGCCACTGGACCACGCGTGGCTGAATCATGCACAGGTCCATGCGAATCGGTGCGCCGCCAGCCGTCACCGGAGTGCTCGCCGTCAGCCCTGCATCACCGGCCGCAAACACACGCACACTGTCGATGAAATTGCCGACCAGCAGATCCAGTCGCCCCCGCCCGAACCAGTCGACTGCATTCGGCGAAGGGCTGCCGTATTGGTCGACCACACGGCCGTCAGCCTGAAGTTGCACAGGCCTGGCCCACACCGGCGCGGCGTTCGATCCAACGTTGCGATGCCACCACACATACCCGTGCAGCGGCCCGCGAGTCCACTCGCCCTTCGCGTTGAACGCATCGTCCCAGCCATACTCGCGCCAGTCGCTGACCCCGGCCAGAACATCGATCCTGCCGTCGCGATCCCAGTCCACCGGGAACCACATGTCGTCGCGCCCAATGTGATACTCACGATCCAGTTTCACGGGCACAAACTGCGACAACCGGTTCCGTTTCACGTCGCTGTAATAGCCCCCGCCGATCACCAGATCCACACGCCCGTCGCCATTGAAATCGGCCGCCACCAGATCCTTCTTCCCAGGCCCGAGCCACTCGGCACGGTCGAACAGACCATTGCCCAAATTGCGAAACAGATAGATGCCGTTGTAGGGTCGGTCCGGGCAGCCGACAATCAAATCCATGGCACCGTCGTCGTCCATGTCGACCGCCGCCGGATGCGCCCACAGCCCCACAGCCAGCCTGCTCTTCACGCCAGCCTGCCCGTACATCAACCGATCGCCGACACCCACCATCGCAGGCTCCACCAGCCGCGCCGTCTCGCCCTTGCGACCCTCATCGTAAGTGACCGCGTAACTCGCCGCGCCAGTCGAGACCCATGAGACGCGAGCGTTCGGCCTGCGCCATTCCACCTTCGCGGCAACCGGCCCCGCCGACCCCGCCGCCATCACTCGAACCGAGTCCGGATTGAAGCCTGCCGGCGCTGCCAGGTCGAGCCACACAGGCTTGCCCGCCCGCACATCGCCAGGATGCACAACACGAAAGTGATTCGAGGTCTGGGCGCAACACAGCATCACCGGGAACGCAACGGACAGGAGGAGCTTCACGATTTCCCGAGCATAACGCGCCCGCACGTTCAGGGCTTGCTGAGCAGTTGCTCAAAGAACTTCAGCGCACGCGGATCCTTCGACTGACCCAGCCAGAACAGAGCCTGCTTCTTCACCGCGGCATTCGAATGCGTGCGTGCAATGTCGATCAGCTTCGGCACTCCTTCGTCCTTCGGCAGTTGATACAGCGCGAACACCGCCTTCTTCTTCACCTCGGTATCGGGATCCTTCTCAATCGCCTCACTGAGGGTACCCGCCGACTGCCGCGCGGCCTTCTGTCCAAGCCAGAACAAAGCCTGCCCTCGAACATGCGCGCTGCGGTCTTCCCGGGCAATGCGTATGATCGCCGGAATCGCCTCAGCTTCCTGGCTCTGCGTCAGCGCGAACACGGCGTGCTCCCGAACCTTGTCGCTGGCATCTTCACGAGCCGCCTTGCTCACCACCTCAAACCCGCGGCGCCCTCGAGCATTCGCCAGCCAGAACAACGCGGTCTTGCGTATCGACTCCGACGAACCCGATGTCGCAAATCGCTCAAGCGCGGCTGCGGCCTCTGGACCTGCATGCACCGCGATTGCATGGACCGATGGCTCACCAGCCTTGCTGCGCAGATTGCCTTCGGTGTGTTGCGTGGCCATACGCGTCAACAGCGCTACACTGTCCGCCGCTCTTACACCCGTTAACCAGTAGAACGGCAGCCCGCCCGCGTCCAGCGGACACTCCGTCGACAACGTGCGAACCCGGCCCAGCTCACCGCCCTCCACCCGCAGCAGCACCGTCACATGAGTCGGGCCTTCCAGCTGCACCGGACCAGTCGCAGTGCGCGTGCCCGCCTGCACGGAATTGCCTTCCAGCCCGCAGCCATAAGACGAGTTGTTCCAGCAGCACGAGTTGCGCTCGCCTCGAATCGTCGCCACTGCGTAGCCGATCCACAACGGACCTTTCTCGGCGTTCGAGGCGGAGCGAATCGCACCGTCCAGCCCCGCCGAGGCCGAAGCAGCCTTCTGCTGCGCATTCGACACCGACGGCTGTTGCTGCGCCACCACAAGCACCGCGGCCGCGAATCCCGCGAGCAAGAAACGTCGCATCGTGTACCTCCTACTTCGCCAGCAGTTCCATCAGGAAATCGGCTGCTTCCTTGCTCTTCATGTGAGCCAGGTGCTGCACCGCTTCCCGCTTCAGCGCCGGGTCCGTCTCTTTGCGCGCGAGTTCAATCAGCGGCTTCGGATCGCCACTCGACGCCAGCGAGCGCAGAATCTGCGACCGCGTCCGCACATCGCTGGTGCTGGCGTACAACGATGCCAGTTCAGCCTGCGTCGACGGCGACCGCATCCCGCTCAGTTGCCGGATCGCCCGCTCGCGAAGATCCGCGTCCTTCTCAGACTTCGCAATCTCGACTATCTTTTGCGAATTTCCGGTGCTTGCCAGCCCGCGCAGAATCCGCTCCTTCACCTGCGCGTCTTTCTCCGCCGCGTACAACTCCGCAAGGCTCGCATCGGCGCCCATCGATCCGAGTAGCTGCACCGCTTCCCCGCGAAGCTCCGCACTGGCATCGGACTTGGCGACAGCAAGCAGCGGCTCGCGTTCGCCGGCCACCATGTAGCCGCGAAGCACCTGACGGCGAATCCCAACGTCGGTCGACGAGTTGTAAATCTCACCCAGAACCTGCCTGTTCTCTTTGGTGCGTTGCGAAGCAAGCTGCTGCACAGCTCGCATCTGCAAATCGGCGCCGCGCTCGCCTTTGGCAACACGCACCAGCACGTCGCGCGATGCGGTCGAGTTACTCATCTGGAGTGTCGACAACGCGCGCTGACGCAGTCCCGGAGACAGCGCCGTGTTCTGCAGCATCTTGTCCACCAGCGGAATACCACGGGCCGCATCGCTCTGCATCAGCGATTCAATGGCCATAGCCTTTAGCTGTTCCTCTTCGCTGAGCGGAGCACCCTTCCCGGACCAGGAGAATCCGTACCCGACCGAAGCGATCTTCGCCGCGATCATGGGTTCCATCGGAGCCAGCGGGGGCAGCGGCGGCTTTGGCGGGAAGTCCTGGGCCACACCGGCGATCACAAGGAGGAAACTAATCAATCCAACTCTGAGATGCATTCCAATAAATCCTTTCCGTACTCGTTCGAGCCAATAGACTACGTCGAGCCGCTCCGGTTAGCCGTTCCATTTCCATGAGCTACTTTCCGTCGAAAAAACCGCGTGTGATGAGTGAGGTAAGAGATGATGCACCGCTTATTGTCCGTGGCCCTGCTGCTTGGAGCGTCCACGATTCTCTTCGGTCAAATACCCGATTTCACGCCGCCCACCCCGCTCTTTGCCGCGGTCATGAGAGGCGACACGGCCGCCGTAAAGCAGCTCATGGAATCCGGCGCCAATCCAGACGAGGGCCGCTTCTTCGGAGCTTCCCCGCTCACATTCGCACTCGGTCAGAGTCATCACGATATGACCCGCGTGCTGGTAAACGCAGGCGCCGATATCGCAGTCGCCGACGCCACTGGTTCCACGCCCCTGATGTGGGCCGCCTACAACGAGGAAGGCGACCCCGGTATGGTGGAACTGCTGATCAGCAAAGGTGCCGCCATCGACGCCGCAAATAAGAACGGCGAAACCGCACTGACCTGGGCCATGCGCCGCGGCCACACCCCAGTCGTGAAAGCACTGCGCAGCCATGGCGCGTCGGATCGCAACATGACGATGGACGCCGTACAGCGCGCCGTTAATGCACTGCAGAAAGCGGACCGGAATTCCTGAAGGTCTCCGGCTGCGCGTCCTCTGCCATAACCAGTCGCTGCCGCAGATTGCGTACGTCATTGCAAAAGAGCGCGGCATCGCCGTCGACAAGGCGATCGCGGAGAAGCAGTCGAAGTCCGTAATGGCCATGTACAAGCCTGCCCGCGAACCGATGCTGCAGCGCAAAGAGATCATTCCCGACCCCGCCATCAGCGTGTCGTACGCACTGCTCGGAATGGCCGCGGAAGCTTACCCGGGTGACGAGACTACCGCCGCGATGGCGCATCTCATCTCCACCCAGCAGAACCCCGACGGAAGCTTCCGCTGCCTGCCCGCACGTCCTCCCATGGAATCGAGCAAGGTCACCGCGACCGCGCTCAGCATTCGAGTGCTCCAGGTCTACGGCGCCAACGTGGATGCCGTGATCGCCCAGGGTCGCGAGTGGCTGCGGACCGCACCAGCCAGGACCACCGAAGAACGTGCCATGAAACTGCTCGGCCTCGCATGGTCCAAAGCCGCCGCGGCGGACATCCGTGCCGCGGCGAAGATGCTCCTCAACGATCAGCGAGCCGACGGCGGGTGGGGTCAGCTCCCCATGATCGAGACCGACGCTTATGCCACCGGACAGGCCATGTACGCGCTACAGACCGCGGGTATGGTGACGCCACATGACGATGCATACATGCGGGGCGCGGGCTTCCTGCTCCGCACCCAGCGTCCCGACGGATCATGGCTGGTCCGTTCACGCTCCAACCCGTTCCAGCCTCTGAAAGAGAGTGGCTTCCCACACGGCAGGGATCAGTGGATCTCGGCAGCCGGAACCAGCTGGGCCGCCATGGCGCTGGGCACTTCCCTGCCAGTGTCGGCAACACAGATCTCTCAAACGTACTGATATCCATCTTTCCCCTGGTCAACTTACAGGCTCCTGGCAGAAGTTAATGCCAGGAGCCTTTTTCTTTTCGTAGAATGTGAACACATGACACGAAGGACAGTTCTCACCATGGCCGCCATTGCTGTGCCCGCGCTGACGCAGAACACCCCAGGCCTCGACGGAGAACTCATCTTTCCGCTCGAGACCTGGCACAACCACTCGTCCTCCATCGTCGAGCTCCCCGGCGGCGACCTGCTCGTCTGCTGGTTCCACGGTTCCGGCGAACGCACCGCCGATGACGTGAAGATCCTCGGCGCACGCTGGTCAAAGTCGACGCGCAAATGGAGCGCGCCCTTCGACCTCGCCGACACGCCCGGCTTCCCCGATACCAACCCCACCTTATTCGTCGATTCAAAGAAGCGCCTCTGGTTGTTCTGGCCCGCCATCCTCGCCAATGAATGGGAGACGGCGCTGATGAAGTACAAGATGTCCACCGACTACGCAGGGCCCGGTGCACCGCGCTGGACTGCTGCCGACAACATCCTGCTCATCCCGAAGAATCTGGTCGAACGCACAACAGAGGTTTTCAAACGCGAGTTGAAGCCGACACCGTACGGCCGTTACGCGCAGCGCATGGTGGCGATGGCATCGGATAAACTGTCCGCACGGCTCGGATGGTTTTCCCGCACGCATTGCGTCGAGCTCCCCAGCGGACGCATGATCCTGCCGCTCTACTCCGACGGCTTCTCGTTCTCACTGATGGCCATCAGCGACGATGGCGGACAGACCTGGTTTGCCAGCGAGCCCATCGTCGGCTACGGCAACATTCAGCCCTCGGTCGTACGTAAGAAGGACGGCACGCTGGTCGCCTACATGCGGGACAACGGACCGCCGCCCAAACGCATCCACTTCAGCAGCTCCAAAGACAACGGCATGACGTGGACTCAGGCGGAGGACTCCATGCTGCCGAACCCCGGTACCAGTGTCGAGGCGATCTCACTGAAAGACGGCCGCTGGATCATTCTCTATAACGATCTTGAGAACGGTCGAAATTCGCTCGCCGTTTCCATGTCGGACGACGAGGGCGCATCGTGGAAGTGGACCCGCCATCTCGACCGTGGCGAGAAAGGCCGCTATCACTACCCGTCCGTAATCCAGGCGCAGGATGGATCCATCCACGCAACTTACAGCTACTTCGTGCCGAACAGCGAAGGCAAGGAAGTAAAGTCCATCAAGCACGTGCACTTTGCTCCAGACTGGGTGCGCGGCTGAACACGTACGCCGAAGGAAACATCCCGGGCGTCTGGCGGGGTCTTAGAAAAGTGCCGTCGATGCTCGAATTGTCCGCTGGCGCGCTCACACGCAAGACCAAAGATAAGGCGCTGCAAACGTTGTCCGCATTAAAGCGTGTTTATCCCTGCCGCTGCGGACGGCCGGTGTTCTTTGCCAACAGCCAGTGCCTCGGTTGCGGATAGTTGCGGATCGGCACTCGGTTATGAGCCGCGACTCGGCAAGATATTCGCGATAACCCCGACATCGCCGGGCTTGTGGATGATCACCGGACGCGTGCATGGTTCGCGCGAATACCGGCGCTGTGCAAACCTCGAATCAGCAGCAGGTTGCAACTGGCTGGTGCGCAACGGGGCGGGCGCCGACGAAGCGCACGGGCTCTGCATTTGCTGCCGCTTTAATTTAATCGAACAATCCCTGACCTGTCGGATGAAAGAAACGCCACGCACTGGGGCATCATCGAAGCCGCCAGGCGCCGCGTCTGTACGACGATCCAAACCGCGGTCTCGACTATGCGCGAACCGTACCGCACGCTGGTCGGACACTTTCGTCATGAGCTCGGACATTACTACTGGTATCGGCTGGTGGAGGATACCCGCTGGATCGAGGGCTTCCGCGAACTGTTCGGCGATGAGCGTGCCGACTATCAGGCCGCACTGCTGCAGAACTACTCAGAGGGGCCGCAACCAAACTGGCAATTCCAGTACGTCAGCAGTTACGCCAGCATTCATCCATGGGAAGACTGGGCGGAGACCTGGGCGCACTACCTCCACATCGTCGACACTGTGGGCACGGCAACCAGTTTCGGAATCGGCAAAGCCAGTGCGGGCCTGCCGTTCGACCGCTTCAGTCCTGACACCCTGTATCGGCCCGAGCACCGAAGTGCCGGTCAGTTTCTCTCTCTCCTGGACTCATGGGTGGAGCTCACCGCAATCCTGAATGAACTCGCGCGAGCCATGGGACATCTGGATTTATATCCGTTCGTGTTGCCGAAAGCGGCAATCGGAAAACTGCAGTTCATTCACATGCTGGTAAGCGCGGACTGAATCGCGGCAGCCGACGCCGGTACTACCTTCACCTCAACCTCAACCGTCTGCCCACCGCCTCCCAGCGCGATGCCTTTCACCGGTGTCACATCGGCGTAGTCGCGTCCCAGCGCCAGCGTGATGTGACCTTCCCCAGGAATCATGTCGTTCGTGGGATCCAGATCCAGCCACCCGTAATCCGGGAGGTATACCGAGACCCAGGCATGCGATGCTTCCGCACCCTGGTACTTACTCCCACTCTTCAGATAACCGCTCACGTAACGTGCCGACAGCCGCAGCGAGCGCAGTGCGCCGATCATGATATGCGTGAAGTCCTGACAGACACCCTGGCGCTTCTCAAGCACCTGAATCAGCGGCATGTCTATGGTGGTCGCTTTCGGGCGATACAAAAACTCTTTGTGGATACGGTGCGAGAGCTCCTGCACCGCTTCGGACAACGGCCGTCCAGGCGTGAACGATGGAGCCGCATAAGCAGCCAGTTCCGGCTCCGCGGTGACATACGGCGAATCGAATGTGAACTCGTAAGCCACCAGTGATTCGTCTTCGGTATGCGCGATCATGTGGTCGCGCGCCGCTTCCCAGCTGATATCCGGCATCGGTCCGCGAGACACCGGCGACACATCGACAATGCTGCTTGACGCAGTGACAAACGATTCATGCGTGTGGAAGATAGACACCGCAACCACTTCGTTGCCAAAGTAGTCCACGCGCCGCTCCGTCACATCGGGAACAGGGTCCACGCACACCCTGCTGTGAATCAGCTTCTGGCCTGGCAACTGACGCGGCGTCAGCCGGGCTTCGCTCACGCACTGCGACACCGGCGCCTCATAGCTGTACCGCGTAAGATGTGTGGCTTGATAGACCATCGCGTTATACCGACAGCGCCAGCGGTGCCGCGGTCAGATGACTGAAGTAACGCCCCGTCAGCCCGTCCGACAAATCATACAGATTCGCTTTCATACCCCGCATCCAGTCTTCCAGCGCGCCGGCGTCGCCTTCCTCATCGCGCACGTCGAGTTCCTCAATGCGAACCGCGCGGAGTGACCGCACGGCCTTCTCCACAAGCTCCACATACGGCGGTCTCTCGCCCGCGTCACACGACGGCAAGTTGTGAATGTGATCCATCAGCGCGACAACCTGAAACCCGAGCGAACGCGGATTCCCTTCATCGGCAAGCAGCAACTCCATCACATGGTCCGTACGCAGCGAGCTGAAGTAGCGGGTGCGATACGTAATGGCACTGTCGGCGATCTGCAGAACAGTGTCCAGATATGTTTCCGCACCGAACGGCGCATGCACCATCGCCGCACGCAGCAGGTCCGCGGTCTGCAGCCCACGCTCCAGCCGTCGGCCGATGTCCAGAAAACGCCAGCCGTAGCCCCGCGTCGTGTTCTCCATAACCAGCCCTGCGAACGCGGACAGCGTAACGATCACGCGGTCCAGCAACTCCATCTGCATTACCAGCCGAACCTCAGGATCGCGCGGCGGCGTGCCGGAGAACTCGGTCTCCAGTTGCTGTAGCACGCGCCATGTATCCTGAGACAGCCGCTCTTTTAAGGGCCACGAGACTCGTCGAACCTCTTTCAGATTCCAGCCAATGCCCGACATGCGAGTCGGGTCATACACCATACCCGAAAGCAGATAGTGCAGTCGCCACCGCTGCTCGCCAAGGGAGGCGGTCGGGAACCGGTCCGATACGTAACCCAGCGCGGCCAGCAGATGACTCGCAGTCTGTAGCGACGCCGTGCGTCCGAAATCTTCTTCGCCAGACAGACAAGGCAGCAGCGCACGCACATGGCGAACACTGTTCTCGACGCGCTCCATGTACCGGCCCAGCCAGAACAAGTTGTCGCCAACGCGGCTCGGCAACTCACCCGAACCACGGGGGCTGTCCAGATGCAGTTGCGGCGGTCTGGGTTGCGCGGGCAACTCTTCCGCATCACCCAGCACCCATGTATCCTTGCTGCCGCCGCCCATCTGCATGGACACCACAAGCGACGAACCCTCCGTCGACACGCGAGTAAGTCCGCCAGGCAGCACGGACCAGCTGTGTCCGTCCCACGCCGCATAGACGCGCAACACAACATGTCGGGGGATCAGGGCTTTGTCGGTGCGGACCGGAGCCGTCGACAGGGCAACCTGTTCCTGCGCGACATACTCTTCGGGATCGGCCTGAATGCGACGCGCCAGATCTTCACGTTGCGCGCGGTCCATCTTCGCTGGAAACTCGGGGTTCTGTCCGGTGCGCCGCACGGCATGCTTGATCACCACCGACTCCAGATGATCCAGCACGTATCGCCGGGGCGCTTCCTGTCCACACCACCAGGTCGCCACCGACGGCATCTTCAGTTCTTCGCCCAGCAGATCCCTGCACAGGCCCGGAAGAAACGCCATGTGCATCGCCGTCTCCACAAGCCCACTGCCCAGCGCGTTTGCCACCGCGACATTCCCGCTTCGTACGGCCTGCACAAGGCCAGGCACACCCAGCAGCGAGTCGCCGCGCAACTCCAGCGGATCGCAGAACGTGTCGTCCATGCGCCGCAGCACAAGGTCGACCGGCTGCAGCCCGGAGAGCGTCTTCAGGTAGACGCGATTTTCACGAACCGTCAGATCCGCGCCTTCCACCAGCGGAAAGCCCCAGTGCCTGGCGAGGAACGAATGCTCAAAGTACGTTTCGTTGTGAGGGCCGGAGGTCAACAAAACCACGCGTGGATTGTTGCGGCCATTCGGAGCCATCGCCAGCAATGCTTCGCGCTGCTGATCGAAGAAACGAGTCAGTTGGCGGATGCGGCACTGACTGAACACCGACGGCATAGTGCGCGCACTAACCAGCCGGTTCTCCAGCGCATACCCAACGCCCGAAGGAGCCTGGGTGCGATCCGCGATCGCCCACCACTGCCCGTCCGGTGAACGCCCCAGATCCACAGCGTATGAGTGGATGAACACACCATCGCGCGGCACAATGCCGACACACGGCCGGAGAAAGTTCGGAGTGCCGTATAACATCGCAGCAGGCAGAGACCGGTCCCGAATCAGCCGCTGCGGTCCGTACAGATCGCCGAGCATCGTGTTGAGCAACGTGACGCGCTGCGTCACCGCCGCCTCAATCCGCTCCCACTCCCCGCCGTCCAGCACCAGTGGAATCGCGTCCATCAGCCACGGGCGTTCCTTGCCCTTCGGGTCGCCGTAGACGTTGTAAGTCACACCGTGCGTCTGAATCAACTGCTGGCCAACCTGCCAGCGCCGCGTCAGTTCGTCGATGCCCATCTTACTAAGCGCCACAGCAAGCTTGCGCCAGTGACGGCGCGGTAAACCTGAGCGTGTTATCGCTTCATCCCAGAAGCCATCGGCAGACCGATACGTCTGGCTGTCCCGGACTTCGTTTACAGGACTGGCGGCCACTTTCTTCACTACGCTTTAACCGATGTTAAGCCCATGTGTTTTACGTAAGTCCAGTGTCGCAGGGAACTCCGGGTTGGGTTCCATTCGGGGAATCGGAAGCGGTCCCGGGGTGTGTCCAAATTCGAAAAACCGGGCTTTCCGGCGGGCTTCCGCTTCGTTTGAGTTCACCGGGAATGTCGAGTAGTTGCGACCTCCCGGGTGAGCCACGTGATACGAGCATCCCCCAACGGCCCGGCCTGCCGCGATCTCCAGCAGATCGAACACCAGCGGCGTGTGCACAGGAATGGTTGGGTGCAGACAGCGAGGCGGTTGCCATGCGCGATACCGGACACCGCAAACGTACTCGCCATGCACGCCCGTCGGCTGCAGCGGCAACCGCCGGCCATTGCACGTCACCGCGAAGCGCTCGGGAATCAGACCGCGCACCAGAACCTGCAGGCGCTCGACGGATGAATCGACAAACCGCGCCGTTGCTCCGCCCCCGGGCTCTTCACCCAGCACGTACCACGGCTCGATCGCCTGTCGAATCTCAATGTCGACGCCCTCATACACCACGCGCCCATATACCGGGAAGCGGAACTCCGTATGCGGCGCGAACCAGTCGGCCTCAAACTCACAGCCTGCCGCCCGGATCTCCGAAAGCACCGACTGCAGGTCCTTCTCCACGTAGTACGGCAGAAGGAACATGTCGTGCAGCCGCGTCCCCCAGCGAATGGGAGCCGCTTCATACGGCTTGCGCCAGAACATTGCCACCAGCGTCCGCACCAGCAACTGCTGCGCCAGACTCATCTGCGAATGCGGCGGCATCTCGAACGCCCTCAGTTCCAGCAGTCCAAGCCTGCCAGTCGACGAATCGGGCGAGTACAACTTGTCGATACAAAACTCCGCACGATGCGTGTTGCCCGTCACGTCGACAAGCAGATGACGGAAGAGTCGGTCTACCAGCCACGGCGGAGTTTCGCTCTCCGCACCCTTCAGCAGACTGCACGCGATCTCGAGCTCGTAGATCGCATCGGCGCGTGTCTCATCCACACGTGGAGCCTGACTCGTAGGTCCAATAAACACGCTCGAAAACAGGTACGAGAGCGACGGATGATTCAGCCAGTAAATCAACAGACTCTTCAACAGATCCGGCCTGCGCAGAAACGGACTGTCCGTCGGCGACGCTGCGCCGAGCACAATGTGATTCCCACCACCCGTTCCCGTATGCCGTCCGTCGAGCATGAACTTTTCTGTGCCGAGCCGCGACAACCGCGCCTGCTCGTACAGCTTCGTCGTATGCTCCACCAGCTCATTCCAGTTGCTGGCGGGATGAATGTTGACCTCGATCACACCGGGGTCCGGGGTGACTTTGATCTGTTGCACGCGCGCATCGTACGGCGGTGTGTAGCCTTCCACAAGCACCGGCATTTCGAGTTGTGCGGCCGTATCTTCGATGGCCGCAACCAGGTGGACAAAGTCGTCCATGGAGGCGACAGGCGGCAGGAACACATACAGCCGGCCCTCGCGTGGCTCCACTGTCAGCGCGGTGCGAACAACAGGACCCGGCTTCTCCGCATCCGGCGCAGGCAACGGCTGCAGCGTGTTGCGCGACACGTAATCCTGCCGTGGCTGACCTTGCCGGAACGCACGTTCCGGAACCGGGAGCGCTCCTCGCGGCGCCAGCGGATCCACCTCCCAAACTTTGGCCTTGAGCTCTTCCGCTTCCCATGGCAGCGACTGCAGCGGCAGTCGAAGACCGACCGGCGAATCGCCCGCCAGCAGGAACAGATGCCGCGCGCGCAGCATCCACAATCCGGTCTGCCACTCCGGACCGTTCTTACCCATCGCCCGCTGAATCGGCAGCACGAAGCCGGTCGGTTTGCTCAGCCCGCGCGAGAACAGCTTGCGCATGCGTTCGCGTTCTTCCGGATCGTCCAGCCTGTTGTTCTCCGGATCCGCGTTCACCGGCAGCGTGCGTTCTTTGTGAACATACACCAGCGGATCTTCATACGCGGTGATGACGTGCTCACCACCGACACCCAGACGTTCCGCCAGTGCTTCGGCATATCGCTGCGCATCCTCGCCGTTGAACCCGTAGTTCTTGTCAGGATCGCCGCACCACTTCGGGTCGTTCCAAAGCGCCTGACCATCGGTACGCCAGTAACACGCGTAAGCCCAGCGCGGCAGAGACTCGCCGGGATACCACTTGCCCTGTCCAAAGTGCAGCAGCCCGCCAGGCGCGAACGTCTCACGAATACGATTGAGAAGCTCGCCACCCAGCTTCGTCTTTGCCTTGCCCAGCGCGGCCGTGTTCCACTCTTCGCCGTCCATGTCGTCAATCGACACAAACGTCGGCTCACCCCCCATGGTGAGCCGAACATCGGACTCCACCAGATGCTTGTCGACTTTGTGGCCAAGCGCCTCAATGCGCGCCCACTGCGCATCGGTATACGGCCTGGTAACGCGCGGATCTTCATGAACCCGCGTGACCGTCATTTCATGGTGAAACTGAACCTCGCTCGGACTCACCAGGCCGGTTACCGGGGAGGCCGACTGCGGATCCGGTGTCGACGCCAGCGGTATGTGTCCCTCGCCGGCAAACAATCCGGAAGTTGGATCCAGACCAACCCAGCCCGCACCTGGGAGATAGGCTTCTGTCCACGCATGCAAATCCGTAAAATCTTCGGCTGCGCCAGACGGCCCGTCCAGCGACTTCACATCCGGCTTGAGTTGAATCAGATAACCCGACACGAACCGCGCCGCAATGCCGAGATGCCGCAGCACCTGAACCAGCAGCCACGCCGAATCGCGGCACGAACCGCAACCCAGCTTCAGCGTTTCATCCGGAGTCTGAACACCAGCCTCCAGGCGAATCAGATACCCGACATCGTTCTGCAGCTTCTGGTTCAGCTTCACCAGGAAGGTGACAATGTGTTCATCCGAACGGTCGATGGAATCGATGTACTTCCGCATCCACTCGCCCACCGGAGTGGTTTCGAGAAAGGGCGTCAGTTCGCGCTTCTGCCAGTACTCGTATTCGAATGGGAAGTGCTCAGCGTGGGGTTCCAGGAAGAAGTCGAACGGATTGATCACCGTCATCTCGGCGATCAAATCCACTTCCAGTGAGAACACACGCGTCGGTTCCGGGAACACGTATCGCGCAAGGAAATTGCCCTGGGGATCCTGCTGCCAGTTGATGAAGTTCTTCTCCGGCTCCACGCGAAGCGAATACCCCGTGATCGGGGTTCTGCTGTGCGGCGCGGGACGGAGTCGAACGATCTGTGGAGACAGCGTTACCGGACGGTCGTATTGATATACCGTCTTATGGTGTAGCGCAACACGGATTCCCATCAGCTCTTTCTCAGAGTTGAGGTGGCAACAAAAAACTGGCTCTGGCTCTGGCTTTGAGTCTGCAGATGGGATTGCGTAACGAACTCCTCTCGGAAACTGATATCAACGTCGTTCAACGCGAGTTGAAGCTTGTCGAGATACTCGTGAAGGCCACTGCCAATGATCAGGTCCACATCGGCATCTTCCAGCTGCGTGCAAATGGGCGTCAGCAACTGTTCGGAACGGAATCGTGGTGCGTCGCCAGGTGGGCCTGTGATGGCTCGAAGGGAAGCGCTCGATTCGCGAATGCAGTGAAACATAGAGCGCGGAAACTCCGTGTCCAGCACCAGAAAGTCGACCACACCACGCGGTGTCAGCCGGCCATACTTCTGGCGATACATCTGGAATCCGCTGACTGATTTCAGCACAGCGGCCCAGTGGATATCGTCGTATGGAGTGCCAACGTCGCGTGCCGAAGGAAGCAGCATGAAGTACTTCACGTCCAGGATGCGGGAGGTTTTGTCCGCGCGCTCCAGCATGCGTCCCAGACGCAGAAAGTGGTACGCCTCATTGTGCGTCATCGTGGCATCGGTGATGCCCTGGAAGGAGTGACACCCCAGACGCATATCGCGAAAGGTATCCAGCAGCCTGCCCGGTTCCGGCATCGACTGGTGCGCCTGCATGTTCAGATACATGGAGTTGATCTGAGCCCACATCTCAAACGAGATGGTCTCCCGCACGGACCTCGCGTTCTCGCGCGCAGACCGAAGGCACGAGACAATCGAGTTCGGATTGTGCGAATCGTAAGCCAGGAACTCAATCACGCTGGCCTGCGTCGGGTCGCCATAGCGCTCGGCAAAATCCTCCGTGTCACCGCTGGTGTCCACCAAAGGCTGCCACTGATGGGCGCGGGCCAGCGGCAAATCCAGCTGCAGCTGCAGCGTCACTCCGATATAGCGGGCGACATTTTCGGCGCGCTCAATGTACCGCGCCATCCAGTAGATGGAGTCGGCCACACGGCTGAGCAATGGACGGTTGTCGTGCTTCACTGGTGAGTTCCTGTTGCAGGATCGGCCAGCACCCAGGTGTCTTTGCTGCCGCCGCCCTGCGAAGAATTAACCACCAGAGATCCTTTGCGAAGCGCAACGCGCGTAAGCCCTCCAGGCAACACGCGGATATCCTCACCATACAAAATGTACGGCCGGAGATCTACGTGCCTGCCTTCCATATGTCCGTCGATCAACGTGGGTACACGTGACAGCGCAAGCGTCGGCTGCGCGATGTAGTTGCGCGGATTCGCCCGGATGCGGTCACCGAAATCTTCACGCTGCTTCGCCGTGGAATGCGGGCCTACCAGCATCCCGTAACCGCCCGCCTCATTGGCCGCTTTCACAACCAGCTTGTCCAGATTTCCCAACACGTGTTGTCTGTCGGTATCTCGCCAGCAAAGATACGTCGGCACGTTCTGAAGAATCGGATCTCCGCCTTCGTAGTAGCGAATCATGTCTGGCACATACGCGTAAATGACTTTGTCGTCCGCCACGCCGTTGCCAGGCGCATTCGCCAGTGCGACTTTCCCTGCCCGGTACGCCTGAACAAGTCCGGCCACACCCAGCAACGAATCGGTGCGAAACTCGTTCGGGTCAAGGAAGTCATCGTCGATGCGGCGGTAGATCACGTCCACGCGGCGCAGTCCTCGCGTCGTACGCATGAAGACCGTGTCGTCCTCAACGACAAGATCGCGGCCCTCCACCAGCGGAATACCCATGCGCTGCGCAAGGAAGCTGTGCTCGTAGTATGCCGAGTTGTACATGCCCGCGGTCAGCACCACAACCACAGGCCTGTCCGACGCGCTCTCCGGCGCAATCGATTCCAGCATCGCCAGCAGGTTGCCAGGGTAGTCGTCCACCGGCCGCACGCTCAGCCCGTGGAACACCTGCGGGAACGTCCGCTTCATCAGGTCGCGGTTCTCCAGCACATACGACACGCCCGACGGCACTCGAAGATTGTCTTCCAGCACGTAGATCTGGCCATCGCCATGACGCACAAGGTCCGTGCCGGTGATGTGGCACCACACACGGCGCGGCGGATTGATACCGATGCATTGCGGGCGGTAAAAGACCGCGGAATTGACCACTTCGCGCGGGATGATTCCGTCCCGCAGAATTTTCTGATCGTGATAGATGTCGTCGATGAATTCATTGAGCGCGTGAATGCGCTGGCGAAGACCGCGTTCAATCCAGTCCCATTCCGCCGACGGCACAATACGCGGAATCAGATCGAATGGAAAGATCCGCTCCGTGCCCGCCGAATCGCCATATACATTGAACGTGACACCCATCTCCAGCAACAGTCGTTCGGCAGCCTGCTGGCATCGAAGAATCTGCCCGTCCTCAAGAGACTGCAGCGTTTCCAGCAACAATTGGGCTTGCGGGCGCGGTACTCCAGACTCGTCGAATAACTCGTCGTAAAAACCGTCAGTCTGGTAAGCGTCCAGGCGCATCAAGCCTCCTCCGGACCGGGCATACTTCGCAACAATATATAAGCGTATCGCGCGACATGGCGCAGGCGTGGGGTCGCAGAATGACAGCTACGTGTCGAAACTGGCGTTTTTCAATTATACACATGGGAATCAGTGACATGACGAACCGTACAATGCGGGAGTGTCCAGAATGTTGGCGTTGCTGTTAGTTCTGGAGGCGGTGGTAACAGCACAGCAAAACCCGTCACCGATGGTGGAGCACGCGCGTCCGCACCCACGGCTGAAGGAGGAGTCACTTGCGGGCCTGCGCGAGAAACTGTCCACGGGCACCCTGTTCATTCCTGCGAAACTCGCGCGTCGAACTTCCCTTCCGCTGGTGCTGCACTTCCACGGTGGCACGTGGCTGCCCGAAGTAGCGGCGAACACCAGTGGCCGATTTGCGGCGATCGCGGTGCAGTCCGGATCCGGCTCGGCCGCTTATGCGAAACCCTTCGCAGCGGCAGGCTCGTTCGCCGCCATGTTGAGGGAAGCGGAGCAGAAGAGCGGTAAGCGATTCGGCCCGGTGATTCTCACCGCCTGGAGCGCGGGCTGCGGCGCAGTGCGCGAGATCCTCCGCGTGCCGGAAAACTATGCGCGTGTCGACAAGGTGTTGCTCATCGACGGTCTGCACGCGTCGTATGTCAGCGGCAAGCCCGGCCCGCTCGAATCGGAGCTGGTCGCCGAGAACCTCGACATATTTCTCCAGTTCGCACGCGATGCTGTGGGTGGGCGCAAGACGTTCCTCGTGACGCACTCGGAGATCTTCCCTGGCACGTTCGCCAGCACCACTGAAACCGCGGACTGGTTGCTGTCAAGGCTTTCATTGCGCCGGCGGCCCGCGCTTCGAAAAGGTCCCATGGGTCTGCAACAGCTCAGCGAAGCGGGGTCGGGCAGGTTCCGCGTGATCGGCTACGCAGGCAATTCCGCACCGGATCATGTGGACCAGTTGCACAGCCTGCCCGTCTTCCTGAAGTGGCTTCTCCGCTAACTTTTGGTCAGCTTGCGGAACAGATCGTCGAACACGCGGTCGCGATTGCACTCCGTCGCCACGCGCACCACATGACGGCCGTCGCGCTGCTCGTAACGGAAGTCGTCTGTCAGCACAGGACTCGGCACAATCTTCGACGGGATCCACTTCGGCTCGATCAGCCACGCCACCGCAGAGATGTCCCAGATCACCTTCGAATACGCAAAGGTCATCGACGGGGAATGCGCCTTCGCGTACGTGGTGAACTCCGACGCCAGGTAGTCCGCGATCGGCGACTTGCCTTTGAGGAACTGATCGACCTCCGCGACCGTGGTACGCAAATGCTCCGACACATTCTTCGTCGGGATGTTCACCAGCGGCACTCCGGAATCGTACAACACGCGCGAGGAATGAATGTCCTGCTGCAGATTAAACTCGCGAGCGGTGCGCCAGTCGAACGGCTGCCCCCCGAGCCACACCACCACGATCTTGTCCTTGATCTTCGGCTCCATAAGGATCGCCGAGGATACGTTGGTCGGTGCGCCAACGGTTAGCACATAGAGCGGACCCTGGCGCGGCTTCATCGCCTTCGCAATCAGATCCGTCGCCGCTGGGCTTTCCACAGGAACACCAGCGCGCTGCATGAACTGCTTCGAACCGGTGTATGCGAACTTCGCGGGGTCGACCTTCAGGCGTCCGAGGATGCGCAGAATCTCTTCGTAGCTTTTCTGCATCCCGTCCGCGGCGGATGTGGAACGGTCATTCAGATAGGGCGCGGCATACACCGCCTCGATGCGCATGCGCTCGGGCGACCGAAGCGCATACGCGACTGCGAACTGATCGTCGATCTCGTTGTACGTGTCCGTATCGAGGACGGCGTCGACGACACCCGACGGCAACGCCAGGCGCTGTTCGAGTGAAGGAGCCTGAGCAAGCAACGAACTTGCGGCCGCTCCGGCCAGCAGCGCGCGACGCGACACATCCCTCATGCGAGAATCGCCTTCACCACTTCCGCCTTCTCCACTCCGGTAAGCCTCATGTCGAGCCCCTGGTATTTGTAAGTAAACTTCTCATGGTTGATTCCGAACAGGTGCATGATGGTTGCCTGGAAATCGCGTACATGCACCGGGTCGCGCGTGATGTTGTAGCTGAACTCGTCCGTTTCGCCGTGCACCACGCCGCCTTTGATTCCGCCGCCCGCCATCCACAGGCTGAAGCAGCGCGGATGATGATCGCGACCATAATCGTCACGCTGTAGTTTGCCCTGACAATAGATGGTGCGCCCGAACTCGCCCGCAACAATCACCAGTGTATCGTCGAGCATCCCGCGCTGTTTCAAATCCTGAATCAGCGCATAACAGGGCTGATCGATTTCCTTGCACTGGCTCGGCAACACTTCCGGAAGATTGCCGTGCACGTCCCATCCGCGGTGATACACCTGTACGAAGCGCACGCCCCGTTCAGCCAGCCGGCGCGCCATCAAACATGTCTGCGCAAATGAGCCTGATGTCTTCGCTTCCGGACCGTAGGCCTTCCACGTGCTTTCCGGTTCCTTGCTCAGGTCCACCAGATCCGGCACTGACGACTGCATTCGAAACGCCATCTCATACTGCGCGATGCGCGTCTTTGTTTCCGGGTCGGCGAGCTTCTGATAAGTTAGCTCATTCATCTGCCCCAGCGCGTCCAGCATGCGGCGGCGCACCGGTGTCGGCACGCCCGAAGGGTTGTTGATGAACAGCACCGGATCGCCCGAACTGCGCAGGCTTACGCCCGAGTATTGTCCTGAGAGAAAACCCGCGCTCCAGAGCCTGGCCGATATCGCCTGCACGTTGGCCTTGGGATGATTGTGCTTTGCCTGCAGCACCACGAACGTCGGCAGATCCTGATTCATGCTGCCCAGGCCGTAACTCAGCCACGATCCGATGCACGGACGGCCCGCAATCATGAACCCGGTTTGAAAGAACGTGATGGCCGGTTCGTGGTTGATGGCATCGGTGTTCATGGACCGGATGATCGCGATGTCGTCCGCCATCTTCGCTGTATACGGCAACAGCTCAGAGATCCATGCGCCGGACTTACCATGTTGCGCGAAGCCGAACTTAGACGGCACGATGGGAAAGCGCGTCTGGCCGCTGGTCATTGTGGTGAGGCGCTGGCCCTGACGAATCGATTCCGGCAGGTCCTTGTCGAACCACTGCTCCATCTTCGGCTTGTAGTCGAACGTCTCCTGCTGCGGCGGTGAGCCGACCAGATGGAGATAGATGCAGCGTTTCGCTTTCGGCGCGAAGTGCGGCAGCACGGGAGGGGCTTCCGCATGCACGTTGTCGCCGAACAGATGTGCCAGCGCGACCGCGCCGATGCCGCGCATGCCTCGCCCGAAGAACCGGCGGCGCGACTCCTCCACACTCATGCCCGCTGCGATGGAATCGAGCGGATGCGTTCCCGGCGCATGCGCCCGCAGTGAGCCGCGGTCCAGCTCATGCGCCTCGCGTAAATAGTGCCCTTCGGCGTCAGGCTGCAGTCTCATTTGTTTAACGCCTCATCCAGATTGAAAAGCTGATTGGCAACCATCGTGTACGCCGCGAGCTCGGCCTGTGGCAGCGAAGGATCCGCACTGCGTACGCCGATTCGCAGTAGCTTGCGTGCGTCGGCCGGGTTCTTTGCATAGTGCTGCAGGTAGTCGTCGAACGCTTTGCGCACCACCGGTGCTTCGGCAACACTGAGCGGCCGCGACAGAACGCGCGTCGCCATCGCATCCATACGTGCAACGAACTCGGCGGTGCCCGACATCACGCTCTGCGCCAGATAACGGGCGGCTTCAAAGAACTGCTCATCGTTCATCGTCACCAGCGCCTGCAGCGGTGTGTTGGTGCGCTCGCGGCGGACTGCGCAGGACTCGCGAGACGGCGCATTGAATATGTCCATGCTGGCCGGTGGAGCACTGCGTTTCCAGAACGTGTACATGGACCGGCGATACAGAGAGTCACCGTTGTCGCGCTTGTAGAAGCGCGTGTTCGATCCGTTCATCGCGACCGCTTCCCAGACGCCTTCCGGCTGATACGGGCGCACGCTCGGTCCACCAATCTGCCGCGACAACAGGCCACTGGCAGCCAGCACATAATCCCGAACCACTTCACCATCCAGACGGAATCTCGGAGCGCGGCTGAGCAGGCGGTTCTCCGGATCTTTCGCCTGTTTGGCGGGCGTCACCGCCGCCGACTGACGATACGTGGACGACAACAGTAGCTGACGATAGAAGCGCTTTACATCCCAGCCGTTCTCCGCGAAATCGACCGCAAGCCAGTCGAGCAGTTCGGGGTGCGAGGGTGGTTCGCCCTGACTGCCGAAGTCATCCGCCGTCTTCACGAGTCCCACACCAAACACTTCCTGCCACATGCGGTTCACGGCCACCCGCGCTGTCAACGGGTGCTCCGGTGCGAACAGCCAGCGTGCAAACCCGAGCCGGTTGCGAGGCTGATTTGTTGCCATAGGCGGCAGCACGGACGGCGTCGCCGCTTCTACGCGCTGGCGCTTCTGATCGTACGCGCCACGGAACAGGAGATTCGCGTATGGAGTCTGGTCCGTGCGCTCCTGCATCACCAGCGTGATGCTGCCTCGCGCCACGATCTCATGCACGGACTCGTTCAGTTTGTCCTGCGCCTCGACAAGCTTCTTGAACGCTTCGTCGTTATTTACGAGATACCATGTCAGTCCGTCGCCGCCGAGTATCGCAATCTCACTCTCGGTCACTTCGCGATTCACCATGCGGAAGTTCGACACCGAGGCGTGGATGTTCGGCTTGCCTTCCACCGAGATGCTGCCCACCAGGTCCTGCGACTCGCTGTTGCGCCCCTGCGCGATCACTTCGTTGCCGTTGAGGAACAGGCGCAGACCAGCCTGCCTGCGCGAGCCATCCCACGTCGCAACCACATGCGTCGACTTGCCTGGCTCGATCGGGTCGATCGTCCTCACTTCAACGCTCTTGCCGTCATCGCCCACCAGACGAAACGCGAGAATCCCCTTGTTGTTGAAGTCGAGCTGCCAGCCCCGGTTCTTCTCCTTCGAGATCTTGTGCGACGCCAGTTCGATGCCTCGCGTGAACTTGTCCGGCGCCGTGAATCGCGCGCTGACGGAGAACGGCTTCGATGCGTCCAGCTTCTCCATGCGCTCGCGGGTGACGCCTTTGCCCAGCGGTTCCGCCGGCATCTGACCACCGTCGGCGAGCCACTTCTGAAAGCGCGGGAATGCCGCGTCGCGTGAGCCGCGCATATCGGCGCGAAGGCTGCCAACTTTCGCCAGCAGCTTGTCATGTGCCTCGCGATCTTCATCAGCCGGAACAAAGAGGAACGGCGGCGTGTCGGAGACGTTGCCGTCCATCGCCCGCTGCGGCGTGTTGCGGAAGAATGCGCCGAGCGCGTAGAAGTCCTTCTGCAGGATCGGGTCGAACTTGTGGTCGTGGCACGTGGCGCATCCGACGGTCAGCCCGAGCCATGCAGCGCCCGTGGTGTCGGCGCGGTCCTTTGCATAGATCTCGTAATACTCGTCGTCGATCGCGCCGCCTTCGCTCGTCGTCACGTTGCACCGGTGAAAGCCGGTGGCGATCTTCTGATCGAGCGTTGCGTTGGGAAGCAGGTCGCCAGCCAGCTGCTCAATGGTGAACTCGTCAAAGTGCATGTTCGAGTTGAACGCGCGAATCACCCAGTCTCGATAAGGCCAGATCTGACGGTAGTTGTCGATGTGAATGCCGTGCGTGTCGCCGTAACGCGCGACGTCCAGCCAGTAGCGCGCGCGGTGTTCGCCGAAATGCGGCGAGGCGAGATACCGATCCACCATGCGCTCATACGACTGTGGCGACTTGTCGGCGAGGTACGTTTCGATCTCTGCGGGAGTTGGCGGCAGGCCGGTGAGATCGAGCGCCACGCGGCGCAGCAACGTTCTCTTTTCCGCGGTGGGAGCGGCCATGAGACCCTCGGCTTCCAGACGTGCGAGGATGAACTTGTCGATGGGACTGGTTCCCCACGCGGCGGCCTTTACCACCGGAAGCTTCGGACGTACGGGCGCTTTGAAAGCCCAGTGTTCCTGCCACGGTGCGCCCCCCTCAATCCAGCGGCGCAGTGTTGCGATCTGATCCGGAGTGAGGACTTTGTGCGAGTTCGGCGGCGGCATGCGGCGCGCATCGCTGGTGTCAGAGATGCGCTGGAACAGCAGGCTTGACTGCACGTTGCCGGGAACGATGGCGGCACCGCGGCGCCTTGCCGCGAAGGCATCCTCTTTGCGGTCGAGCCGCAGGCCCGCCATGCGCGTACCGGAATCAGGACCGTGACAGCCGAAGCAGTTATCGGACAGCAGGGGGCGGATTTCGCGCGCGAAATCAACAGGCTTCGGGGCGGCGGCGGCCGCTACAGTCAGGCCGACGCTCAAAACAAGGACGCGGGTCCGCACGAATTGCACACTCCTGACCGAGCCCCCAAACGGGGCGTGATGGAAGTGATTATCTCGCATATGCTGAGAGCAGTGAAGAATCCCGTCCTGCTGATCCACGGCATTGACGACACCTCGGCCCTGTTCCGTCGCATGGCGGCCGGGCTGCGGGAACAAGGCTGGGAAACACACGCGCTGGATGTGACGCCGAACAACGGCAGTGCCGGACTGCTGGAACTGGCCGGGCAGGTGGACGCATATGTGCAACGGCACCTGGCCGGCGCGCCGCACATCGACATTGTGGGGTTCAGCATGGGCGGGATCGTTTCGCGCGTGTACGTGCAGTCGCTGGCGGGCGTCGAACGCGTGGAGCGGCTGGTCACCATCTCCTCACCGCACAACGGGACGTGGTCGGCGTACTGCCGGTTCAATGAGGGAGCTCGTGACATGCGGCCGGGAAGCGCGCTGTTGCGTGAGTTGAACCAGCGCGCACCGGAGTTGTGCCGCAATGTTCGGGTGACGTCGGTGTGGTCGCGATTCGACCTGATGATCCTGCCGGCGAGCAGTTCGGTGTTGCCGGGTGCCTGCAACGTCTGCGTCAACGTGCCGGCACATGCGGTGATGGTCAACAGTCCGCGTGTGCAGCAACTGGTGGTGGAAGCGCTGTCGACCTGAAGCTTACTCGAATGCGTGTGACGGAATATGCCGCGCTTGCGCGGAGCGATGGTCCGGTACTGTGTCTCCCGGACGAGCGGTGCTGGTCAACAGTGCGACGCGTGCAGGCGCTGGACCTGAAGCTACTCGATGCGCTGACAGACGCTCCGCTTCATGCACGATGTCGCGTGCAGCGGGAGTCTGCCCCACTCGAGCGGCGGTCGTTGGCGCCGTCCACCTGACGCTACTCGATGCGCACGACGGTGGCGTCGGGTCGCGCCAGCGTTTCCGCGGTAAGCTCGACTCCAAGTCCAGGCCCGGAGGGCAGCGGGAATGCTCCCGTTCCGTGCGGCAGCGGGAACGTGGTGTTGACCAGGCCGAGGAACTCCTCGGCGTAGCGGCGGCGCACCGACTCGCAGATGTACAGGTTGGGCACGTTGGCCGCAAGATGCAGCGAGGCCGCATGCAGCACGGGCCCGCCGCAGTTGTGCGGAGCAATGGGGCGGTAGTTTGTCTCCGCCGCGGTGGCGATCTTCTTCGCTTCTGAGATGCCGCCGCACCAGGAGATGTCGGGCATGACGATGCGCGCCGCACCGTTGTCCAGCAGTTCGCGAAAGCCCCAGCGCGTCATCAGCCGCTCACTGACACAGAGCGGCAAACTGGTTGCGGCCGCGAGTTCCGAGTACGCGGCCAGGTTGTCCTGCGGCAGCATCTCTTCCAGCCACATCGGCTGATACTCCTCGCATGCCTGTGCGATCTGAATGGCGCAGTGCAGGTTCCAGAAGCCGTGGAACTCCATCGCAACTTCCATGTCTTCGCCGAACTCTTCTTTGATCAGTCGCAACGGACGCAGTCCTTCGCGCAGTTCCTGCCTTGTGATGTGCTGCCCGCGGTTCGCGATGGCCACAGGGTCCATCGGCCAGATCTTCATCGCGCGTACGCCACTGTCGAGAAGGGAGCGCGCCAGTTTCACGGGCTCCGTCAGGAAATCGAGATGGTCGTAGCAGGTGTTGTAAGTGCGGATGGAATCGCGGGATGCGCCGCCCAGCATCTCATACACCGGCTTCCCCGCGGACTTACCGGCGATGTCCCACAGCGCCATATCGACAGCACTGATGGCGCGCATCTCCGCACCGGCCCAGCCACTGTAGCTGATGGCGGTGAACATGTCGCCCCACAGCATGTCGATGCGCGAGGCGTCTTTGCCGAGCAGCACGGGCGCCAGCGCGTTCTTCACCACAGCCGCTTCAGCGTCGGGCCAGGGATATGTCTCGCCGAGCCCGATCAGCCCCGTGTCTGTGTGCACACGCACCCAAAGCCAGCGGATCGGGCCGGCATGCACCGTAACGCCGCGTTCCAGCGTTACCGTTTCAATGGCGGTAATTTTCATCGGAACCAGTTTATGGCTCCAGCTTCTCCGCTACCGATTTTGCCTGCAGGAATTGCAGCAGGTATTCCGGTCCACCGGCTTTGGAATCGGTGCCCGACATGTTGAAGCCGCCGAACGGATGCGCTCCGACCATCGCGCCGGTGCACTTGCGATTGATGTACAGGTTGCCGACGTGGAAGCGGTTGCGGGCCTGTTCGATCTTCTCGCGGTTGTTGGTATAAACCGCGCCAGTGAGGCCGTAGACCGAATCGTTCGCCAGATGCAGTGCGTGTTCGAAGTCGTTCGCCTTCGTAACGGCGAGCACCGGGCCGAAGATCTCTTCCTGGAAGATCCTCGCTTCAGGAGCAACGTCGACGAATACGGTTGCGGGAATGAAGTTGTCCTTCGATTCGCCACCCGAGATCTGACGTCCTTCTGATTTGCCCACCTCTATGTAATCGAGGATGGTCCGGCGAGCTTTCTCGCTGATGACGGGTCCCATGTAGGCATCGCCGGCATCGGGATCACCCATGGTCAACGTGGCGACACGCTGCTCCAGTTTCTCGACGAAGGCATCGTAGACCTTCGCGTCGACGATGGCTCGCGAGCAGGCTGAGCACTTCTGTCCCTGATAGCCGAATGCCGATTGCGCGACACCGGCCACGGCTTTGTCGACGTCGCATTCGCTGTCGACGATGATGGCGTCTTTCCCGCCCATCTCGGCAATAACCCGCTTGATCCAGATCTGACCCTTCTGCGGTTTCGCGGCCAGTTCGTTGATGCGCAGCCCGACGTCGCGCGAGCCTGTGAACGACACGAAGCGCGTCTTTGGATGTTCCACTAACACGTCGCCCACTTCGGCGCCGCTGCCCACCAGCATGGAGAAACTCTCGGGCGGAAAGCCAGCGTCGAGGAGAACCTCGGCAAGCTTCTGCGCGACCGTCGGCGTCTCACTTGATGGCTTGATGATTACCGTGTTGCCAGCGACCAGAGCCGCTACCGCCATGCCGGTGAGGATCGCGAGCGCGAAGTTCCATGGCGGAATCACTACGCCAACCCCGAGCGGCAGATACATGACACGGCCGTCTTCCCCAGGCAACTGCACCGGTGCGGGACCAGGCAGATATTTCAGCATCTGGCGAGCGTAGAACTCGCAGAAGTCGATCGCTTCGGCGGTCTCAGCTTCGGCTTCAGGCCACGTCTTTCCCGCTTCAAATGCGAGCCAGGCGTTGAACTCGAACTTGCGCCCCCGGATGAGTTCCGCGGCCCGGACCGCCATGCGCGCACGGTCCTCGGCGAGTGTGTGGGACCACTTCGGGAATGCCGCGACAGCGCGTTCGACGGCCTGTCGCGCGAGGTCGGCGTCGGCTTTGTGGTGAGCGCCCACCAGCTCGGCGATCCGGGCGGGGTTAGTGGATTTCAGAAGGCTCGCGGTGGTGAGCCGCTGGCCCGCGAGCAACAACGGATACTCGCGGCCCAACTCGGCGCGTACCTTCTCGACGGCAGCCTGCTGCGCACGTCGGATGTCAGGCTGCGCAAAATCGGCGTAGGCCTCATTGCGAAACGGCGGTAGAGTCATGCGCCAGTCTCCGAAGTAGCGGCGGAGGCTTCGGCGGCATCGGCCTGCTCCATCAGATGGCGGCCCTCATCGAACATCTGCGAGGCTTCTTCGGCGAGCTGCTTACCGCGTTCGTACAGCTCACGTCCACGGTCAATGTACTCGCGCGAATTGGACGCGAGGTGCCTGCGGGCGTCGTCGGCCCGCGACCCGATGAGCCGGCGCGTCTCCGCGCCCGACTGCGGTGCGGTCATAAGTCCGATGACGGTGCCGAGGCTAAGTCCGGCAGCGAACCACAGAAGGCTGTTTGAGGTGTCGTCACGCATAGGTGGGATCTCCAGTAATAATTGTAGGCCCGGTCCCACCCCCTGGTAGCGTGCGAAGCGATGTCAGAAGCGGAACCGCATCGACAGGATGGTGCGACGCGACTGCACCTGTGCGCCCTGAATGGTTCCGAACGCGGCATTGTTCTGTGCGCCTGTGGTGAAGTTGTAAGTCAGGCCCGCATTCGGATTGTTCGGGTTGAAGTGGTTGAGCAGGTTGAAGCTCTCGGCTCGTATTTCCAGACTGCGTGACTCGGCGCTGCCAAGCCGGAAGATCTTGGCCAGCGACATATCGAGGTTGAAGGCGCCTGGACCGTAGCGCAGCGTCGGCGGGGTATTGCCTATGCCGAGAGAGTCGGCGGCGGGCAAGACGAAGTTGGCGGAGTTGAAGGGCACCTGGAGTTTCGGGTCTTCAGTGCGCGACGGATACTGGCCCGAAGCCAGGTAGATGTCGGAGCCCATCTGACAGCGGAATGGACTGCCCACCGAAGGCGTTCCGGTCCAGTAGCCCGCCGGCTGATTGATGACACCGCAGCCGACGGTGTATGGGTTTCCGGAGAAGATCGCGCCGTTGCCGTTGACTTTCCAGCCGTCCAGCACGCCCTTGAGCAGGAAGTTATCGCCGATCATGCGGCCCACCTTCGGGAGGTCGTACCCGAGGTTGAAGTTAACGGCGTGAGGACGGTTCACCACGTTCTTCATCAGCTTGTTGTCGACAAACTGCGTGTTCTGACCAATCTGGTAGACCGTAGTCTTTGACCAGGTGTAGTTAGAGCTCCACTGCAGGTTGCCGAAACGCCGATTGAGCTGCACCTGCAACGAGTGGTAGTTACTGGAACGGTCGTAAGTCCAGAGGGGGATTCCCTGGAAACCACTGAAGCCAACCATGGAGCGAATCAGGTTGGTGGAATAGAATCCACTGGTGGTTGTGGGATCGCGGAAGCGGGCGATCTGACCGTCGCGCGGATTCCACGTGGTGTACGGCGCCACGGCGTTGAAGTCGTAGTTCTGTCCGTAGCCATGGCGCAGGGCGTTGCCTACGTAAGATACGTCGAGCACCATGCCTTTGCCGATATCCTGCTGAACACCGAAGCTCCAGTTGTAAGTGGTTTGTACTTTCTGATCCTGCGATCCACCTACTACGGTTTGCGGTGTGAAGAAGGTCTGCGCACCGGCAAGGCTGTTGAAGTCGGTGTAGAGCACGACCGGCGACTGGAAGTTCGGCGGGGCCGCCATCGGACCCGTTCCCGCGCCCGTGGCACCGATGTTGTCCACGGTCCAGTTGCGGCCCGAGGTGACGCCGAAGCCGCCGCGCATGGCTGTTTTGCCATTGCCGAAGAGGTCGATGGCAAAGCCGAACCGTGGCGCGATCTGAATCGGAGGCACTTTGAAGAAATGGCTGTCGTACTGCTTGATACCCGAGAACGGGATGCCGCCCGACGGGTAAGAAGCGGTGTCGAAGGTGCCTTGCCGGACAAACGGGAACAGCGCGCCGGTGACCGGGTTAACCGCCCTGCGCTGCCCGTCGACGAGCGCAGGGAAGAGAAGCTGACCTGCCTTACCGCGGTCGTAGCTTGCCTGGTCGAACAGCCCGAGCGTGGCGCCCTGGGAGTACAGGTCGCCCATGCGGTGGAAGCGCACGCCGGCGTCGAGTGTGATGCGGCGGGTCATCTTCCAGGTATCCTGGACGAACCACTCAGCCTGCTGGTAATGGGCGTGGTTCACCTGTTTCTTGTTGTCGTCTCCGTAGGCGAAGATGCTCCCGAGCAGCGCGTTCGAGTAGGGATAGCCCGTATCGAGAGCGGCCGCACGGTCCGAGCCGAAGTAATACGACCCGGCGACGTTGTAAGTGGAATAGACACTTACGTTGCGCGACATCAGCTCCATGTAGAAGCCGGCCTTCAAGGTATGAGCGCCCTTGATCCAGGTGATCTTGTCGGTGACGGACTGCACGGTATCGGTACCCACAAAAGGCCAGCGAGGGTCGTGGCCGAACGCGGGAGCGCGGCTGATGCCCTGGCCGGAGGACTGAGCCGCGAAGCCGGCCGGCAGACCGAAGTTGACCTGAGGAAGCAGGTTCAGTACGTTGCTGCCCTGGAAGATTCGGGGCAGGTTGACGGGTTGCCCGTTGGCTCCTTTGAGTGGCAGCAAGTTGTCCTCATACGTTTTGGTGCCACCCGTGGATGTGGACGTTACGTCATCGATTGGGTTGACGCCCTGGCGTCCGCGATTAACGCCCCACGTCGCTTCGTTGATGATGTTCGGACTGATGGTGTAGATGAGTGTTCCGACGGCGCCTGCCGCCCGAACGTTATAGCTGTGCGGGAACTGACCCCAGCTTCCCCCGGCGGGTCCGACGGTTCCGGCATAACCGTCCACCGCCTGGTAGTCCTGAATCAGGCGGACGAACGAATTGATCTTCGACGAGACGTTGTAATCGACGCGCAGCACCTTGTCCTCATTGGGGCGTGACTGCGGGAGGATGGCCCGGTAGTTGAACTGTCGCTGACCGGTCGGGTCGAGCGCGAGTCCGGCGGCATCGGGCGCCGGGAAGAGGTTCAGCATGGCCTGACCGGCGGGGCTGATGCGATTCGACGGTATACGGTTCCCGGGAAAAGGCGACTGGCCGTTGGCCGGATCGAACACCGGAATCTGGACGCCCGTGGTGGTGACCGTCTGCGAGAAATCGCCCTGCCGCTCCAGCGCGGTGGGCATGGTGAACGTGTTGTCGATGCGGTTCTTGTTACGCAGGTAGTCTGCGGAAAAGAAGAAGAACAGCTTGTTCCGGTTTCGGTTGAAGTTGGCGCCAGGAATCAGGAGTGGTCCGCCGAACGTGCCGCCTGGATTCTGGTAGCGATAGCGCTGCTTGGCAATTCCGTTCTTGTTGTTGAAGAACTCATTGGCGTTGAACATTTCATGACGCCAGTAATAGAAGGCGCTGCCATGATAGGCCGGTGTGCCGCTCTTGATGGTGAAGGTCAGCTGGCCACCTGTGCGGCCTCCGTACTCGGCCGTGTAGTTCGACACCAGCAGCTTCAGCTCGGAAATGGCGTCGATGCTGGGCGACAAATAGCCGGGGTTGAGATTACCCGAGTCCTGACTGGCGACGCCGTCGAGGTTGAGAATTACCTGCCCAGTTTGTCCGCCGTTCACTGCCGGAATGCCCCCGCCGGACCAACCGCGGAAGTCGTTGCCGGCCAGCGTCTGCACGCCGGGCAGCGCCATGATCAGCGACAGCGGATTGCGTCCGCGTGTGGGCGTGTCTTCGATTTGGCGGAGTCCGATGGAAATGGAACGGTCCGAGCTGTCGGTGGCGACGCGCGCCGCTTCACCCTTCACGTCCACGGTGGTTGTGATGTCACCGACCTGCAGCGCGATTTCATGCAGGTCGACGCGTTCCTGTGCGCCAAGCGCGATGGCTCGCTGCTGGTAGGTTTTGAAACCCGGGGCGGTTACGGTGAGAGTGTAGTTGCCCGGGAAAAGATTTGTGAAGATAAAGCTGCCGGTGCCTGAGGTGGTGAAGAGACGGTCTTGTCCGGAAATGTCGGCAGTCAGCTTTACGGTCGCGGAGGGGAGAACGCCTCCGGTGGAATCGGTGACGGTGCCCGACATCTGGCCCGTCACCCCTTGTGAGAACGCCGGCAGCGCTGCCAGCGTGAGAACTACAACGATCAGTGACAGTATCCTCTTCATCACATACTCCCCAGCCGCGTGGTGCGGATTTCAAGCCGTTTGCGAGCCTGATTTTGGAGTAATTAGATAACAGCGCGCCGGGTAAAGTCAATTACCGCTTTTTGATTGTGATGGCCATGCCGCCGCCGGTGGTGTAAACGACGGTGTCGAGGTCGGGGCTGGATGTGACGGCTTTCATGTAATCCGGCACCATCTCGACGTTGTGTGCGAGGAGAATTCCGCCCAGCCGAACCAGCGGCAGGAGCTTATTGAGGTAGTCGACGTAGCCGTCTTTCTCGGCGTCGATGAAGACGATATCGATGGGGTCTCGCAGCTTTGCGATGTTGGCGTGAGCGTCGCCTTCGACGATGGTGACGCGCGATTCGACTCCGCCCTGTGCGAAGTGTTTACGAGCCTGTGCGGCGCGCGTTTTATCGAGCTCAAACGTGGTTAACTTGCCGCCTGTCTTTTCCAGCGCGAGGCAGAACCAGAGTCCCGATATTCCGGTGGATGTTCCAATCTCGACGGCGTTCTGTGCATTGATGGATTCGGTGAAGATGCGAATCAGGCGCCCGTCCGCGGCGGGAACGTTGGCGTAAAGCTCACCGGCTTTGATGGCGGCTTCGAGTGCCTCGAAGACCTTCTTCTCCACTGCGGATTTCGCAATGGGCGGTGCGGTTTCATTGCCGGGCGATACACGGTTGCCGCCAGCGCGGCGTGGACCCTGAGCGGACATGGCAGCCGTCAGGATCAAAGTGAGACATACGGGGGTGAGTTTCATTTGCTCTTGTTACTCTCTGCAGAAGGACCCGTTGAGCCCACTGGTGGGCGCCGCCGTGATGGCGGGCTCATCGGGATTACGGCGGCGGAAGCTGAGGTATTGCAGTGCCGGGGGCTGAGTCGGCGTGAGTGTGAAGTTAACGCGTACCGGACCTTTCTCACACGTCATGTCGAACACGCCGCGGAGCCAGTTCTCCGGGCGAACGTCGCCGATGGAGGAGCAGGCGCCGGCTTCGGTGCGGGCTTGTGCCAGTTCGTTGCTGCGCTGTGCTTCGGGCACGTCGAGGAAGAGGTTCATCGCGGCGACGCGGTGGAGTTCCCTCATGTCGGCATTGCGCCACACCTTGACGATGCTGTCGCGCATGGAGCTGAGCAGGGGCGAGACGGGAAGTTCGCGGGGGCGAAGCGCGCCTGTGGGGAGGAGAAGGTCCCACGACTCGTTGATCGGCCCCGATGGTCCGGAGTATGTCTTATTGGCCATGGCGAACATGCCCACACCGAACTCGGGCAGCCACGCCATGTAAGAGCCGAAGCCGGGAAGTCCCCCTCCGTGGCCGACGATGTGGGCGAAGCGGCAGTCGCTTGAGATGCGCAGACCGTAGCCATAGCCGCTGAACTGTGCTTTGCCCCGAGCGGCTGTCAGGGCGGACGGACGCCAGAGTTGGTTCATCTCGCGCACGGACGCTCGGGCGACCGGGCCGTGGTCGGCTTCGTCGCGTGCGGGCCAGGCGGAGAGGTGGAAGGCGACATAGCGCGCGAGGTCGGTGGCACTGGTGAGGAGTCCGCCCATGCTGCCGAAGGCGCCGTGCGGCAGAGGCTTCTCTTCTTCGAAGGCGCCATCGGGTTTGCGGCGGTAGCCGGTGGCTCGGCGGGCTGCGGGGATGGCGGTGTATTCGAGGCTCGACGAGCTCATGCCGAGGGGCGCGAGGATCTCCTTTTCGACGTACTTGCGGTAGTCGGTGCCTGAGGCTTTCGTCACGATGCGGCCGAGGAGGCCGAAGCCGTAGTTGGAGTACTCGTAAGCACTGCCTGGCGCGGTGGAGAACGGGATGCCTTTCTTCAGCCAGGCGGCGAGGTCGGCGTCAGTGGCTCCCAGTTGCTGGTCGCCCCACGGGTTGTCTTCCGGGAAGCCCGCGCCGTGAGTCAGCAGGTGACGGATGCGGACCGGTCCCGCGTCGGAGGTGGGGAGGGCCATCTTCGCGAACTCGGGAATGAAGCGCGAGACGGGGTCTTCCAGCGAGAGCTTGCCGGCGTCGCGCAGCTTCAGGATCGCGAGCGCCGTGAAGCTCTTGGTCATGGACGCGATGCGGAACACCGTCTCCGCAGTGACGGCATCCTTTGCGGTCAGGTCGCGGACTCCGGTGGAGCGGACGTGCGCCAGTTCACCGTCGATGACGAGCCCCCAGACCATACCTGGAATGTTCTGCGCTTTTGCATACTTTTCAAATGCGGCATCGATGTCGGCGGCGGCGGCGAGGAGCTTCGCTTTGCGCCCGGCGTCGGTGAACCGGGCCGCGGGGTAGTTGGTGGCCTCGGTCTGAGCGGCGGCTGCCGAAGCAAGAAGCAAAGCGAGTGCCAGGCACGGACGCATGGAACTACTGTAGCGAGTCCGGGTATATGCTGGCAGCACTATGTTGCGCAGGCGCGAATTTGCAGGGCTGGCTGCGTTGCCCTTCCTGGCCAATGCGGCTCCAAAGCCGATGAAGATTGTGGGGATCGACACGATTTACTGGCCGTCGCGGAATGATGCCGATTTCTGGCCCCACTGGACGTGGGTGCGGATTCGGACGGACGCCGGAATTGAGGGGATCGGCGAGACGTATCCCCGGAATGAGACGGAAGCGGCGGCGATCCATGCGGCGGGTCGGGCGCTGCTCGGCCGGGATCCTCGAGACGTCGAGCGGATCTGGGCGGATCTGTACCGGACCTTCGACTACTCGATCACGGGCGGGGCGGAGATGCGGGCCATCAGCGCACTGGATCTGGCGCTGTGGGATCTGGCGGGCAAGGCGCTGGATGCTCCGGTGTGGAGCCTGCTCGGCGGCCGGTCCAATCCACGAGTTCGACTGTACAACACCTGCTTTCCGCACAAATACGACTTCAACAAAGAGCCCGACAAGATCATGCAGGAGGTTCTGGACGGCTACGGAATCAGCGCGATTAAGGTATGGCCGTTCGATGGTGCGGCGCATCGCAATAAATACAGCTTTGTTACCGACGCCGATATTGAGGAAGCGCTCCGGCCGGTTCGGATATTGCGGGATAAATTCGGGAATAAGATCGAAATTGCGATTGAATGCCACAGCAACTGGAATCTGAGTTCGGCGATTCGAATTGCTCGGGCGCTGGAGCCACTGCGGCCGATGTGGCTGGAGGACATGCTGCTGCCTGGGAGCTTTGGGCAGTACCGGCAACTGGCGGAATCGACCACGCTGCCGCTGACCGTGGGCGAACGAATGGCGGGCCGGCGGTCATTCCAGCAGCTGATTGAATCGAAGACGCCGAAGTTTGTGATGTTCGACGTGTGCTGGTGCGGCGGTATCACGGAGGCTCGGAAGATCACGGCGATGGCCGATACCGCGGACTTGCCCTTCGCTCCGCATACGGCGGGCGGGCCGCTTTTGTTTTATGCCTCGACGCATTTGTCGACCGCGATGCCGAACCTGTGGATTCAGGAGAGCTGCCAGCGCTTTTACGAGCATGACTGGAAATTCATGCTCGAAGACGTGTGGGTTCCCTCCGGCGGATCGATTGCGGCATCGGACGCACCGGGGTTCGGCCTGCGAATCAGGCCCGACGTTTGGCGGCACAGCAAAGCTGTTACCCGGTCGACGACTCGGGGTTGAGTGGTTTATCCTAAGACGCCAATGCCACTTCCATCCGATGAGAAAGTAGTTGCGCTCGCCAACGATCTGCTGGCGGTGTTCGACACGATGTTCGGTGTCCATCCGGGTTTCCGTCCTGCCCACGCGAAAGGGCTGTTACTTGAAGGTACGTTCACTCCGGTCCCCGAAGCAGGGGGCTTGACTCGGGCGCCTCACGCGAACCGGCCGTCGACGCCGGTGTTCGTTCGATTTTCCAATTCGACCGGCCTGCCGGCGCTGCCGGATACGGACGCCAACGCCAATCCTCGCGGCATGGCGATTCGTTTCATGCTGGGCGAGCGGCAGCACACCGACATCATCAGCCACTCAGTGGACGGATTCCCGACGCACACGGCTGGTGAGTTTCTGGAGATGTTGCGCGCGGCCGGGGCGAGTGCTGGCTCGACGGAATCCCCGACCCCGATCATGAAATTCCTGGGGGCTCATCCGGCGGCGCTCCAGTTTGTTCAGACACCGAAGCCGCACCCGTCGAGCTTTGCCCGGCAATCGTACTTTGGGGTGACTGCGATGCAGTTCACCAACGCGGACGGCGTGAGCCAGTTTGGCCGGTACCGGCTGGTTCCGGTGGCCGGAGTCGACCTTTTGAGTGACGACAAAGTGGCCGGGCTCGGCGAGAATTTCCTGTCCGAGGAGATTCAGCAGCGCCTGGCTGCGGGTCCTGTGGCGTTTGACGTGCTGGTCCAGCTGGCCGATGAAGGCGACGTGGTGGACGACGCCACCATCCACTGGCCGGCGGAGAGACCTGTGGTGACACTGGGCCGGGTGGAGATCACCGGTGTGGTGGCTGACGGGGCCGCGCAGCAGCAGTACATGATTTTCGATCCGATTCCGCGGGTCGACGGGATTGAGCCCTCCGCGGATCCGCTGCTGGAGCTTCGCGCCGCTATCTACTTGATCAGTGGCCGGCGTAGGCGCGCCGCCGAAGAACAATAGGGGGGCAGCTCCCCAGAGCTGCGGCGGACGCCTACGTCCGCCAACAAGCTGACTAAGCCTGAGCAGCCGACGTCACTTCAGTCGAAAAGAAATTCGAACCAGTCAGGGGCACTGACCAACCCCCAAACTGCAGGATTAGCGGAATTACGCGATGTTCACGCTTGACCATGCGGTCGTAAACTCAGTTGCTTACGGGAAAGTACCATGGGCAGCTGGACGCGGACGCAGACCAGTTTCTCGGGTTTATTGTGATTGCGGCCCCGCGCGGGGCTACCGTCACCCACGATCCAATGCCCACTTTGCCGTGAAGTATCGTAAGGCGGACGAGCCCGCAAAAGTGCACATCAGCGCGGAACAGATGGGAGCGGAATGGGTGATCTCGATCCGAAAGACGCGTCGGCCATTTCTAAATCTAAACCCTTCACGCGATTGCACACTGCCGAGGAATATCCCGGGACCGGCGTAGGCTTAGTAGCGATTTGCCGCCGGATCGTGCAGGCCCAGGGAGGTCGCATCTGTGCGGAATCCGTACTGGGCGAAGGAACAACATTGTTTTCACGCTTCCGGTGGAAAGCCGAGCCGCATTGAACCTAGAAACGGCAGTTGAAGGGCTGGCTTGAATGGCAAGTGATAGATAATGTTGAAGATGAGCGAAGATCTGGGTCTGGTAAAGACTCACCCGATGGGTGAGCGCAATGAGGGAGCGGTTGAGGTGCTGGAGAGGGGTTCCAGTCTGGACACGTTTGCGGGGAAAATCCATTTGAGATGGGTGGATGGTGCGGCTGTCAGCAGCATGGGGCAGATGCCGTACTTCATCGAGTTTCTGAAGACCAGTGGTCGGTTCGACGAGTTGGTGAAAGAATGTCCCCTTTCCTTTACGAGTTCGAACGCGCGAGTCGATTTTCCGAAGCGCTTCGGCACGAAAATCCCCGAGTTCGGTTTTTCCAGTTCGCCCCTGATCGATGGGGAAGCCATCTTCGTGCAGGCGGCGGATTCCGTAGTCCGGCTAGGCCCGAAAGACCGGCGCCACTGTGTGGCAAAGCCTGAAGCACTCGGGCGACATGATGGAAGGCGGGGCCTTCTCGTCGCCTTTCCTCGCTGTTCTGGGCGGACAGAAGCAACTCCTTGCCCTCACCCGCACCACGCTCAACGGCCTTGATCCCCTGAGTGGAAAAGTCCTCTGGACCCAGGAGGTGCCCAACTACCGCGGCATGAACATCCTCACGCCCGTCGTCTGGAAAGACTGTGTGTTGATGAGTTCCTATCGTATGGATACCTGGCTTTTCCGCATCGCGTCCGACGGCAAGGGCGGATTCACCTCCACCGAAGTCTGGAAGAATAAAGCCAAAGCTTACATGTCGAGCCCCGTCATCATCGGCGATTACGCCTACATGCACCTGATGAGCCAGCGATTCGTCTGCCTCGACCTGCGCACCGGCGAATCCACCTGGACCAGCGAGCCGTTCGGGCAATACTGGTCGGTGGTTGTCCGTGGTGACCGCATGCTCGCCCTTGATGAAAGTGGAAAACTCCTCTTGATCAACGCCAACCCCCGGAAATTCGACCTCGTCGATTCTCAGGAAATCACGAAGAGTCCAGCCTGGGCTCACCTCGCTGTCGCGGGCGACGAGCTGTTTGTCCGCGAGCTCACGGGTGTTTCGGCGTGGAAATGGGGCGTTGGTCCGAAGTCCGCTGACTGACGTCCCACACGGACTTCGTCGCGAAGATCTGCACGGGAACTCCCGGGCGCAACTGCGGCCATGGGTTTTCAAACACGGGGACGTAAAGCTCCCGCTCGCCTGGCGGAGGCCCTTCATAGAACTTGCGGGTCAGCGCTTCCACCTGCTCCGCGGTAGTGATCACAATCGGTGGAGCGACACCGGCAATGGTCACTTCACGCGACCAGCCGATGCTCGGATACCGGCGGAAGTACCACGGCAGGGGCCAGAGATTTTCCCTGCTATAGACTCCGATGCTCTGGTCCCGTTGCGGGGAGAGTCTCGTCAGTGCCTCCGTTAACCGGAAAACCTCGGGGCTCGTCTGGGCGTAGATCCACGGATTACGGGCGGGATCGGCGGAGCGGTCCGTGCTTGCCGTCCATGCCTGCGATCCGCTGGCCCCGCAGAGCAGGACCAGTGCGACGGTCGCCGGTACCGGTGCGCGCTCGCCGGCAGCCTTCGCCGTGAACCCTGCCAGCATAGCCAGTGGCCAAAGCAGGCTGACCACGCACCACGGAGTTTTGTAGGGGATGACGAAATAGATGGCGCCCATTACCACCGCGTACGCGGCGAAAAAGCGAGCCAGCGGATCCCTTCGCGCCACCACTGCGCCGGCGATGGCCAGGCCGAGCAGGACAAGGTCGGCGGCCCCCAGCAGGCCCAGGTAGTAGTGCCATGGGTGTGCGTGCCACTCAGCCCCTGACGTCCCGCGGGCCATGTACGATTTCCCCGCGTCCAACAGTTTCGCCGGTCCGATC
>Ga0163150_10000937_pt1 | contig 51508 bp, 43 predicted proteins | sample OliLakLV19P2IB_FD_148628 | JGI IMG/M metagenome (GOLD analysis project Ga0163150, IMG submission 148628) | Freshwater microbial mat bacterial communities from Lake Vanda, McMurdo Dry Valleys, Antarctica - Oligotrophic Lake LV.19.P2.IB | ecosystem: Environmental > Aquatic > Freshwater > Lake >...
TTGTATCAACGTCTCAAGCGAACCGGCAAAGGCCATCACGCGGCGCTTCGGATGCTGGCGTTCAAATGGATTCGCATCCTGTTTCATTGCTGGAAGACTCGCACCTGCTACGACGAACAGATTTATCTGAAATCCTTGGAGAAAAGGAACCCAACACTTTGGGCTGAAGCCCAAGCTCTGCCAACGCGCAAAAAGAAAGCGGCCTAAAGGCAAGCTGTGGAAAACCGGTGACTTTTTTGTGCATTTACCTCTTGACGTGAAACCTCAGATATCTCCTGAAACCAGGAGGGGAAGTGCCGCGCAGCGACAGCGATCGCGCAGCAGCACGGGCGTGGTCTGTGGGAAGTTCCTGGAACCATCATTCAGGCGTTTCGTGCCGAGTTCTAGAATCTTGGGCACGAAACGCGTGGTTGGAGCTTTCTTCAACCGACGATCGCACCACTCCGGCGCTGGCCGAGCCAGCGCCCGCCCCTCCTCAGCCGAGGAGGGGAGCAAAAACGTCCAATTCCCAGCGTACCGGCTTCAGCCGGCACTATGAGCAAGAAATCAGTCAGGTATTCTTTGACAATCCCCTCCTCGGAGGGGGTGAAGGCGTGAGAAGCCTTCACCGCAGCGCCGGGGTGGGTTCGTTCCCTATTCCACAACCCACCCTAGGGCCGGACGGCCCTTGCCCCTCCCAAGAGGGGAATCGTTCGTCTCTTCACCCGTCGTGGTGCCGCAGCGTGGCATGGATGGCTCCTCAATAAATAGCCCAGCAGCCGGGTGTCACCAGCTCTAGCAAATGCCCGTCCGGATCCCTAAAGTAGATGCTTTGGCCGCCACGTTCCCATCGTACCTTGCTTTCAATGACCACTTCGTGCTGTCCCAGCCATCGTTCCCATGGCTCCAGTTCTTGAGCTGAAATGGCAAACGCGAGGTGCGTTTGTCCGCTGGCGTCGTGCGGCGGAATGGTTCCGCCGTTAATAACCATCGGCTCTGTCGAAGCACCCTTCTTGAAGAGCAATAGCACCTGCTGCTGGGCCGCCTGCAGGGCGCAGAAACGTTCGTCACTGACCAGCTTCTGAAGTTGCATGACTTCCTGGTAGAAGTGAATCGAACGCTCCATATCTTCGACGTACAGAGAAGTTTCCAAGACGCTAGTTAACTGAGGCATGGACAGCCTCCCCGCTGCGAAACGTTAAGAGCGGATCTCGTGGCCAGCCGCCTCCTACGTCGGCGGCTACTTCAGCTGATGCTACGAGGGGAATCGCACCGCATCGGTAGTCACGATGAACGCGCTTGGGCGACCGCTGTCTCCTGCATTCATCGTGGGTTTTCTCGTACCGTTACTCTGTCCACGACAAACGCAGACAGCGCGTTTGTCGTGGCTACCCGATTTCTCCCGGTAACCAACGCATTACTACTTGAATCCGGTTTCCAGCGGCAACAGTTGTTGTTCGTGCATCTCATATCGCTTCGAAAATCGGGAAGCCATCTCCGCACTGTGCGTGACTACAATGAGAATCGTTTGCTGCTCCCGATGGAGATCGAGCAGAAGTGAAGCCACCGCTCCGGAAGAGTGGTGGTCTAGATTTCCGGTTGGTTCATCGCACAGCAGCATGGTTGGCTGGCGGATCAGGGCGCGAGCCAGAGCAACGCGCTGCTTTTCCCCTCCCGAAAGCTCGGCAGGGCGGTGATCCAGGCGATGGCTAAGTCCAACCTGGTCTAGCAGCAGCCGGGCGCGTTCCACAAATCCATCGCCAGAGCGAGCCACCACGGTTGGAATGAGAACGTTTTCCAGAACCGAGCACTGCGGCAGCAGACAGTGATCTTGAAAAACGAAGCCCACCCTCTGATTCCGAAACGCGGCTACAGCGTTCGGGTTCAGCGCGAAGGGGTTCTGGCCATCGAGTTCGACCGTCCCTGAAGTGGGCGGTTCCAAAGCGCCCAGAATGTAGAGCAGTGTGCTCTTACCGCTGCCTGAGGGGCCCATGATGCAAGCCGCGTCTCCTCTCTGAAGTGTCAGGTCGATACCCGAAAGAATGGAGACGGTGCCCTGCGAGGTTGGGTATTCTTTATGGAGCTGTTTGACGGCCAGCAAGAGTTAGGGCTCCTTGAGAATCCCCCTAAACAACGGAAAGAACGCGTAGCGTTCAGGGGTTGTCTTGATCGTTCCCGATACAACCGAGGACCACGGTGAAAAGTTCTAGCGCCTTGCTTCAACCTTTCCCGCTTGGATGGCCTTTTGGTCGTGGCCCTCGTAAAGGCTGTCGTACAAAGTTATCATCCGGTCGGCCATTCGTCCGACGCTGTAGTGGCGGTGAACGCCCTCCAATCCATTGCGTTTCAGAGTCTGCGCCAAATTTTCGTCGAGCAACACAGAGCGAATGCCGTCGGCTAGTCCTGGGGCGTCTCCTGGCTCAAACGGAATACCCCCCGAAGTGTTGGTCTGAATCTCCGGGAATCCGCCACGTCTTGGCTGGACCACCGGAACACCACAGGCCAGGGCTTCCAGAACCGGCAACCCTTTCGGGTCGTCAAACACGACGGGAACCGAGAAAACATCCAACTGTTGCAGGAACTCAATCTTGCTGCCGCGATCCAGAACTCCGTGATAGTGAAACTCATCCCCCAGTCCCCATGCTTTCATCTTCTTCTCAATCTCTGCCAGATAGCGGTGGTGCTCGCGCGCGAGATATCCAGCCACGTCCAGGCGCATCGGCGGCAGCTGATGTACCCGGCGCAAGATGCGATAAGCCTCACAGAGGATGTGCAAGCCTTTCTCCGGGGCGACGCGGGCAAAGTAACCGACACGGTGAACTCCCGAACTGCGGGCGGCACGAGGTTCGAAACCAGTGAGATTGATTCCCATGGGCACGACGTGCATCTTGTGAGCAGGAATTCGCAGGAGATCTGTCATCAGCTTGGCATAAAAGTCGCTGTAGACCACAAAAGCGTCAACCGAGGAGACGTCAGCCCGCATCAACTCGAGCGCTTCGCGACGATAGTTTTCGGCAAGGCGCTCCAGGAAATAGTCCTCGCCTTGCAAGGTGATGCAGATCGGCCGGTTCAGCATTTGTTGAATGGGCCTGGCCAGCCCGATGAGGAGAGAATTCTGGAAATGGACGACTTCGGGCGGACTCTCGGATCTCAACCAGTGCAGCAGCTTGCCCAACTCTTTGCGTTGATGCCCGTTCTCGCCTTTGAGCATCGATACCGTAAGCGCGCCAAGATCCTCCGGATTTGGCGAAATGCCGCGCCCGGAGAACAGCCGAATAACTTTGGCCGAATCCCAAAGCCGGTCGACGAACCAGGGCGACTTGCGGAAAAAAGGGATGTGCTGTTCCAGGTAGACGCTGATGCCCCCGAAGAACACCCGAGGCCGGCTAACGTTCGCTTCGTCGGTTAACGTCGGAGTGTAGAGCGGCAGCAGGATCACGTCGTGGCCGCGAGCCATCAGCTCGGTGGCCAGGGCGTTGTCCAGAAGGCAACTCCCGCAATACATTCCGGCTGCGCCAGCGGTGAGGTAAAGGATCTTCATGCGGATTTTAGCGTGGAGAACTCTCCTGAAAATCGTTCTCGTCGTTGTGTTCGTCCTGGAACAAACGTCGAGTGCGAAGACAAGGCCCGTGTACGCTACAGATCAGGTCCACGCGGTAACCACCTCTCGACTTCTGAACAGTATCGCTCGTACGAAGAACCGAACCTCCGCTTCAGTGACGGCTCTTCGTAAAACACAACGAACAGATGGAATCCCACGGCGATTCCGCCCGCCATCCAACCCAAAGTCGCTGATTGAAAGAAAAGAGCCTCTCCAACCAAGCTGATGACGATGGCCCAATACATCGGATTTCTGACGAAGCGATAGGGGCCCTTGGAAACGAAAACCATGGGTGGATCCCAGACGGCTGGAGTTCCTCGCCCAGTGAAGGTGAAGTCCCACAAACAACTAAGATAAAGCGCGGAAGGCGAACGGACAAGAGTACGGTCAATTCAGCCGGCATCCGGTGGGTAAGGATCAGCCAAGGAATCCACACCGTGGCACTGCCCGGAATGCATAGAGTAAAGAGCAGAGATCGTAGTCCGACTGTCATGGCATGCGAGACTGAACTTGCGGATAACTCTGATGGCTCGCCATCAATTCACGGATACGCATCGTGGTTTTTCCCCGAGATAGATTACATGGCTTGGCCAGAAACGGAAAGTGAGGTTTATTGTTTTGAAAATGCGGCTTGCCGAGCGAACAGCCAGTATGCTGCAATCTGCGCAGTGGGCGGATCGCTGGTACGAAGGTGCGAAGAAGCCGCATTTCAGAGCGGAACGTGGAAGCGGCTTCCAGCCGCTTGCGCAGCGGCAGGATGCCGTAGCCACTTTTGGGCGTTCCATCGGCTTTCTAGAGGCTGCAATGAAGATTAAGGGCTACACGGCGGTTCTACTGTTGTTTTGCATGTGCTGTTCGAGCGGGTCTGCCCAGACGCATACCAGCACGGTCTTTGGCAATGTGCGCGATGAAAGCGGCGCCGTACTGCAAGCCGTAGAGATTCAGATGATCGAAGAGAACACCCGGAGTACCCGCAATGCGCTGTCCGGGCGCAATGGCGCGTTCGTCGTCTCCGCGCTTCCTGCCGGACGCTACACGGTGACAGCGTCCTTGGCGGGCTTCAGGAAAAGCACACTCATGGGTGTGCAACTCAACGTGGGTGGCAAGACGCGGTTGAACTTGGTTCTACAGGTTGGCTCGGTGCAGCAATCACTGGTTGTTGAGGGCGAGGCCGGTTTGTTGCAGAGCGACACCAGCGCCGTCAGCCAGGTGATCGACAACCGCACCATGACTCAGTTGCCGCTGAATCAGCGCGAGTTCTTGCAGCTAGCGTTGCTGGGGGCCGGTTCGGCGCCACCGGCGCCTGAATCGCGGTTGTCGACCCAATCCAACAGCGGCGTCAACGTGAACGGCGCCCGCGAAGCGGCCAACAATTTTCTTCTCGACGGAGTGGACAACAACGATTTGTTCCTGAACCGGCTGGTGGTGAATCCTTCGGTTGATGCCATTCAGGAATTCAGGATTCAAGGCAGCAGCTACGACGCGGAGTACGGTCGCAGCGGTGGAGCTCAAGTCAATGTAGCCCTAAAATCCGGATCGAATGCAGTTCACGGCGTTCTGTTCGAATTTCTGCGCAATTCCAGCCTGGATGCCAAGAACTTTTTTGATCTGCCTGACCGCAAGATTCCCCAGTACCAGCGAAACCAGTTTGGCGGCAGCCTGGGTGGTCCCATCATCGCTTCAAAAACGTTCTACTTTGCCAACGTTGAAGCTGCACCGACCCGCCGCGCCGAGACCCGTACCAGCAATGTTCCGACAGCGCAACAGAAGCGGGGTGACTTCACCGGAACCGGAATCACACTGCGAAATCCCTTCACTGGTCAGCCCTTTCCGGGCAATCGGATTCCGGCCGAAATGATTCACCCAGTGGGAGCTGCTCTGGCTGGCCTCTATCCCGATCCGAACCGCGACCAGCCGGGGCAGAACTTCGCCGCGTCCCCGGTCGCGCGCGAGCGCATGACGCAAGTCAACGGCAAAGTTGATCATCAATTTTCATTGAGCAACAAAGCCTTCGCACGGTACAGCTTTATCGATGAGTTTGATTTTCTGCCCTACGCCCAAAAAGGCCCGAACCTGCCCAGGTTCGGAATTCGTGTGCGCGATCGTGGCCAAAACCTGGCTCTGGGTGATACCCACGTCTTTTCCGGACGCACTCTGAACGACTTTCGCTTTGGTTACAATCGCCTGCGGCGCGAGGTGTTTCAAGAGAACGTGGGCCAGGATGTCTTCAAAAGTTTGGGTATCACAGGCTTGAATCTAAGCCCGAAGGATTTTGGTTATCCCAGCATTGTCCTCGCCGGATACGAGCGGCTGGGGGACGACGCCAACATTCCCATCGTCCGACGCACGGGAACATTTCATTTCTCCGACAGCCTAAGCCATCAGCGCGACCGGCACTTTCTGAAATTCGGGGCTGAGGTTCGTTACTATCAGGAGAATGGTTACAACGACCTGTTCGCGCGCGGCCAGTTGAATTGTCAGCCGGCCTTTACTGGAGACGCCTTGGGAGATCTGCTGCTTGGGCTTCCGGCTCTCTCGATTAGTGCTGTTAACGACAATCCACAAGCGCTGCGGACCACGGCTTACAACGGTTTCTTTCAGGATGACTGGAAAATCCACGCACGCCTTACCCTGAACCTGGGCGCTCGCTATGAGTTCAATTCACCACCTGTGGATGCTCGCGACCGCCTCATCAGTTTTGACGTGGCAGCGCGGCGTCTCACTCCAGTGGGCCAGAACGGCGTGCCCCGCGCGGGTGTCGATTCCGATCTAAACAACTTTGCCCCTCGCATCGGATTCAGTTGGGATGCCACCGGATCGGGCAAGCTGCTGCTTCGCTCCGGATATGGCATCTATTACGACAGCGGAACGCTGATCGAAAACGAGACGCTCTACTTCAATCCACCCTATTTTCAGTTGAGCCTCTTCTTTTCGCGCCCGCCCAACTTTCTGACTCTAAGCGATCCGTTTCCGCTGGGGCGTGGTTTCTCGCCGTTGCCGAGTGCCGTAACACTCGATAGGCACTACCGCACCGGCTACTCCCAGCAGTGGAGCTTCGGACTGCAGCGGGAAATCCGACCCAATTGGTTGGCCGAGCTGAACTATGTGGGATCCAAGGGCACGCATCTGGCGATGAAGCGCAACCTCAATCAACCGGCTCCGGGCCTGGGAGACATCAATGCGCGCCGGCCAATTCCTGGCTTTAGCGACATCTTGATGGTTTCGTCAGAGGCTTCCTCGACGTATCATGCGTTGCAAGCACGCATCGAGAAGCGCACCTCGCAGGGACTGTCGCTGCTCGGGGCTTACACGTTTTCGAAATCACTCGACAACAGTTCAGCGTTTCTCGAAAGCAAAGGCGATGACAACACACCGCAGAACAGCGCCAACATCGCCGCCGAGCGTGGCTTGTCGAACTTCGATTTGAGGCATCGGCTCTCCGGCAGCTTTGTCTATGAATTGCCATTCAGTCGCGGAGGAAGTTGGCCTGCGCGCCACGGATGGGTAACTGCATTGCTCAGAAGCTGGCAGGTCAGCGGCATCCTGACCCTTCAGGCGGGACGGCCGTTCACCCCGAGGTTGACAACAGACAATAGCAACACAGGAAACGTGGGAGGGTTCTTCGCTCACGACCGGCCCAATGTCGTCGGAAGCCCGAGACTGGCCAATCCCTCCCCGGAACGGTTCTTTGACACCAGTGCCTTTGCCGTTCCCCCGCGCTACAGCTTTGGCAACGCGGGAAGAAATATTCTGATTGGGCCTGGCCTGAGCAATCTGGACTTGGCGCTGATGAAAAACTTCAAGGTACGTGGCGAACAGACGCTGCAGTTTCGGGCGGAGGTTTTTAACTTTTTCAATCACCCGAACCTCAAATTGCCAGAAAGCACCATCGACAATCTCGCGACATTCGGGAGGATTTTGGCTGCTGAACCAGCGCGGCAAATTCAGTTTGGGTTGAAGTATGTATTTTAGGGACGCCGATTTCAAAGAACTGGCCACTGAGGCACGGAGACACCGAGCAAGGGAGGAGCAGAGGACGCAGATTGCTCAGATGAACGCAGAGGGCAGACAGCCTGAATTGCATCGTGATGGTTATCTACTCTGCGCAGTCTGCGTTCATCTGCGTCCCAAACATCTATACTCATGACGAAATCCACGGTTGAGCAAATCCGCCAACGTTTCGACAAAGACGTCGAGCGCTTTTCTAATCTGGAAACTGGCCAGTCAGCTACGATTGATGCGCCATTGGTTCTCGATCTGATTGCCAAAGCCGCCAGTGCGGCTAAGGCTGATGCAAAGCAGTTGCTGGATATCGGCTGTGGGGCAGGGAACTACACGCTGAAGCTTCTGCAGTCTCTTCCGCTTTCGGAGATCACCTTGATTGATTTGAGCCAGCCAATGCTGGAGCGTGCACGGCAGCGCATCAGCGCTGTGACGCCTGCGCGGCTCTATCTTCACCAGCTGGATGTCCGTGAGTTCGCCTGTGGCGAGCGCGAGTATGACGTTGTGGTTGCCGCGGCGGTTCTGCACCATTTGCGCAGCGATGTAGAGTGGCGCACGGTGTTTGGCAAGATTCATCGGAGTTTGAAGCCGGGCGGCTCTTTTTGGGTATCAGACCTGGTTCACCATTCGAACCCGGCGGTGCAAGCCATGATGTGGAAGCGCTACGGAGACTATCTGGTGCAGCTCAAAGGTGAGAGCTATCGCGAGCAGGTGTTTGCTTATATCGAGCAGGAGGATTCGCCCAGGCCTTTGCTGTTTCAACTGGATCTGCTCCGAGAAGCTGGATTTCAAGAGATTGAGGTTCTCCACAAGAACAGCTGCTTTGCGGCATTTGGTGCCATCAAGTAGGCGCGGCGACCCCCTCAAGAGGGGAGCGGTGAAAGAATTCGGGAGGGCGAGGCTCCTGCCGAGCCGCGCAGTTCCACGCTCCTGAGTATGGGATCGCCAGGAGCCTCGTCCTCCCGCGGTCCTACTGTCAACTCGGCAGTCGGAAATCGAAAATAGACACTCCCCCCATGCCGCTTCTCTCCCGGCTCCTCACCCACGCGAGACTTTCCCGGGTCGCGAAACATCTTAGCGGCAAAGTGCTCGACGCTGGTTGTGGCTACGGTGAGTTGTTGGATTACCTTCCAACGCACGTTCACACGGTCACTCTGCTCGACCGCAGTCCTGAACGCCTTTCCCGGATACAGACCCGGCTTTCTCGCGTGACAGTCGAGGCCAAGTTCCTGTTGGGCGACATCGCTGCCGGTGAGATCGCGCTGCCACCTGCGTCGTTTGACACGGTGGTGATGGCGGCATTGCTCGAGCATCTCAAAATTCCAAGCGCGGCGCTCCGCGAAATCGGACGACTCCTGAAGCCAGGAGGGAGCCTGGTCTTGACGACTCCAACCCCGTTGGGAGGCAGGTTGCATGCGTGGGGAAGCCGTCTAGGTTTAACCTATCGCGAAGCGGCCGACGAGCATGAGGGGTTCTTTGAACGCGAATTCCTGGAGAAGTTGTTGAATGCGAGCGGGCTTGAGTTCGAACTCTACGAACGGTTCCTGCTTGGGATGAATCAACTGGTCGTGGCATGGAAGACCGGCTAGACCAAAAACGCAAGGAGAGGAGAGACTAGCAATGAATGACTAATCAACCGAGTCTTTGACCATCTGGACGCCGTCTATCTGCGCAACCTGCGTCCCGAATGGTTTCCACCACACATCTGTTGATGATTTACCGATCTGCCCCATCAGGAATAGATTCCCGGCCCTTCGTGCCCGAGTCTTTCGACGTACTCGGTGTATGAGCCGGGATAAATAGTAGGGTTGCGATCCGTGCCGCTTTCCCCTCCCAGCTCCAGAACCCGCGAGCCGAGACCCCGTAGGAACATACGGTCATGGGACACGAAGATCATCGTGCCTTGAAAGTCTTTGAGCGCCTCAACCAGCATCTCCTTGGTGGCCAGGTCTAGATGATTGGTCGGTTCATCAAGCACCATAAAATTCGGTGGGTTGTAGAGCATGCGCGCCATGGCCAGCCGGGATTTCTCGCCACCTGAAAGCGCCCGAATGCGCTTGTCCACATCGTCTCCCGAGAACTGAAACGCTCCCGCGAGTGAGCGAAGCGCCCCCATGCCATCCTGAGGGAAATCTTTCTGGAGCTGCTCGATCAGGGTCAAATCCGGATCAAGCAAATCCAGGGATTGCTGTGCGAAGTATCCCAGGTTGAGGCTGGCTCCCAAGCGCACGCGTCCAGCATCGGGTGCGGCCGCCCCAGCAATCATCTTCAGCAGGGTGGTTTTGCCCGCGCCGTTCTTTCCCATGACAGCCCAGCGTTCTCCCCGCCGGATGGCAAGATTGAATCCTTCGTAGATTACCCGGGTGCCGTAGCTTTTGTGCAGATTCTCAATCACAGCGACCTGGTCGCCGGAGCGCGGCGGAACGCGGAATGTGAATCTCACTAGCTGTCTCCTCTTCGGCAGTTCGATCTTGTCGATTTTATCCAGCGCCTTGATGCGGCTCTGCACCTGGGCGGCCTTGGCCGCATGCGTTCTGAAACGGTCGATAAAGCGCTGTTCCTTGGCGAGCATCGCCTGCTGTCGTGCGAAGGCCGCCTGCTGATTGGTTTCGCGAATAGAACGCTCGCGCTCATAAAAATCGTAGTTGCCGGAATAGGTAACAATTTCGCCGGAATCGATTTCCGCAATTTTCGTGACGACGCGATTCATGAACTCACGGTCGTGCGAGGTCATGAGCAGGGAGCCCTGAAAAGATTTGAGGAACTGCTCCAGCCAGATGATCGACTCGAGGTCGAGATGGTTGGTTGGTTCGTCCATCAGCAGCACGTCTGGACGGCCCAGCAGCACGCGCGCCAGTGCAACGCGCATCTTCCAGCCGCCTGACAGCGCACCGACATCGCCATCAATCTGGTCATCCTTGAAGCCAAGTCCGTGCAGCACCTCGCGAGCCAGCGCTTCGAGCGCATAGCCACCCAGATGCTCGTACTCTTCCTGTACCTCGCCGAAGCGTTCGAGGATCCGGTCCATGCTGCGGGCTTCTTCAGGATCCTCCATCGAGCGATGGAGATCTTCAAGCTCGTGGTGCAGGCCGCCCACCCGTCCGCTGCCGGCGATGGCCTCATCGAGCACCGATCGGCCCTTCATCTCTTCGACGTCTTGACGGAAGTATCCAATGCTCAGCTTTTTCGGAACCGAGATATCGCCTTCGTCGGCGGTTTCTTCTCCAACAACCATGCGGAACAACGTCGTTTTGCCTGCTCCGTTGGGGCCGACCAGGCCGACCTTCTCACCAGGATTCAACTGAAAGGACGCTTCAACGAAGATCAACTGCTTTCCATACTGTTTGTTGATGCTTGCGAAAGAAATCATAGAAGAACGAAGGTATCAGAACTCGCTGGTTGTCGGAACATTTGCCGGAGCGGAGAAACTCGGGAGGGCGAGGCTCCTGCCGAGCCGCTCGGCGAAATGCTGGCCGATCTAGAACGGCTCGGCGGGAGCCTCGCCCTCCCATCGCGACGCCGCTAGAAGTGTTTCCTCGAGGGTGCTCAATTCACGTTGAAACACTGAAGGCTACTTCGTGCTACGCGGGGCTGTGCGGTAAACAATCTCGCCGCCAATAATGGTGTACAGAACGCTGGCCTGCGGGATCTGCACCGGTGGGATTGAAAAGATGTCCCGGTCAAGCACCACGACGTCGGCCAGCTTGCCCGTTTCGAGGCTGCCTTTTCTCGACTCGTCGAAAGAAGCGTGAGCGTTGGCGATGGTGTAACTCTTCATCGCTTCCTCAACCGTGATCTTTTCCTCGGGCACCCAGCCGTTGCGATTGCGGTCGTCGAGCGAGCGCCGAGTCACCGCCGCGTAAACTCCCAGCAACGGATTGATCGGAGCCACTGTCCAGTCAGAGCCAAATGTCAGGCGCGCACCGTGGTCGAGCAGCGACCGGAAGGCATACGTGGTTTTGATTCGCCCAGGGCCGATCCGTTTCTCAGAAAGACCGGAGTTTTGGGCGTGACCGCATCGATCAGTTCTAGAAAGTGCGTATGATTGTCGATGAATCCCGGAACCACTAACCTTCTCGGCAGTTCCAGTAAGATCGTCTTCTCGCCTCGCCACTTCAAAACTTCAGCTTCGCTTCCAACCGCTGCAATGCGATCTCCTTTGATGGCGATCGCTTCGACCGAAGGCAGAGAGGCGGAGGCCGTCCAGAACTTCGCTTTGGTCAGGATGAGATCAGCTTGACCTTGGGCAAATAGAGCAACGTCACCAAAACAAAGCCAAAAACAAAAAGGGACCCAACGCATGACATCTCCTATCGGGTCCGGAACGCACCCAAACGCCAAACAACCGAGGCATCGTACGGCTGGGATCACGGATTTGCAAGGTGGAGCGGTTAAAGGTAGGGGCGCACCTGCGTGTGCGCCCTTGCAGCGATTGACAACGAAAGATGATTCGCAGCAACGAAGCCGTGGCTGGCGGATAGACAGGTCCGGCCCTGGAGTTTCTACACTTGCGAGGCCAGTCGAGGCGCCTTTGTCCCCCCTGACAAGGGAATCGAAGCTTTGAGAAAGCTTCGCCGCGCTTTTTTGCGGCAGGGGGTCTCGAGTTCACCGCTGAAGACCCCGATGGTACCCCCTTCTCAAGGGGGACAAAAGTGAACAAAGACCATGAGGTCTCGCCAGGGCGGCGGACACGCAGGTCCACCTCTACGATCAGTCGGAGTGTGCCCACGTGCACGGATTTGACGCGTAGGCGTTGTGCTATAATTCCTTCTCTTTGACGTAACTCCACTCAACTCGACCATGCAACGAATCACATTCTTCTTGCTTGTTTTGCTTACTTCTTTTCTCTCCGCATGTGCCCGTCGCTACCGCGTTGAAGGGCTCGTACTCGACATCAATCACGGCGACAAGACGATGATTGTCTCCCATCGAGCCATTCCTGGCTACATGGATGCCATGGCAATGCCGTTTCGCGTGCGCACTGCGTCGGAGCTCAACTCGGTGAACCCCGGAGACCAGGTTGAATTTGAGCTTGTGGTGAAGAGACGAACCTCACTCGCGGACAAAGTACGGTCCGGGACCAGTGCCGAAGTGGCCAATGCCCGGCGAGGCGAAGCGCCGTTGCCGCTTCCGATTCCCGTTGAGAAGCTGGCATTGGGCATGCCGGTGCCAGATTTTCAGTTGATCAACCATTCTGCCCACCCAATTCGATTGTCAAATTTGGCTGGTCGAATCGTCGCGGTGAATTTCATTTACACACGCTGCCCGCTGCCGGAAGTCTGTCCGCGGCTGTCGACTAACTTTGCGCATCTACAGAAGCGATTCCGTCAGCAGATGGGAAAAGATCTTGTTCTCCTTTCCATCACGCTAGACTCTCAGTATGACAGCTCATCTGTGTTGACGGATTATGCGAAGCGGTGGGGCGCCGGAGAGGGATGGCAATTTCTGACTGGCGACTCGTCCGCCATCCAGCGCATCGCGAACCACTTCGGGTTGGTTTATTGGCCCGAGGACGGCTTGTTGACGCATACTTCACAAACCGGGATCATCAGCCGCGATGGCCGGCTGGCGGCCCTGATTGAAGGCTCATCGTATGAAGAAGATCAACTGGGCGATTTCATTGCCCGGCAATTGGAGGTCAGTCATGATTCGCACCGCCACGCTCTGGGTTTTGCTCGCTAGCGCTGCGTTCGCGCAGTCCAAACCCGCCGATCTTTGTTCGCCACTTCCGGGCAGCGTGCCGCCGTCACTGCCGGCCAAACTGCTGTCCGGACAGGGGAGCGAACACATTCGGTTCACGATCACGACGTCGAATCCCAAAGCCCAGGAATTCTTCACCCAAGGCGTTGCACAGATGCACTCCTTCTGGGCAACCGAAGCGGAGCGCTCGTTCCTGCAGGCGGCCGCCCTCGATCCCGAGGCGCCCATGCCACAGTGGGGCATCGCCCTGATAGCTCACGGCGAGTTTCGTCCTCGGTTTCAATTGGAAAGCGACGGTCCCCCGAAGCGGCGCAAATCGTATGAAGGTGCTGCCAAGCGTGCGTTTGAGGCGGCCAGGAAAGCGCGCCAGTTGAGTGAAGTCCCAGGCAAGGCAACACCGCTTGAGAAACTCTACATCGAGGCGGTCGCTGCCCGGTTGGATCTGGCGAGCAAAGATCCGAACGCCGGATACATCAAGGGTCTGCGTGGCATCCTGGCGCAATATCCTGGTGAAGTCGAGGCGAAGAACTATCTGGCATTGCATCTGATGCGCGGATTTGAAACTCCCACCAAAACACCGCGTGAAGGCAGCATGGAAGCCGTAGCGTTACTTCGCGAGTTGGTGAAGGAAGCTCCTGATCACCCGGGAGCGCATCACTATGTCATTCACGGCTTCGAAGGTTCCACGTTCGCCAAGGATGCCTGGCCGAGTTGTGTGCGCTATGCGGAATTGGTTCCCAACATTCCCCACGCGCTGCACATGCCCGGTCACATCTATGCACAGACGGGCAAATGGGCAGAAGCGGCGAAGTCCTTCGAAGACGCGGCGGCGAACGAATTGGGATACATCAAAGCGGACGCACTCTACTCGCGCGGACATCACGGGCACAATGTCCATTTCCTGACGTCCACTTACTCCTACCAGGAGCGCTATGACAAAGCCGTCGAAGCTGCGCGCGGTCTGATGGAGTTCAAGGAAAATCCTAGAGAATCCGCGGCGGTGGATAACTCGCGGACGCCTTATCGTCAAGGCTGGTTCTCGCTGATGCGAACCATGGTTCAAAACGAGAAGTGGGATGAGATTCTGGATGGCAAGACGCTGCCGATTTACGCCAAGCCGCGCGAAAATGCCTGGAGAGCCTGGGCGTCGGGCCTGGCCTATTCGGCGAAGGGCGATTCCAAAGCCGCCGCCCAGCAGTTGAAGGCAATGGAAGCCGCTCTGAAGGAATTAAAAGCAAAAACCAAGAGTTCGACGCCAGTTTATTTCAAGGTTGCGCAAGAAGAACTCAAAGGCCAGGTCGCTCTGGCATCCAAGAATGCCGAGCGCGGACTTAAGATTCTGCAGTCGGCGAGTCGCAAGGAACGTGCGCTACGGTACAGCGAACCCACCAACTATCCGAGGCCTGTGATAGAGGTTCTTGCGCAAGCAGCATTGCGCAACGGAAGGCTGGAACTGGCGAAGGAGTCCTTCCAGCAGGCGCTGGATCAAAATCCCGGCAGCCCCCGCGCTGAACGCGGCCTTGCTGAAACCGTCAGCCGGATGGAGAAGGGAGTGTTGAAGGCGGGGTTATGAGGGAAATGAACCACAGGGGACACGGGGAAGTGCGAGGGTGAAGTGACAGTTGAATGGTGTTGGACAGACGGGAACCCAGGGTAACGAAATGGCGAACACGCACGAGTTCTTCGAGCCTGACTCGCTCCGTGTTACAACGGTCGCCGAGATCGAAGCGCTGCCCGAGAGAACGGAAGACTTATTCGTGTTTCACCTGACCGACGAAAAGTTACGGTCGATCGCGATGCACTTGCCTAACCTTCGGCATCTTGTTACCGATGGAAACACGAGAGTTACCGATGCTGGGCTGACTCACCTCGCACGATTTGGGAAGCTGGAAACCCTTGACCTCGAATACAGCGGGGCAACGAACGCAGGATTGCTAGCCCTTGCCGCCGTGCGCACTCTTCGTTGGGTCGATCTGGGCTTCTGCCAAAGTGTCACAGAGAAAGGTATTTCAGAATTACGACGGATTCGGCCAGACCCGGAAGCAGTCTGGCCCACTGTCTAACAACGAGCGCCAGCGGCCAAACCCTGAGCTGGTAGTCTGGATCTTGCGTCAGTCACCTGACGCCTAAGGAGGTTGTTGAATGGGAATGTCTAACGTCAAAGATCAGGCTAAAGAGTTAGTCGACAAACTCCCTGAGAATTCCACTTGGGATGACGTGATTCATGAGATCTACGTTCGTCAAGCGATTGAAATGGGGCTGGCTGACAGCCAGGCAGGGCGCACGACCGACGTGGAACGGGTTCGGGCAGAGTTCGGATTGCCAAAGTGAAGGTTCATTGGACTGATGCTGCGGTTGAGCAGCTTCGGGGAATTCATGCCTATATTGGTCAGAGTTCTCCCCAGTATGCGCAGAGGATTGTGGATAGATTGACAAGGCGGTCTCAACAAATCGGCCAGTTTCCTCTCTCGGGTCGAATGGTTCCAGAGGCAGAAGCCGGTCAAATCAGGGAAGTCATGGAAGGCCCTTACCGGATCATCTATTACATCAAGCCTGACCAGGTTGACGTGCTTGCAGTGATACATGGAGCACAACAGACTCCGTGGAGCCAGTAATTCTTGGCGCCATCGTTGGCTTCGCTATGTCGACCGAAAAGAACATTGCTCCCTGGGTTTGCCAAGTCTGCGGCTGTCGGTTCGATATTCCGAGCGGCGGCATTTGTAGAGTGTGTGGGAAACCTGCCTGCCTGATTCATCTGCGACCACGTGATCCGAAGGGTTCATTGATTCGTGGAAACAGATCCGTTGTGTGCACTCACTGCAACCGAACTCAACATCGTTAAAAGATCGAGGAACTGGAATGAAACACCACGTAACCATCGTACTATCCGGTGTCATGTTTGTTTCCTTACTTGCTAACCCATTCGCTGGCGAGCCGCAGTCGTCTGACAAGCTGACGCCAGCACAGATCATGGAGGCCTTTAAGAAGGTCAGCACCGGCAATTTGGCGGACGCTGTTGAAGAAGCTACTGGCAACGCGGGCTTCATGAACCACGACATGAAGCCGATCTTTAAGACCAAGATTGTGGGACCAGCGAGCACTGCGGTGCTGCGCCGTGTCTTGAAGACCGATGCGCGGACTTATCCGAATCAAGCGTTGCAGATCTTGGACGAAGCTCCAGCCGGAAACATCCTGGTTTACGTCTTGGAAGACGGGCTGAACATTGCGGGCATGGGCAACCTGATGGCGACGACTGCCAAGGTGCGCGGTTTAGCTGGTGCCTTGATTGATGGTGGGGTGCGGGACGTAGAGGAGATCACGCAAATTGGTTTTCCAGTGTACAGCCGCAGCATCACTCCCGCGACCTCGGTCGGCCGTCTGGTCAGCGTGTCGAAGAATGGGCCTGTGACTTGCGCTGGTGTTCGAGTGCGCCCTGGGGACTACATCATGGGCGATTGGGACGGCATTGTGGTCGTGCCCGTGGAAGCTGCGGCAAAAGTCGTAGAGCTGATCCGGCAGTATGATGAGAAGGAAAGCAAGATGGTGCCGATCATCAAAGAAACCAGATCGATGTTGAAGGCTCTGGAGAAGTACAACCGGTACTGATTAGTTTGGCCACCGAAGCGGCGAACATGCTTGTTGGATGCAGAAAAGGGAAGCAGCCGTTCCAAGCGCGGTGGTCCCCCTCACCCCCCCAGCCCCTCTCCCGCGTTGGGGGCGAGGGGAGCCGACTTTTTTTGTTGACCTCAAGTCTTTCACGGCCGCCATCTTTCACGGGGGGCTTTGACGGAGGTCCAACCTTTCGAGCGGCAGGTTCGATTCTTGAACCTTGACGATGCGCGGCTCCCAGCCCTGGTCGATCTTGGTTACCGCCAAGACATAGCTGCCAGCACCTGCTTCCTGGCTTTGACGGATCTGTGCTTCCTGTTCTGCTGGGGTGACATCCCAGCCTTGCAGAATCGGGATCAGACGCTGAACAGGTACGGCGGTTCCTTGCCACTTTGCCGGTATCGCGACGAAGGAATTCAGTGCGTGCTTCACCCACCCGCCGGGTGAGCCGTAGCGTGGCAAGTCTCGTCCGAAGCTGCGATAAAGCAGAAGCACTCCGAGGGTGTTGAATCGGGAAGCGACGGGCATCAGTTGAGCTGTATATTCCTTCCAGCAGAGACCGGCAAAACAACCGACTCCAGCGCAGAAGACCTCTTTGTCCATCTCTTCGCATTCGGTCGTCCAGACGGGGATGACTCTGGACTTCGGCGCCAGGGCAGCCACGGCATTCGCAAAGCGCGCTGCAGCATCTGACGGCAAGCGCTGCGCGGTTTGAATTGGGCCATAGCCAGGTGTCCAGCGACAGAGCGGGTTGCCGCAGCCGCAAGCCGACGGTGCAGACTGCAGATCGTTCAGGAAAACGCCACGAGCCTCGGGGAGGCTTTTCAGAAGTCTGGAAATCCGCTGCAAGTGTGCCTCGAAGGCTTCCTGGTAAACGATTGGCACCCATGGGTAGTTCCCGACGACCTCACCCTTCTTCGGCTCCGGAAATTTCGGAAAATGCCGCCTCCACTCGGGATGACCCTGCAGGCTGGCCATCCACTCCGGGTGAGCCGCAGCTAAGGTTGGATCGCGTGCAACCTCGATCCAGTAGTACAGCCGCAATCGCGCCGATCGAATTTGGCGGATTGCAGCTCGAAGGTCTCTCACAGGATCCGGAGTTGCCATCAGAACAATGCTGTTGGCGCCTTCAGTGGACCAGCGGCGCAGATTCGCTGCATTGATTGCGTTGGCACTACAGAGAATAGCCCTCAATGATTCGGGCGGACCGGCTTTCGGCCGGCTGGGTGTTTGAGCGATCTGGACAAGACCATTAGGTTGTGGGGCTTTAGGCTGCGCGGCCGCCGTTTTGTCCTCGGACAGGAGCTGCGTGGCCAAGGCTGCCAAGATTGTGGCTGTGCCGAGCAGCCACCAGCGTGCCCTGCGGATGGATTTCATTTGCGATGGCTGGGGGGGCTTGAATAAATCGCTGTTTCGGGATACTCCGCCGACCAGGCGTACCAGCGGCATTGGACACTGTTCACCCAAGTCAGATCCCGGCCTTTGAGCGGGCCATCAATGCCGCGGCCCGCCAGCGTCCAGCGCGTGCCCGTTTCCTGGTCTTTAAAGGGAGCCGTCTCCGGAGAGACGTCGTCGGCATAGAACGTGAGCTTTCGGTTGTCGAGCATGGAGTTGTAAGCCACGGCAGAACGCGTTGGGCCGTACCAGAAAACGGCAATGGGAATTGTGGCGAGCGTGTCGGTGAAACAAGCGCGCTCGCCCAGCTTCTGCAACGGAAATGCTTTCGCCTGGCTGCCTGCCAGGACTCCGAGAACCGGAGCTGTCGCCTGAAAGCGCCCGTCGACAGTCGCCAGGGTTTCCTGGGCTTCGGGGCTCATCTGCGTGGGCAAGGGCGCCGACGGATACTTCTTCCCATCATAGAGATCGTATGCAGTAGATTCCGGATGCAGCATCAACCAGTGTCCCCAATCGGTCATCAGGCTGGGGATACGCTGAAGTTGACGGCCTTTCTGGGGACCATCGAACGCCCTGCCACTCAAAGCCGACCAGAGGGTCCCGTCTGCCCCTCTGACGACCATTACTCCGTTGCGCCAGCCATAAAACTCGTACCCATAGTCCTTGGGGAAGGCGCTCACATAATCGCCGTCGGCATCGAAGAAAAAAAGCCCGTAGGTGTCATTGATGACCCGCGGAACGGACAGAAAGAGGCGGAGAGGAATGGCGCCTCCATTATGCGACGCGCGCAGCCAGGCAATAACGCGGTCGTCGCTTCGAACAAGTCCCTTGCGATGCTGCGTGGAGGCATAGGAACAGGCTGGTTCGGTCAATGATTTGTGCAGGTTCGGCTTTGAAATGATTCTTGGAGAGGAACTTTCCGGGAAGACCGTCAACGATGCCCACAGTCCCATCGACAAGATGGACAGCCCTTTCATGCACGACATTGCTTTCCTCCAAATCGGGTTCTCCGATCGTTCGTTTCCTTGGACGCAACAAGTGGAGTACGCTGCATCCATTCGCCGGGCATCCACGGAGTCGACATTCTAACAGAAGAAGGAAGCACTCGTTGCTTCGATCATATAGAATAAGAACAACCCGCAACAAGCCAGGAGGAGCTGTATGTATCGAAGAGCGTTCATGAGCCAATCGCTCGCCGGAGTGGGGGCCTGGCTCTCGCAGCGCGACGCGGCTTACACGCAGACAACCAAGAAGATTCAGATCCGCGGCGCCTATGGTTCGCCCAAGACTTTCTGGGAGAAGGGAAAGCGGTTGAATGACTACGGCATCAACGCGGTGTTCGTGCATTCGGGTTCCATTGATGAACCCTTGGTGCGCCGCGCCCGGGGGGAAGGCGCGAAAGTGTTTGCCGAGTTTGCCACGTTTAACGGCAATGGCTGGCTGACGCGGCGTGAAGGCGAGCAGGAACATCGGATTGAGGAACACGCGGATGCCTGGCCGATTGACGCCAGTGGCCAGCGCTCGCCCCGTCAGACTTGGTTTCTGGGCGTTTGCCCGACCAACCAGGCTTTTGTCGAGGCCAAGCTTGCGGCTTTGAAACAGCTCGTTAGGACTCACCGTGTGGATGGCGTCTGGCTGGACTATATGCATTGGCATGCACAGTTTGAAGATCCCAAGCCGCTGCTGCCCGAAACCTGCTTCAATGAAAGCTGTGTCTCCCAGTTCCAGGAGCGCACGCAAATCAACGTGAAGGGATCGAAACCGGAAGAGTGGGCGCGCGACATCCTGCGCCGGCATGAAACCTCCTGGCGAAGCTGGCGTACTGCCGTGCTGACGGACTTTGCGCGGCGCTGCCGTGAAGTCATCTGGCAACATGCGCCGCATCTCATGCTGGGAAATTATCAGTGCGCCTGGCGCGATGACGAGTATGGCGGAGCGCGTCGCCGAATTCTCGGCTTGGATGTTGAACGCCTGGCCGAAGTATTCGATGTTCTGAGCCCGATGGCATACCATGCCCGGTCGGGCCATTCCGTTCGGTGGGTTGAGGAAAACGTGAAATGGCTAACCAAAGCACTCAACTTGAAGGGCGCGCCCAACGAAAAACCTAGAATTTGGCCGATTGTCCAGGCTTGGAGCGATCCGGAGGGAAATAAGGTCAGCCCTGAAGAGTTCGAGAAGGCGCTGCGGTACGCAACCGCCGGCGGTGCGACCGGGGTCATGATGTTTACCCTCGGTGCTGTCGCCGAAGACGATGCCAAGCTGAATGTGTTGAAGAAGGTGTATGGGGAACTGCGATCCTAACGTTGCGCCTTGGTGTTCAGCGATACGACATTAGTTTGGCGGGAAACGTCAGCCTGGAAAGGCTGACGTACAGATTCCGGACGTCGTAGGTCAGGCTTTCCAGCCTGACCATTGGGCTGGAACTTGGACCCCATAGCTCTTAATCAAATCTGCGCTGAATTCCGGCTTTCGCCGGAATGACGAGGCTGGCCGGCCCGGAACAACCTGCTGCTCCTTATACGCATCTTGAAACCCTCATGCGACTGAAACATTCATTCATCATCGGATTTTTTCTGATAGCCAGCGCCCTGGCTCTACGCGTATTGGCTCAGGAAGACAAACCCAAGGCTCCCAAGCAGGAAGAACCCTATACGCTCCAGGTGGATGTTGACCTCGTCAACCTGGCAGTAGCGGTGGCTAGTCCTTCAGGCAACTTCCTTACGGATCTGAAGAAGGAGAACTTCACGGTTTACGAAGACAAGGTGGAGCAGAAGATTACCAATTTCGCAGCCGTCGATGCGCCCTTCGCCGTGGCCCTGGTGCTGGACACCAGCGGTAGCACGGAAGGCAAGCTGGCGCGTATCCAGGACGAGGCCATCCGCTTTGTGGAACAGATTCATCCGGATGACGAAGTCATGGTCATCTCCTTTGACGATGAAGTTCATCTGGAAACCGACTTCACGAGCAACCGGCGCGCCATCGAGCGTGCCATCAAGCGGACCCGCACGGGCCAGAGCACCCAGCTCTACGAAGCGGTTTACCTGGCACTCGAAGAAAAGCTCAAGAAAAAGCGAGAGCGAAAGGCGATGGTGCTGTTTACGGACGGTGTCGATACCTCAAGCCCCACGGCCTCCGCAAAGGAAACGATCGAGACGGCCAAAGAAATGGATGCCCTGATCTTTCCTATTTTCTTCGACACCAGCCGCGACATGCGCAGGCTCTCTCGGAGCGGACCGTTGCCAGGCGGTGGTGGCAATCCGCGCTTTCCGGTACCAGGTCGCGTGCCGGTGGACACGAGGGGTCCCCGCCAGCGGGATGACGAAGAACGTCGCATGGAGATGGAAATCCAAAGAGGTAGAGCCTATCTGCACGACTTGGCTGAAGCCACGGGCGGATCGCTCTACGCCGCTGACGGCCTGGATTCTTTGGGCGGCGCTTTCAGCAAGATTGCGATGGAACTGCGCAGCCTCTATAACTTGGGTTACATTTCCACAAACCAGAGGAAAGATGGAAAGTTCCGGAAGCTGACAGTGAAAGTCGATCGACCAGACACGGTCGTCAAGGCCAAGAAGGGTTACTACAGCCCGAAGAAGTAGGGCGGAAGGTAGGGCGGGCTGTCCTCAGCCCGCCGCAGTGTAGACAGATCTGCATCACGGCGCGGTGAGGACACCGCGCCCCACCGTGCCTCAGAACTTCCAATAAGAACCAAGAGTGTTGCGGGATTTCTCGAGAACAGCCTCGAACGTAGCGTCTGACTTCCACGGTTGGGCCTGATGCCTCTGGCCCGTCAAAACATCCAGACTTTTGAGCACGCTATCCTGCAGTCCTTTCAAGTGGTATCCCCCTTCGAGCAGAAAAACTACTTTGCCGCCGCATAGCATTTCGGCCAACGTAACCAGAGTTTGGCTGATTCTCCCAAAACCGTGGGGAGTCACTTCCATGCCAGCCAGGGGATCATCGATGTGGGCGTCATAACCGGCTGAAACCAACACGAAATCCGGCCGCCAGGAAGCCGCAATCGGCACCACAGCTTTCTCGAAAATCAAATTGTAGGTCGCATCTCCAGTCCTGGCGGGAAGCGGGAAGTTTACGGTGAAGCCTGTACCCGCCCCGCTGCCGATCTCTGAAAAATCGCCCGTTCCTGGATAGAGCGGAAATTGGTGGGTTGAAACATAGAGTACATCGCTGCGCTGGTAGAAAGCCTTCTGGGTACCGTTGCCGTGATGGACATCAAAGTCCACGGCCAGCACTTTCGACAGCTTGTACTTCTGAAGCGCGTACGCAGCACCGATGGCCGCATTGCTGAAAAGGCAAAACCCCATCGGACGGTCTGGTTCCGCGTGATGTCCCGGTGGACGAACGAAAGCGAACCCGTTGTTAATCTCTCCGGCGAACACGGCATCGATGAGGGCCAGGAGGCTGCCGACCGCATACCGCGCCACCTCGTAACTCATGGCGCTGGCCACCGTATCCGGATCGAGATGAGTAGACGGTTTGCCTGCCGTTGCCTGTATGTTACGAATGTAGGAGGGTGGGTGAATGAGCTGCAGTTCCGTTTCCGAAGCCAGCCGAGGTTTCAGTTGAAGCAGCTTGTCTTTGTGCGGATAAGCCCGGAGCCCTTCCTTGATGGAAATCAACCGCTCTTTGCGCTCCGGATGGAATGTGCCGGTGTCGTGCTGAAGAAAAAGGTCGTCCTGGATGATGCCCGTTTTCATTTGTAGGGTAGAGAGGGCTTGGCGATGTCAGAGCCCTGCCAAAGTCGCTGAGCGGTCCGGCGAGGCCGCTTTGCTATTGATTATTGACTATTTCCGATTGGCTATTTGAAGTAAAGGAACGCATTGCACCGATAGCAAATAGCCGACAGAAAGTAGCAAAAAGCAAATGCTTCGCTGGCCTACTTTCGCAAAGGGATTTTGACGGAATGCTGAGGATGACGCGGTTCCTCTGAAACCTGTAACCTGTCCCCGGTGACCTCTAACCTATCTATCGGCTTTCCCGTATCCAACCGCCGCCAACGACAACGTCATTGTCGTAGAACACCACTGCCTGGCCTGGGGTGATGGCGCGCTGCGGCGTGTCGAAACGAACTTCGACGTTGCCATCTTCGATGTTGCACACCGTCGCGTCAGCGGCCTCATGGCGGTTGCGGATCTGGGCCTTAACGCGCATGGGGGTAGTGAGGCTTGCGATGGAAATCCAATTCAGTTTGCCGGCGATGAGAACGCGCTTCATCAGTTCTTCGGACTTCCCCACCATGACACGACTCGTGGCCACATTGGTTTGAATCACGTAAAGTGGCTCACCGACGGCAACACCCAATCCCTTCCGCTGCCCCACCGTAAACTGATGAATGCCACGATGCTGTCCCAACACCGTTCCATCGCGTAAAACGATCTCACCCGAATGTACCGCACCCGTTACATCTCCAGTCAGCCCGGCCGTGGACCGCGTTCTGCCAGAGCCCACCATTGAAAACTCATCCTCTTGCGAGTTCGTCTGCTCCCGGCTGGCAAGGTAACTCTCAAGAAACGCGCTATAGTTCTTGCTCGGAATGAAGCAAATTTCCTGGCTGTCGGGCTTTTCACAAACGGGCAACCCGTATTGCTCCGCCATCGCACGGACTTCACTCTTCGGATACGCGCCCAAGGGAAAGATCACCCGGCTCAGTTGCGCTTGAGTCATTTCGAATAGGAAATAGGACTGATCCTTTGCAGCATCGACTCCGCGGAGCATTTCATAGCGCCGGGTGTCCTCATTGAAACGCACGCGGGCGTAGTGTCCGGTGGCCAGCTTGGCGGCTCCGATCTGCGTGGCTCGATTCAAAAGATGGTCAAACTTCATGAACGTATTGCAGCGCACACACGGGATGGGCGTTTCCCCAGCCAGATACGACTCGACAAACGGAACCACCACGTCTTGTTCGAAGGCTCTTTCGAAATTGACAACGTAAAACGGGAGCTTGAGAAAACGGGCGACGCGGCGCGCATCATAGATGTCGTCAATCGAACAGCAGGTTCCCGACTTCTTCAGTTCTTCCTCTGACCTTCCACCGGTGGACTCGGCACGCGTGTAGTCCCAGAGCTGCATCGAAAGCCCGACGACCTCATAGCCCTGGGCCTGCAACAGTGCAGCCGTCGTCGAGCTATCGACGCCTCCACTCATGGCAACGACAATCTTCTCAGACATTCACATCACCTTTTCTACGCTGTAATCTTGGGATTGCAACGCCGGAGCCCTTATGACAAGCAATGACGAATGAATGACTAATGACGAAAGCAGAACGAAGGGTCCTCATCCTTCGGACTTAGGGCTTCCTTAGTCATTCGTGCTTAGATTCTTACAACCAAAATCCTTTACAGAACCAGTACAAGAATTTCTCATAGGGCCCGTCACAGGGCTTGGCGAGCCTGCTTCCAGTCAACGTAACGTCGTGTAACGTTAGGAAAAAGTCAGTTCACCCGGCTCGTAGAGGCCAAAATTTCAAATATGTTTGGCTAGTCATTAGTCATTTCTTGTTGCAGCAGCCGAGTGCCTACTGGCCAGGTTACCCTGCATCGGCGCACGACTGCCGGCAGAATTTCCAGGACCGTGTCGATTTCCTCGCGCGTCGTATAGCGCGACAGGCTAAAACGTATCGAGGAGAAAGCCTGCTCAACGGGAAGCCCCAGAGCCAGAAGCACGTGGGACGGCGCGATCGACCCTGAGGCGCAAGCCGAACCGGTGGAGCAGGCAACGCCTGCCAGGTCGAGGTTGATCACCAGGCTCTCGGAATCCGCGCGTTCGAAACGCAGGTTCGAAGTGTTGGAGATCCTCGACAGACGGCTGCCGTTGAGCGCTACATCTGGAATCCGCCGGCAGACTTCACGCTCGAAATGGTCTCTCAACTCACCGATGGAGGTAGCCCGTTCATCGAGTCCGTTCCCAGCCAGTTCCGCCGCTGCACCTATCCCTGCGATCTGCGCGATATTTTCCGTTCCTGCCCGGCGGTTGCGTTCGTGAGCGCCACCGAAGAGCAGCGGCCGCAGGCGCGTTCCCTTTCTGACAAAGAGAGCCCCAACACCCTTGGGTGCATGAAACTTGTGGCCCGCAACCGACAAAAGATCAACTTTCAATGCCCGGACGTCGAGCGGCAGCTTGCCGACAGCTTGCACGGCATCGGTATGGAAGCAGACATCATGTTCGAGGGCGATCTGGCCAATTTCCTTTAAGGCCAGAGTCGTGCCAATTTCGTTGTTCGAATGCATGACGCTGATCAAAACTGTGTCCGGCGTAATTGCCCTGCGAACGTCTTCCGGCTTGACGAGGCCTTCGCTGTCCACAGGCAGGTAAGTAACGTCGACTCCCGTCTTTTGCAATGCCTGGCATGTATGCAGTACTGCGTGATGTTCCACCCGAGTGGTAATGATGTGCTTACTTGGGCGGGCTGATGCCTCGGTAACACCACGAATGGCCAGATTGTCGCTTTCCGTTCCACCGCTGGTAAAGACAATTTCATTCGGCTCGGCATTCAGCAGGTCTGCAATCTGCTGTCGGGCATTGTCCAGCACCCCCTTGGCTTCCTGGCCAAAAGCGTGAATACTGGAGGCGTTTCCGTAAACGTTCTGATAACACGGAAGCATAGCGTCCAGGACTTCAGGCGCCACGCGGGTTGTCGCATTGTTGTCGAGATAGATCTGTCGCATAGCCTTCACAGTGGGCCACTTCAGCCGAAACCAGGCCCATCAGTATAGCCCAAAGGCTTTGGGCGCAATAGTGCCTTTCTCGGGCCGGTCGCCTTGGAGTAAGTAACGTGTGCTGCGTCTCATGGAATTTGCGTTGCCGGGATCAAGAGAGCAAGTAACCCAGATGGAATATAATGTACGCGGCAGGACGGCGAGAGAACCGCCTGGGCAATGAATGTTCTTTGTTACAGAGGACGCACATGATCGAAGACACGCTGGCTAAAATTGAGGCTAGACTCGGGACAACAGGCGTGCTGGCGAAAGAGCAGCGCACTGAGTTGCTGGGTTTGCTATCCACACTGAAGACCGAGATCGGAGAACTCTCCAAGACACACTCTGAGCAGGCGCAGAGCATCACCGCTTTCACCGAAGTGTCCACTCACGAAGCCACCCGGCGGGAAAGAGATCCGCGACTCTTGCGACTCTCTCTGGAGGGCCTATCGGCTTCAGCACAGGGTTTCGAGACCTCGCACCCCAAGCTGGTGGAGATTGTCAATGCAATCAGCCTGATGTTATCCAACAGCGGAGTATGACCACTGGCACGGCGAACTCATGAGGGCAGCGTCGGAGTTGGATCGCAGCTGTCCTTTGAAATTGTTTTCGTCGTCGTCCTCGTGCTCGCCCTTGAAGAAATGCTGAGGACGAGGACGAGAAGGACGAATCAATTTTCATCGTGGCACCGCAACGCCCATAAACGGCTCTCCTTCAATTTTGTTCTTCCCGTTTGTTCTTCCCGAGTAAGGGATTCATCGTCTGAGGATGGCGAACAGGCTTGCGTGGGGAACCACCGAAAGTTTTCATAGACGACCCTGGTCTGAGCGCTCTCATGGCACCTTCCGCCACAGCTGTTTTCGAGTCCTTCACTCCGCTTCGCAAGGGCTGGTCCTTCGTTTTCGACAGTCCGCTGGCAGTGCATTCTGCATGGACTCTCAATGAAGTCCTGCCGCTGCTCCAGGAAGCTGATCGGGCGGCCCGTGACGGTCTGTGGGCAGTGCTCATGGTCAGCTACGAAGCCGCGCCCGCCTTCGACGCGGCCATGGAGGTTCATCCCTCGAAAGGCTTTCCCCTCGGCTGGCTAGCAGTCTTTCAAGAACCTTCCTCGCGAGCTTGTGACTTCAAGCCGGGCAGCTTCCTGAACTCGAGCTGGAACCCGTTGATTGCTCAAGGCCGCTACAGCGAAGGGATTTCCGCCATTCGCAGCTCGATTGCCAGGGGCGACTGCTACCAGGTGAACTATACCTTTCCGCTCGAATGCCAGTTTCAAGGGGATGCGTGGGCCTGGTATCGGTCGCTGGGCAAGGCTCAGGAGGCTGGCTACTCCGCCTGGATCGATCTGGGACGTTACCGGGTGCTGTCTTTTTCACCGGAGCTTTTCTTCGAGCGGGAGGGAAACGTCTTGAGGGCGCGCCCGATGAAGGGCACTGCACCGAGGGGACGCTGGGCTTTTGAAGATGAGGAGATGCGGAACAGGCTTGAGGAGTCCGGCAAGAATCGGGCGGAGAATGTCATGATCGTTGACCTTTTGCGGAATGATCTGGGAAGAGTGTCCGTGCCAGGCACGGTTAGGGTCCCCCGACTCTTTGATGTCGAGCGCTATCCAACGTTGTTTCAAATGACTTCGACGATCGAATCGATTTGCAGTCCAGGCACGGGGCTTGCGGACCTTTTTAGTGCCTTGTTTCCGTGCGGTTCGGTGACCGGTGCGCCCAAGATCAGCGCGATGAAGATGATTCGCGGCCTGGAGCGTTCTCCGCGCGGCGTCTACACTGGGTCGATTGGCTTGGTTCGTCCAGGCGGTGATTGCACCTTCAACGTGGCGATTCGCACCCTGGTGCTGGATACGGAGACGAAAAGGGCCGTGTTTGGTGTGGGCGGTGGCGTCACTTACGATTCTACGCCGGATGACGAGTATGCCGAATGTTTGACGAAAGCGCGCTTCCTGAGCGCCCCGCCGCCGGCATTTCAGTTGATCGAGACCTTGCGGCTTGAGGAAGGAGTCTATTTTTTACCGTGGCGGCACGTCGCGCGCATGCTTGAGTCGGCCCGGTTCTTCAACTACATCGTGGATGAAGCTTCGCTGCAAGCCGCTTTGGAAGAGACACGGTTGGAGTATCGGCAAGGGATCTGGAAGGTTCGCTTGCTGGCTTCGCCAACGAGTGTGATACAGAAAGAGGTTTCGCCTCTTGTTGAACCGGCAGATCGCGTCTGTCGCGTCCGGTTTGCCTCCGGGCCACTCGACTCGGGCAACCGTTTTCTTTGCCATAAGACGACACACCGTTCCTTTTACGACACGCCGTTGCGGGAACGTGCGGACTGCGACGATTTAATCTTTTGGAACGAGCGCGGCGAAGTGACTGAGTCGAGCATCGCGAACGTCGTTTTGGAGATGGATGGAGTAAAATGGACCCCGTCTTCCAGCTCAGGATTGCTGGCAGGAACATTTCGCGAAGAACTATTGGCTCTGGGCGAGATTCGCGAGCGGGTGATTTTCAAGGAAGAGCTGAAACGCGCTGAACGGCTGTTTCTCATCAACTCTGTGCGCCGGTGGATGCCGGCGAAATGGATTGAGAGCTGAGTTGGAGACAGACCGTTGATCTCGCGAAATCAGATCGAGATTCGGAGCCAACCGCCGGGGTGCCATCCAGGGCGTCACGGTGGGTCAGTCCCGGGGCTGGCTCCGAAATTGAAAACTATCAACCTTTCGTGACGACTGGTCGGACCGGTTGCTCCGGCGCCGATTATTCCTTCGTCGCGTAATTGCTGCGATGCCTATCATGTCGGTGCCCAGAAGCGACAGGCTGGCTGGCTCGGGAACCGGGGCGGTGAAGTGATGCATCCCAACCTCGGTGATGCCGCCCGACTTCCGATAACCATCGTCCACAAAGATGGCCTTGAAGGTCGGTTGAGATTGAAGCGGCAATCCCTGACCGGTGAACGGCCAGGCAAAGGAAAGCATGCCGCCTGGCACGTCAGGCCCGCCCGCATTGGCGGTAAAGACGTGTGAGAAGAATCCATTTCCATTGCCGAGCTGGTTGCCACTGGCGAGTGTAGTGTTTGCATTCAGCTGCCGACGAACACAGCGAGGAAAACGAGTTCCGATTAGGAAGCCTACGGGTCACACGCCCACCACAGGTCTAGGGTGCTTGGGCGAGAATGGCGTTGGCTCCGATCTCGATCTGAATTGCTTCCTGCTCGCGCTTGGTTCTTCTGAGTATTTCAGCGTACTCTGCCAGATTTGTTCCCACCTCTGGATGATCCCTGCCGAGCAACTTTTCCTGGATAGCCAGCGACCGCCGCAGTAAGGGCTCTGCTTGCGGATAGCGGTTCTCTCTGCAATGAAGACCTGCCAGGTTGTGCAGCAGGGTCATGAGTTTGGGGCTCTCTGAATCCAAAGTCCTCTCATAGATTGTCAGTGCGCGCGCGAAGAGCGGTTTCGCCTTGGAATAGCGACCCTGCTGACAGTACAGACCCGCCAGGTTGTTAAGGCTGTCAGCAACACTCGGATGATGAGGCCCAGCCTTTTCTCCCGAATGGCCAAGGCCCGCTGGTAAAGAGGAATCGCGTTAAGGTTTGGTTCACTTTCCTGCAGAATCCCTGCCAGAGTGCTCAGGCAATTGGCTACGTCCGGATGTTCCGGTCCGAGGGCCTTTTCTCTGATAGTCAGTGCTCGACGGCAAAACTTTTCAGCCTCGGCGTACTCCTTTCTGCACGGCAGAGTTCCGCCAGTGTCATCAGTCTAGGGGCTAAAGCCAGGTGGTGTTCACCCAGCCTCTTCTGCATAATCAACAGGGAGCGGCGCACCAGCGGCTCGGCACCAGCATAATTACCCTGGTCGAGGAGAACGACAGCCAGGTTGCTGAGGCTGTCGGCCAGGTGCAAGTCTTCGGGTTCTAAAGTTTTTTCTCGAATCATCAGCGCGCGGCGGGGCAGGGAAGTGGCCTCACGGTTCTTACCTTGTCTGTGGTAAAGCGATCCCAATTCGTTCAGCGCGGTGGCCGTGTTCGGATGTTCCGGCCCGAAGGCGCTTTCAATGACGCGTAATGAGCGCTCGTAGAGTGGTTCGGCTTCGCCGTACCGGCCCTGTTTCCGATACAATCGCGCCAGTTCGTTCAGGCTTCTTGCGAGCGGGATATGTTGCGGTCCGAGCGCGTTTTCCTGCAGCGTGACTGCTTGGCGATAGAGGGCTTCGGCCTGGGTGTGATTACCTTCTCTTCTAGACTGGTTGGCCAGCTTGATGGCTTGCTCCCACGCGTTGTCTTCGGCTTGCGCCTTTGGACAGAATAAGATCAGGCCAATAACGCCTGCCTGTTTGAAACATCGATGAAAACTGGGAGTCCTACGTGCTCTCATAGAGGTTCCTCCTAACCCTCGAATCAGAACCGCGCTATAATCCACGGGTCAATTTCAACTTCCCGACGGTAGACAAGCGCGCACCTTAAGCTGCCAGCGCGAGAAATGTCCTCAATGCCGTCTCAGGGTTTTCCACATTTTTTCTCAATGAGAATTCCGAAGCCTCGGTTATGACCAAGCAGCCCGAACAAACTTATGAGTTTGGCCGCTTTCGTTTGAATCCGGCCGACCGTCTTCTCCGCCGGGACGCAGAGATCGTGGCGCTGACGCCCAAGTGCTTCGACCTGCTGTGGAAGCTGGTGGAAAAGCGGGGGCACCTGGTGGAGAAGGACGAATTGATGAAGGCAATTTGGCCAGACAGTTTTGTGGAGGAGGGAAATTTCACCCAGAACATTTCACTCCTGAGGAGGGCACTGGGTGAGAATTCGGAGCAGCCGCAATACATTGAAACCGTTCCGAGGCACGGTTGTCGCTTTGTGGCAGACGTCAGGGAAGTGCGAGAGGGAGAGGTTGAACCAGGCCTTGAGGAACAAACAGGGTTTCACTCCTCAGATGCTGGAGAGAGAGAGATAATCAGTGGTGCAGCCTCCATTCAGGAGGAGCCGGGATTGGGATCGCAGCCGGTTGGGCCGCACGGCAGGAAGATTCTGTGGTTGACGACAGTGACCATCGCGCTGGCCGGGTTGGCCCTTGCTGCTGTGGTTTTCCTGAATCGAGGAAGCGTCCGTCACCCTGTGATCAGATCGCTGGCTGTGCTTCCATTGCAGAATCTGTCCGGTGATCCCGAACAGGAGTACTTTGCCGATGGGATGACCGACGCGTTGATTGGCGGGCTATCCAAAATCGGGGCGCTGCGTGTGATCTCTCGCACTTCCGTGATGCGGTACAAGTCGACACAGAAAACAATTCCCGAAATCGGACTAGAACTGAGAGTGGATACTGTCGTCGAAGGGACGGTACTCCAGGCCGGAGATCGCGTCCGGATTAGTGCACAACTGATCCACGCAGGCACGGATATGCATCTGTGGTCGGGGACTTACGAATACGACTTGCGAGATATCCTCTCCTTGCAAAGCGAAGTCGCGCGTACCGTCGCTCAGGAGATCCGAATTCAAGTCACGCCAGCGGAGCAGGCGCGGCTCAAAAGCGTCAGTCCGCTGAACCGCAGCTCCTACCTAAATTATCTGAAGGGCCGCCATTACCGGAACAAGCAAGCAGAAGAGTTACTGAGAAAGGCGATTCGATACTTCCAAAGTGCTATCGATCAAGATCCTACTTACGCCGCAGCCTACGTAGGGCTGGCTAATTGTTACGGTGTGCTCGGAACAGTGGGAGTGGGGTATCCGCCTACTGAGATGAGGCCCCAGGCAATCGCCGCAGCCAGAAAAGCGCTGGAAATTGACGAGGGTCTGGCTGAAGCTCACGCCGCCTTGGCCAACATTCTGCACTACAACTGGGATTGGTTGGCCGCCGAGAAAGAATTCAAGCGCGCTTTGGAGCTGAATCCAAACGACGCACAGACTCACCGCTGGTATTGCCAGTATCTGGCGTCGAGGGGCCGGATGTAGGCAGCCCTAACCGAAGCTGATCGAGCTTTGGAATTCGATCCACTCTCCGCCCCCACTGGCTTCCTGAAGGGCTTTGTTCTCACGTTGGCACGGCATTACGACGAAGCCATCCTGCAATTTCAGAGTGTGCTTGAGATGGAGCCAAACTTTCTTTTTGCGACTTGGCACCTCGGTTGGACTTATATGCACCATTCGATGCCTGGTAAAGGCCTCGAAATGCTGGAAAGAACGACGTCCCTTTCTGGGAGAAGTCCCGGCATCTTGGGATCGCTGGGCGCGGCCTATGCGATGTCAGGGCGGAAGGCTGAAGCGGAAGAGCTGCTCAGCGAGTTAGTCGGACTTTCCAAATAGCGATACGTCACGCCAATCGCCATGGCGCATATTTCTATCGCTCTCGGAGACAGAGATCAGGCTTTTTACTGGCTGGAAAAAGCCTATCAGGAGCGTTGGAATCTGTTGGCTTACATAAAAGTGACTAACGTGCTCGACCCGCCTCCGCTCCGACCCTCGCTTCGAGGACTTGGTACGGCGTGTCGGACTCGCCCACGAACCGTAACGAGCACCTCAGCCCTTGCTAAGAATCGTAGACTATAGTGACGAAACTCATTGTCGCTCGCGAAACTCAATCGACTTCTGTCGCGAATCGTCCAAGGAGAACACAAAGGAACCGGAGCCGCCACGTTGTGTTCTTTGTGGATTTCAATGCTCGTGTCTGACCTGTCCGGCCTCCCGCGCCACCATTTTCTCCATAGAAGCTGCGAAGCAACCTTGATAAGCTACACGCCTTTTTGACGGCACTGCTCCCATTTTGCAGGGCGGCAGGACGACGGATGAGAGCGATTGTCCCCCTTGGACAAGTTGGACAAGGGGGGACGTCAGGGGCGTGTGTGCCGATCACAAGCTGTGCAGGCTAACCCCTGACCCTCTCCTCATTCAAACAAGGGACGTTATTTCAGGAGAATCCAATGACCCCAGGTCAGCGATTGAAGCAGAAACTGCGCAGCGGGCAGCCAGCGTTAGGCCTTTGGATTACGCTGGGGTCCACGGCTGTTATTGAGATTGCCGTTCACCTTGGTCTCGATTGGGTGTGTATCGACACGGAACACGGTGATCTCGACTTTCGAGAAGTGTCGGGTCACCTGGCTGCAGCAAGCCGCAGCTCGACGGCATCGCTGGTGCGAGTCCAGGAAATCGAGCAGGGAGTCATCAAGCGGGTCCTGGACCTCGGTGCGGACGGCGTCATCATTCCCCAGGTGCGCACGGCTGACGAGGTGGAGCAAGCAGTTCGCTTCGCCAAGTATCCGCCTCGCGGGGTTCGGGGGATTGGCGCCGAACGGGCCACGATTTGGGGTAAAGCCTTGCAGCGGGCACGATCAGCGAACCAGGACACGCTGGTTATCCCAATCATCGAGCATATCGAGGCAGCCAGGAATATCGACTCCATTCTCAAGGTGACCGATGTAGACGCGCTCTTCTTTGGTCCGGCGGATTTCTCAGCCTCGGCCGGTTATCCCGGTGAGTGGGAAGGCCCGGGCGTTGCCGGGGAAATTCTGCGTGTCAAAGACCGGATTCGCGAGGCTGGGATCTCCTGCGGAGTGATGGCGACCAGCGCTGAAAACGGAAGAATGAGACTGGAACAGGGTTTTCAAATGGTTTCAGTTGGCGCCGATTGCGGGCTGCTGATGCGCTCGATTAACGGAATGATGGAGGGGTTGGGCTTCGCTCCGGCTGCTGAGGTGAAGAATGCCTAGACCATTTACGGTTGGGTTGACAGCCGATTTTGTTACTGGCGAGGTGCGGCTGTTTGACAACGCAGGTCTCGAAGAGCTCCGGAAGGCCGGCATCGAATGCCGATTTCTGGAACGGCATGAGCCGGTTTTAGCTCCTCATCAGATTCAGGATCTCGATGTCCTGATTTGCCTGACTCCCCGAGTCACGGCAGATTCGTTTTCCAAGTCCGGGCCGCTCTTGGCGGTGTTACGGTTTGGCGTCGGCTACGACACGGTGGACGTTGGCGCCTGCACCGAGGCGGGAGTAGCGCTGTTCATCACCAGCGGCGCGGTGAACTATTCGGTTGCCGAGGCCATTCTTGGCTGGATGCTGGCTCTGGGGCACCATTGCCTGCAAAAGGACCGATTAACGCGTGAGGGCAAGTGGCAGCAGAAAAACCGATGGATGGGTTCAGAACTGCGGAGGAAAACCATTGGGCTTATCGGCCTCGGCGGCATCGGGGGTGCACTGACTGAACTGTTGAAGCCATTTCAAACGACCGAGCTGCTGGGCTTCGATCCTTACGTGGCACCGGAGCGTGCCGCAGCCCTCAATACGCGGCTTACCAACCTTCCAGAATTGCTGCGGGCTTCGGACTACGTCATCGTCACCTGTCCCCTGAACGAGCAAACGCGAGGTTTGCTGGGAGCTGACGAACTGGCTCTGATGAAACCGCAGGCGTACCTCGTGAATGCGGCTCGCGGCGGAATTGTGGACGAGAACGCGCTGGAAGTTGCACTGAAGTCCAGACGAATCGCCGGCGCGGCAGTCGATGTGTTTGCCGCGGAACCCGCCATCCAGCATCCTTTCTTCGAACTCGACAATGTTTTGCTCGCGCCCCACGCCATTGCCTGGACTCATGAACTCTTTCAGGAGATCAGCCGGATGTGCAGCCAGCAGGCGATGGCTTTGTCGAAGGGAGACATTCCGGCGGGGATCATCAACCACGAAGTTCGTGATCGCCCGAATTTTCTCGAAAAGCTGCGCCTTAGGGGCCACTATTGATGCGCTGGCTGCGTCAATCGAGCGTAAGACCTGTCCCCCTTGAGAAGGTGGATCATGGGGCAGTAGCGACCTCCAGTCGCAGAAACCGCGGCGTTTCCTTGGTAAAGAGGCAGCTCTGAAGACATAACCGGAGCCGGCCGTTTGCGAAAAATTCCCCCATAGAAAAGGGTGCAAAGCCGAAGGCGTGGGGGTTGCCGGGCGAGACCGGAAGGCCAAGGAGATACGCTGCGGGCTAATGTGAGGCTTCCTCCAGGACAATCCCCGGGCGACTGCCGCCGCCCCCTTTGACTCAGGGGGAATGTCTCATCAGCTCACTTCATCCAGCAAGGCTCTTATCTTCTTCACATCGTCCCAGACATCGCGCTTGGCAACGGGGTTGCGCAGCAAGTAGGCGGGGTGCCAGGTGGGCATGACTTGAATGCCGCGCCAGTCGTGAAAACGGCCGCGCAGCTTTCCAACAGCGGTCTTCGTTCTCAGAACCGTTTGCGTGGCCACCGCTCCGAGACAGCAGATGACTTGCGGCCGGATACTCTCGATCTGTCGAAACAGAAAAGGCGAACAGGCGGCGATCTCATCTTCTTCCGGAATCCGGTTGGAAGGCGGCCGGCACTTCACGACGTTGCAGATGTAAACCTGATCGCGCGTGAGCTGGATGGCTTCGATAATCTTGCTGAGGAGTTGTCCGGCAGCGCCCACGAACGGCAGTCCTTGAGCATCTTCATCCGCCCCAGGTCCCTCGCCCACGAAAACCAGCCTGGTTTGTGAAATACCGGAGCCAAACACGATGTTCGTTCGGCCGGAGCAAAGCTTGCAGCGCCGACAATCCCCCAGATCGGCGCGGATGCTTTCGAGGCTTTCCCACGCGCCCGCCCGGTTTGAGGAGACTTCCAGAAAGGGCTGATTCGCCGCTGCGACCGTTGCGAGGGGACTCGCCGCTGGGCGCAGCCTTTCCTGGCTTGATGGAGCAGCGGTCAAGGCTCTCTCTAGTGAGGCTTTGACCGAAAGCCCCTCGATTCCCATTTCCTTGTAGTACTGGAGCCGTTCTTTCAGTTGGGCGAGGTAGAACTGGCGGTCTTCAGGCATGACGTTTTCTGAACGCGAGAATCTGGTTCAAGATCTCGTGAGCGACCTCGGCTTTAGGCCGTTTGTCCAGCTGCACTTGGTGGCCATCGCGCGTGAGAATCGTCACCATGTTGGTGTCGCTGTCGAAGCCAGTTCCCGCTTGTGAGACGTCGTTGGCAACCAGCAGATCGAGCGACTTCTCCCTCAGTTTCTTCTGGCCGTTCTGAAGCACAGATTCGGTTTCGGCCGCAAAACCCACCAGGATACGCCCCTCCTTCTTTGCGCCCACTTCCTTCAAAATGTCAGGACTGGGCACCAACTCCAGAACCAGGGGCTGCCCGTCCTTCTTGATTTTTTGGCTGGCTGCGGCCTTGGGCTTGAAATCAGAAACAGCCGCTGCCTTGATCACGATGCTCGTTTCCGCCAGGTGCTTCAACACTTGCTCGCGCATCTGCGCAGTGGAACGCACTGCGATGAACTCCACGCCGCTCGGAGGGTCGAGTTTTGTGGGGCCGCTGATGAGCAGAGTCCGCGCTCCACGCCGGTGGGCTGCCTGCGCCAGTTGGTAGCCCATCTTCCCGGAAGAGCGGTTGGTGAGAAACCGGACCGGGTCGATATCTTCACAGGTCGGTCCGGCGGTGACCAGCACCGTGTCTCCTCGCAGATCCTGAGGCGGGGCGCCAACTTGAAAGACGCGCTCGACAATAACTTCCAGCGCGGCCAGCCGGCCTTTCCCGATGATTCCTTCAGCCAGGTAGCCTTCTTCCGGTTCCACAATGCTGACTCCCAGCGACGCTAACTGGCGCAGGTTGGCTTGAACCGCCGGGTGGCGCCACATATCGGAGTTCATGGCCGGAGCCACCACAACCGGAGCCCGGGTTGCAAGGTACAGCGTTGAGAGGAAGTCGTCGGCGATGCCATTCGCAAACTTGGCTAGCGTGTTGGCAGTCGCAGGAGCAACCAGCAACAGATCGATGGAGTGCGCCAATCGGATGTGATCGATGGCTACGTCGAGCCCCGAAGCTGAATCCGGATCCGGAAACATTCCGGTGAAGACGTGATTGCGGCTGAGCGCCGCCAGCGTGGTCGCCGTGACGAAGTTCTGAGCGTTCTCCGTCATGGCGACATGAATTTCGCAACCGCGCTTCTGCAGCAGGCGCAACAGTTCGGGAGCCTTATAGGCGGCAATGCAGCCGGTAATGCCTAAGAGGACTTTCATGAAGTGCGAATGTCAAAGTACGAAGTGCGAATGACGAAATGCGGAACAGGAAGTGCAGACAGCGAACTTCGTCACTCGCACTTCGACATTCGTCAGTGGCTTCTCTCTTTTCCTTCCCTGGCACGCCTCCTGGAGGCTTTGGTTTCCTCGGTCAGTTCAAACTTGACCATGCCCGCACTGACCTCCTCCATTGCAATGCGTGTAAACTTGCGCCCCTGAGCGCTGACCATGGGCTTCGATCCTGCCTGAAGCTGGCGTGTGCGCTTGGCGGCGACGATGATGTAGCGAAACTTGCTGTCAATGGTTCCTATCTTGTTTGTCAAATCACTTACCTCCAAAGGTTTGGATAATGGAATGAACCCGGGCTGTCATTCGATCTCTGCGGCAGCGCTGAGCGAGAACAATGCTGCTCATGAGGTCAAAGGATTGATCGAGATCCTCGTTGACCACAACATAATCATAGTTGCGATAGCGGTAGATCTCCTTTTGGCCGGCCCAAGTCAGCCGTTTCTGAATGGTCTCCAGCGAGTCCTGCTTGCGATGCTCCAGCCGCGCACGAAGCGCTTCGTAGGAGGGCGGCATGATGAAGATCGAAACGGATTCCGGAAGTTTGCTCTTCACTTGCGCCGCGCCTTCCGTATCGATGTCCAGAATCAGATCCTTGCCTTGGGCCAGAGCCTGCTCCAGGTAAGCTCGGGCGGTTCCGTAGTAATGCTCGAAGACCTTGGCATATTCGATGAACTGGTCTTCGGCAATCATGCGCTCAAAGGCGCCTTCGTCCACAAAAAAATACTCTCTGCCGTGGACTTCTCCGCCGCGCGGCCGCCGGGTGGTGTAAGAGATGGAAAATGCCAGGTTAGGCACCTTTTGCAACAGGCTGGTGACCAGCGTTGACTTTCCCGACCCTGACGGAGCGGAGACAATAAATACCGTGCCACGCTCACTCATACCGATTCTGTAACCTGTCCCCTATTCAATGTTCTGCGCCTGCTCGCGGATCTTCTCGACTTCAGTCTTGATGACGATGGCAGCATTGGCGATTTCGAGGCCATTTCCAGTCAGGCCGGTTGTCTTCGACAGAATGGTATTGGCTTCTCGATTCATTTCTTGAAGCAGAAAATCGAGAGTCTTGCCGGCCTCTTCGCCGCTGCCCATGAGCGCCTCACATTGCTCGACGTGGCTCTGGAGGCGCGTGACCTCCTCAGAGATATCGCTGCGTTCGACGTAAAACGCGGCTTCCTGAACCAGTCTGTTCGGGTCGACTGGTGTTCCGCGCAAGAGCTCGCCCAGGCGCATCTTCAGTCGCTCCTGGTAGGCGTCGAGAGCATTGGGTATTTGCTTGCGAATCACTGCAACCCGATCCTGGATGAGGCCGAGCCGGGCAAGAATGTCGTTTCGGAGAGCGACGCCTTCCTCCGCGCGCATACCCTCCAACTCTGAGAGCGCCTTTTCTGCAGCTTGAACAATGCCGTCTTCAATTTGTTGGCGGCCTTCCGGCGAGAGGCTCATCCCTTCCATGTTCATGATGCCCGGAACTCGGATCAACTGAACGAGGTCAAGTTCGCCGGACAGGGAGAACTCTCTCTTCAGCTTTTCAATGGCTTTCACATAAGCCTGTAGCACCGGTTCATTGAAGGTGAAGTCAACGGTCTGGCTCCGCTCAATGTTCAGAAAGAGGTCGAGGCGACCCCGTTTGATTCGAGACTGGATGAGGCGCTTCAATTTGAGTTCGATCCCGGCGAACTCGGAAGGCAACTTCAGGTGCGGGTCGAGAAAGCGGTGGTTCACCGATTTGACTTCCACCGTGCAGGCAAAGGATTCTCCCTCGTGTTTCCCGCGGCCAAATCCTGTCATGCTTTTGATCATCGTTAGTCCCAGGTAGCAGAACTCTGCTGAGTTCTCAGATTGCTTGTCTCAATCAAGGCAGCTTGCCAAGGATGGTCCTCGTGCTCGTCCTCGATGAATGCCGAGGACGATGTTTCTCGATGCGCCCACCGATGGTCTGCACGCCGCTTAGCTCACCCACGAAACATCCGCGCCCGCAAACTGCAGATCATGCAGGCGTCGATAGATACCGCCTTTGCCAACCAGATCGGCGTGCGTCCCAATTTCACTGATCTGCCCCTGATCAATCACAATGATCTTGCCAGCCTGACGAATCGTTGACAGGCGATGGGCGATGACAAAGACCGTGCGATTGCGAATCAGGTTGGCCAAAGCCTTCTGAACCAGCAGTTCCGATTCGGAATCCAGGGCTGAAGTCGCTTCGTCCAGAATGAGAATCGGAGAGTTCTTCAACAGCGCGCGCGCAATGGCGATGCGCTGACGTTGCCCGCCAGAGAGCTTCTGGCCGCGTTCGCCAATGATCGAATCGTAACCTTGCGGCAACTGCGCAATGAAGTCGTGCGCCAGGGCGGCCTGGGTGGCCTCAAGCAGTTCTTTCTCTGTCACCTGACTGCGGCCATAGCAGATGTTGTTGCGGACGGTGTCATTGAACAGCAACGTCTCTTGCGTCACAATGCCAATCTGCGAACGCAGTGACGCCAATGTCAGGTCTCGCGCATCGTGGCCGTCAATCAGGATCTGCCCTTCGGTTGGATCGAAAAACCGCGGCAGCATATTGACCAGCGTCGTCTTTCCCGATCCGCTGGACCCGACAAAGGCAATGACCTCTCCGGCGGACACTGTCAGATCCAGATCCTTCAGCACCGGCAAGCGGCTGTCATCGTAGTTGAAGCTCACCCGGCGGAACTCGATCTCTTTTTTAAAGCTCTTCAAAACCTTTGCGCCCGGTTTGTCGACAATTTCTGGCTGTTCCTCGATCAGTTCAAATACCTTGCTGGATGATCCCTTTGCCTGCTGAAACGTGTTGTAAATGCCGCTCATGCGCCGGACGGGGTCGTACAGGCAGGCGAAGGCGGTGAGAAACACGCCGAATTTGCCCAAAGTCATCTCACTGCTTCCTTGGATATAAAACAGCATCACGCCGAAAGCGACGGCGCCAACGACTTCCATATACGGGGAAGAGATGGCTTGCGTGCGCACCCACTTCAGGTTCACCTGGGCGAGCCGGTGCGTGGCGTGTTTGAACTTGGTAAGCTCGAAATCTTCCATGCCGAAGGCTTTCACAATCCGGTGTCCTGTGATGGTTTCCTGCAGGATGTTCGAGATTTCCTCCATCTTGTCCTGGCTGGAACGGCTGGTTTTGTGAATCTTTCGACCAAGGAACTTCGAAGGGTAGATGATCAGCGGCGCGACGATGAAAGAAGCCAGAGCCAGAGTCCAGTCGATCGCGAAGACGATCACGATGAAAGTAATAAAGGTCAATCCTTGCTTCAGTGCGTCCGCCAATGCAGTCGAACATGCGAATTGGATCTTCTCGACGTCATTGGTGACTCGAGAGATCAGCCTTCCTGTTGAATGGGTATGAAAAAAACTCGCGGACTGATTGAGAATCTTCTCGTAGAGATCGTTCCGCAGGTCCATCACGACAGACTGGCCCAGACGATTCAGGAGGTAAGTCGACGCATACTCCGCCAGGCCCTTGAGCAACGTAACGCTCACCAGCAGCAACCCCAACGCGACGGCAATGTCGGCAGCGGGAAAAGGATTGATCTGGTCGAGGTACAACCTTCGTTCAGAGGAAAAAGGCCACTTCAGCAGCTCGATGCGTGCCGTTAGGGAGGGGGACGAAACCAGAACGTTATCCAGGATGGGCCGTACCAACAGCGCTCGAAAACCCTCAAACGCCGCGGTGACTGCCATGAGCAGGGAGGCGAGGGCAAAAACGGGCCCATAGGGCCTTAAATAGTGAAACACTCGCCAAGATTTCAGCATTCCTTGTGAATACCTGCGGCCCCATAAAGCCTTATCGTGCAAGCGGAAAGTATCCGCTTTGGCCGGAAAAGTCAAGGCAGCCGCGGCGGGATAGGTGCGGCGCGACGGGCTCTTGCCGAACTGTGCGGAGGGTTGGGAACTGCCGCATTGGGCGGGGTCTATTGTGTGTATTGGCGTGAGCTCTTGAAAAGGGAATTCCGCTGCAAATCCCCGCCCTGAGCGGTTTTTACGAGACCTGTGAAAAACTCGTTCGCGCCCATTTGGCCTGCAACTCATTCTCCCGGGGGGAGACACTTCTGATCCCCACCGAAACCGGGACTTTTCAGAAGCGGGGGGGGCAGCGAAATCACTAAGGACTGCCAGATGATGTGACCTCTTCATTGAACAGGCACGATCAGTGTATATTCCCACCATGCTCTCCAACCGTGCGCTTTCATCATTCTGGCTGACTCTTGGCTTGTTTGCTTCAATGTCACACGCTGCCACGCCGAAGGCACCCTACCCAGCAGCGAAGCAGGGCGGGAACTACATGTTCAACTACTATCTCCCTCCGGCTCCTAGTACCTCGCCGTGGGCTCCTGCGTGGTCGCCTGACGGGAAGTGGATTGCAGTTGCCATGTATGGATCGATCTGGAAAGTGGATCCTGGAACCGAAGTCGCAACCGAACTGACCTACAGTTCGAAGTACCATTCGTCGCCCGCGATTTCTCCCGATGGTGAATGGCTGATCTACACCGCAGACGACGATGGGCAGACTATCCAACTGGAGATTCTGAACCTCCAGACAGGTGAGGCTAGCGCTCTGACCCAGGACGAGCACTTGTACCTTGATGCGGTGTTCTCGCCCGACGGCGTACAGCTGGCCTACGTCTCAACTCAGCCCAAGGGGTACTTTAACGTCTATGTACGGCAGCTTCGCCAAGGGAACTGGGCTGGCCCTGCAATCGCGCTGACGGAGGACCACCACTTCGGACGGGATCGCCTCTACTTCGGCCCCTGGGATATGCATACGCAGCCTGCTTGGCTGCCAGAAGGACGGGATCTGCTGCTGGTGACGAACCGAGATGTATCCCTCGGCTCGGGCGATGTCTGGCGTGTTCCAGCGAAGCCACTCGGCATTTCCAGCGGCAGGAAGGTTTTCAGCGAACAGACGCTGTATCGCACGCGTCCAGACGTGTCGCCGGATGGCCGGCGCTTTGTCTATTCATCCACAGCGGGCGCGGCTGACCAGTATAGCCATCTGTATGTCTTGCCCATCGATGGGGGTGTGCCTTACAAGTTAACCTTCGGAGATCACGATGACTTTCACCCGCGCTGGTCGCCCGACGGCGAGCAGATCGCGTTCATTTCCAACCGGCCGCAGAAGGCGGGGGACGCAGGGCTTCCTGAATTGTGGTTGTTGGAAACCTACGGTGGAAAACTGACGCGCGTCCAGCTTCGCGAACTGCGCTGGAAGCGCCCGATGGGAAAGGTGCATGTTCGGGTCCGCGAGGCAGTCACGGGTAGAGCCACGCCAGCCCGCATTCACGGGCGTGCCTCCGACGGAAAATTCTACGCCCCCCGCAAGAGCTATTCGCGTGTCGGGGAACTCGGCGAACATCTCTTTCATACAAACGGCGAGTTCACGCTCGAAGTGCCGGTGGGCAAGATGACTCTGGAAGCGGTTAAGGGATTCGAATACTGGCCGGCTCAACAATCGTTTGAGGTTCGTCCCAGCGCAAGCCTACCGGTGACACTCACGGTGAAACCCCTGGTGGATTTCGCTGCCCGTGGTTGGATCAACGGATCCACTCATGTCCACATGAACTACGGGGGCAATCTGCGCAATACGCTGCAGAACCTGATGTTCATGTCCAAGGCCGAAGATCAGGAAGTGGTGAACGAGTTGGTAGCCAACAAGGATAACCGGGTTCTCGACTGGCAGCACTTTGTGCCGGGAGGTGGCGAGCATCCGGTTTCGAAAAACGATCCAGCGACGCTGGTCATCGTCGGGGAGGAGTATCGACCTCCATTCTATGGACACGTGTTTTTCATTGGGCTTCGCGAGCACCTCATCAGCCCCTTCACGACGGGCTACGAAGGAACGGGCATCGAGAGCCTTTACCCGAGCAATACGGACATGTTTCGCAAGGCGAGGGATCAGGGAGCTGCGGTTGGGTATGTGCACGCATTCAGCGGCGATGCAGATCCGCTGCTGGGCGAACTGGGTGTCGGCAGGGGTTTTCCCGTCGATGCTGCTCTGGGAACAATTCATGCAATGGAATGGTCGGCGCCCAGCCACGCAGCGCTGAACGTCTGGCACCACGCCTTGAATAACGATCTGCCGATTGCTGTGACAGGTGGGGAAGACTCCATCAGCAGTCTGCATCGGACGAAGCTCCTCGGCAGCCTGCGAACCTACGCCTATGTTGGAAAGCCAGACGAGGCGCTGGCCGGCACCCGCAGGAACTCGAAACTCACGGCCGCGAACTGGATCCGCGCCCTTAAACAGGGGCGCACCTTCTTCACGAGCGGACCCTTGCTTGAATTTAACGTGAACGTACTGGGCCCCGGGGAGACGCTCAAGCTGCCTGCTACTGGAGGAACGCTAGCCATCAAAGCTCAAGTCTGGTCCTTTGCCCCATTGACCCGGGTGGTGATCTATCGGAATGGCCAGGTCTGGCGCGAAGTGCCGTTGAACCAAGACAGACGCGGTGCCAGGATTCAAGAGACTGTGCGGATCGACCAGAGTGCGTGGTTCTCTTTGACGGCCGAAGGTCCCGCCGGAAGCCATCCCCTGGATGCCCTCTATCCACAAGCTTCGACCAGCGCGATCCGCGTCACTGTTGGCGAGCAGAAAATTCGTAGTCGCGAATCAGCCGAGTACTTCATTCGCTGGATCGATAAGCTTCAGACAATGGCCGAAGCCTGGCCTGGATGGAGGTCACCAAAGGAAAGAGATCACGTCTTTGGGCAGTTTCGTGACGCCCGTGAAACCTATCAGCGCCTCCGCGCTGAAGCGCTAGCGAAAGGTGATTGAGAGTTGGGTCGATTCTGAGTCCGCTAGGGGTGGTGGCATTTGTCTACACGATCCCTCGAATGACAGGGATTTCCGAAATTGCCGGGGCGCGGTGTTGTCCAGTCAGGAGGATGCAGTGTGCGTCCAGCTCGCCCGCGCACCATCAGCGAAGAATGTGCCCTGCTTCGATTTCGGTGGGAGCAGAATGCGAACGCACCTTGCCCCGAAATCAATGCCGATCCAGTGCAAGAGGGCGAGGGAAATAGGAAGTATATTTCTCAATGTGGCCTAGCGAAGGGCAGTTGTGGTCCCCAATGGGCGCGAAACACAGTTCAACACACTAGGCGAATGGATTCGGAATGGTCGGGAAACGATGGCTGTTTCGCCGCTCACGTGGCCTTTCTTGGGGGAATGCTTCTCCGCGGCGCGTCTAATGGGGCAGGAGATAAATCTGTCTGATGTTTGGCAGGTGAGATGCAGATCGAAGGGCTGCACAGTTGCTCCGTTTGTAGCCTTAGAGGAGCATTCCGAAAGACTTTACCCCATGTCGAAGCTAGAGAAGCAAGCCCGTGAAGGAGTAATCACGCCGCGCCAGTGTGCGCGTCAGAAAGCCCAACTGCCATTCCACCTGGGTGGCTTGGATTCGCTGGGGCGATTTTTTGAAGATTTGATCGTTACCCGCGACTTCAGTCAGTGTGGTGGCAGTTTTGCTTCGGCCTACCCGATCGAGGTGGGCTCGACGCTCAAGCTGGCTGATTCCAGTGGCTTTCTCTCGCTCATTCGAATTGCCTGGAGCCGGCAGAGCGGCCAGAAGTCTCAAAACTACGGATTCTGGTTTGTTCAGCCTCTCGAAGAGTAGCGTGATCGTTCTGCCCAATTCCGCTCAGAAACCCTCACAAATCTATTGAAAAACCCTTCGCAGGTGGCCTATCGTCACGCTGCTTTTCCGGTGGGCGGCTTTCTCAGAGCTGTCGTCTTCCCTACGTGGACCTAACCAAGTCCCAGCTGGCGGTGCGGTTGCGACTGGCATTCATAAAGGCACTTCTTCAAAAGGAGCTTGAATCATGGATATTTTGACCCATGTGCCTCACGCTTTTGCGCGCAAGTTCTTGCCCGAGTCGGTTGATTTCTCGTCGTGGACGGAGATGCAACCCTTTTTCGTTGAGTTGGAGGGTCGCAGGCTGGATACCAAGGGAGCCTTGGAATCCTGGGTTGCGGATCGCAGCGAACTCATGGATGTCATCAACGAAGAAGGCAGCTTGCGGTATATCCGGATGACTTGCGACACCGAGAACAAAGAGCTGGAAAAAGCTTACTTTCATTTTCTGGAAGAGATCTCCGAGAACGTCAAGTCCGCCGACGACCGGCTGAAGCGGCAGTTTCTGAAATCTCCGGCACGCGCTCAGCTTGACGGAGATCGCTTCTTCATTATGGACCGGAGCTTTCAGAACGACGTTGACCTGTTTCGTGAAGAGAACATACCCCTCGAAACCGAGGAGTCGAAGCTGTCACAGAGCTATCAGAAAATCATGGGCTCGCTGACGGTCGAGTTCGAAGGCAGGGAACAGACGCTCCAGCAAATGGGTCGATACCAGGAATATCCGGACCGCGGGTTGCGTGAAGCAGCCTGGAGAGCCGTTGTCGAGCGGCGCCTTAAGGAATCGGAGAAGTTGGAAGAGGTCTTCGATGAGCTGAGATCGGTGCGGGAGAGAATTTCGGCGAATGCCGGCTTCACGTCTTACCGCGACTTCGCTTTTAAGCAACGCGAACGCTTTGATTACAACGTCGAAGACTGTCTTCGCTTTCATGAGGGTGTGGAAGCCGCTGTGGTTCCACTGGCAAAGCGCATGGACGAACTGCGAGCGCGAGACTTGGGCGTCCCAAAACTGCGGCCTTGGGACTTGAGCGTGGATCCCTTGAATCGCCCGCCACTGAAGCCGTTTACGAAAGCGAGCGAACTTGTGGAGGGATGTTTGAAGATAGCGGGCAGGGTCGATGCCCGCTTTGGTCACTTCATTCGCAGCATGCGCGATCTGGAGTTGTTGAACTTGGAGAGTCGAAAGGGCAAGGCGCCGGGCGGCTACCAGTCTTCGTTAACGGAGGCGCGGCTGCCTTTCATCTTCATGAACGCGGTTGGGTTGGATGGCGATGTGCGTACCCTGCTCCATGAAGCCGGCCATGCATTCCACGTCTTTGCCACCCGTGACGAGCCTCTGGGGCACTATCGCCACGCGCCGATCGAGTTCTGTGAAGTTGCTTCCATGAGCATGGAACTGCTTGGTGGCGAGCAGCTCGAAGAGTTTTATCCGAGCAGCGAGGATCTCAAGCGTTCCAGGAAAAAGCATCTCGAAGGAGTGATCGATATTCTTCCCTGGATTGCTCGCGTCGATGCGTTCCAGCACTGGATCTATATCCATCCGGAACATTCGATCGAAGACCGGAGAAAACACTGGCTCGACCTGCACCAGCGCTTTGGCGGCTTGGAAGACTGGACCGGTTTCGAACTGGCCCAAGCCACGAGCTGGCATCGACAGTTGCACATTTTCGAGCTGCCTTTCTATTACATAGAATATGCGATCGCGCAGTTGGGTGCATTGCAGGTCTGGATCAACTCGAAGGCAGATTTTCCCGGCGCAGTCGCCAGCTACTGGTCTGCGTTGCAGCTGGGCGGCAGCCGCCCGCTGCCCGAGCTGTTTTCCCGCGCTAACATCCGGTTTGACTTCGGTCCTTCGGCGCTGAAGCCGTTGATGGAAGCGGTGGAGAAAGAACTGGAAACACTGTAGAATTTCTTCATTGAAAGGCCGGAATTCTTTCGATTGCGGCCAGACCTTTTTGTGAAGCTGGTCGGTCGCCTATCCTGACGCTGCACTCCTGACTGAACTGGGCCGTGCTGTGCCGGCACGACGCATGCGGGCCGACTCGCCCGTCCGCGCCGCAGCAACACGTGGCTTCACGCCGTCAGCTCTGTCCGCTTCTTCAATCTCTAAGAATCGAGTGAACCACGCCGCTGTGCTTGATAACGGCGCTGGATTGGTCCAGGCGCCGGCGTCCTTGGGACGGAGCGGCAGGTTGCACTTTAAATTGCCGGAGACGATCAGAATGCCAAGCGAGGCTTTGAGAAAGTATGGGTGGGATATCCATTGTGAGTCCGGTTTCGTGTCCTTCTGGAAGAAAGGCCTTGAGCCTGGGCGAGTCTTGGAGGAGAACCGCAAATCTTTCCGAGTCTATACAGCGCGGGGCGAAATCTGGGCAGAAGTGTCTGGCAGGTTTCGCTTCAAGGCCGTTGTCCGGCAGAGTTTTCCGGCGGTTGGCGATTGGGTGGCTCTCCGGCTGCTTCCGGAAGGAAATCGCGCGACCATCGAGGCTGTGCTGCCGAGAAAGAGCCAGTTCGTCCGGAAAGTAGCCGGCAAACCGACTGAAGCACAAGTAGTCGGCGCCAACATGGATTGGGTGTTTGTCATGATGTCCCTCAATCAGGACTTCAGCATGCGACGCCTGGAGCGGTATCTGGTCCTGGCCTGGGAGAGTGGTGCTTCACCGGTTGTGATCCTGAGCAAAAGTGATCTCTGCGACGACAAGGAAACAGCCGTCGCTGGGATCCGAAAGGAAGCCGTTGGTGTCCCGATTCACACCATTAGTGCGCTGAGTCGTGAAGGCGTGGAAGATCTAGGAAACTACTTGACTGCTGGGAAAACAATTGTGTTGCTGGGCTCGTCCGGGGTTGGGAAATCGACTCTCGTAAACGTGCTTCTCGGAATCCCGTCGCTCAAGACACAACCGGTTCGTGCGCATGACGACCGCGGCCGGCACACCACCAAAGCTCGTCAGCTCTTCCTGTTGCCTGGTGGAGCGTTGGTTTTGGATACCCCTGGAATGAGGGAAGTACAGCTTTGGGAAGCTGAAGACGGAGTTCAGATGGCGTTTGAAGAAATTGAGGCGCAAGCGAGCCAGTGCCGCTTTCGCGACTGTGCGCATCAGCACGAGCCTGGGTGCTCCGTTCGGAAAGCGCTAGCCGCTGGAACTTTGGACGAAGGGCGATTTCAAAGCTACGAGAAACTGAAACGAGAAATGAAACACCTGATTCTCAGACAAGAGGGCCTCGCTGAACGACTGGAAAGCCAGCGCTGGAAAAAGACTTCACGCCTCGCCAAGGACAGATCCCCAGCCAAGCCCAGCGTTGAGTAGCTTTTCTTTCACGGCTTGGGATGACGCCCACGCACTCGCAAACCGGGAAGGATTCTTAGTTAGTTTCTGTCGCGAAACTCCCTACGCCTGGGTAGAAGCCACGATTGATGTGTTCTTGCATCAATCGTGGACGATGGTGGCGCAGCGTCTCCGTCGGCTTTCGTTGCCAACTACCCACGACCACCGCAAACTACACGGTGATTGTGGCTACCGATACCGGGATATCAAGGGCGGGCGGTCCATGATTCGTTAGTCAGGAAGCCAAAAACCGAGCCACCTGACGAACGGGTGGCTCGATCGTGCAATAGCTTCAAAAGACATCAGTCATCGTCGTCATCATCGTCATGATCACGCCAATGACCTCGGACCTGTCCTCGGATCTCTCCGCCGGGGAAGGTAGCGTTGTGAACGTTTACGTAAGTGTTACCGCTTCGGATCGCCCTGAGTGCCTCCGCGAACTCTCCCGCGGCAATCCCTTGGCTCGCAGGGCCAGTAATGTCAGATGCGACGATCGTCCCAGTGACGGTTCCTGAAACCGGACAGGCAGGTTTGTTTCCGCCACCACACAGGAACGCCATGACGCCTCCGTTCACCCCGCGCTGGCCAAGGTGAATGTGAGCTGCTGCCGCGGTACCGCCGGTGAGGTTTGAGTAACTCAGTTCATAACTGAGCATGTTTCCGTCTTCGTTGAGCTTTGCTTGAAATTCACCCTCTCCTGTCGTGGAGATGGCCGGGCTTTCCTGAAATCCGCCGAGGCTAGCTTTGATCTTGCCGCGATTCTTTTCAGCGGTGACTAAACTGCCCGGTGACAGCAATGTGACTGCGACGAGTAACAACGATCCTAGATACAGTTTCCTCATTAGGCTTCTCCTGTTGTCTCAATTTGACCGGCTAGTCCGGTGTTCCTTTGAGACTGTTGAATTTCTACTGAAAACTGCAGTAATGATGACCTGTGAACTTCAGACCCGTCAAGAGCGAAAACGCTGGGAGCCTTGCTTGTGGCTTGAACTGTCGGTTCTTCGTTGTGAATGAAACGCGGATTGGGTGCAATTGAAACTGACGTACAGTTTTCTGGCGGTTTTGCCACCCTTGGAGTTTGTTGCATTTCTGTATGTAGGGGCGCACCCGCATGTGCGCCCTTGTGGCGGGTGGAAACCAACTTTGATTCGACGGGAGACGCGACAGGGGCGGACACACGGATCTGCCCGTGTGATCACCAGATTCAGAAACTCCTGACGCAGGCTTTCGACTTGCCAGGCACGCACAGCCCTTCCGCACCTCAGGCCGCGGCGCCGCAATGACGCTACGTCACAGTCAATCGCACCCAACGCTTCAACCCGCATGATCCCAATGCCCGCCCTTCTGTTATACTTTCCCACGTTTCGGTTCCAATCCGCTTGGCTCAAGGGTTGAACTACCCTGTGGTTTGGTCTGGATGTCACGGTCTTGCCGCTGCCTTTCCACTCCAGAAGAGGAACGATACCCATATGCGCGTCGCCGCCTTGTTAACCCCGTTGTTGCTCTTGGGAATAAATCTTGAATTTATAGCAGAGAACTGGCCGGGGTTTCGAGGGCCTACTGGACAAGGAATGTCCAGCGAGAAGGGACTGCCAACGGAATGGAGCAGCAGCTCGAATGTCGCCTGGAAAACCGAGATTCCAGGCGAGGGCTGGTCTTCGCCGGTGATTTATGGCGATCGGATATTTGTCACCACAGCGATCGACGCTGGAGTTTCCTGCCGCGTGCTCTGCCTCAAACGACAGACCGGGCAGGTTCTATGGAACAGAGAGGTCATTCAACAGACGCCCAAGCGAAAAGAAAAGCGCAATTCCTATGCAACACCGACGCCGGTTACCGATGGCAAGCGTGTATACGTCGCCTTTGGTGATGGCAGCATCGCAGCGCTCTCCATGAAGGGCGATGTCATTTGGACAAACCGCGACTTCAAGTACTACAGCCAGCACGGACTGGGCGTTTCGCCCAGGTTCTATCGGGATCTCGTCATCATTCCGTTCGACTGGAGCAGCGAAGGTGAAGACAAGAAGGTTGGCTGGCAAAAGCCATGGGATAAGTCAGTGATCCGTGCGCTGGACAAAAAGACCGGCAAGTTGCGCTGGAACGGCCAGCGTGGGCTGTCGCGCATCGGTCATGTAACGCCTAATATCTTGAGAGAGAACGGACAGGACCAATTGATCAGCGGCGCCGGCGATGTCATCCAGGGCTTCAATCCCAATAGCGGCGAAAGGCTCTGGTGGGTGCGCAGCCAGGGCGAAGGCGTGGTGCCATCGGTCGTCATCGGCGATGGACTGGTTTTCACCGCTTCCGGTTTCGAGAGGCCTACGATTCGCGCGGTGCGCACCGGAGGCAAGGGCGATGTTACTCAAACCCACATTGCCTGGGAACAGACTCGCAACGTTCCCAGCGTGCCATCGTTTGTGTATGTGAAGCCGCACTTGTTTACCGTGACAGACGCCGGCGTTGCGGCTTGTCTCAAGGCAGACACCGGTGAAGTCGTGTGGCAGGAGCGTATCGGAGGAACTCACGCTGCTTCCCCCATCCACGCTGACGGGAGAATCTATTTCTTATCCATGGAGGGCGAGTCCGTCATCATCGAAGCCAAGCCGGAGTTCAGGCTGCTGGCGAGGAATTCGATTGATGAGTATTGCCAGGCATCACCCGCGGCGTCCCAGGGACAACTTTTTATTCGTTCTGAGAAGCACCTGTACTGCATTGGCAAGGTGCAAGCCCCGGCCAGATGAACTGATCTCTTCGCCCAGGACTCGCGTACAGGGAAGCAAGTCGCGTCCTTCGGCCGTCCTTGAAAGTTCTCTCCTCAATTTGCCAACGGCCGTTCTCGATGTCATATGGACGGCGCTGACGCCCTGTGGGTCGGGCGCCTCTGATTTGCTTTAGAGCCTCTGAATCCAAGCGGCACAACAACGATGAGCAAGACACTTCGACGCGTCTCAGATCTTTCTGCGCAGGCTTGGCAGGTGAACTGCAAGGCAGGGCCGATCGCTCAGGATGGAGCGTTGCTGGACGCCTACTCGCAGGCTGTCATCAGTGCTACCGAACGAGCCAATGCCTCGGTGGTGCATATCAGCGTTTGGCAGGACCGGAGCGACCGCAAGCCTGCTGTTCGGAACAATCAGCAGCGAATGGGCCTTGGAGACTCGCAGAAGATTCGAGTGGGCCAAGTCGCCATCGCCATCGGCAACCCTTACGGATTCCAGTGCTCGGTCACGGCCGGCGTTGTCAGCGCGCTGGGCCGGTCTCTGCGGTCAAACTCGGGAAAGCTGATCGACAATATTATCCAAACGGATGCCGCTCTGAATCCGGGCAACTCTGGAGGACCGCTGGTTAACTCCCTCGGCGAAGTGATCGGCATCAATACCGCCGTCATTTTACCCGCACAGGGTATTTGCTTTGCGATTGCCGTGAACACCGCGAAGTTTGTTGCCGGTCGGCTGATTCGCGACGGGAAGATCCGCCGCAGCTATATCGGTG
>Ga0163150_10000938_pt1 | contig 51486 bp, 33 predicted proteins | sample OliLakLV19P2IB_FD_148628 | JGI IMG/M metagenome (GOLD analysis project Ga0163150, IMG submission 148628) | Freshwater microbial mat bacterial communities from Lake Vanda, McMurdo Dry Valleys, Antarctica - Oligotrophic Lake LV.19.P2.IB | ecosystem: Environmental > Aquatic > Freshwater > Lake >...
AAAATCCTGCTCCAACGCCTCGGCTGGGAACTGCCCGCACGCTTGCACAAAAACGTTTTGTAGTGGAAAAACGAGAGGTCGTTTCGTTGCGGCGCAACCACTTACGTCAAACGTTGGGGAAGTTGGGTTAGCGCGGCCCAATTGCTCCGCCTCATGGCGTCTGAGTCAGCCTGGATCGAAGGCTTCCCCCGGGGCCTTCCTCGTGGGGGGAGTGCATTAACCCCAAAGTCTAGTTACCGCTGACTTTGCGCCACCGGCGTCGAGACGACCGGCATATCCGATCCGGCCAGCCAAATGGCGACGTACCCTTGAGTGTATGCACTTGGGCTCGGGGCCCGAATGCCTACCACGATGAGACATCAGGGAGTCACTCGCCGAGGAATTCCAGAGCGCATCTGGGAACGGCATTGGCGGCAATTCCTGGCATAGCTGCTCGGCCGACAAACAAGAGCGACAAGCGGTCACGCGGCCTACTCCAGGTCGCGAGACTGCCTGGGGGAAATCTATGGCCAATCAGACAACCGAAGCACCTGCGACCGCCGCCGCCGCGGATTTGCTGGTCGACAAGGTGGCGAAGCGGATCGACGGCATTTCGACGCTGCCGCACGTGGCGCTGCGCGTCATGGAAGTCGCCAACGACGATCGATCGGGCGCGGCCGACTTGAAGGCCGTGCTCGAAGGCGACCCGGCGCTTAGCGCCCGCGTGCTCCGCTGCGTCAACTCGTCGGCCTACGCGCTGCGAACCAAGGTGACGAACTTGCAATTGGCCATTGCCTACCTGGGTCTCAAACAAATCCGCAACCTGGCCGTGACCGCCAGCGTGAGCGACATCTTCAAGAAGGACGAACAGGTCGGCAGCTATAGCCGCGCGGGGTTGTGGAAGCACTTGGTTTCGGTAGGGATTTGCGCCCGATTGATCGCCTTGCGACAGCGCTTGCCGGAGTTTGAAGACGCCTTCCTGGCCGGATTGCTGCACGACATCGGCATCATTCTCGAAGACCAGCACATGCATAGCCCATTCTGCCAGATGATCCAATCGCTCTCACCGAGCAAGACGCTCGCCGAATGCGAACGCGAGCACTTCGGTTTTGATCATACCCAATTGGGCGAGCGCGTGGCCGAGCTGTGGAAGTTTCCGCAGGCTGCTCAGGCCGCGATCGCCTACCATCATGCTTCGGTCATGTGCCGGGGCGAGCATGCCCCCACGGTCCGCTGCGTGGAAGTGGCCAACCTGATCTGCACGCTCAAAGGATGTTACAGCGTGGGCGTCAACTTGCTGCGGTCGTCGCGGGCCGTGCTCGACGCGATGTCGCTGTCCAAGGAGGACATCGAAGTGCTGGCCTCGGATCTGGATCACGAGCTGGAACTGCACGCCAACCTGTTTACCCTGTAGGTTCGTCGACCATGGACCGGCTGTTCAAAGACATCAACGACTTATTGGCCGTCGAGGGAGCGCCCCACGACGATGCCGGGTGCCTGCGCGCTGTATCGATCTTGCTAGAGAGCCTCAGCCCCTCGATCGTGTTGTTGGCCGATAAGTTTGGCACACTGGTTGCCGCCGCGGACGAGAGCGGCAGCGGCGCCGATCCGTCGACGCTGGCCCGGGAGTTGGCATTTCATCTGTCCGAAGTCGATTTCTGCCGGTTCGAGCGAAACGGCCCGTCTGGCCCGTGCTGCGCGTTCGGTTGGCGGCTGCCGGCCGATGCCGAGGGGGGCATCGTTGGCGCGCTGTTGCGACCCACGGCCAGACTTGATGCCCCCTTAGGACATCTCGCCGGTCCCTTAGTCGTGTGCGGCACCTTGGCTTGGTCCGTACTCCAGACGCGGCGCGAGAGCTCGCGGTTGCTCGCCCGCAATCGGCAGGCCCGGGCCGAGCACGACATGCTCAAGGCCTCGCAGGCCGATGCCATTGCCACGGCCATCGACGAGCGCGAAGAGCGGATTCGCGCGGAACAGGCCTACGCCGTCTACCTGGAGCAAGAGGTCGAGCGACGTTCGAGTGCTCTCGTGCAAGCCAAGGAAGCCGCCGAAGCCGCCAACCAAGCCAAGAGCGAATTCTTGGCCAACATGAGCCACGAGATCCGCACCCCCATGACGGCGATCCTTGGTTTCGCCGAATTGCTGGAGTCAGACGACCAACACTCCGCCGACCCGAATGTGCGATTGGACGCGGTCCGCACGATCCGCCGAAATGGCGAGCATCTGCTCGAGATCCTCAACGATATTCTCGATCTCTCCAAGATCGAAGCAGGCAAGCTCGACGTCGAACGCATCAGTTGCTCGCCGTTGCAGATCGTCGAAGACGTCCGCAGCCTGATGCAGGTCCGCGCGGACGCCAAAGGACTGTCGCTGGTCACTCGGGCATTGGGTTCGGTGCCCGATTCGATCGAAACCGATCCCACGCGACTGCGGCAGATCCTCATCAATCTCGCCAGCAACGCCGTCAAATTCACGGAAGTTGGCGGCGTGACCCTCGAAGTTCGCTATGAGGGAGACGGCCAGGCCGGTCCCAAGATGTACTTCGACATCACCGACTCGGGCATCGGCATGAATCCCGATTCGCTGGAGCGATTGTTCGTCCCCTTCTCGCAGGCAGACACCTCGACCAGCCGTCGCTATGGAGGCACGGGCCTGGGATTGACGATCTGCAAGCGACTGGCCGAAATGCTCGGCGGAGATATTTCCGTCACGAGTGCCCTCGGCACGGGCAGCACATTTCGGCTGACCATCAGTCCGGGCTTGCCTGGCAGTGACGCCATGCCAGGCGCCGTTGCCGGTCATGGTAAACGAGCCTCGTTGGCGTCGAGCATCAACAGCGCCGGACTGCCCAAGCTGGACTGCCGCATACTGCTAGCCGACGACGGGCCCGACAATCAACGACTGATTTCTTTCATCTTGAAGAAGGCTGGCGCCGACGTCGTCGTAGCCGAAAATGGCGAGATCGCTTGCCAGCAGGTCATCGCGGCCGAAGCCGCGGGTCGGCCCTTCGATTGCGTGCTGATGGACATCCAGATGCCCGTGCTCGACGGCTACGGGGCAACGGCCAAACTGCGGTCGCTCAATTTCCGCTGCCCGATCATCGCTTTGACAGCCAACGCCATGGCCGGCACGCGCGAGAACTGCTTGCTAGCGGGCTGCGACGCGTACCTCACCAAGCCGATCCACCGCGAAGGCTTGCTGAAGCTGGTGCAAGAACTTGTCGCCCGGCACTTCGCGACGAATACCAGCAGCGCCGCACCGGTCTAAGACCGGTAGGAACTCGGCAAAACGAGTGTTGTGAGCTCGCCAAAGTTAGATTGAACGCTGACGAAATACGGCGCGGGCTGCGTGCCGCGGACAACCCATGTCGTGAACCTGTCCGTGATGACTGGTTCCATCGCCACTTTTCCCTTGCCCAGGCATTCATGCCTGGGTCCTCGACGCCCCTAAAAATCGTCGTCCGCCCGCTTCAGCGGGCCGCCTCGTACCGAGGTTGTTCCGCCCTGACGGGCGTTCACAACGAAGCCCTTCACGCCTGGGTTCCCAGGCATAAATGCCTGGGCTAGGGAAAATTCGGATGCGTAAATCCGCCCAAGTCCCGTGCAGAATCGATATTTGTGGCACGAACGTCAATTAATTTCGCGGAAACGAACGTTTCGCCATGTTCGTGCTTTCGTGCTAGTCACATCCATGTCGATTGGCGGCGGATCCGTGGTATTGTTTCGTTCAACTTGTTTCTGGGCGTTCTTCTAAGCAGCCGTTCACTCGGCCCGCTTCGCTTTGCTCACCACCGCCGCCAGCTTTTCCTTCGCGCCGGGAATGATCCGCACGGCGTTCTCGTTGTAGACCTTCTTGAGCACGTCGTCGGGCAGTCCTAGTCCATAGATGTTCCACATCCCCTGCGGCGGAAACGGATTCTCGGCGTAGGGGAAATACTCGTCCTTGGTTTCCAGGAATCGCCAGTGCGGAAACAGCCGTCCGCGCTCGCGTGGGCCGTCGGTGCCGAACATGATGCGGTCGGCATACCGAAGAAAGAACCGCCGCGCGGTGTAGGGCTGCCGCCCCAATTCGCCAATGCGTGCGGCGATTTCGACGACCAGGTTCGGATACCTGTCGAGCCATTCGCCCACCGCCGCCAGGTCCTCGGAGCTGTTGGCCACATGCGCGCCGATGAATGTCGTTTTCGGGTGCCGGACGATCACGCGGTTTCGTGCCGCCAGCAGTTCGTCGCGCTTGGGCCATTGCGGACCGTAGAAGCTCCAGTCGGGATGGCGGCGCAGCTCTTCCCAGCGTTCGTTCCGCTCGTCAATGGGGCGGAAGAAGGCCGCCGGATCGCCCGTGTGGATGATGACCGGCAGGCCCAGCTCGCCGCAGGCGTTCCAGATGGGGTCCCAGCGCTCGTCGTCGATTTTCACGAGCGACCCGTCGGGATTGCGATAACCGAGCCCGAACTGCTTGAAGACTTTCAGTCCGCTCGCGCCGCGACGTTTCGCATCGGCCAGGGCGATCGTCATGCGGCGGCCGAAATCGGGTCGCTGGCAATCCCAAGTGGCCGGCTCGTTTTCGCGTCCCGTGCCGCGCCAGTCGATGTTGGCAAAGATCAGAAAGCGATCGGGATATTTCGTCCACAGATACTTTGAGTGTTCCGCGAAAGCCTCGCCCAAGCCGCCGTCGAGGCTCACGCAGACGGCAATGTTCTGCTCGTCCATGATCCGCACGAACTCATCGAGCAAATCGGGCGATTCGTGGAAGCGCACGCGAGGGTGAATGTGTACGTCGATCGCGGGAAACTTGGCCCGCGTCAGGGCGTGCGACTCGACGCGGAGCATCGCTTCGGGTCGGAATTTCTCCAAGGCCAATGGCCGACCATCGCGGCCATCGAGCGGTGCGGCAGCCGGCGACGCGGATTTTTCTGGCTCCGCCGCGAAACTGCTCGCGCCGCAGGTCGTGCCCAACGCCGCGGCAAATAGGCAACATGCTCGACAAACTGGTTTCCACATGATCGAGTTTCTCTCAGGGGTAGGCACTACTGCCATAATCGTATGCGGTTAGGGTGTCGATTGCCAAATCCGCGGCGAGCGGGTCGCCATCGCAGGCCACGCAGTGCTCTTCTCGCAAGGCGTGATTTCGCTGTAGACTTTCGGCCTTGCACGGTTTCACTCTAGAATGCCACTGCAAGCGTGGCGACTAAAGTCCTTGGTACAGATCAAGCGAGCGGAGTGCAGCGTGGCCAACCAACCTCTGGAATTCGGCGGCGAAGAAGCCTTTAAATCGCAGCCCGACCGTGTCTACGCACTACTGACGGACCTGAACACGCTGGCCGCGACGATCCCCGATCTCGTCTCCAGCGAAAAAGTCGACGAACGGACTCTCAAGTGCGTCGTGCGGCCGGGCTTCAGCTTCTTGCGCGGCACGCTGAAGCTGACAATCACGATCGAAGACTCGCAACCGCCGGAATCGGCCGCCATGCGGGTCGCGGCCCAAGGCATTGGCGTGGCGCTGGAAATCGTGTCGAATCTGCATGTCGCGGCCGACGGCGCGGGTTCACGCCTCACGTGGAATGCTCGCGTCGAGAAGCTCGCAGGCCTGGTGGCCGCTCTCAGCCCAAGCCTGATCAAGGCGGCCGCCGACCAGGTCATTCGCCACGCCTGGCAGCAGGTCCGCGAGAAGCTGGGGGAGACGTAGAGAGTTTTTCTGCCGCTTGAGATCCGAACCCAGGGAAGGCGGTCAGCGGTGAAGCCGATAGTACACGAGTTGGCCGCCATCCCTGGGCTTGGTTTGACGCGTAGTAATTGACTGCGCGGCGGCGAACGCACGATTTTCCTGGCCCCTGCCCCCGCTATTGAAACGCCGCGAACTCTTTTCCCAAGAGCGCCGAAGCGATCTTCAGCTTCATGATCTCATCGGTCCCCTCGTAGATGCGGCACACGCGGACGTCTTGCAGGTGCCGGCCCACGCGGTAGAGCTCCGACCAACCTCGCCCGCCGTAAACTTGCACTGCGCGATCGGCGGCGTCCCAGGCGGCGTTGGAAACAAAGAACTTCGCTTGCGCGACGCGGTAGTCGGCTTCGATAGCAAGTTTTACATCGCCCTGCGCCACGTCGCTGGCCTGTTTGGCAATCGCGGCGCGTTCGACCATGGCGTCGCTGGCCGCGCGGTCCATTTCGATCAGGGCGATGTGTTCCTGCACTAACTGATGCTTACCGATCAGCTTGCCGTGTTGCTTGCGAGTTCGTGCATACGTGAGGACCTCCGCGAGTAGATCCTCAATCACCCCCAAGCAGCCCGAGGCCACGCTCAATCGGCCCGAGACCAGCGCGCCCATGGCGACGCGGAAGCCGTTGCCTTCTTCGCTAATCAGATTCTCCGCGGGCACGGGATGATCGGTCATTTGAAACATGCCCGTGTTGGCGGTGAACATGCCGGGCTTGGCGTGCAAGTCTTCGACCTCGAAGGTGTCGCCCTCGGTATCGACGACAAACGCGCTCATCCGCCGCTCTTTGCCCTGCTTGTCTTCGGGATAGGCGAACACCACCACCGCGTCGGCGATGCCGCCATTGGAGATCAAGTACTTCACGCCGTTGAGCAAATATCGATTTCCGGACTTGCGATACGTGCTGGTCATTTCGAGCGGATTGCTGCCGGCATCGGGCTCGGTCAGTCCAAAGGCCATGATCTTTTCGCCCCGCACGCTGGGGGGCAGATATTTGGCCTTCAGCGACTCGCTGCCGTAGCGCAGAATCGGATACTGGCCGATGGAAGTTTGCCCCGAGAAGAAAGTCCGCACACCGGTTCCCTCGCGGCCGATGCGCGCGAGTGCCCGCGCGTAAGTCACGGCATCGGCGCCGCGGCCACCGTACTGCGCGGGTATGGGCATGCCCAGCAAGTTGTACTTTTTGGCCAACGTGACGGTTTGTTCGTTGTAGCGATGCTCGAGGTAGCAAAGCTCTTCGATCGGGCGAAGCTCCTGGCAATACGCGTCGACATCGGCCAGCAGTTGGTTTGAAGAGTCGGTGGTCATTGTGTCCTCGTGCGATACCTTAGCTTTTCTGTAGGGTCCGCTTCAGAGCCGTGAAAACAATCTCAACCCCACCGTGTGCCATGCTTTCACGACGCCCCGCGTCGGGTAAGCATGCCCGCATTCAGGCGCCGCGCGGCATGCCTACCCGGGCTAGCGCCCGTGAAGGCATGGCACCCTGATGGCTGTTTTGCGTTCTGGTGCATTTTTTCCCAAGCTCTGAAGCGGACCCTACCGACTCTGATTGGGCTCATTCGCTCTCGTCCTCGCGTGCCAGCATGCGTCTCAAGTGTACCTCAACGCAGCCGGCCAAGATTCCCGTGTTGTAGCCCCCCTCCAAGACGCTGACCACGCGCCCCTGAGCATGAGCAGCGGCCACGTCGAGCACCAGGTCCGTCAGCGGCTCAAAATCCTCGGTCTCCAAACCCAGCGATCCTACTGGGTCCGCCCGATGACTATCGAAGCCGGCGCTAATGAGGATCAGTTGCGGTCGAAGCTTCGCTGCAAAACGGTCTAGTTCATCGGCCAGGCAATGCAGGTAATCTGGCCGCGAGATGCCCATCTCGATCGGCAGATTCAAGGTCGCGCCCAGTCCATGACCGGTTCCGGTCTCATCCTTCCAGCCGGTGCCGGGATAGAACGGCCAGCGATGGATCGAAAGAAATCCGACTTGTTCGTTCTCCCAGAACGTGTTCTGCGTGCCGTTGCCGTGGTGAACATCCCAATCGATGATCAGCACCCGATCCAGCCCCAACTCGGCCGTGGCGACGCTCGCACCAACCGCTACGTTGTTGAACAGGCAGAAGCCCATCGCGTTGTCGCGCAGCGCGTGGTGCCCCGGCGGTCGCACCAGGCACAGCGCGCGCTTATCTTCGCCGGCCACGACTCGGCTGACGGCGTCGGCCACCGCGCCGGCTGCTAGCAGGGCCACTTCGCTGGATCGCGGACCGACGACCGTATCGGCCTCAATCCGGCCGCCCCCCTGGGCCGCCAGCAGGGCTACACTTTGCGCATATTCCAGGTCGTGTACGCGGGTCAGACGCTGGTTGGAAATGGGCGTCCACGCGGGCGTTTGGCACTGCTGGTCGAGGCCCGTGCGGCGCAATTGGGCGGTGATCTGTTCCAAACGCTCGGGCCGCTCGGGATGCCGGCCCGTACGGTGCTCGAGAAACAGCGGATCGGTGTACAGAAGCATCATGCGAGCGCGGCAGACTGCTGCGAGAAAGCCGTTGTAACGGTTGGACCCGTTCCCATTGTGCAACCGGAGCCGTCGCCGGGCCAGACTGGTTTATCGGAATGCGATTGTGAAATTGCTAGGTCGCACAAGCTCGTGCCGACCGTCCCCTTAAAGCACCTTGAAATCACACCAAAGTCGCTTGCCGGCAAGGAGAAACGACGACTCCGCTACGGCCAGAAACGGCTTGACTTTAACCGCGGATCAAAGGTAGTATGAACTGGGAGAAGTGGGTCGGTGGCGGGCGGAAATCTGGCCAATTCTCCGTGTACGTGCGGAACGTGTATTTGCGGGACTGGAACAGAAGCATCTCGGGCATTTGCGTCTCGAGAAACAGCATCTCGAGAAACGACGGGCCAAGCGTGGGGGCGACATTTGTCGCGTGGCGAACACGTGACGCCGCATGGCGTTCTCGTGGCTGATCCGATTTAGTTGGTACATCAGAAAACGCCATTCGTGCGCGCTCGTCGGTCGTTTTTGCTTGTCCACCGGTTTAGCGTGGATTAGGATTTGAGGCCATGCTTGCACTCCGTAATCTAATGCGATCCCCCAGCTTTCGACTCACGGCCCCTGCGTTCTTGGCGGCCGGTTTCGCGCTGTTGGCTTGTCTGAATTCAGGCACGCCCGTATGCGCGCAGCAGTACACCGAGCTGTCGCAAATCAAGGATCCGCCGGAGTACGCTAAGAAGAAATCGGAATTGTTCGCCGCTGGCAAAGCCGCCGACGAGACGGAGACTAAGCTCTTCGACGACCACTTCAAATTCGTCATCGCCGAAATGACGCTGAAGAGCAACTTTAACAAGTTGGCCGCTAAGCGTGATAGTTTGAAGCAGAAAGACCTTGCGCCCCTGGGTCGGGCACCAACGCCCAGCTTCGATCTGCATAGCCGGCTGACCGGCTTTCTCGTGACGCAGCTCCCTCGATTCATTGCCGATACGGGGTACCACCCGGCGGTCCGCGTGAACTGGACGCTGATCCTCGGCGATCTCAATTCCACCGAACCGGGGCTAAACGGCAAAGGTGACGTCCCGCTGGCCGATGCCTTGCCCAAGCTGCAAGAGCTTTACGTCGATGAGAATCAACACACAGCCGTGCGGTTGGCCGCGCTGGTGGGAATCACGCGGCACGTGAAATCCAATGCATCGGCCGACGCTCGCAAAAAGCTGGCGCAAGCCATGACGACGATTTTGGCGAATAAGAAACCCAAGGAATCGAGTCAGGAGTCGCACGACTTTTTGCGACGCCGCACGCTCGATGCGTTGCGGGCGATCCTCGAAGTCGCGCCCGACGCCGCGGATCCGGCGATTGCCACGGCGCTGGCCAACCTGATCGCCGATGCCGACCTGCGATTGCACTACCGTTGCGAGGCGGCCGCGGCCCTGGGCGCGCTGGAGAGTCGCAACATCAAGAAGGAAGACGTGCCCCAAATGGCGCGCACCCTGGCGGCCTTGGCCGTGAAGATTACCAAGCCCGAGCCGGTAGCAGTCGCTGCCCCGGTATTGCCACCCGCAGCGGCCTTGCAGCCGGTTGGCGTGCCACCAGCGAATCCACCGCCCGATGCTGCTCAACCCGCCGGAGCGCAACCGGCCGCCGCTCCGTCCGCGGGCGCACCGCCTGGTTCCCCTCCACCTGCCGGAGCTCCCCTCGCCGGAGCGCCGCCAATGGAAGTTCCGCCCGCAGCAGTACCACCTGCCGCTGCACCACCCGCAGGCGAGCCTGGAGCTGAGGATGCTCCTCCTGCGGCCGCCCGCGGCGTGCCACGGCCCGCGGTTGCCGCCGCGGCTCGTCCAAACTCCGGCCGGGCACGCGATACGCAAGCCTATTTCCTCACCTGCGTGAAACAGGGATTCAAAGGGCCGAAGGGCAATCGCGGCTTGGCGACCGTTCCTGTCGAACCCGATACCAAAAAGTTGGTCGATGATCTCTTGGCCAAGGTTGAGGAAATGCTCAAGCTGGTTTCGGATAAGAAGGGAGTTCCCGACGCCGACTTGGCCGCCCAGCTACTCCCGGTCAGCGAGGGGCTGCAGGAATTGCTCAAGGCCACGACTGCGATGAAAGCTGGAGCCGGGACCGGAACCGGTCCGGTGCGTGTGCCGGTCAGCAACGAAATAAAGCGTTGATGCAATTGATACACCTGTGCGACCGCTTGTGAGCAAGCTGCGCTTTTGATCAAGCTGTGCTTCGATCGCGATTTTCGCGCCATGTGAATACGGACGTTCTCCTCACGCAGGCAAATGGATTTGCCCGTCATGCCACGGCCACGAGTGCCCCAGGCTCGCTTGCTGCATCGCGCTACCGGTGCGCTGGCACTGTCGGCTTGCATCTGTGGGACGATTGCCGGCTGCTTTTCCGCGGGCTTTGGCAATTGGGGGGCCTTCGGAAAATCGGGGTTGCAGGTCGCTGGCGGCAAATCACCTGCCGCGGACAGCGCGTCGTCTAAAACAGCGCCACCATCGTCAACGACGAAACCGCCTCCATCAGCCGACGAGACTGTCGCAAACTCGGCGCCATCGGCCACCTCGCCTCCGTCCACCGCATCAACATCAACAGCTCCGACGCCCACGACCTCGACTCCGGCCGCACTCGCGCAGGCGAATTGGGTCGTCAACGCGGCGCACGTTCCCGGCAACTCTGAAACGCCCACTTACCACTGGCGAAACGTAACGCTCGACCAATTGTTGGCCGCCGCGCCTGGCGAGCGTTTTGAATTTGCCAAGGAGCTTACCAGCGCCAATCCGATCGTGTCGGGCAATGCGGCCATCGCACTGGCCCGGCTGAAGAGCGACTTGGGCATCGATCGCCTGGTCGCGACCATCCGCGATACACAATTGAAACTGCAATTGCGGCGTGCGGCCGTCGAGGCGTTGGCATCGCTCGATCGTCCAATGATTGAAAACCACCTCCGCGATCTGCTCGAGGCGTTCTCACACGACGATGCGGCCGCGGCGTCAAATTACGTGCCGGAGCTACATGCTGACCTGTTGCGTGCCTTGGCAAAGCACAGCGACATCAGCCAAGACCCCCAATACACGACGGCGCTGCACAGCCCGTCGGCGCAGGTGCGGCTCGAGGCCGTTCGCGCCTGGGCGGCCGCCCGCAATGGCCAGTTGCCCGAAGACGTGGCCGATTTGCGAACCGATCCCGATCCTCGCATCCGAGCCGAAGTGATTCAGTGCTTTGCAGCTCGCCGGCACCCCCAGGCGTTCGACTTCGCTCAGGGAGCGCTTGCCGATTTCCACCTCGACGTCCGGCTGGCGGGCGTCGCGGCGCTGGGGCAAATTGGCGGCGATCCAGCGAACGCCGCCCTGAAGCGCCTACTGGCCCGCGAACCGGAAGTGGTCCGCGCCGCGATTGTCGCGGCGTTGGCACTGTCCGGCGACGACGACGCGGTTTTTGCGGCCAGCGACGACAAAGCGTGGAACGTCCGCTGCGCGGTGGCGAAAGCGCTGGCCAGGCATCCCGACCAGCGCGGCGCGCTCTTGGCGGGTCGGCTCATCGGCGATAAGAGCGGCGAAGTGCGGCGGCAGATCATTGCGACGTTGGAATCGTGGCCCATCGAACGGTCTGGCCCGCTGCTATTGGCCGCGCTCGAAGCCGCGCCGTATCAGACCCGCAAGGACGCCGCGGCTCAACTTGCCCAGCGCTGGCCCGAGGCGCGCGACTACTCGGCCGACGCGCCCGCCGAGCGGCGCAGCGAAGTGATTTCCAAACTGCGCGCTCAGTGGACGCAGCAGTTCGGTGCGATCGATCGCGACGCGGTGGCCGCGATAACGCCACAACAGAGCTTGAAATCCAAAGGGCAGCCGACGACAGCATCGACTGCCTCAGTAACCTCGTCCGGCGCCGCCGCGGCGAACGTGCCCGGTTCGTTGACAAACTTAGCTCCGACCGCCGAGGTGGAAGTTACTCCTGAGCAACGGGCCATCGTCGAGAAAATCCTTACGCGCCTCGACGATCGGCAGTCGAGCCCCGAGATGCAACGCAAGGCGACCGAGGAATTAGCCGCGATTGGGCCCGACGCGACGCGCGTCCTGGAGTATCTCGTCGAGAAAGACGGCCGTGTCGTGCCCGAGATCGTTTATCGCGACTTCCTGCCGCGCCACGAGCCGGCCTTTGCCGTACTCGTTCAACTCATGTCGCAAGATTCGAACGAGCGCCGCATGGCGGCCAAGCGATTGGCCGAGTTAGCGGGCACGAAGCCGCTTTCGCAGCTGGCCCTGCGACGGCTCGCCGATCTAGGCACGCGCGAGCCCGATGCACTCACGTGGCGCGAACTGCTCCGAGCCGTTCAGAGCGATACCAGCGAAGCCGCCACGCGCCTGGCCTACGCCGGTATGAGCCACCTGTCGCCCGAAGTTCGGCGGCTATCGTGCGGACACTTGGGCAATTGTGCGGATCCACGGCACGCCGCGATTCTGGTCGGGGCGCTCGAGGATCAGAACAGCTCGGTCGTGCGGGCCGCGGTCGAAGCCCTCGCGCGCGGCGGCGAGCTGGCCGACACGCGTCCTTTGGAACGGCTGCTGACAACCAACGACAAGCCGCTGCGCGTGGAAGTGGCCACCGCGCTGACGCGATTCGGCGCGGCCGCTGGCCCGCCCGCGCTCGAGCGACTGGCCCACGACGGCGACCCAAAAATACGCCGGCAAGTTGTCGCCGCGATGGGCATGCTGGGCAGCCCTACGTACACGTTCACGCTCATCGAGCTCTTGGATGATGAACTGGGCGTCCGCGTCGCCGCGATGGCGAGCCTGACGCGGATCACCGGCCAGGATTTCTCCAAGGATTCGGGCGAAGCCGCGGGAATCTCCGACCAGGTAGCGCGCTGGAAGCGCTGGTGGCAAACGCAAGCCGAGGCCGGCAGCCAAAAATCGGAAGTGCGCTGAACCGGATGCTGAGGCCGATGGCACACAAGCCCGACGCGCCAGCGAGGGACATTCTCGCGCTGGCCCTTGCTGGCGCCTTTTGATAAGGCGCGCGCATCCCGACCCGACCCTGCGGGGTTGAGTGTCCCACTCGGCATTTTTACAACCAGGCCCGGGCGAAGTCATAAAGCGGATCGAGCAGTGTTGTGTAGTAAATTCTTCCTTCCGCCAACCAATACAGCGATTTCACCAGCGACACGCCTGCGACCAGCAATACGATCGACACGAGCGCCGTTCGCTGAGCAAGGCTAAATCGAAGCTCGGGGTAGAACGTTCGCGGTTGCGTGGCGTCGAAGCCGCGGCAGGTGATCGCGGTGGCCAGCGCATTGGCCCGCCGCAATGACGCCGCCAGCACGGGCAGCAACAGCGCGAGCTCCAGTTTCATGCGCCGCGGCCAACTCGTCCCGCGGCAACCGGCGCCGCGCAGTCGGGCTGAGCGGCGGACCGTAGCCCATTCCTCGATCATGGTCGGCACAAACCGCAGTGCTGCCACGGTCATGAACCCGATGGCCACGGGGACGCGTAGCCGCGAGAGGGCCGCCACCAGTCGTTCGGGGCTGGTTGACATGCAGATGGCCAGGCCGGCAAGCGTTACGGCCAATAGCCGCAACGACTGCATGAGCCCATACGCGGCGCCTTCGCTCGTGAAATCGAGGCCCGCGTACGACCGGCCCAGAAGCTCGCCGGCGGGGATTATCGTGAACAGCACGGTGCGCTCGTCGCCCACGTAGAAAAGGGCCTGGCTGAGCACGGTCCCCCAAGCCGTCGCCAAGAGAATACCCACCACAATCAACCATGCCCGTGGACGCAGCCGCAATCCACTGGCCAAGACGACGGCCGCCGCGAAGACCGTCAACAAAGCCGGCCGGGAGTCAACTAGCACCACGATGATGGAAATCGCGGCCAGCGCGGCCAGTTTGAGGCGCGGGTCGAGCTGCGAAAGCCACGAGTCGCGGGTCATCGACAACTCGACGGGGAGATTCATGGCGCCTCCCCCCGCGCGCCTTGGCCCGGCCGATCGCTAGCTTTTCGATTCGGTTGCTGTCGATCTGCTGCGTTTGCAACTAGCTCCTCCGCGATCTCAGTCACGGTCAACCCGCGCAATGCCAGGCGATGCCGAACATCCAAGAGCGGTGTCCGACGCAAGTGCGCTCGGGCCAGGAGGGCGTCGTTTGCCAACAATTCGTCGGGCGTGCAGTCGCCCGCCAGCTTGCCGTCGTCGAGCACGAGCACTCGGTTGGCGTGACGCGCGACGATCGACAGATCGTGCGTGGAAAACAACACGCAACCGGTGGCGAGCGATTCGCCGCGGGGAATCCTCAACGTTTCATTGATCGCGGTCATGACGCGTTCGACTTGCCGACGATCCTGGCCAGTCGTCGGTTCATCCAGCAGCAGCACGCGAGGTTCGACCGACAACGCGGCTGCCACGGCCGTCCGCAGCCGCTGCCCTTGGCTCAACGCCAACGGAGGCTCATCCAGCAGGTCCTCGAGGTTGTATTGTCGAGCAAGTTCCGCAACGCGGGACTCGATGGTCGCCTCGTCGACGCCAAACCGCCGCGGTCCGAACGCGATCTCCTCGCGCACCGTCGCACAGAAGAGAGTCAAGTCGGGGTTCTGCGGCATCAGGCCGACGACGGCCTTGGATTGCGCCGAAGCGGTTCGGCGGTGCTCGATTTTTCCTGCCGTCGGGCGTGCAAGTCCCGCAAGCAGGTGCAAAAGCGTGCTCTTACCCGATCCATTGGCGCCTACCAGCGCGACGCACTCCCCGTGATGCAGCACAAAGTCGAGCCCCCGCCATACGTAATCGTTATTGCCGGGAAGACGATATCCCAAGTCCTCGACTTGCAATGCCGGTTGCAGCGACGTGGCGGCGATCGTGTCGATTCTTGAGGATTCGCACGCTCCGACCACGTGCTCTTTATTTTCTTCGCGATCTGCGGCGACACTGCGATTAAACCCTCGCATATCCAACCGCTCGAGCAGCGTCTCGGCCGTGCGAGCCGTTCCGCACCCAAGCTCCTGCGCCAAATGGCTGACTTCGGGCGGCGCCAGGCCGTGCTGCGTCAGAGTGTCGCACAGATCGACGCTCGCGGTTGATAGATCGTCGACAAGCCTGCCCTCGTCGAGTACGAGCACGCGGTCGGCCAGTGGAATGAGCTCATCCAAACGATGTTCCGCAACGACAATGGTCACGCCCTGACGCCGCAACCGATCGAGCTCACCGAGCAGTTCGGCGGCGGCAAATGAATCGAGCTGCGCGAGGGGTTCGTCTAACAACAGAATGCGCGGCTCGAGCGCCCCGATGCTTGCCAAAAGCAACCGCTGCTTCTGCCCTCCCGAAAGGTGCCGCGTGGGCCGCCGTTGCAGGTCAGCCAGACCAGCCGCGGCCAGCGCTGCGGCGATGCGTGGGCCAATTTCGCGGGCCGGCAACCCCAGGTTCTCCAAGCCAAAGGCTACCTCGGCCTCGACCGTCGTTGCGCACAACTGATCGTCGGGCGATTGCAAAATAAGCCCTACCCTTCGTGCGAAATCGGTCGGCCCGAGCGTTCGCGTATCGGCGCCCAACAACCGCACGCGACCCTGCATCAGGCCGGTGGCATGGTGAGGAATCAATCCGGCCAGCGCTCGCAAGAGCGTCGACTTGCCCGAGCCAGTCCGTCCGGCGATCACGGTCCAGCTTGCCGCCGGTAGTGTAACTGCGATGTCACACAAAGATGGTCGCTCGCGGCCGACAAAGGTGTACGATACCGACTCGACCTCGACGGGCATCGGCGGAGTACGGTCGTTGGTCGCCCGGCCCGCGGTCATAGGGCCGTCCTACGCAAGCGATAACCCAGTGCCGCGCCTAGCCCAGCGCCGATTGTGCCGTAGAGCAGGCCGGGAATGAGTGTTACGGCGGCAACGTACCAGTCGTCGTACTGCAGCTTGTAGAGGACTTCGAAGAGACAGTACTGCACGAACATGGTGGCGCCGTTCGCGATTCCGATGGCCAACGCAATGCGAGCTCGTGGCTCCTGGCCTTTCCAGGTAGAGGAGCCATTCGCTGCAACGGCGTTTCCGCGTCGCACAGTGACGCCAAACGCTGCCAGCAGGCCCTCGTTCAGTGCGATGCTCACCGCGACGAAGAGCACGCTGATCAGCCCAAACTGCCCGCTCACGATGCCGTTGAGCGCGAAGACCGTCAACATCGAAAGCGCGACGACTCCGGGCCGAGGCAGCAGCACAACCAGCACCGCCATTAGAAGTGACGGCAACCCTTCGTCCGTCACGCCCGAAACAAAGACATAGAACGGACCGAACACCGCGCCAATTGCATAGCCGGCAATCACCGAGGCGTAAGACACCGCGAAATGCAGTCCCGAGATCATCCCAATGGTCGCCAACCCCTGGTTTCCCAAGCCGTCAACGACCGTTCGCCAGCAGACTGCGAACAGAATCGCCGCCGCAAGTGCGACCAGCACACTGGCGGCCACGATGGCCCCGGCGGTGTTTCCGCCCCGCGAGTCGGGCAACTCGGTTGCCCAGGATTGCAAGATTACCGGCACAACCAATGCCAGCGCGACGCCTGCGTATCCCAGCGACATCGCCAGTCGATCGAGTGGCGATTGGTGCGTCTCTGCATGTTCGTGCTGGCTCATGGCGTGCCGTTCAACTTGGGGGACGGGCGTCTCGCCCGTCGTACATTGGTAATGGACGTTCAGTTCGACGAACTCGAGCGACAAATCCACCCGCGCCAAGAATGGCGGGCGAGACGCCCGCCCCCCAAGCGTTCCGCAACTGTTACTCAAATCGTTTGGCTAACGTCGCTTGGGCGAATAGTTAGCGCTGAAATTACTTTGCATCGCACCGCATACTCGCGTACACTTAGCCTGCGAGGTGGGTGCATGGAACCATGGACTGCCGTGGCGCTCTGCGAGTGGTCTACGGGCCGGTGGTCTGCGGGCCGGCAGTCAACGGTCTCAGACGCCTGGGAGACTTGGCGGGATGTTACGCGTTGTCGTACCGGGGCTATTCAGCACCCGTGGCGGGGGTGAGCCTAGTCAGCTTAATCTGCGCTCCCGATTCGCTCCAGTGCCGCCGGTGGCCAGTATCTAAGGGGTAGTGCCTGAAAGGATTGTTGATGGCCGAGGGTAGCAATATCAAGTTGTCGATGGCCGAGCCGGACATCGCCGTGTTGACGTTCGACGCCGCCGATAAAGGCGCCAACATACTTTCTCGGCCAGTGCTCGAAGAGTTGCAGGCCCATCTCGATGCGCTGGAAAAACGCACCGAGCTGGCGGGCCTGATCCTCGATTCGGCCAAGCCCGGCATCTTCATTTTTGGGGCCGATGTCCGCGAATTTGCCGCGGCCAAGAATATCACGGCCGATGCCACGATTGCCATGTGTACGCATGGCCGCAAGCTGTTTCAGCGGCTGTCGAAAGCCCCGTTTGTCACCGTGGCGGTCATTGATGGCGGCTGCTTCGGCGGCGGACTCGAATTATCGATGTGGTGCGACCGCCGCATCATGTCCAGCAGCCCCAAAGCCCAACTGGGCTTCCCGGAAGTGAAGCTCGGAATTTTTCCCGGCTGGGGGGGTACGGCCCGAACGCCGCGGATTATTGGCCTGGCCAACGCCGTGGAAATTGTCAGCAGCGGCGAAAATGTCGACGCGGCCACAGCCGCGGCGATGGGCCTGATCTCCGATTGCATACCCAGCGAGCGCTTGCGGCAAGCCGCCGTGGCCCTGGTGCGAGCCGAGCGTCAATCGGACGAATACCTGGCCGATCGCCAGCGGTGGGATGGCCCCATCGACATGAGCGACACCGAGCTTGGCTTTCTCGGCGCAACGGCCTCGGCCTACATTCAGCAGCAAACCAAGGGGCAGTATCCGGCGCCCTTGGCCGCTCTGGAAGTGATGGTCGAATCGGCCGGCAGCGACGTCGAAGCGGCCTGCCAGGCCGAAGCCAAGGGTTTCGCCAAGCTTTTTGGGTCGCCAATCAACCGTGCGTTGCTCAATGTCTTCTTTCTGACCGATCGCAACAAGAAAGACACCGGCGTCGCCAACGATCAAATCAAACCGAAAAAAATCGCCACGGTCGGCGTCTTCGGCGCAGGCATCATGGGCGCGGGCATTGCCGCGGCTAGCGTGCGCCGCGAGCTGCCGGTGACGATCACCGACTCGCAGCCGAAGGCCCTGGCCGGCGGCGTGCAAAAAGTGCTCGAGGAAGTGGCGTTCAATAAAGCCACGCGTGGGCCCGATCCACAGAAGATGCTGCAGTTCGCCCCGTTGGTGAATGCCACCACGGTCGACGTGGAATTTGCCGCGTGCGACCTGGTCATCGAGGCCGTCATTGAAAATCCACAGATCAAACAAGAGTTGTACGCCCGCATCGAACCCCAGTTGAAGCCCGGCGCGATTCTGGCCTCGAACACGTCGGCGATTTCAATTGGCCGTCTGGCTGAAAAGCTCAAGCGGCCCGAGCAGTTCTGCGGCATCCACTTCTTCAACCCCGTGCGCCAGATGCCGCTGGTGGAAGTCATCCGCGGACCCAAGACGAACGACGAGACCATCGCCACGGCCGTGGCTTACGCCAAGGGCATCGGCAAGTCACCGATCGTGGTCAACGACGGCCCAGGCTTCCTGGTCAATCGGTTGCTGTTGCCGTACATGACCGAGGCGTTGGAATTGCTTCTCGATGGCGTCGAGATCAAGCACGTCGAACGGGCCGCCAAAAGTTTTGGCATGCCGATGGGCCCGATCACGCTCTACGACGTTGTCGGGATCGACACTTGCTATCACGCCGGCCATGTGATGAAAGAGGCCTTCCCAGACCGCGTGATCGAGTCGCCGCTCTTGGCCGCGCTCTACAAAGCCGGCCGCTATGGACAAAAGTCCGGCGCAGGCTTTTTCGCTTACACGGGCAAGGGAGGCCAGGGCCAGCCCGACCCGGCGCTGGCCGATATCTTGGGTCCACTCGTCCGCAAGAAGGAAAAGCTGAGCGAGGAGCAGATCATCCAGCGGCTGTTCCTGCCGATGGTGCTGGAAGCCAGCCGCATCCTGGCGGAAAAGAAGGTGGCCGACGCCCGAGATGTCGACTTGGGTCTGATCTTCGGCACAGGCTTCCCGCCGTTCAAGGGAGGACTGCTGTTCTGGGCCGATACGCTCGGCGCGGCGAAGATCATCGAGCTATTGAAGCCGCTGGAGAGTCTCGGCGAGCGCTACCGCCCGACGCCGATGCTGCTGGAATTGGCCAAAACTGGACGTGGCTTTTACGATTGAAGATATGCTCGTAGTGACCCGATTCATCGGGTCCGGCAATGTCACGTCGCCTACTAATATTTTCCGGACCCGATAAATCGGGTCACTACGAACAGGTCGATGTCCGGATACTTGGAGCCTCTCCCATGAAGCAAGCCGTTGTCGTCGATTGCGTGAGAACCGCCATCGGTCGCGCACACAAGGAAAAAGGCGTCTTCCGCGAGGTTCGCTCCGACGATCTGGCCGCCAGGGTCGTTCGGGCACTCGTCGAGCGCACCGGCATCGATCCGGCCGAGATCGAAGACGTCGTGATGGGCAACACGCAGCAGCAAGGCGAACAAGGGATGGACGTCGCCCGCACGGTCGCGCTGTTGGCAGGGCTATCACTTTCGACCGGCGGAACGACGGTCAACCGCCTGTGTGGCTCCAGCCTGCAAGCGCTCAACCAGGCGTCGCACGCCGTGATGGCTGGCTTCGAAGACGTGCAAATCGTCGGCGGTTTGGAGCACATGCATCATATTCCGATGGAACAGGGAATTAACCTGAATCCCAAATTGTTTCATCGCACGTCAAAAGGCGCGCTGAACATGGGCTTCACGGCCGAATTCCTCGCCCAAACGCAGGGCATTTCGCGCGAGGAGCAGGACGCCTTCGCCCTGCGCAGCCACCAGCGGGCAGCCGCCGCGCACGCCAACGGTGAATTCAAGAACGAGATCATCCCGGTCTGGGGTCGCGACGAAGCGGGCAATCGCACGCTGGTCGAAGTCGATCAATGCGTCCGCCCCGATGCCAGCATGGAATCGTTAGGCGCCCTCAAGCCCGCGTTCATGCCGGGCATGGGCACCGTCACGGCCGGCAACAGTTCGCCCTTGAACGACGGCGCTGCGGCGCTGCTCATCATGTCGGACGAAAAGGCCAAGCTGCTGGGGCTCAAACCGCTGGTGCGCGTCGTGGCGAGCGCCGTCGTCGGCGTCGATCCGGCCGTGATGGGCACGGGACCTGTGCCGGCCACGAAGAAGGCCCTCAAGCGAGCCGGCCTGAAGATCGACGACATCGATCTGATCGAATTGAACGAGGCCTTTGCCGCGCAGGCCCTGGCCTGCATGCGAATGCTCAAGCTCAACGAGGAAAAGGTGAACGTCCGCGGCGGAGCGGTCGCCATCGGGCATCCGCTGGGCGCAAGCGGAGCGAGGATCTCCACGACGTTGATCCGCAACATGATCGATCGCGATGCCACGCTGGGCCTGGCCACGATGTGCATCGGTGTGGGTCAGGGCATCGCCACGATATTCGAACGCGTAAATTGAAGGCAATGTTTGTAGTGACCCGATTCATCGGGTCCGGATAATTCACCGGGCTGGTCATACTTCTCCGGACCCGATGAATCGGGTCACTACAAACGAAGGCACTGCACCATGCAAGCACTCGCAGATCGTGACTGCTCGACCATCGTTTCGATGTGGCGTGCCCGCACGCAAGAGGGGGGCGACCGCACGGCTATGCAGGTGCGGCGCGACGGCAAGTACCAGCCGGTCACCTGGAGTGAAATGGCCCGCGATGTCCGCCGCACCGCGACCGCGCTCGTGGCGCTGGGGGTTGCCCCGGGCGATCGCGTGGTCTTGCTCTCGAAGAACCGCTACGAATGGATCGTTTGCGATCTGGCCATTCAAATGGCCCATGCGGTTCACGTGCCGATCCACGCCTCCTTCGCAGGGCCACAAATTTCGTATCAGATCCTCGACAGCGGCGCGAAGCTGGTCATTCTTTCCGGCCCCGATCAGGCTCAGAAACTGGTCGACGAGGCCGCCAAATTTCCCCGCGCGTTGCGTTTCGTATCGCTCGATCCTTGCCCGGCGCCGATCGGTGCTTTCTTAGTGCAACATTTGAGCGACCTGGTCGCCAAAGTCGACGATGCCAAGGCGACTCAGCTTGAAAAGAACGCCCGCGATAAGGTTACGCCGGACGGCCTGGCCACAATTCTCTACACCTCGGGCACGACCGGCGATCCCAAGGGCGTGATGCTCAGCCAACGCAACATCGCCAGCAACACGATCGCCATGCTGAGCATGGTCGCGCAGAAGGACGGCGACGTGCGATTGACCTGGCTGCCGCTGAGCCACATCTTCGCCCGCACGTGCGACCTTTACACGTGGATTGCCGCGGGGGGCGTGCTGGCCTTGGCCGAAAGTCCGGAGTCGATCGTCGCCAATTGCCAGGAGATCCACCCCACGCTCATCAACGGCGTGCCATACTTTTGGGACAATCTGGAGCGTTTCCTCGTTTCGCAGAACCTGGCCGACAAGCCCGGCGCACTGGCCGGTATGCTGGGCGGCCGGGCAAGGATCTGTTGCTCGGGCGGCGCGGCGCTGCCCGACCACACCGCACACTTTTTTGACAAGCAGGGCGTGTTTCTCTTTCAGGGCTATGGCCTGACCGAAACGTCGCCCACGATCACGACCTGTCGAGAGAACGAAGTCAAGCTGGGCACGGTCGGCAAGCCCATGCCAGGCATTGAAATCAAGATTGCCGACGACGGTGAGATCCTCACGAGCGGGCCACACGTCATGGTCGGCTATTGGAACAAGCCGGAAGCCACGGCCGAGGTGATTCGCGACGGTTGGTTCCACACGGGAGACCTTGGCGAGCTGGACGACGAAGGCTACCTGAAGATCACCGGCCGCAAGAAGGAAATGATCGTCACCGCGGCGGGCAAGAACATTTCGCCCGTGAACCTCGAAGCGTTATTAACGGGCGATCCGCTGATTGCTCAGGCGTTCATCATCGGCGATGCGCGAAACTATGTCTCCGCGCTAGTCGTGGTCAATCCCGAACCGCTCAAAGCCGAGTTGGCCGAGCGAGAGATTCCTTTGAAGTCGATTCACGACGCGCTCACCGATCCGCAAGTCCGCGAGATCTATGCCGCCCACATCGCCCAGCGGCTGGCTGGCGTCTCGCACTATGAGCAGGTGCAAAAATTCACGCTGCTGGAAAAGGGCTTTTCCGCCGAATCGGGCGAAATGACGCTCACGCTCAAGCTACGCCGCAAAGTGATTGAAAAGAACTACGCCGAAGTAATCGAAGCGATGTACGGCAAACACGGTTAGCCGCGAGCCAACGGCGAGCGTGGCAGCTCTAATCACGTCGCCGCCGAAACCTTCGGGGTTTCCCCCAATGGCAATCGCCGTAGTGCTGGACTACAATTCATAGTGGCCGTGGCGGTCAAATGGGCTTCGGTGGATAGGTACTACATGCCAGTTTGGGCTTGCGCGCCGTCGGCCGGCCGCCGTGCCAGTGGCAACTAGCTCTTGGGGGAACCGATCATGGATTCGCACGCGGCAGAAGCTGACGAAAAAACCGGGGCCACGCACAGCGGCGCCGGGAACGGGAGTGCGCGTGCGGCCGTCGCGACCCCCGAAGTGGAAAAACAATCGTTCGCCGAAACGGCCCTCAAGCTCGGCGGCAAGAGCGAGGAAGAAGCCCGCCGAACGGGCGCAATCGACAAGGCCGACGATCAGGTAGAAGCCCTCTTCGCCCCGCAGTATCAAACCGTCAACAGCCCGGCGCACCGCGCCGTGTGGGATGACCAGGTCCCGGTCGAATTGTTTCAAGGCGCCCCGGCCAAGACCCCGCCCGAAGTGGCCAAGGTCATGGAGGCCTCGCTGGCCGTCGTGCGCAAGCACCGCGAAGCCGGCACGGTGCTCGACCCCGCAGGCCGCAGCATTGCCAAGAACGTGCTCGACGAGTTGGGCGATGCCGGCTACTGGGGCCTCTTGGTCAGCCGAGACTACGGCGGGTCGGGCGCGCCATTCTCCAGCTTCGCTTCGTTTCTGACCCGCATGTCGGTGGTCGATCCGACGATCTCGGGCATGGCCAGCGTACACGGCTGCATCGGCGCCGTCGACCCGGTCCGTTCCTTTGGCAATGCCGAACAAAAACAGCGATTCCTACCGCGACTGGCCAGCGGCGAACGGCTGAGCGCGTTCGCGCTCACTGAACCCAACGCCGGCAGCGACCTGACGGCCCTACGGACCCGCGCTGAGCTGGACGGCAACGAATACGTCGTCAACGGCGAAAAGCTTTTTATTACCAATCTGGGGCCAGGCCGAACCATTGGGTTGGTGTGCCTGGTCGAGAAGCGGCCCGCCGTACTCATCGTCGACTTGCCGGCCGAAGAGAACGAGCACTTCCGCTGCAAGCCGTATGGGCTGTATGCGCTCAAGCACGCGTCGAACCAAGGATTCGTCCTGAAGGACTTCCGCGTCCCCAAGGAGAACATGCTCAAGCCGGTGAAGGGAGACGGCCTGACGATCGCCTATCACGGGTTGAACCTAGGCCGCGTTGCATTGTGCGCGGGCGCCTCGGGCACCATGCGGCTAATGATGGCCAGCATGCTCCCCTGGGCCCGCTATCGCAAGACCTACGGGCAGCAGATCGTTTCCCGCGAGCTGGTGCAACGCCGTCTGGGCCGCATGGCCGGATTGATCGTGGCCTGCGACGCGCTGGTCGAGTGGTGCGCGAGCCTGATCGATCAGGGCTATCGCAGCGAGATGGAGTGCGTTATCGCCAAGATCTTCGGCAGCGAAAGCCAAAAGGAAGCCGCGATCGAGTTGATGATGAAGACGCACGGCGGCCGCAGCTTCTTGCACGGTCACTTGTTCGGCGACAACGTACACGACTACCTGGCCCCGTGCATCTACGAGGGCGAAGGCGAGATGCTGGGCATGGCCTTCTTCAAGTCGCTGGTCAAGCACCACGGCACGCAGTTCTTCGAGCCGATCGGCAAGGCCCTAGCCGCCGCGGGCATCAAGAAGCCCAACATGGCCAATCCGGCCCACATGTGGGCCTTGCGCGGGCCCCTGGCGGCTTACAGCAAATGGTACGTCGCGCAAAAGTTCCATCGCGCGGCCTGGACGTCGCTGCCGCCGATGAGCGAAACACTGCGTAAGCACGCCGAGTTTGCCGCCGAGTGGCTGGGTCGGGCACGAATGGAAGTCAGCGGCACGATGCGCAATCACCAACTGGCGCTGGCCGACCGTCAGTGCCGCATGTCGGAGTTGTCGCGTCGCGTGCAAGACGCCATCATTATGCTCTGCACCGCCCTGTACGCCTCGCGGCAGAACGACCCGGTGGTCGAAGGCGCCGCCGACTGCATCTGCCAGGATATCACTCGTGGCCTGCTGAGCGAGCGTCCCTCGGATCGTTACTTCCGTACCGTCACCAAGCTGGGCGCGGCGATTGCCGACGGCCAGTTCAAGAGTATCGCCGGACTGCCCGAGGGCGAGATTCTGATGCCGTACAAGAACGAATGAGTTGGTTACTTCGATTCGTTCGACCAAGCCCACGGGCCACGTCCCGTGGGCTTGCTTCGTTTCGCGGACAATCGTGGTGACCGTCAATGTCCCCCGCCGCGAACCTTCCACCGCATTGTCGCATCCTATACACTTGCGCCCGTGCCAAAGGCTGTCTCTGGTTCCTCTAACTCGGAGAGGTTCCTCCTGAATTGAACGCATCGCGACACGTTATCTTAGCCCTGCTTTTCGCTGGCCTGTTCGCCGGTCGCAATGATGCGGCCGGCCAGAATCAATCCGCGGCCGATCCGGCTCGCGACCAGCGTCTGCGGGAAAGACTTGCCGGCGGAGTCCTCCGCTGGGGTGGCGATGCCGAAGGGGGCGCGCCGTTCGCACTTCGCGATCCCCAGGATCCCAGTCGCGTCATCGGGTACGAAGTCGAGCTTGTCGACGCCCTGGTCGAAGTGCTCTCGCGGAGGTTGGGCATCCCGCTGGTTGCACAGTTTGTGCAATATCAGTGGGAGAGTCTCGAGCTCGGACTCTTGGGCAGTAAGGATTTCGACTGCATCGTCAGTGGTTACGAGATCACGCCCGAGCGACTGCGGACTATGCGTTTCACCCGGCCGTATTACATCTACACGCAACAGATCGTGGTCCGTAAGGATGACGACCGCATCAATGGGCTGAACGACTGCCTCGACAAGGTCGTCGGCACGCTGAACAACAGTGCGGCGCAGCGGATTCTGCAAACCCGTGGTGTCGCTCATATCGCGGGTTTCGAAGGCCAGGTAGAGCCTTATCTCGACCTGGAATTCGGGCGGCTCGACGCCGTGTTGCTCGACTCGACGATTTCCCTGTATTACGCCAGCACCAATCCCAAGCTGAAGTACGTCGGCGAGCCGCTCGGACGCGGCGAGTACGGCATCGCGCTGCGGCCCGACGATGCCGACCTGGTCGCCGCGCTCGATGAGGCGTTAGGCGAGATCATTCGCAACGGTCGCCTGGCAAAGATCTATCGCAAATGGCATCTCTGGAACGCGGACCAGGCCGCGCTTGCGCAAGGGCCAGACAAAGCCGCCCAGCTGCGCGGGCTGGGCTTCGACGCCGATGGCCAGCCGCTCGCGGATCCAAAGTCGCCGGCAGGCAACGCGGATACTGCAGATTCGCCGGCTGAAGGAACTCAGTCCGACGACGCGGTCGATATTAACATCATCGCCGCCTCGGCGAAGCTTTGGACGTTCGACCAATACGCGCCGCTGCTGGTCAAGGCGGCCGGCATGACAGTATTCCTTACGATCTGCGGCATGGCGCTGGCCGTCACGCTAGCGTTGCCCATTTGTCTATGCCGACTGTATGGCCCTGCGCCGGTGCGCTGGCTGGCGCTGACTTACGTGGAGTTCTTTCGCGGCATACCGCTCTTGTTGGTGTTGTTTGTGCTGTACTTCGGCCTGGCGGCCTACGGCGTCGAAATGCCCGCGGTGCTCACCGCCATCGTAGCGTTCGGCCTGAACTACGCTGCCTACGAGGCCGAAATCTACCGCAGCGCGATCCTCTCGGTCCCAACGGGCCAGTGGGAAGCGGCCCGAGCGCTGGGGATGCCCGAATTACTGACGTTCCGCCGGATCATCCTGCCGCAAGCGCTGCGGACGGCGCTGGGACCGATGACCAACGATTTCGTGGCCATGTTCAAAGACACCAGCTTGGTGAGCGTAATTGCCGTCCGCGAGCTGACCAAGGAGTACCAGATCCTAGCCCGCTCCAGCCTGAAGTTTTTGGAGCTTGGCCTGCTCACGGCCGCGCTATACCTGTGCATGTCGATTCCGCTCGGTTACTTGTCGCGATATTTGGAAAGTCGCTGGAAATCACCGCGTTGAGGAGTGAAGGGTGAGGAATTAGGGGTGAGGAATTTAGAGCCTCTAACTGTACTCCTTGGACGTCATTCCCGCGCAGGCGGGAATCCAGGGTCTTGGGGAGGACCGTGGCGAAAGAGCCGTGTGCGCGGCGGTTGACAAAGATCTGGTGCAGGGCCGACTTGTGGTTCACTGGGTTCCCGCCTGCGCGGGAATGACAAACATGATGCAACCCACCGAAGAATCCAACGGCCAACCGTTGGTCTCCGTCCGCGAGCTCACCAAGCGCTACGATGGTCGCGTGATCCTCGATAGCGTCAGTCTGTCCGTTCGCGCGAATGAGACGATCGCCTTGATCGGCCCCAGCGGTGGCGGCAAGAGCACCTTGTTGCGTTGCATCAACGGGCTGAACCGCTGGGACTCGGGCGAGATCGGCGTCGGTCCGCATACGCTCACCTCGGGAGAGCCTTCCTGGTCCGCGGGGGCCGTCACGCGCGCAGCGCGTCGGATCGTCGGCATGGTGTTTCAGGACTTTCAGTTGTTCCCGCATCTCACGGCGCTGGCCAACGTGGCCGAGGCCCCCCGCCGCGTGTTGGGACTGCGGCCTGAAGCGGCCCTAAAAAAGGGGCGCGAGCTGCTCGACCGGGTCGGCCTGAGCCAGCGGGCCGACGCCTATCCCGGCCAGCTTTCCGGCGGCCAGAAGCAGCGCGTGGCGATTGCCCGCGCCCTGGCTATGCAGCCGCGCGGCCGACCGCGTCGTGGTGCTGGCTGGCGGCCGCATCGTCGAGGAGGGCCCGCCCGCGCAGGTCCTCGACCGTCCGCAAACCGAGCGCACGCGGCAGTTTCTGCGGAACGTGTTGGGATAGTCCCTCCGACGTGCCGGGGTCCCCTTTTTTGGATGCGGAAGCCCCCACGCGCTTGTAGTGACCGCCTTCATGCGGTCCGGATGCACGCCCACGGGCAATGCGTGGGGCACCGTCTCTCGTGACTGCGCCGGACCCGATAAATCGGGTCACTACCAACGTCGCGTCAAGCAAAAAAGACACGGCGGCAATAGGCTTGGCTTTCCCGGACTGCGGACGCTAGACTACTGCCTACTTCGGTTTACCCCCCCGGCAGGAGACTAGGATCGATGGGCTGGAAGAAGTTCACGCGGAAGAAGACGCTCGAAATCCTGATGGCCGAAATGGCGGGCGAACATCGCCTGCATCGCGTGCTGGGGCCGATTTCGCTAACTGCTCTAGGTGTCGGAGCGATCATCGGCGCCGGTATTTTCGTGATGACCGGTCGCGCGGCCGCGGACTATGCCGGACCGGCAATCATGGTCTCCTACATGGTCGCGGCAGTGGGTTGCGTGTTTGCGGCACTATGCTACGCGGAGTTCGCGGCGATGGCCCCAGTCGCGGGCAGCGCCTACACCTACGCATACACGACGCTGGGCGAGGTATTCGCTTGGGCCATCGGATGGGATCTGATGCTCGAATACGCCATGAGTTGCGCGACCGTGGCCTCGGCCTGGACAAAATACCTCAACGAATTCCTCAGGGCGATCCATCTGAGACCTTTGGCAGATCAAATAAGTTCCGATCCCTTTTCGCACCCTGGCGCCTACCTCAATTTGCCCGCCGTACTGATCATGCTGTTGGTGACCTGGGTGCTTGTGCGCGGCATTCGCGAGAGCGCCACGGCGAACGCCATCCTGGTGGTCGTCAAGCTGGCCGTAGTCCTGCTGGTCATCTTTGCCGGCTGGTCGTACGTGAACCCAGAAAACTGGACGAGCATTCCGGTGACGGCGCGCGAAGTCAAGGACACCGCTTCCGAGCAATGGGGCATGATTGGCCTGATGGGACTGAATCAATGGCTCGAGCCGCTGGACGAACGCGTACGCAGTTCGTTTGCGCCCTACGGCCTGTCGGGAATTATGCTCGGCGCGTCGATCGTGTTTTTCGCTTATATCGGCTTCGATTCGATCTCGACGCACGCCGAAGAGGCCAAGAACCCGCAGCGTGACGTGCCCTTTGGGATACTTGCTTCGCTCGTCTTGTGTACCGTCTTGTACATAGGCGTGTCGGCGGTAATCACGGGCATGATGCCTTACCCAGAGATCAATCGCGACGCCGCGGTTGCCGCCGCATTCGACCGGCCCGGACTGAATTGGGCTCACGCGTTGATCGCCGCGGGCGGCCTGGCCGGCATGACGAGCGTCCTCTTAATCACGTTCCTCAGTCAAGTCCGCGTGTTCATGGCCATGTCGCGCGATGGGCTGCTGCCGAAGATCTTCGGCGAAGTGCATCCACGCTTCAAGACGCCGCACCTGGCGACCATGCTCACCGGGGGATTCATCTGCGTCGTGACGGCGTTCACGCCGATCCAGAAGCTCGAGCAAATGGTCAATATCGGCACGCTCTTGGCGTTTGTCGTAGTCTGCGGTTCCGTGCTCGCGCTCCGTATCCAACGCCCCGAGGCGCACCGGCCGTTTCGCTGCCCCGGTGTGTACTTCGTCGCGCCCGCGGGCGTGTTTGTGAACGTTCTACTGATGCTCTTCCTGCCACCAGACACTTGGCTGCGGCTGGCCGTTTGGCTCGCACTGGGGCTGGTGATCTACTTCGCCTATGGCCAGTTCCACAGCAAGATGGGACATGCCACGCTCGACCAATTGAAAACGCAGGGCCTGTCGCCGACCGACGCACCGCTGGATAGTGACAAGTAGCCGTGGACGTAGGTTCACGGACTCGAGTGTACCAGCACCAGCACGCCGTAGGCTGCGGAGGCGGCGACGCCAGGATCGCGACGAGACGCCGGTCGTTGCGCGGTTTACGATGATTTCTTGCCAAGAATTCCGTGGTCTGACGACCACGGCTACATACCTGTGATCCACGAATTGCTGGCGGACAATTACGCATCGCTGTTGCCGCGCCGGTTCGTGCGGGCGCCGTTGGATTTCGCCGGTTGTCCGTTGCGTGAGTGCGCCGCCGTCCGCTTGGCTGCTGCCCGCTTCGCCGCGCCGTTCGAGCCAGTCTGCCCATACCTTTCGAGCAAGCGCCGACAGCGCCCGATGACCAATTCTCGTAGGGCTGGGGGCTCGATCACTTCGGCCTGGTCGCCATAGCCCAGCACCCACCAAGAGATCTCATTCAAGCCGGAAACGGTGGCGTGGAAATCGAGCCGTCCGTCGCGTTGCCACTGGAGCCGTTGCGTCTTGTGCCAGGCGACTTCGGCCACGTTCTGGGCGACCATCTTCTCGAACCGCACGACGACCTGTTGATCCGGCCCACGTTCGGGAATCAGGTGCCAGGCGTTGCGCAGCACGTTCTCAATGGAGAATCCTCGCGGCACGCGAAACCGCTCCTCCAGCGGCGCCAGTTGGCTAATCCGGCCGACGTTGAAGGTCCGCGTCGCCCGGTGCAGCGACGAGCGGCCAATCACGTACCAACTGCGACGACTGAAGAGCAATCGATAGGGGCTGAGCTTGGTCGTGATCTTCTGCCACTCGGTCAGGCTGTCGTACTGAACTCGCACGCACCGTCGGGCCGCGATCGCCCCCAACAACTGTTGGTAGATCGGCTCGTGGTCGGCGAGCCGATTGGTCTGCGTGAGCCGCACGCGCACCGAGTCGGACACGTCCCGCACGTACTCGCGCAGCGTCGGCGACAGGCTGCTCTCGAGCTTCAAGGCCGCTCGTCGGGCCGGTGCGTGAAACGGCAACCCCTCGCGATCGCCCAGCTCGTGGCAGAGCACCAAGAGCGAGAGGGCTTCCTCGGGCGTGAAATTCGTCGGCGGCAGGTAGAAGGCGCCGGGAACGTGATAGCGCTGCTGCTCTTCGTCGAAGGTGAGCGGAACTCCGGCCAACCGCAGCAGTTCCAAATCGCGAAACACCGTCCGTCGACAAACGCCGCACTCCGCGGCCAGCGAGTGCGTATTATGACCCCGCCCCGCTTGCAGCAGGCCGATCATCTCGATCAGACGAGTAATTCGCGTTCGTCGCATCGCTGCCACCACGTGCGGGCCTGGACAAGTCGTAACTCACGGGACGTACGGATCGCGTTGTTCTGCCACTCGATTGATCACCCGCTTGATTTGCTGCCGATGCCGTTCTCGACCCGGCCGGCGGCGGCAGTCGCATGGCACTGGCCGAACCACCGCTGATCGAACCACCGTTGGCCGAAACGGCTTCGCGTGCCGGCAAACGTCGCGGTCGCTGCGGCGCGGTAACCCGTGGCCCTGTATCTCGCGGCCCAGCAACTTGCGGTGTACCCAACATCGGTCCAGTGCCGCTCTCGGCCGCATTGGCCGGGTACATCGTCGACGTTGCCGGCGCCCTCTCGGGCACCGGAGCAGGCGTCGGTGTGGGCACTGCTTCGGTGGGAACTTGCCGCGGCGACGACTCGAATATCTGCCCTCCATCGCTGGGCCCGCCGTCGCCAGGCCCTTGAGGGACGGGCCCGCGGCTATAGACGCTGGGACGAGTGTAACCGTAGTTGAGGAATGTCGCGGCGTCGCGTTCGCGAGCCCGCTTGCGTGCATCGAAGTAAGCCTTGGCCGGCCAGGGGCCTTCGGCCAGGTACACTCCATTGTATTCCAGCAAAGAGCCCTTGCGTAGATGCACCTGCCGAATGGCCAGATTGTAGTCCACCACGGTCCGGAAATACTCGCTTTCCGAGACCGCCAGCCGGCGTTGGGCGTCGAGCAACAGGTCGAGCGTAATGGTGTCGGTCTCGTAGGCGGCTTTGACCGCCTCGACGTTCTTTTCGGCTGCAATCCGGCGGTTGAAGTTCGTTTCGCTCAAATGGTAGGTGCGGTCCAAATCGCGGATGGCGAAGGCCAATTGGTTGTCGAGCTCCAGCTCCTGGTCTTGCAACAGCGCTCGGTCGCGAGCGAGCGAAAGTTGCGCGTTGCGGACGCCCGCCAACTGGGCGCGGAAGCCGATCGGAACGCTGGCGTTGAAGCCCATTTGCCATTCCTGGAAGTCGCCGCCCGTCATGGTCTGGAACGCGTTGGGGAAGGGGTCCGTGGCCGAGGCGGTCTGGGGGTGGGCCGTGATCAGGTCATCGCCAAAGCCCGTCCAGCGGTAGCGTGCCGAGAAGTCGAGCCGCGGCAGCAGGAAGTTCTTCGACGCAATCACTTTCAGTTCGTCCTGCTTGACGACCCACTTCTGGCGTCGCAATTCCGCGCTGCGGGCCAGGGCCTCGATGTGGACTTCGTCCCAGTCGAAAATGACCTTGGCGGTCGTGGGCGTGTCGGCGGGGCGAATCAGCCGGCCGTCGGTGTGGCTGATGCCCATCATGTAGCGCAGTTGATTCTCGGTTTGGTAGACGTTCGACAGCGCGCTTTCGACCTGGCCCCGGAAGAGGAAATACTGCTCGCGGGCTTGGGCCTCTTTCTCGGCCTCGCCGCCGCGGGCGCCCGCGTCGTACAGGGCTTTGACCTTACGCCAGGTTTGCAGGGCACTGTCGCGACCCACGATCAGCGTGTCGAGATTGCGATAGGCGAAGTACAGCTCCCAGTAGGCTAGCTCGACTTCGGCCACGAAATTTCGCACGCCGGCCTCGAAGTCGGCCAAGGCGATGTCGGTATTGATCCGCGCCAGGGCCACGCCGTTGTACACGCCGGGAATGTCGTTGAACCCCGAGACGCCGGGAATACCCGTGGTGCCGGCGATACGATTGAACTGCACGCCGCTGCCGCGCAACAAGGGGTGGCGGAACTCGGCCTCGATGTTTGTATTCCAGGCGCTGGGATAGAGGTTCGAGGGGTTGTTGTTGAACTCGTACTGCGTGTTCTCTCGGAGGAAGAACTGCGTGCCCGTGGCGGCCGTCTTGGCCAACTGGGCCTGGAATGTGCCCAAGTCCTGCTCGAACACGCGGGCCAGGAAGCCGGGGAAGAACAGGTTCACCGGGTGGTCGTTCTTCTGCCAGAACAGACTCGTGGTGAACTGCGTGTCGAACTGGCTCAACGTGGCTTCCGTGCCGAAGCGGGGATCGGAATCGATGACCGCCGCGTTGTAGATGTTCTGCACGCTCGTCGGTGCGCTAATCAGTTGATTGGGAGCGCGGACGACCTGGCCGCCCAACGTGCGCATGATCTTGCTGTTTTTCAGGCCGATCTGCACCGCTTCTTCCAGCTTAACTTCCCAGATCTCGCGGGCTTCTGAGTTCGAGAGCGTCAGCGGCGCGAGCGCACCCTCGACTTCGGCCAAGGTGTCGGCCTCGACGTCCGGATATTCCAGATCGGTGGCCACTCCCTTGTAGTGAGAGAGGTCGCCGTCCTCGCCAAAGTAAAACGGCCTGCTGGGCTGGCAGCCGCCGGCCACGATTAGCGCGGCGAATAGCACAGCCCAAGACTTGATCGCTCGCAGGCTCATGGATTCACGTTCCTGGTTCGGGAGGAGTAGTTCTCTTGGTCGCCGTCGGCCCGTTGGTCGGGCCGACTCGCCGCGTTCCAGGCCAATTCCCGCGGCTTTATTGGCCCCCGCGCAACCGCCGCGCAGGCAGCCTCAAGGTCGCAAGAATCGGCAAACTTGATATCGACCGCCTAATCGGCAAACTTGCGAGAATCCAGCTAACCGGAAAAAATGTCACAAACGATGCAATCGCTACAATCAACCCATTCCTATAAATGAGGCGAGTTTGGACGGCACGCCTAAGGAAGCGAAGAGCGTGGGGGGCTTGTTGAGCCATCGGCCCAGGTGCGAGCCGCAGAGGATCGTAGGCTGGGGCGCTAGCCCCACCTTCGTTCTTAACTGTGCCCAAAGCCCGCTAGCGAGCCAGGCATCTTGGGGACGCGCAGGGAGCGGCCATCGGGCGTCGCAACGGACTCGAAGCTAGCACGGTCCAGCCAGTGCGGGTGATCGAGCACCTCGCTGAATCGCAGAACGGGCTCGAAGCAGGCGTCGGCATCGCCAAAGATCGCCGCCCACTCGTCTCTCGTCTTGCTAGCAAAGACCACGGCCAAGCGCCCAATGGCCACTTCCGTGTCAGCCCCGCCGTGCAAGGCGATGTTCGCCAGCTCCGGCACGCCGGCTTTCTGGACCACGGTGTCCCAGAACTTCGGCTCCAAGGCGCCGATCGTTATGTACTGCGCATCGGAGGTTTGGAAGGTGCGATAGCAGGGAGCGCCGCCACTGAGCAGTTCGCCATCACGTCGCGGATCGTGTCCCTCGGCTTGCGCCGCGGCATAGAGAGTAGTCATCAGGGGCAGCAGTTGCTCCGACATGCTCACGTCGAGGTGTCGTCCGCAGCCAGACTTTTCGCGCTCCAATAGTGCGGCCAGTATCAGCATGGCCGCTGCGTACGAGCCGGCCGCCGTGTCGGCCACTTGCAAAGGCGGATTGCAGGGCGTGGCCGTGTCGCCGCCGGCAATCGAAAGCACGCCGGCCGCGGCCTGGTAATTCAAGTCGTGACCGGCCCGATTGGAGTAGGAACCCGTCTGTCCGTAGCCCGAGATGCTGCACACGATGATCTTTGGATTGCGCTGGCTGAGAGTACCATGCCCAACGCCGAGCTTGTCGAGAACGCCGGGTCGAAAGCCTTCGACGACCACATCCGCTGTCTTTGCCATTTCGTAAAAGCGGTCGCGATCGGCGGGTGTCTTCAGATTCAGCGACATAATCTCCTTGCCGCGGTTCACGGCGAAATAACTTGCCGAAACCGGCCCGACCATCGGCGGCCACAAGGCCGCGTAATCGCCGGGTGCGGGCGGTTCGATCTTTGTCACGCGGGCGCCGAAGTCGCGGAGGATTTGCGTACAAAGCGGCCCAGGCAGCAACAGCGAAAGATCCAGCACATGGCAGCCATCGAGGGGAAGCATCGCAAGTAAGTTCCTTTCGTAGGCCGGTGTCTGGAACCGTTGGCTTCGACAGGCAAGCGATCGGCGCGCCGCGATGCCAGCCAACGGTTCCTGACACCTTCCGCGTAGCCACACCGGCAAAAATCGCAAAAATCGACGACGGTTTTTTGACTTTTTTCAGCCGTTGCACTGAGGATCCGCACATGAACAACCTGTTCAATTTGCCACGGATTGAAGAAGGAATTGTACCGCGGATGAACGCCGATAAACGCGGATATGAAGTCTGAAACAAGGAACCCAAGAGTCTCGTCCGTTTTCATCCGCGTTTATCGGCGTTCATCCGCGGTTCAATCGAATTCCTTGGTTTCTACCGCCCTGCTGCGCCGGTAGAATATCACACGACCAATGGCGACGCCCGCCGCTCGGGCATTTTGACCATCAGTTCAGGATTCTACCCAATGCGACATGCAACCGTCCCGCTCGTACTGTTCGCTATCGGCGGATTGTCGGTCGCGACGGCGACGGCCGCCGAGTGGCGAGGCTTCCGTGGCACCGACGGATCGGGCATTTCCAAGGAAACCCACATTCCGCTCGCGTGGGGACCGGAGAAGAACATCAAGTGGAAGACGCCTCTGCCCGCTCCCGGCAACAGCAGCCCCATCGTCTCTGGCGACCGCGTGTTTCTCACCTGCGCGACCGAGGGGGGCAAGAACCGCGGGCTGTATTGCTTCGACCGGACCACGGGCAAAGAGTTGTGGGCCCGCAATGTTCGCTTCGAAGGCGACGACCCCACGCACGAAACCAATCCTTACTGCGGCTCATCGCCCGCGACCGACGGCCGCCGCGTCGTCGTCTGGCACGGCTCGGCCGGCTTGGTCTGCTACGACTTCTCGGGAAAAGAACTTTGGAAGCGCGACCTGGGCGAGTTTCGCCACATCTGGGGCTACGGATCGTCGCCGGTCTTCTACACCTCTGGACAGGGGGACGATTCGATCCTGCTGAATTGCGGGCCGGGCAAACGCACGTTTGTCACCGCCATCGACGCGGCCAATGGCAAGACGATCTGGCAGAAAGACGAGCCCGGCGGCGACGCCGGAATAGAAAAGGATCCCAAGACCGATCGGGCCCTGTGGCTGGGCTCGTGGAGCACGCCGCTGCTGACGAAGGTCGACGGCCGCGACCAGGCGATCGTCAGCCTGCCGCACCAGGTCCGCGGATACGATCCCAAGACCGGCGATCTCCTTTGGAGCTGCGACGGGCTGGGCGATCTCGCCTACTCCTCGGTGCTGACCAGCAACGGCATCGGCGTGGCCATGGGCGGCTACATGGGTCCGGCCATCGGCTGGAAGCTAGGTGGCACGGGCGACATCACCGCGACCAATCGGCTGTGGCTGGTCGACAAGGGCAACCCACAACGGATCGGTTCGGGCGTGATCGTCGGCGACCACGTGTACATCGCCAACGAATCGGGCGTCGTCCACTGCATTGAGCTATCGACTGGCAAGAGAGCGTGGGAAGGCCGGCTGGGGGGCGAGAAGATCTGGAGCTCGACCGTCGCCGCCGACGGCCGCCTGTACGTCAGCGACCAAAAAGGCACAACGTACGTCTTTGCCCCGAACCCCGAGAAGCTGGAGATCCTCGCGAAGAATGAACTAGGCGAACCGACCAACTCGACCTTGGCCATCTCCGACGGCCAGATCTTTTTGCGGACGTTTGGGAATTTGTATTGTGTGGAGGAGAAGTAGGGGCGACTCGCCAGCTATCCAATTATAGTTGTTCGGCGAGCTCCCCTTGCACCGTCAGCACCAAATTCCGCGCACCGCCGCGGTTGCGATGCTCGCACAAATAGATGCCTTGCCAGGTCCCCAGGCACAAGCGGCCGTCGCTGATTGGCACGCTCAATGAGCTACCCAGCATTGCTGCCTTGACGTGGGCCGGCATGTCGTCGGGGCCTTCGCAGGTGTGGCGGTAGGGGGCGTCCTCGGGCGCGAGACGGTTGAACGCGGTCTCCAGGTCGGCCGGCACGTCGGGGTCGGCGTTCTCGTTGATGGAGAGCGATGCCGAGGTGTGTTGGATGAACACGTGCAGCAGGCCGACCCGAACACGATCGAGCTCCGGCAGCGCGCCTGCGACTTCCTCCGTAATGAGGTGGAAGCCGCGTCGCCGGGGAGTCAATCGCAGGGATCGTTGGAACCAGGCCATGGGGGAGTTAGGGGTGACAGGTGAGGGGTGAGGAAAACTGGATCATGCGAACGGGTTGAGGCGGTCAGCGGTGACGCGCAGCGCGATTCGATGCTTTTTCGGCGTTGCGGTATACTGCGTGCTCGCTCAAGCACCTCAAACGGAGGCAATTACCATGCCCTGCGTGCATCTTCGCGAGCTGTATTCGGTCTGCCAAGCGCACGATTTGAAACTCACCAGCGGCGATCTGATTCGGATTGTCTGCCCCCAGTGCGGCGTCGTCGAGACCTGTCCCTCGGTCCACGCCTTGGAATACGACGCCAAGAGGGGCGAAACCGTCGACCCGACGGGCCAGCCGGCGCCCCCGCTGGGCCCATCCAGCGGTCGGAAGTAGTGATCTGCCACTCATTCTGGACGAGCCTCTTTCGCCACCGCCTTGCCCGAGTCCCTGGATTCCCGCCTGCGCGGGAATGACGTCCGAGCAGTAAAGTTAGAGCTTCTGGCCCGACAAAACCCCGTATCTCGCCAGATTGGCCCCATTTATCGCCAAATTGCCTTTAATATCGCCAGATTGCCTTTGAAAGGCCCAGATTGGCTACGGTTGGGGGTCGTTACCCTGCGACCGGCGTTCTCATGGCTCATGGCCGATGACTCCCTCGAAGCGGCGGCAAACTATTCTTGGAAATCTTCTCCGCGCTCCTTGACTTAGGAGGGTCTCATGGGAACAATTGTGCGTTTCCGGATGGTCGCGACAGAGCCCGCCTTGGAGACTGTCAATCCCACCTTGATCGTCCGGTCACCGGGTTTTCTGGCCACTTGTTTATCCGGTACGTTGCTCCCACCTATTCGATGACGACCGTAGCCTGCCGTTTTTGACGAGTGCGTTACGCGATAGTCGCGATGGGCTGGCCGGATTCGTCCTGAAGTTTATCCCGCAAGGGTTTTTGTGGTGTAGTGTTGTTTTTGACCATTGGCAATTGTTGGTTGGAGTGTTGAGAGCGATGCGTAACGTATTCGAGACGATTTTAGAGTTTGGTCACGACGAGGACTTCGTACCCGTTGAGACCGATAGTTTCATCCCCACCGAGGCGCCAGCCGGCTCGACCGATAAGCTGGACGCTATGGCCCGCCGGATCGAAATGGGTCTGCCCCTGTGGCACCCGGAAGACCGTTCGGACTATAGCGGCCTGACCGGCGCGGTCCGCCCCCGCGAGTAAGTCGCCCCGAGAGCGGCTCTTGCTGCGCGGGTGTCCGTGCGCAGTGCTGGTGGGTGCGCGAGCGCGCCTACCAAAATGAGCGGTGCTGCGCTATCAGAAGCGACACAAGCCCGACGCGCTAGCAAGGGACTCAATTCCCTCGCTGGCGCGTCGGGCTTGTATGTTGCGCTCGAGTATTCTGCACGCGGAGTCAAGCGGCGCAATTGAGGGCCAATTGCCGGCCGCTATACTGCTTTGGGTGTTTCCGCTTTGGCCTTCTCGGCTTCCGCCTTGGCTTTCTCTTCGGCGGCCCGTTCGGCCTCGGCCTTGTCGGCGCTGGCCTTGGCCGCGGCGGCGGTGTCCGTGGCTACTTTGGCCGCGGCGGTTTTCTCGGCTAAGGACTTCTCGAGCGCGGCTTTTTCTGCCGTCAGCTTCTCGGCTTCCGTTTGTGCGGCTTTGAGCTTGTCGGCCGCGGCGGTTAGCGCGGCTGCATTTTCGGTCAGCGTTTTTTGCACCGCGGCGATTTCCGCGGCGGCCTTGTCCGCCGCGGCCTTCGTGGCGGCCGCTTTTTCGGCCTCGGCCTTGGCGACCATTTCGAGCGTGGGCGGATTGGTGGGCAGGCTGGCGACCAGCTTGCCATCGGCCGCTTCCCACATCCGAACTTCGCCCGACCAGTCGCCCCCCACCACGCGTGCCCCGTTGTGGGTGAAGACGGATTGTAAGGCCAGGTCGGGCAGGGCCTCAAAGGCTTTTAGCTGCGTGCCGTTTCCGTCCCAGGTCTTCACCAACTTGTCGCGGCCGGCCGAGACCAGGCGGCCGTCGTGCGTGAACGCCACCGAGGCCGCACCGCCGCCGTGAGCGTTCCAGTTTTTTACCTGCGTGCCGTTCTCCATCTCCCAGAGCTTGATAGTGCCGTCCTCGCTAGCGCTGGCCAGCAAGTTACCGTCACTGCGCCAACTGACCGACGCGATCGCGGCCGTGTGCCCCTTGAGATTCTGATACTCGCGGGCCGTCTCGGCCTCCCAGACGAACATGCCGCCGCTGCGGTCGGCCGTGGCCAAAAGCGCACCGTCGGGACTGAACTCGAGCGAACAGATCCAGTCGGTGTGCTTTTTGATCTCGTGCAGCAGGCTGCCGTCGGTGACGCTGTAGATTCTGACGATTCTCTGAGGGCCGCCTAGCGCCACTTGCGTGTGGTCGTCGTTGATGTCGGCCGCTAGCACGGCATCGAGCTCATCGCCGACTTCGACCACGCGCTTGCCGGTGCGAATGTCGTACACCACCACTTTGCCCGATTGGCCGCCCCGTCCGCCGCCGGCCAGCAGCAGGGCGCCCGAGCGGCTAAACTTGAGCACGAAGGGAATGCCCTCGGCGAAGGGCAGCACGCCGAGCAGTTGGGCCGTGTCGCTTTGGTACAGCAAGATTTGCTTCTGGCCCGCGACGGCCACCAGCGGCGCCCACGGACTGGCGGCCAGTGCCGTTACAGCCGCGCCACGGGGCGTGTACACCACCGGTTGCCGCGAGAGCCCCTCGGGCATCGGCGGCGGACCTTCGGGCTTGCCGGCGCCCGCGGCCACCTTAAGCTCGACCTTGGGCTTGGCTTTAATCTTGGCCTTCGAGCCGGCGTTTTCCAGCGCGCCGCCGGCGATCCACTGCTTGATCGTATTGAGCGACGCCTCGGGCAGCTTATCCTGCTTGGGGGGCATCTCGGGGGATTCTTCGTGCGAGACGAGCTTCCACAGTCGCGAGGCTTCGGGATCGCCCGGCTCGATCACCGCGCCACTCGCTCCGCCCTTCATCACGCCGGCATAAGTCTCGACAACCAGGTCGCTCTTGGGCGAGTCGGGGCCGTGGCACGTGGCACAATGCTGCCGGAAGATCGGCTTCACGTGCTCTTCGTAGGTCAGCTTGGGCTGGGCGGCCTTGTCGGCAGCGGCCTTCTCGGCAGCTACTTTATCCGCGGCTGCTTTATCGGCAGGCTTTTCGTCCGCGGGTTTTTTGTCTTCGGCGTATGCGCGATGCGTAACGAAGATCGACAGCATCGCCATTAGACAGCAGGCGACCACTTGCAAAATTCGATGATGGCGGGTGATGTTCATGCGAAGTTCATTTGGCTGTTCGATTGGCTGTGCGATTTCTCGTGGAGAGCGAACCCAGGGAAGGCGGTCGTCGCGTTTTCTTTGAGCAATCCGGAAGGCCGCCATCCCTGGGCTTGGTCTGAATCCTTACCGTTCCTGCTGGAATTCCATGACCCCTGAATCCTGATCCCCGCCCCCTTCTCAGTGATTGAACAAGAACTCACGCGAGTTGAGCACGGCCCAGAAGACGTCTTCCAACCCCTTTTGCGGTTCCCCGGCCGCGGTCACCAGTGCCAGGAGCTTGTCGAGCTCAGCCTGCGTCGGCTTGCGGCACAGGCAGCGAACGTACAAGGTTTCAATCACTTGCGGCGGCGTTTTCTTTGCCTCGAGCAGTCCCTTGATGACCCCGCCGTCGCGGACCTTCTGCTCGACCGTTTCGCCGTTGAGCAAGTGCAACGACTGCGAGAGCGTGGGATCGGTCTTCACCTCGCAAACGCCAACCGTCGCCCGCGTGGAGCGGCCGAACGTAGTGAGGAAGTACGTCGACGTGCCGCCGTCGGCAATCTGCACCGCGCGGGCGCCCAGTGGCAGCCCCTGGAACTTGTCCTTCGTCTGCGTCACCAAGCCAATCGAATCCAGCAGGTTCTCGGCCCTGATGCGGCGAATCCGCGCGTGGGAAAAGTTCAACTCGTCCGATTCGTTGCTGGCGTTCCGCTGGCTGGCCCGCTGATAGGTCTGCGAATTGCAGATGTCGCGAACCAACTGCTTGAAGTCGTAGTTGTACTTGGTGAAGCGATCGCCCAACGCCTGGAAGAGCTCGGGATTGCTCGCCGGATTGCTCACGCGGACGTCGTCGATCGGTTCGACGATGCCGATTCCAAACAAATGCTCCCACACGCGATTGGCCACGCTCGTGGCGAAGTACGGATTCTCGGGCGAGGCCAGCCATTTGGCCAGCACCACGCGACGATCCTTGCCCGCCACGTCGGGCGTGGGCCCGCCGAGAAACTTGGGTGGCATCGCGCGGCCGCCCACAGGATGGTTCACCTCGCCGCCGCCGGCGTTGAAGACGATTGTTTCGCGGTAATCCTCGCCTCCCTTGCGGCCGATCTGCGAGAAGAACGCCGCGAAGCCGTAATAATCGTCCATCGTCCAGCGGTCGAACGGATGATTGTGGCATTGCGTGCACTGCGTGCGGATGCCCATGAAGACCTGCGCGACGTTCTCGGCCGTCTTGAGCGTGTCGCGCTCGATCTGATAGTAGTTGGTGGCTGGGTTGGTGAACGTGCCGCCGTTGGCGCCCAATAACTCCTGCACCATGATGTTCAGCGGCATGTTGGCCGAGATGCGTTCGGTGAGCCAGTTCGAGTACAAGAACATCGACTTGTAGCTGACGTCGTTGTTCGACTTGACCATCAGCAACTCGGCCCACTTCATGGCCCAGATTTCCGAGAATTCCTTACGCTCTAACAGCCTGTCGACGAGCTTGGCCCGCTTTTGCGGATCCTTATCGTTCGTGAACTCGAGGTACTCCGCCTCGGTCGGCACCAGGCCCGTGATGTCGATCGTCACGCGTCGCAGAAAGACTTCATCACTGCACAGGTCGCTGGGGAGAATCCGTAGCTTGTTCAACTTGGCGCCGACCAACTCGTCGACGTAGTTCGCCGGCGGCGTGGTCGGCGGAGTGTATTGCAGGTCCTTGGGCAGCACCAGCACCTGGCTGCCCACGGTGTGCGTGGAGAAGCGGGCCATGACGAAGGCTTCGCCCCGGTTGGCGGCGGTGACCAGGCCCTCGGGATCGATCGCGGCCGAATTGTCGTTGTTGGTCAGAAAGACGGCTAGCTTCGTTACGTCGCGATCGGTGCCGTCGGAGTATTTGGCCCGGACGATCATCTGCTGCTTGGCGCCAGTTCCTTCGAGCACGAGCTGACGCGGATAGAGCTCGACGCTGGTCACCTTGGCCACTTCGCCCGCGTCGATGGGTGCGCCGGCATCGAGCCAGCGCAGCAGCGTTTGGTAGTATTCGCTTTCGGGCGCGAACCGCTTGCCGCCCGTGTGCGGCACGACGCCCGTGGCCTTCTCCATCATCAGGCTCTCTTTGGGTGAGGCCAGATTAACGCGGCGGAAGGGCACCTCGCGCGTGAGCCGGAAGTGGTCGCCATCGGGGTCGAAACCGAACAGCGAAAGTCGGAAGCCGTCTTTGCCGCGGGCCGCGCCGTGGCAACTGCCCGTGTTGCAGCCGGCCCGCATGATCACGGGCATGATATCGAGCTTGAAGCTGATCGGCCGATCCGCCGTGGCCTGCTTGACGACTAGCGGCGCCTTGACCGTTTGGCCACCGTGGGTGACTTCGATCGTCGAAGTGCCGTCAGCCAGCGGGTAGAACGTGGCGCCTTCTGCTTTCACGAGCGCGGGGTTGGCCACCTTGAATTGCGATTGGGCCGTGACGTCGAGCGTCACGCCGTCGGCGCGCGTGGCCACGACGACCATCTGCTGCCGATCGCGAGTCGTGCCCAGATCGACGTCGGGGGGGAAGACTTCAATCTTGGCAAGCGGGGCTTCTGCCGCCGCTGTCGTGACAAAACACATCAGCACAAAAGCACTGCTGTATGCAAAAGCCGCAATCCGTTGTAAGTGTCTCACTTGAACTCCTCTGCGGGCAACGCTCGCCGTTGCAAGCGCGGCTAAACTTTGAGTCTTCGTTGTTCCAAACCCCTGAGTTCCAAACCCCTGAGTTCCCAACCACTGCTGTCGCTGGTTACTTCTTCTTCGCCTTCGCGCGATCCGCGCGCAACTGTTCGAGCCGGGTGAGCCGCTTCTCGGGCGGCTTATCGGCCGGGGGGGCCGGTGTTGCCGCCGCTGCAGGGGCTGCCGCCACGGCGGGCGCCATGGGTTTGGGGGGCAAGGGGGCATCGATCCGTAGCTCGCCCGTGCCCAGCATATGCGTGATCGGCTCGCCGCTGGCGGTTATCACGGCGCGAGCCAGCAGCGTTTTATGCTTGCCGACCGGCGAGTTCGCCGTGCTCTTCACCTTAAAGATCACCTCGGGCGTGTCCTTCGTGATTTCAAGCGGCTGTGTCGTAACCTCATTGGGGAGCCCCAACAGTTCAACTTTGGCCGCGCCTTCAAAATCCTTGTTCTTGGTCACCTTGACGACGACTTCCGTCTCTTTGCCCTGTTCGACGGCCGCAGCGCCGTACGCAAAAGCGACGAATGGCTCGGCGACGTCGAGCTTTGCCAATTGCGACGAGACCAATACGTTTCCATTGCCCACGGTGGCGGAGCCCATCACGGCAATTTTCCACGCGCGGACTTCGGCGGCGCCGTTGGCGGTGAGCGGGATGACCACCTCGGTTGTCTTTTCGGGAATGACGATCGATCCCGACGAGCCGACGCCGGGCGGATTGTAGAGCATGTATACGGCGATCGGTGCGATGAAGCCTTCTTTGCGCGTCGCGCGGATCTTAAGATCCATCGAGCCGTCGCGGACCAGCGGCACCTTGGGCTCGACGACTTCGATCTTGAACGGAGCTTCGGCCGTGACGCTCATAGCCATCCGCTCTTCGGTGTGCGTCCAAACATTGATATTGTTCTGCCCACGCACGAGCGAGGTCATCTGTTCCAGATGGCCTTCGATCTTCTGATTCGGGTCCGCGGTGACGCCCACCACGTCGGCCAGTCGGCCCGAGAGCGCCGCGCCGGGCGCGGCCGTGAACAGGACCGGCACCGTGGTTTGGTTCGCCGGCATTTTGTCGGTCTCGAGCGTGACTCCCGCCGGCATGTCCTTCACGTCGATGGTCAGATCGCCGCCAAAATCGGCACGGCTGGCACTGACCAGAATCGCCGTACGGTTGCCCTGCGGTACGTCGATCGTCACGTCGACAAACTGCGATCGCTCGGGCAGGCCCATCACCAATCGCGGTTTGACGGGCGTAATTTCGACACGGTACGCGTAGTCGACGCCCCCTTTGCCCAAGTGGTCGTTGACGAGGATCACGTACTGATCGTCCTCGGGCACCGCCAGGCGGACGTAACAGTCGGGGCCGCCGCTATCGTCGTTGCTGGTAACGCCCGCGCCGTTGCTAGCGCGAACAATGTTCAGCACCGGATCCAACGGCGAACGGATACCGCGGGCCAACACGCGAACTTCGTACTGCTCGCCTTTCTTGGCGGCGAACTTGAAGCCATCGACATCGCCGGGCTGCGAAATCACGCCTCCCAGTGCCGCTGGCGCGGTGAAGACCGTGGCCTTGGCGGCGTCGTTGTTCGGCTCGACTTCGAGTAAGTTGGGCAGATCGCCGAGGCGGAATACGTTCGGCGACGGCGCGATGCCCTTGTCGTCTTGTGCAAAGAGCCCGAACCGCTGCGGGGTTGCCGCGGGCAAAGTGATCTTTTCGACGCGCTCGCCGGTCACGTCCCCCAGCCAGCGAATATCGAGCGCTTCGCCGGGCTTGCCGCCCGCGGGTAGCGTGGCGCGGGGACGAGGAAATCGGCCCACGTGCAGCCGATACGTGCAGGCGCCCGAGCCACCGTACGCCGTCTCGCGGACTTGGATGATGTACTTGCCGTCTTCCGGAGCAATGACCGAGGCAATCGCGTCCTGGCGGACCAGCGCACTGTCGTCACTGGCAGCCAATTCGAAACGGCGCATGTCGAGAATCGCGACATACGGATCGAAAAAGGCGTAGCCTAGGCGAATACCTTCGATTTCGGCCGTGATCCGTTCGCCCTTCTTGGCCTCGACGACGAAGTAATCGACATCTTCATTCTCCGTGACGCCCGCGACCGTTGAGTCCAAGGCGATCTTTTGCGGAGCGGCAAAGTCGTTGTTGGGCTCGACTTCGCTGACAGTGGGCAGCGCCCCGACATAAAACAGCCGCAACTCGCTCGTGCCCGTGGCGGCGCGTACGCGCATCGCATGCACGCCCAGCCGGCAATCGGGCGCGATCTTCAACTTCGTTTTGACGGCCGTCTCGGTCGCTTCGAGCTTGGTAACCGTGATGCCCGGATCGTAGAAGTAGACTTCCTGGGCATCAGCGAGCCGAGCGCCATTGAAGTTGACGTCGACCTCCGTGCCCCGCTGGGCGCCGTAAGGAGTGATGGAGCCCAAGCTGGGGCTGGCGGCGATTGCCGCACCAGGCGCAATCGACAAAGCGAGAAGCCCAAACACACAAGCCCGCAGCGCAAGCGATGGAACTGCGCGCTTGGGCGAAGTGTTCGGGCACGGTCTCCTGACCGTGCCCGGGGCCGATGTCGCGCCACGAGTGGCATGGTCAGGGGACCATGCCACAACTGACCGTGCCACAACTGGAGCGCAGGCGTATACGCCGTCGGTAGAATTTCGGCACATGGCTGTTCCTTGAAATGCGTGAACCTATGCCGCTTAAATCAGCCTCGTCGCTTGAATCAGATTGTCACACCAACAATTCCTTGCGGACCTTACCGCCATCGACAATCTCAATGGGTCGATTGCCGGGCGCCATCAACTCCTTGTCGGCGATGATGCCCAATTGGTAGTAGACGGTCGTGGCCAGATCGGGCGGCTCGATCGGGTTGTCTTCCGGTTCGCTGGCCACCGGGTTCGACGAACCGAAGATTGAGCCCCGCTTGATGCCGCCGCCGGCGAGTGCGACGCTGAAGACCTTGGGCCAGTGGTCGCGGCCGGCATTGCCGTTCACCTTGGGCGTGCGGCCAAACTCGCTGGAAACCATGATCAAGGTCTCGTCGAGCTTGCCCATGCGGTCCAAATCGCGGACCAGCGCGGCAAAGGCCTGGTCGAACGGGGGCAACTGGCCCCGCATGCCGCCCGCAATGCCGGTGTGCATGTCCCAACTGCCGTAGGTCAACGAGACGAATCGCACCCCGGCCACGACCAATCGACGGGCCATCAGCATCCGCTGGCCGGCTTCGTTGCGGCCGTATTCGTCGCGGATGGCTGCCGGCTCGGCGTCGATATTGAAGGCCTCGCGGGCTTGCGGCGAGCTGACCAGGCTATAGGCCCGTTCGTAGAACGTGTCCATCGCCGCCAGCTTGTCGGACTTTTCGGTCTGCTTGAAGTAGTCGTTCACGGCTTCGAGCGCCGTCTTGCGCCGGTTGTAGCGGGGCTCATCGACGCCCGCGGCCAGACTCAAATCGCGAACCTTGAAACCGCCGGCCGCCGGATCAGCGCCCAGGCTAAACGGTGCGAACGACGAGCTCAGATAGCCCGTGCCGGCGAACTCGTTCGGCTGGTTCGGCACACAGACATACGGCGGCAGGTTGTTGCGCGGGCCGTACTCGTGGCTGACTACGCTTCCCATGCTGGGAAAGATCAGCGCCGGGCTGGGACGATAGCCCGTGAACATATTGTGCGTGCCGCGTTCGTGGGCCGCTTCACCATGCGTCATCGAGCGAATGACGGTGATCTTGTCGGCGATCTCGGCCGTCTTGGGCAACGTCTCGGCGAACTGCACGCCGGGAATTTTCGTGTTGATCGCGGCCAATTCGCCGCGGTATTCGATGGGGGCGTAGGGCTTGGGGTCGAACGATTCCTGGTGGGCCATTCCGCCCGGCAGAAAGATGTGGATGACGCTTTGCGCCTTGGCCGTGACGTGCTCGTAGTTCTTCTGCTCGGCCTGGGCCTTCTCGATGCGGAAAAAATCGGCCAGCGTGACACCGGCGCCGGCCAGGGCTCCGACCGTGAGGAACCCGCGGCGGCCCGTCTTCAGCGAACTCAGCTTGAGCGAATTCATCGGAAAAGTCTCCTTTTGTTCCTGATCGAAAGTCCGTTTTGTTGGTCGTGATACTTGGTTGGCCACTGAGTTACTTGGTTACGGTATGCCAAGGGGCAGTTGGGTCGACCTTCCCTACATTCAACCACGTTGGAGCCTCACATTGCGGCAAAAATTCCCGCGCGTCGTCTTCTTGAGTTTCAACGGCCGGCGACATCTTGCCGCGCAGGCGAGGCAACGAACGCACCCCAATGGTCGGACCTCCGTTTACGGGCCCTCGTCTCGCGGGGAGCGCTTGTCTCGCGGGGAGCGATTGTTCCAACTTGTTTTCGCTAGCTAGGCGGGCGATAATTGCTAGCGGTTTTTGGGGTGGGGTTCGGCGGGCGCGGGTGGGCGTCACCTGGCAATTGCCCGTCGGTGGCCAAAACCCAAGCCACTCGACGGCATTGCGAGGATATCGCACCAAGCAAGAGCGTAACGAGCCGGGCTAGTATCTGTCAACGAAATTGACCCCGATGCCCCAAATATGGGGGATTGCCCGATCCGACGATCGGCGGCCAGATAGCTGACGGCCAGCTTTCGGCACCGCAGTGACTTTCGCCTCCCGCGGCGCAATAAAAAAGGCCCGACTGGTCGGGCCTAAGTGCAGTCTGAGACTGCGGTACGATCATGCCGTACGGATCGTGCGAGACGGAGCACCACCGTACTATTGCGACTGAAGCCCCGCCCGCACAGCGCCGGCACGACTGAGCGTCTTTTTCAGGAGCCGGCAACCGCAGGCGTACACGCCTCGATCGAAGCCGGTGTACAGACCTCGACCGAAAGGGGCACCGGATCGGCTGCGGGCGGCTGCGTCTCGTTGTACGCAGACGGCCGGGTCTCGATGTAGGTCGTTTGCTCCAACTCCTCTCGCAGCACCAAGACATTGGCCGGCGCTTCGATCCCCAACCGAACCTTATCGCCGGTCACCCGGACGACGGTCACGGTAATCGAATCGCCGAGCTTGATGCGCTCGTTTTCCTTGCGTGACAAGACAAGCATGGCAATCACCTCCGTGTGCGAATGATAGTGTATTTATGTATATGCTATTCGTAGGATGCCTGTCAAGCCGTTCACCTCACAAAAGTTAGTCGCGCGCCACCGCGACGTTACTACCAGGGGCGACCAGAATCTCGGTTCCACGTAGTCGCAGCTAGCCCCCTGGCAGTTCTCGGTCGACTTGGCGACCCGAGCCTCTGGGCACTAAATTCTTAGGTCCGTCGCGAGCTCTTGGGGGTAAAATCCGTGGTTAAGCCGCCACAAGTTCCAGACAGGGGGCAGCCATCAAGCGTGTCTTCAGAAAGCGTTCGCCGGTCGAATCGTAGAACAAAACGGTGTTGTTCTCGGTTTCCCAAATCGCCGAGAATTTTGTCTCGCGGGGACCGTGGAGGCAAAAGTAGAGACCGCAGCACTTTTTGCCCCTGCGGAGCAAAAGCTCGGTCATGTGAAACGCGCCGATTTCAAGTTGTTCGTGTTCGCATAGTGTCTCGTTGACGTAGTCGCGCAGGTCGTCCAGCGTCTCGATCCGCTGTGAACTATGGGGCATGTGGGGTGAGATCTCCTTGCTTTGCGCACAAATCTGCGGGAGATGCAGCTTTGAGTGCAGATGGGAAGGATGGGGCGGGTGTCAACAAAATAAGCTATCGGCAAAATACATAGGACACCTTGCCCGCAGATCTGCGTAATCCGCAAAGAATGCGGAATCATTGCGCTAATCGCGCCGAGAAAACTGCGCAATTGGACTGACGAAAGTCGGCGGCACGTCTTTGGGATGCCACTCGAATGCCAAAACGCGCAGCAAAAGCACACGCGGTTGCGTACAGGCAGGCCAATTCCACGGCTACTTCTTGACGGCCTTCGAGTAGACGTCAAACGCCTCGGCAATCTTGGCGTCCTTTTCGTCGCCAGGATGGAAGATGACGCGATAGCGAATCGTCATCGATTCGCCCGCCGGCAGCGTGTACGCGCCGATGGGGTCCTTGACGTTCTTGAAGTCGTGCAGGCCAAACGGATTGGCGGCAAACAGGCCATAGGTCCGCACGTGCCAATGCGTCGGGTAGCCGTAACTCGAAGGATGATTGAGCACGGCAATGCCCATCATTTGGCCATCGAGCGGCCCATGGTAATCGACCCAAGTGGCCGGCTTGCCCCACGCGGCGTCGTCGGCTTGCCCCTGGCTATTGACGATGTGCCCGCCTTTTTTGCTGGTCACGTCCATCACCGTCGGCACGCGGATGCCAAAGGTGCCCTCTTTCGTATCGCCAAACTTCAGCGGCCCGTCAGTGGCCTTGATCGTGATGTCGAAATCGACGATGCGGTTGTCGCCATCGGCGCTGAACGTGAGCGTGCGCTCGTCCTCGCACTGCTTCTTGCCGTCGGGGCCGAGCCAGTCGTTCTTCGTCCGGATGACGGCCGACGGACCGCCGCGGACTTCAACAAACTCGCGATGCGCGATCGAGCCTTTGCCGTCCCCCTCGGCCCAGAAGTCGACGCCATTCACGTCGCCATGCGTGAACCACAGTGAGCGTTGGTGCGGATGGTCGCGCTTTTCGCCCTCGTCCATTCGCATCGGGTAGGCGCGGGTCAGTTCACGACCCTTGGGACTGAGGATTGGCCAGAGCGTTGGCTTCGCCCCGTTCTTGGTCAAGTATTCCGTAAACGGCTTGCCGTCGAAAAGCACTTTAACCTTGTCGTTCCCTTGACGTTCGACCTTCCACTGGGCGGCAGCCGACCTGGAAACCAGTGCCATGAAAACGCTTGCCGTAACGAGTAAGGTAGCAGCGCTGTGGATGGACAATCTCATGGTGAGTCCTCGGACGGATTTCGGGCGGGATCGCGAGGCCGCCACGCAATGGACGGCCTACGGCGGCGGAACCCACGTATCGTAACTGCCGCCTGAACGACGTGCCAGTACCCCGGCAACGCCCGGCACTCGCGAGAACCGGCGGTCCGCTGGGGGCGGGATCGGCAGGGGGCGATCCGAGCCGGCGGAAACAGGCCCGCGCGTATTTTTTTCCGAGAGTTCAAATCCTGTCGCCCCGACTTGACTGGACAAGAAGCCCTTCGGCGAGAACGTCGAAGGGCTTTCTTATTGTGGGGACTAGAGTTACGTCATCGAGTCGGCAGTTCAAAAAGACGATTTCGAGGATTCGACGTTTTGTGGCGTAGTCAGCCGTAAGCCATTTCTGGCGAAGGGCTTGCGAAAGTTCAAAAACTTTCACTGCCAAGTCGCACATTTCGTCGTGGGATCGGTCCACTACGTCCATTTGCAGTTTGAGGCCGGCGATACGGTCACGGAGTTCGGTCTGCTTCCCTGCGAATACGTCGGCGTCAATCTCTCGGTTGATTCGCATATCGACAAGACGGTTCTGCTGGTTGACCGCCAGCGTCATCTGCCGCTGGACTTCGGCTCGCTCCGCAAGGGAATCGGCCTGAGCGTCCTTTGTTTGCGACTGTAAAACGGCACGCACCCAGTCGCGGACTTCCTCATTCTCAATCCGCATCTTGTCGAAGATGGCCAAAACCTGCCGGTCAAGGTCCGCTTCGGTCACTCGGACTCGTGGATGGCCGGCGACGTTGTAGTAGGTGCAGCGGTAGTAAACGTATTGGCGGTCGCCGGACTTCAGCTTCTTGGTTTTCTTTTCGCCGGTGATGGGGTGCCCGCAATGGCCGCAAATGATGCGTTCGCTGGCGTAGGTCATTTCGTGGGACTGGTAGACGTGCCCGCCCAATAGAGCTTGCACACGGTCCCAAGTTGCTCTGTCCGTAAGCGGCTCGTGCTTGCCGGGATGCCATTGGCCCCGAAACTCAAGTTCGCCGATGTAGGCGCGATCGCGAAGGATCGCATGCAGGGAACTGCGGGGGAAGTTCGGAAACGATTCTCGGAAGCGACGCCCCTCTTCATCAAGCTTGGCGGAAAGGCTGTCAAGCGTCAGATTGTGGTACGCGAACAATTCAAAGATGCGGCGCACGTGTGGGCCGGCATCCGAATCGATCTCGACGATTCCTCGTCCATTCTTACGGACATTTCGATAACCGTAAGGAGCTTTGCCGACAAACCAGCCTTCCTGGATTCGGCGTTGTAGTCCTTCTCGAACATCAACGGACTGCTGCTCGGTGTAGAAGCTCGCCATGTTCGCCAGCGTGCGACGCATCATCCGACCGGCGGGATTACTGTCAGTCGGTTGTGATACCGAAATGAACGGGACGCCATATTCGGATTCCAGGCGTTCCAACTCGACGTAATCGAAAAGATTTCGAGCGGCTCGGTCCACTTTGTAAAACAGCAGGCCATCAAGGCCAGCGGCATTTTTCTTGGCGAACGCGACCAATTCTCGAAACGATTTCCGCTCCTCGACTTTACTGGCGGTCTCGGCAATTTTGAAGAATTTGATGATCTTGCCGTCATGCGCTTCAGCGTATCGCTTCAAAGCGTCTTCCTGAACCTCCAGGGAAAAGCCTTCCCGCTCCTGCTCACGGCTGCTCACGCGAGCCAATGCGACGAACTGTTTCATGGTCGGCTCCGCTGGACAATACATCCACGATTCCCGCGACACCCCTGATCATCTCCAAAGCGTCCTCCGGGATCAACTGGTGTTGATAAAATGGCTGCCAAACGCGAAGCGTGTGCTCGATAAGTTCGGGCGTGACCCAGGCTGGCGCTCCCGCTGGAACCGCTGCGACCGGTCGAGGAGTCTCGTCTGAATGAGGGCGGTCCAAGCGTTTCGGCATCGCGCACGGCTCCCTAGAACAATCGCCGTTCGACTTGATTACCGTAGACCGTCCAACCGCAATCCCGTTGTTCCTCCCGGCCGTAAAGCTCCAGATACGGGCCTGGGCTGACCTGCTCGATGAGACCGCGAAACAAGAACGGCTTGCGACTGTGAACGGTGCGGCGAGCAAGTTGCCAGCTTCGTACCGTCCGGTCGTGGAAGGGGAGATTGCCGCGAACACCTAGCAGCA
>Ga0163150_10000939_pt1 | contig 51472 bp, 47 predicted proteins | sample OliLakLV19P2IB_FD_148628 | JGI IMG/M metagenome (GOLD analysis project Ga0163150, IMG submission 148628) | Freshwater microbial mat bacterial communities from Lake Vanda, McMurdo Dry Valleys, Antarctica - Oligotrophic Lake LV.19.P2.IB | ecosystem: Environmental > Aquatic > Freshwater > Lake >...
AATTTCGCCAACGAGGGGCCACCCCGCCAACCTGATCAGAGCCTTAAATGTCGTTCGATTAGCCGGCACTATTTTGTCCTTCCAGAGTTGACCTGCCTTCAAATCCTTGAAGCCGGCGCAGGTGTGAATGCCCACCCGCCGCAAAACCCGCGATAGCTCGTCTGCCAGCGGCTTGTTATCCGTGGCGTGCGAAATGAAAACGTCTGGTTGGCTTGCTATAGGCTCACCTCCTACTATTGCGAACCCAGACCGCACACCTGCGGCAACATGACCGCCGCGTCCACAATGTCTTTGCCTTTGAACTCGCGATTGGCCAGCGAGTAAGCCGCCGGAATGGCAATCGGCGCGGCGGCCGCCGTGGCGATCGCGGCTTCAACCAAAAGGGAACCAATCGATTGCCATTGGGATGGCTAGAACAGAGTACATAGCGTGGAATTAGCTGCCCTGTGCCGATAAAAGCTGTGCAATTCCCCGGCGCAGGGGGAGTGTGGCAACCGCGCAACCGGCAATACATTGGCTATGGGGATCTGCCCGTTGCTTCTCTGAACGCTAAATGGCCAGGAAAAGGAATCCGTTAAGATGGACGATGCGGTACCGGATGCATCTAACGCATCGGGAAATTTGAGGCCTGCCGATGGCCACAGGCGTGTTGACGTCCAATTGGAGCATTTTGATGGGCAAAATTCTTACTCCGTCACCGGGGGATGTGGAGCGCTACCTGCATTTGCGCGCTTTGAGCGTGGAGATCGCCACCAAAATCATGAAAACAATTCCGCGACGGGCATTGGATGAAATCGGGGATGCGCTCGGGATAATGAGAGACGGAGTCTTGGTGTTTGAAAGTATGGACATGTCCAGCGTGCTAATGGACTGCTGCCTCTACGATTGGTTCGAGGGGGGCAGGAATGTCGTACAGCGATACGCGGAAGAGCACCCGGCGAAAACGGGAACCGAGGAGTTTTTTTTATTAGACGCGTTTCTGAAGGCGAAGTTCAGCCTGCTTCTGCCACAGTCGGTGGTCCCAGGAGCTGGTCTCCACTGCCTGGATGTGCTCGATCGGGAAAAAGCCGGCAGTCTGCCCCCCTACAGCGAACAGGCGCACGGCGGAGCCGGGCGCGAGTTCAATAAGCCCGCGGAGTTGTTTCTTATGGACATCGCTCTAAGCCGGACGCTCGACTGGTCCCGGATCGCACTGGCGACCCGGACGATACCGATCGGCGAATTTTGGATGTCCGGCGGAGGCGCCTTGCCGTTAACCAACAAAGCGTCCGCGCTCCAGGCGTTGAGTGAACTCAAAATGGACAATCACAAAATTTTCAGTGGGCCAGGCGGTCGAGCGCTGTTGATCGTCCGCAGTTGCCTCGAGGCTGGAGTCGCCGGCCACGTTCGCTACGAAAGCCTTTCCGAGCCTTTCCCAGCGCCCACGCGCAGTCCTCGCTGGCCACTCTTCCAAAGTCGCCGCCGTAAGCCGCGAAAGGGGTGATGCGCCGGTAGGTCGCGATCCGGTCCGCCACAGCAATCCCGTCAATGGTCATCCCATCGGTCAAACTCTTAGAACTCGAAGGCTTCACATCGGTGAACATTGCGCGGGAGAGGCTGACGTCCGTGAATGTTGACCCAGTCAGATCGACACCGGCGGCTTCTATCCGCCGGTTGCCTTGTTTTATCTCGATCACCCGCTCGGGGTTCACCGTTAACTCCGCCTTGGCGCTCTGCGTATTCACTCCGCATTAAAACACGCGGCGGCTCCTGCCCGGGGAACCCTTACGTGCCGCCTTTCGGGGGATGCATGGCTAGAATAGCTTCGCCGGACAGCTATGATCGGAGACATCGATGCAGATTAACGGTAAAATCATTCTCGTCACCGGCGGCGCTTCGGGACTGGGAGCCGCCACCGCCGCCGCGCTGGCCGCCGCCGGCGCCCGCCCTGTCGTTCTCGATCTTCAGCCCGCCGCCGCACCCAGCGTCCAAGGCAGCGTCACCAGCGAAGTCGACGTGAGTCGAGCCATCGCACTCGCCGGTGCCCTTCATGGCGTCGTCCACTGCGCGGGTCTTGCCTCCGCGCAGCGCACGGTAGGCAAGGAGGGGCCAACGCCGCTGGAAGACTTTGAACGCGTCATCCACGTCAATCTCATAGGCGCATTTAACGTCGTGCGCATGGCCGCCGCCGCGATGATGGCCAACGAACCCAATGAAGACGGCGAGCGCGGCGTCATCGTACTGACATCCTCCATTGCCGCCTTCGACGGTCAAATCGGCCAAGCCGCCTACGCCGCGTCAAAGGCCGGCATAGCCGGAATGACCCTTCCATTGGCCCGTGAGTTCGCCCGTAGCGGAATTCGCGTCGTCTCTATTGCCCCTGGTCTCTTCGACACTCCTTTATTGGCCGGTCTGCCCGCGCCCGTGAAAGAAGAACTGGGCCGGACCGTTCCATTCCCCAGCCGCCTCGGGTACCCGGAGGAGTACGCCCACTTGGCCCTGGCGATTCTCGCCAATCCAATGTTGAACGGCGAAACCATCCGTCTGGACGGCGCTCTGCGGATGCCTCCCAAATGAAATCCAGGTTTCAACTTGTGTTATCCTAATTCCTGAATAATAGCGATTAAGGTAAGACTAAGGAGTATCCACAGCAACACCATGGCCCTGGCAATTGAGTCGAAGACGAACATTATTAGCAAGTACCGGATCAATAAGAACGATTGCGGTTCGCCAGAGGTGCAGGTAGCGCTCTTGAGCCGACGTATTACGGAGCTTACAGAGCACTTTAAGTCCCACAAGAAGGACTTCGGTTCCCGCCGTGGTTTGTTAACCATGGTGGCGCGCCGCCGCCGCCTTCTGGACTACCTCAAGAGCCGCAGTCTGGAACGTTATCAGACTCTGATCTCCAGCATTGGTATTCGCCGCTAGTGGAGCTTCGATCGGTACGGGTTCTCGTATAGACCCGGCAAATCCGCTCCGGTGAGCGGACCCACCCTCGTACTAAACACTCCCGTCTCCTTGATGCCCGTTCGCGCCGGAAAGCGCGGAGAATTACAAAGGTTCAAGGAAATAACATGTTGCATAAAGTCGAGATCGACCTGTTTGGCACGCTTCTCTCTATAGAGTCCGGCGTTATGGCCAAGCAGGCAGACGGGGCCGTCATCGTCCGATCGGGCGATAACGTGGTGCTGGTCACCGCGTGCTGTTCCGGCAAGCCGCGCGCGGGCGCGAGCTTTTTCCCGTTGACGGTGGACTATCGTGAGGCCACCTACGCCGCCGGCAAGTTCCCCGGCGGATTCATCAAGCGCGAAGGCCGCATGACCGAAAAGGAAACGCTGACCTGCCGTCTGATTGACCGGCCGGTCCGTCCGCTGTTCCCCGAAGGGTTCCGGCACGAGACGCAGATTATTGGACTGGTGTTTTCGGCTGAGACCGAACGCGATCCCGGTCCGCTGGCCATGGTCGGCGCCGGCGCCGCGCTCGGCATCTCGAATATCCCGTTCCATGAAGTGCTCGCCGCGGTACGCGTTGGCAAGGTGGATGGTAAATTCATCGCCAACCCGACGTACGAACAAACCAAGGAAAGCGCCATCAGCCTGATCGTCGCCGCCACCGAAACCGGCGTCGTGATGGTGGAAGCCGGCGCCAAGCACGTTGACGAAGAAGACGTGCTTCAGGCACTGGAGTTCGGCCACGAATGCTGCAAGAAGATCTGTGCCGGCATTCGCGAATTGATGCGGCTCTGCGGAAAGCCGAAATACGAGTTTGTGTCGCCAACCGTTAATCAGGAGATGCTGGCGCAGATCGATACCATGGTTCGGACCGACCTCACCGATGCCATGGACACCAAGAAGTACAAGAAGATCGATTCCTATTCCCGCATCGACGCGTTGCACGCCAAAGCCGAAGCCGCCTTCCCCGAAGAGCAGCGCTCCGAAGCCGGCGGCGTGTTCGATCATCTGAAAGAGCGCATCTTCCGCGACGAGATGCTGAAGGCCCGCCGCCGTCCCGATGGCCGCGCTTTTGACGAAGTTCGCGATATTGACTGCCAGATCGGCCTTCTGCCCCGAACCCATGGGTCAGCCCTCTTTACCCGCGGGGAAACGCAGGCGCTGGTGACCTGCACCCTTGGCACCAAGGACGATGAACAGCGGATTGAGATGCTCGATCCCGCCGAACTCTCCAAGCGTTTCATGCTTCATTACAACTTCCCGCCCTTCTCGGTGGGTGAAGTGGGCTTCATGCGCGGTGCGGGCCGTCGCGAAATCGGGCACGGCGCTCTCGGCGAACGCGCCACCATCGCCGTCGTTCCCGACGAGAAAACCTTCCCCTACACAATTCGTATCGTCTCCGACATTTTGGAATCCAACGGCTCCTCGTCGATGGCTTCCGTCTGCGGCGGTTCACTGGCCATGATGGACGCCGGTGTGCCGATTGACCGCGCCGTGGCCGGTATCGCCATGGGCCTCGTTAAAGAAGGCGACGCCTATGCGATTCTCACCGACATCGCCGGCGCCGAAGATCACTACGGCGACATGGACTTCAAAGTGGCCGGTTCTAAGGAAGGCATCACCGCCCTCCAGATGGATTTGAAAGTTCCTAACGTCCCCATCACCCTGATGCGGGAAGCGCTGGAACAGGCCAAACGCGCCCGTCTGCACATTCTCGACAAGATGAATGCCTGCATCAGCACGCCGCGTCCGACGCTCTCGCTCTACGCTCCCCGCATCACCACCATCACCATCCCGGTTGACAAGATCCGCGAGCTGATCGGACCGGGCGGCAAGATGATCCGCAGTATTACTGACACGACCGGCGTCAAGATCGACGTCAACGACGACGGGCAAGTGAACATTTACGCCACCTCCGGCCTCGCCGGTGAAAAGGCGCTCCAGATGATTCAAGACATCTGCGCTGTTGCCGAGCCCGGTAAAACTTACTTGGGCAAAGTCGTCCGGATCGTCGACTTCGGCGCTTTTGTCGAGATCTTCCCCGGCACCGACGGCCTCTTGCATATTTCCGAGATCTCGGAAAGCCGCGTAAAAGCCGTTCGCGACGAACTGAACGAAGGCGACCAGATCATGGTGAAGGTGCTGGCGCTCGAAGGCAACAAGATCAAGTTGAGCCGCCGGGCGATCCTGAAAGAACAGCGCGAAAAGCTGGCCACGTCCCAGAACTAACGCTTCAAAAACGAAGCAAAACGCCGCCGGTTCCCGCAAAGGACGGCGGCGTTCTATACTAGGGTTTGTGACAGAATTTCTGCTTCCGCTCCTCGCCGTGGCCGCTTACTTCGCGCTGATGCGCTGGGTTCTGCCGCGTTTCGGCGTCCAGACTTGAATGTCCGGACACTGTGACGCCGGGTCTCGACGTCCTAACGTTTCTTCCCCCTCGCCCGAACCGGCAGCACGCCCGTCTGCCCCTTCCGGAAAATAAGCTCCCAATGGGAATCGCTGCCCATGAAGAACCGCGCCCGCGCCCCAGCCGACTTGTCCGTATCGCCGATTTCCAGACCGACCGCCATCGGGTACCAGCCGCCGCCTTCCACCAAACGGTCCGGGGCACTCCAGCCCTTGGGGTTTTTCAGGTCGCCGTTGAAGCTGGCATAGATCCCCTCGGCCGGCCAGTCCGGCGCGCAACAGGCCCGGTTTAGCAGCATCACGAACTCGTCCAATTCGCGATTGTAATGGACGGACGGTCCCCAGAACGCGTCGGCGTTCTCGCTTTCCCAAGGGGTTCGGACCGTGAAAATCGGCGTTACTTTGCCGGAGATTCCGGGCGATTCCCACTTCTCATCCTGGTATTTCCATACTCTCCCGACCGGATCCGCACGGTCTTCGAATGCCATGCGCGCCACCGCCACGCCCTGCTCATTGGCCGGACCGCCATAGACGGAGAAGAAGAAATAAAAGGTCTCCTTCGCCTTGTCCACAATCACCGAAAAGTCTCCGTGGCCGCTGGCAAAATAACCGTTCTTCGCCGCGCAGTTCGGTTCGTAGCCGTCGGAGAGTACGAGCCCCAAGTCTTGAAATGTGTGACCGTTGTCTTTCGAGACCACCGCGCCGATAACCGGCACTGCCATAAACCTGTCGCCGTTCATTCGACAATAGGCGTAAATCTCGTGATGATACCAGCCGTAGATTGTCCCGTCTTCTTCGTCCCGATAGGTCGCCTCCATCCACCACGGCGCTGTGGTGGAGTTCAATAGGTATGTCGCCCGCGCATACCGCATTCCCGCCAGGTCCACGCCTTCGCTCCGGATCGGGAGGCCATCGGAGTTGTACACATAGCGTTTTCCGTTGGCCCAGTGAATCGGACTGTTGGAATCGGCGACACCTGGAAAAAACACTGGGGGGGCCTCCACCACCTCCACTTTTTGGGTCCAACCCGGCAACGCGGATAGGCAGATCAAGAATCCAAGACGTAAAACCATATGCCTATATAGTGCCCCGAACAGACCAAAGGTTACTCTGTATAATTCGATAGTTTCGTGAAGGGGTTTACCCATGCAAATTTCCATCCTCGATTGGGTCGTTGTAGCGGCTTACTTCCTGCTCAATATCGCTATCGGCTTTTATTACAAGAAACGCGCCGGAAAGAGTGTCGATGAATTTTTCCTGTCCGGCCGCGATGTGCCCTGGTGGCTGGCAGGCACGTCGATGGTGGCTACGACTTTCGCCGCCGATACGCCGCTTGCGGTCACCGGTATGGTCGCCCGTAACGGAATCGCCGGTAACTGGCTGTGGTGGAATTTTGTGGCTGGCGGCATGTTAGTTGTCTTCTTCTACGCGCGCCTTTGGCGGCGATCCGGGGTCATGACGGACATTGAATTTTCCGAGATTCGCTACTCCGGAAAACCCGCCGCCTTTCTCCGCGGCTTCCGGGCGCTGTATTTCGGCATACCCATTAACTGCATTGTTCTCGGTTGGGTGAATCTGGCGATGGTTAAGATCCTGATGCTGGTCCTTGGCGTCGATAAGTTCACGGCCATTGTTGTCGTCTTATTTCTTATCGGCATAACTTCCTGGATCTCCACACTGGCCGGTCTGTGGGGCGTCCTGGTCACCGATGTGGTGCAGTTCGTGATCAAGATGGCCATGGTGATCGTGCTCGCCGTTTGCGCCGTGCAGGCAGTGGGCGGGATGGATGCGATGATGACGAAACTCGCCGCCCTCGACGTCGCCCGCGGAGTAACACCCGGCGGAAAAAACTCAATGCTGTCCTTCGTACCCGATCTCGACTCGCCGTGGATGCCGATGATCACGTTTCTCGTTTATATTTCGCTCAACTGGTGGGCGACATGGTACCCAGGAGCTGAACCCGGCGGCGGCGGTTATGTTGCGCAGCGTATGTTTTCCGCCCGCGACGAGCGGCATTCGCTCCTCGCGACGCTCTGGTTCAATATCGCCCACTACGCCATCCGCCCCTGGCCTTGGATTCTCACGGCCCTCGCCAGCGTCATCCTGTACCCTGGCCTGGCCGACCCCGAAACCGGCTACATCAAAGTCATGATCGACTACATGCCCCCGTCGCTGCGCGGCCTGATGCTGGCGGGCTTCGCCGCCGCCTATATGTCGACCATCGCCACTCAGCTCAACTGGGGCGCCAGTTATCTGGTGAATGACTTTTACCGCCGCTTTCTGAAGCCGAACGAAACGGGCCCTCACTATGTCCTGATGTCGCAGGCGGCGACCGTGGTCATAACGCTGATCTCCGCCGGCGTCACATTCTACATGGACTCGATCGCGGGGGCGTGGAAGCTGCTGATTGTGACCGGCGCCGGCACGGGCGGTGTGCTGCTGCTGCGCTGGTATTGGTGGCGCGTCAACGCCTGGAGTGAAGTGGTGGCGATGGGTACGGCGTTCGTGGTTAGCGTCGCGCTTCAGGCGATCTGGAAGCTGGATTCCGATAATCCCGTCGAATTCGCCTGGATCATGATTATCACCGTCGGCATCACGACGGCGGCATGGCTGGCGGCCACTTTCTTTACGGCGCCGGAGCCGAACGAGACGCTTGTCGCCTTCTACCGGCGCACTCGCCCATCTCGGAACGGATGGGGTCCCATTGCCGCGCTCGCGCCCGATGTCAAACCCGCCACTGACGGGCTGAATAACCTCGGCTGCTGGATCGCCGGTTGCGTCATGATCTACATGGCCCTCTTCGGCTTCGGCAAGGTGTTGTTCAAGGAGACCACGCTGGGTTTGGGGATGCTGGCGCTGGCCGCCGCGGCTGGCTATTACATCTACCGCGACCTTTCCAGACGCGGTTGGAGTAGCATTGCTGAATGATCACTCGCCGCGCACTTCTCAGCTCCTCCGCCGCCTTGGCCGCGCAGGGCCAGCGTAGGCCGAACTTCGTTTTCATCATCGCCGACGACCATGCCGGCTACGTCCTGGGCGCGGATGGCAACAAGAAAGTTTCGACGCCGAACCTCGACCATTTCGCCAGCCAAGGCGTACGCTTCGCCCGCCACTATTGCAACCAGCCCGTTTGCACACCGTCGCGGCAGAGCCTTCTTACCGGCCAAATGCCTTCCGCGGCTGGCGTCACAGTTCTGAGAACCTCGCTGGATCCAGCTAAGCCGACCCTTCCCAAACAGTTCAAGGGCGCCGGTTATCGCACGGCGGTCTTTGGCAAGATGCATTTGAATCGTCCCAGCGCGCCGGGGCTGTACGGCTTCGACGAAATGATGACCGAGCAGGATATCAACAAAGCCTGGACCGCCACGCCACCCAAACGCGACCTGCCCGCCGGTGTTGGACGTAAGCCCCGCTGGCAGCCTTTTAAAGATCCTGCGCGCGTTTGGCTCAACGCCGATAAGCTGCCGTTTCCCCGCTATTACGAAGAGATGCGCGGCACCTTCACCGCTAACCGCGCCATCGACTGGCTGACCCAACACAAAAGCGACGCGGAGCCATTCGCGCTCTGGGTGAGTTTCCCCGAGCCCCATTCTCCCTACGATTTCCCAATCGATCTGAAGGATCAGTACGATCCCAAAACCTTCGAGGCGCCGAAGGTTGGACCGGAAGACGCCGGGCAAATCCCGCTGATTTTCCGCGACCTTTCCCCCGCTGACAAACAGGGCATCGCCGCAGCCTACTATACGTCCGTGTCCGCGCTGGATCGAAACGTTGGCGACGTCTTGAAAGCGCTCGACAATCTCGGTCTGGCTGAGAACACTTGCGTTTTTTATATGGCCGATCACGGTTACTGCCTTGGGCAGCATGGCCGATTTGAGAAGCATTGCGGCTATGAACCGGCGCTTCGCGTGCCGCTTTTAGCGCGCTTTCCGGGGAAGATCCAGAAGGGCGCCGTTGTGAACGATTTCACTGAGCACATTGACGTGACGGCCACTATAGTGGAGGTCATGGGTCTTGATAAATTGCCGGTGCAACACGGGCAGTCGCTGCGGCCGTATCTGGAAGGGAAGAAGCCAGCGTCGCCGCGGAAAGAAATCTTCAGCCAGTATCTGGAGAATGAAGAGGTCTTCGCGGCGGATGACCGCTGGAAGTTCATCTTTGGCTCCGGGCGGCGAAAGCGCACCGATGGGTACGAGACCGACAATCCGACGCCTGGCCGGTATTTGAAGCTCTACGATAAGAAAGCCGACGCTGGCGAATTCTTTAACGTCGCGGCCAAGCATCCGGACGTTGTCACGGCGATGCAGGAATCGATTCTGCGGCGCTATCGTTCGACCCATCCCGATGCGGCGAAGGAACCGAAGGGCGTTTCTAAGGCTGAGGCGATTGAATTTTACGTTGTGCCTCGCGACGCATGATTAGGCGCTGACTGGCTGAGCGGTTATAGTACCGCGAAGATTTCGGCGAGCGGGATAGCTATCTCCGGGGCGTTCAGCGAGTCGCCGCTCAGGACTTCGTGCAAGGGCCGGTTCGGGCTAAATTCCCAGGCGACCCGATTCACGGGGTCAATGATCCACACCATTGGCACGCCCCAGGCGAGATACTCCTCGCACTTGGCGATCACTTCGCTGAGGCGATCGTCCGGCGAGAGTATTTCGACGCAGAGATGAATGGGCTCGGTGGGGTAGGGATCCTGGATGCGATCCTTGCGCTGTACGGCTACATCGGGCACGAGGTACCGATTCTCGCTTAAGCGGACGGTGAGTTCGGTAACGGCCTCCAAGTCTGGGAAAAGCGCGTGAAGAAGCCTGTACACGGAAGACTGGATCAGTGCGTGCTTGCGAGTTGGCATTGATTTCTGGGTCAAGACTCCATCGCGATACTCACAGTTGGGCGAGTAGCTCGTCCGCAAGTACTCGTCCACGGATACCAGCGTAGTGGCGGGTGACATCGATTCCATCATAACGCCGATCACGCTCACTTCTTCAAGCCGGCGGTCCAGTTCAAAATAACAGTGATCGGCTTCGGCGAAGGATCGGCGATCTGTGTGTTGACCAAAAAGCGCTGACCATCGGGATGCGCAATATAGTGGGGGTGGAAGTTATCGACGCCGGCGGGTATCTGCGTCTGAAATAAAATCTTGGGCTCGCCGAATGACGGACCTGCGCTCACCGGCGCGGCCATCAGCTTGCGGTCCCCCGAAAGGTAGTAAATTTCGCGCCCGTCGCCCCGCCACCGGGGCTCGTATCCGCCGTTGGATGGCCCCGGCGTCCGTTCCGCCATTCCGGCCTCGCCCTCCCGGCGAGACCTCCAGGCTCCACTCCCGCCGGGCCATCCAACATTTCCTCAGCAAGATGGGGCAAACTACTAGTACAGGTGGGGCCAAATTAGACCATCAAAAGGGGCCACGCCGGGCTGGCGAAGTCAGCAGCTTTTCACTTTCCGGGGCAGCCTGTGCCAGCTGGCCTCCGGGGCGTGGTGTGGAAGGCTTTTCGTTTGACTGCCAGCACCGCGTCCTGATGGGCCGGGTCGAACACCTGTTGATGGCGATCATAGGTGCGCCGATGACGGGCGATCTCGACGGCGCCGTCCAGGATTGGAATCAGCGTGTCGGAAGCCACCAAGGTCAACGGACGGTCGATGGCATCCGGCGGAATGGAATAATCATTGAGATCGAACCGGATATAGATGTTCTTTCCCGACCGGACCGCTTCGACGCGGCCGGTGGAAAAAGTTTCGCTTCTTCTCGGTGTCTCGATTGCGCGATCAGGCCCACCCATTGTTGGTTTGTCAACTGCCGAGAGCACTTCCATAGTCTGTCATGGCAAAAAGCATAGTGATGTCCATCTGCCTGAAGTTTTAAAGGTGATTCTACCGCAATGGCTTGCAGGTAGCGCTCGATATCTTCCCTGACTCCGTCAACGCGTCGTTGAGTTTCGCTAAGCGCGGCATAGTGCGCCTGATCTAGATCTCGTTGTCGCGCTTGCCGCCTCGTTAAGGCCGCTCCCGTACCATCTGGCACGTACGGCCCAAGTACGGCCAAGTGATTCGTTTCGCTCAAAGTGTAGTAATGCGCGAGGGCGGTCTCCCAAGAATGAAGTAGTTTCGATAACTCCTCTGGTTCCGGCGGCACAGGCTTTGGGTCAGTGTTCAAAGACTTTCGACCATAGCTAATCCGAATCGAAAAGCAAAGCTCGCCCCCAAAATATCTCGCAAATGTATGAAAGTTCAACGCTGTCGGAAACGAGACGAATCATATAACTGATTTTACTATGCAGTCGTAAGTATCGATCGTACACGAACGGCAGCCCGGCTCCAGCTTGCAGCGGATGTCCTTCGAACGCGGTTGCGGTTAGTGAGAGCATCAAGGGTTGAAACGGAAAGTTGCGGGCGTTGGGCACGAGACAACCAAGGGTAAGAGTCCGTCCGGAATCCGCCGCGCCAATTCGTAGAACCGGTCCTCCGGTGAAGGAACCAAATCGAGTCCGTCTACCGCTGATTCGCCTTCAAAACCTTCTTCCGCAACCGGATCGACAACGGCGTCACTTCGACAAACTCATCTTCCTTGATGAATTCGATCGACTGCTCCAGACTCATGATTCGCGGCGGGATAATCCTCACCGCGTCATCCGCGCTAGACGAACGCATGTTCGTCAGCTTCTTTTCCTTAACGATATTTACGTCCAGATCCGTATTGCGCGCATTCTCGCCGATAATCTGGCCTTCGTAAACTTCCGTCATCGGCTGCACGAAAATCGTTCCGCGCTCCTGCAGATTCTCAATCGAAAAAGGCGTCGTCTTCCCGGCGCGATCCGAGACCAATGCCCCTGTCGGACGGCTCTCAATGTCGCCCTGCCACTCGATATACCCGTGGAACAGCGAATTCAAAATCGCCGTGCCGCGCGTCTCCGTTAATAATTCACCGCGAATGCCGATCAAACCTCGCGATGGCACCAGGAACTCCAGACGGACGCGCCCGGATCCATGGTTGATCATCTTTTCCATCTTGCCTTTGCGCGCCCCGATGCGCTCGATCACGACGCCCACAAAGTTCTCCGGGCAGTCAATCGTCAACATCTCCAACGGCTCTTGCAGTTGTCCGTCCGTTTTGCGCGTAACGATTTCGGGACGGCCCACCATCATCTCGAACCCTTCGCGGCGCATCATTTCGATCAGAATCGCCAACTGCAATTCGCCGCGGCCCATCACCTTAAACGATTCCGGACTGCCCGCGTCTTCCACGCGAATCGAGACGTTCGTCAGCAGTTCCCGGTCTAGGCGATCGCGCAGGTTTCGCGACGTCACATACTTGCCTTCCCGGCCCGCAAACGGCGACGTATTTACGGTGAACGCCATCGCGATCGTCGGCTCGTCAATTTGAATCACGGGCAGCGGCATGGGGGTGTCGACATTGGAAACGGTCTCGCCAATCGTGATCCCTTCCACACCCGCAATCGCCAGAATCGAACCAGGGACGGCCAGGTTTTCTTCCACCCGCTTCAATCCGGAAAACGAGAACATCTTCGTGATGCGCGTCTTCTGGATCTTCCCATCGAGCTTGCACACCGATACTTCATCGCCCAGTTTCAGGGTCCCGTTGAAAACGCGGCCAATCGCCAGCCGGCCCAGGTAATCGGAGTAGTCGAGGTTGGCAACTAATAGCTGGAGCGGCGCTTCCGCATCGCCCTGCGGCTCCGGAATGTGTTTGATAATCGACTCAAACAGCGGCTCCAGATTCTCGCTCTCATCTTCCAGCTTCAGCTTTGCAATACCGAGCTTCCCATTCGTGTAAATCACCGGGAAATCCAACTGGTCTTCGGTCGCGTCTAAATCGATGAACAGGTCATAAACCTCGTTCAATACTTCCTGCACGCGCGCGTCCGGCCGGTCGATCTTGTTGATAACAACAATAGGCGCAAGCTTTGCTTCCAATGACTTCATCAATACGTATCGCGTCTGCGGCAGCGGCCCTTCACTCGCATCGACCAGCAAAACCACGCCGTCAACCAGTTTCAGCGCGCGTTCTACTTCACCGCCGAAGTCACTATGCCCCGGAGTGTCGACGATATTAATCGTGAAATCTTTGTAATGAACGCCGGTGGTCTTGGCCAGAATGGTGATACCGCGTTCACGTTCCAAATCATTGGAATCCATGACGCGTTCGGTCTGCGCCTCGTTGGCGCGATATATGCCGCTTTGACGAAACATTGAATCGACCAGCGTAGTCTTGCCGTGATCGACGTGAGCAATAATAGCTATATTGCGAATGAAAGAGGAGGGGTTGGTGGAACTCAAACTCTTTCATTGTCCCACGTTCGCGCGCACGCGCGGGTGATATCCTAAAGAATAATGGCTGAAACTGAACGTTTGCCGTCTGTTGTTATTGTCGGCAGACCGAATGTGGGTAAATCCACCTTGTTTAATGCCCTCACCGGAACGCGCCGTTCCATCGTCGGCGATGAACCTGGAATTACCCGTGACCGCATTGGCGGAATCGCCGAGCATGGCGGAAAACGCTTTGAGATCATTGACACCGGCGGTATCATTACCGACGACCACGCGCTGATCCCCACGCAGATTTTGCGTCAGGCCCATTTCGCTCTCGACGTCGCCGCGCACATTATTTTCGTCATTGACGGCCGCTCGGAAATCACTTCCGCCGACCGCGAACTCGCACAGATGTTGCGCAAGCTCAACAAACCTCTCCTGCTGGCGGTCAACAAAATCGACACCGAGAAGAATGAGCATCTGGTCGATGAATTCCACCAACTGGGCATTACGCCCGTCTTTGGCGTCTCGGCGGAGCACCGCGTGGGGCTGTACGAAATGCTCGATCTCATTGTCGGTTCGTTCCCGTCAATAGAGGAACCGGAGCCGCTCGCCGAAGGGGAAGAGGCGGTCACGAAAACGCCTCCCATCAAAGTTTCGATCATTGGCCGTCCCAATGTCGGCAAGTCGACTCTGATCAACGCCATTCTGGGGGAAGAACGCGCCATCGTCTCGCCTGTCGCCGGCACTACGCGCGACGTTGTCGATGAGTACATCACGCTGAAAGGCGTCGACTATCTTTTCATGGACACGGCCGGCATCCGGCGTAAAGGCAAGACGCACCTGATGGCGGAAAAGCTGAGCGTGGTGATGGCGCGCCGCCACATTCGCATGGCCCACGTCGTGCTGTTGGTGATGGACGCGACCGAAGGCCCGCTGGGACAGGACGCGACCGTCGCGGGCTACGCGCACGAAGAGGGCCGCGCGCTGATTGTCGTCGTCAACAAGTGGGACGCGGCCCCCGACAAGAACAAAGCCAAGTTCGAAGAAGAACTGCGCGATGAACTCAAGTTCCTGGAATACGCGCAAGTCGCGTTTCTATCGGCGAAAACCGGCAGCGGCGTTGGGCAGCTCTTCGAGATGATTCGCAACGCGCACAAATGGGCTTCCCATCGCGTCGGCACTGGCGAACTGAACCGCTTCTCCACCGGTCTCACCCTTGAACCGGACACGCGGATCAAGTACATTACGCAGGCCTCCATTCGCCCGCCGACGTTCATCGTCTTCCCCGACAAGAAGAACGATTTGCACTTTTCCGCCGAACGCCAGTTGATCAATCGTTTGCGCCGCGCGTTCGGCTTTCAAGGCACGCCCATCGTCATCAAGACGAAGTTCGCGGCGAACCCCTTTGAAGGCATGCGCCGCAATGAACCCGCCAAGCGGCCGCCGCGCAATACCGAACAGAAGTCTGTGAAGCGGACGAAAGGAAGTTCGGACAAGACCAGTTCGCCTAAGCAAACTTCGGGTAAAGCTCGCGCGAGCAGGGCCGGTTCCACGAAGTTTGGAACCGGGAAGAACGCGGCGCGCAAGGCCAAGAGCGGGACCGTCCGCAATAAGCAGAAGACGAAGAAGCAATAGCGCGGAACAGCCGCCCCGACACCTTGTATTCACCGCCACCGGGAGGTATCATGCCCGCATTCCACCGGTGTAAAAGGGGATCTCATGAAATACTGCTTCGCCGTCGTTCTTGCCTGTGTTTCGGCTAATGGGCAAAGCCAATTCGCAACCCTGGCCGGGACCATTCGCGATCCCTCCGGAGCCGTCCTTCCCGGCGTCCAAATCAAGCTCACAAATTCCGACACCGGTGAGATGTGGAATGCCCAGACCGCTGGCGAAGGCGGGTACGCGCTCCTGCTTATCAAACCCGGCGCCCGCTATCAACTTGACCTTGAAAAGCCCGGTTTCAAGTCCTACCGCCGCACTGAACTCGTCATGGAAACCGGCGGGCAGCATCGCATCGATATCCCGCTGGAACTCGGCGCGCAGACCGAGCGCATCGTAGTGGAAGCCGCCGCGCCGCAACTGCAAACGGAGACTCCGTCGTCGGCGCCGTGGTCGATAACCGGACCATCGTCAACATGCCGTTGATCAACCGGCGCGCCGCCCAGCTTGCGCGCCTCACCGGTTTCGTCGTCCAGAACGGGAACGGCTCCAACTTCACAATGGCCGGAGGCCGCGGCGATAATGCCAACTGGACCATTGATGGAGCCAACGCGCAGAACGTCCTGCTTGGCGTCCAGACGTTGAACTTCGATCCTCCCGTCGAATCGCTGCAGGAGTTCAATGTCAGCGTCAGCAACTACTCGGCCGAGCTTGGCCGCACCGGCGGCGGCGTGGTTCAAATGACCACCAAGAGCGGCACGAACGAATTCCACGGCTCGGCCTACGAGTATTTCCGGAACGACGCCCTGGACGCCCGAAGCTTTTTCGCGGCCACCATGCCAAAGCTTTCGATACAATCTGTTCGGCGCATCCATCGGCGGACCTATCCGCCGCGACCGCACTCACTTTTTTTTTCAACTACGAGGGCCGCCGCCAGATCGACGAAACTACGCTGATTCATAACGTGCCAACGCCCGCCGACACGCGAGGCGACTTTTCCGGAAGCACCCGCATCATCCGCGATCCTGGAACTGCGGCGCGAACTCCGTTTCCCGGGAACCTCATTCCGGCGGGCCGCCTCGACTCCATCGGAGTTAAGGTCGCCGCCTTTTATCCCGCGCCGAATGTTCCCGGCCAGCCATCGGGCAACGCCAACTTCCGGACCAATGGTTCCACTAAGGAACCCAGCGATGTTTACGTCGGGCGATTGGATCATGTTTTCAACGCCGCCAACCGCGTCTACGGCCGTCTGCTCACGAGCGCTGGCGGTCCGGTAGATAGCCCGGTCTGGGCGACGCCCGGCACCGATCCCTTTCACCGCACCCTATCAACCGCGTGGGATCGGCTTATACGAATCTCAATCAGACTCTCGGGCTCAAGGGAGTGAACCCGCAGTTCGGCCCGCGCGTCACGGTAGCGGGTTACGCGCAAATCGGCGAAGGCTCAAATCATGAACGTCTGCAAGTGCCTATCTGGGGCATTCACCTGGTCAATCACGTCTTGTGGGTGAAGGGCAAACACAGCGTCAAAACCGGTTTTGAATACCGCTATGGCCGCAACGACGACGACAACAAGAACACCGCCGGCGGCGTTTTCGGGTTCAACGACGTCGCCACGGGCCATTCGCTCGCGGCCGTACTACTGGGGTGGGTCAACAACGCCAACATCTATGAGAACTATCCGCTCCGCACTCGTATGGACGCTGTCGGCGCTTTCCTGCAGGATGACTATAAAGTAACATCGCGGCTGACGCTCAACCTGGGCGTTCGCTGGGACATGGACGTTCCCCGCCGTGAAGTTTTCGACAATCGTCAGAACTCATTTGACACCATTGCGATCAATCCAATTTCCGGGACCCCAGGTATTCTCACCTTCTCCGGCCGTAACGGCGTTACTCGATATGCGCACAATTTTGACCGTAACAACATCGCCCCCCGCGTGGGATTCGCTTTCCGCGCCACCAACCGCTGGGTCATCCGCGGCGGCGCCGCCGTGGTCTACCTTGGCCAATACGATCAGGCCACGCCGACCTCCGCCGCCATCGGCTTCAGTTATCGGGGCAATTTCGTTTCTCCCGATAACGGCTTGACGCCGGCGTTCCGTTTTAGGGACGGAATGCCCGAAGTGACGAAGCCCACTAATGCCGACTTGACGCCCCGATTCGGCGCGGTCCGCCTGGGCCAATCGCCCATTACGAGTGTTGAGTATTTCGATCCCGTGGGCCGTCAACCCGGCTATCTGATGACTTACACCTCAACATCCAGCGCCAACTTCCGTGGCAGGCGCTCTTTGAAATCGGGTATCTGCCGACGCTGGGCCACCGGCTCCCCGCCCCGGCCGCGCTCACCTTGAATCAGGTGCGTCCCGAATTATGGGACCGGGGAATGCGCAGGCTCGCCGACCGTTCCCGCAGTACACCGATGTTATTCAAATCGCCCCGCCTCTTGGTAATTCGAACTATCACGGCATGAACGTTAAGTTCGACAAACGCTACTCGGCCGGCCTCCAATTCCAAACCAACTACACATGGGCCAAGGGCATTGACGACGCCGAATCCCGCAACGAACTCGGCGGCGGGGCTGGCAACGCTTATTCCAACGTCTATAACCGCCGCAACGACCGTGGCCTCACCGGGAACTCCCTACTGCACCGCTCGATTAGCAGCATCGTCTATGAAATGCCCGTCGGCAGGGGGAAGAAATTTGACCTTGGCGGAGCCGCCAATCGCGTTCTGGGTGACTGGACCCTCGGCTACATTGGGGAGTTCCGCAGCGGTGTTCCCTGGGGCGTGATCGAGCAGGTGAACCGGACAAATTCGTTCTCGCCGCAGAACCGTCCCAGTGTCGTCGGCGTGGCGCCGATTACGGGCGAACGAACGCGGGCCGATCAGATCAGAATGTGGTTTAACACCGCCGCGTACGCCGATCCGGGGCAGTTCGTGTTTGGCAATTCGGGCCGCACCGGCCGCTATGGACCCGGCGCGGTGGTTATGGATCTTTCCGTCCTCAAAAACTTCCGCTTCGTCGAGAAGTACAACCTCCAATTCCGGTGCGAGATGCTGAACTTCATTAACAGGCCGAATTTCGGACTTCCCAACCCGAATCGAGGCAACGCCGCATTCGGCAGCATCACCTCGCTCGCCCCCGGCAATCCGGCGCGCGTGGTGCAACTCGGACTGCACTTTAAGTTTTAGCGCGACGGCCGAATAATCGCCACAAACCCCTTTTCGTTGCAGTACCATGAATGCAATTGAGGAAAGTCCGCCGCCATCTCGCTCCCGGTCTGGCTTCGCTGGTTGTGGACCCTCGCCTCGTCTGTACATGACGCAGGCGAAGCTTCAGTTCCGATCCTTCCAACGAAAAGGGGTACACACGTCCTATGAGACGCATCATTCTCTATGCATTTGTGCTGGCATGGGCGACCGCGCTGCTCGCTCAAACAACAGCCGAAATACTTGGCACGGTGACCGACGAAACCGGCTCCGTGATCGCGGGCGCGAAAATCACATCGCGCAATACCGCTACCGGAATCGTGTCCAGCACCACCAGCGGCGAGAACGGCCAGTTCCGCTTTCCGCTGCTGCAGCCTGGGAAATACGAAGTCGCGATCGAGAAGGCGGGTTTCGCCAAACTGATCCGCAACAATGTGGAAATACAGTTAACGGAACGTGCCAATATTCCCGCCCAATTGAAAGTTTCTACGTCGCAGGAAGTCATCACCGTGACGGGTGAAGTGCCGCTGATCAATACTACAAACGCCGAGGTCGGCGTGAATTTTGATGCCCAGCGCATTCAGAACCTGCCGTTGGCGCCGAACTCGAACATTCTGAACGCGGCGCTTTCCGTTCCCGGCGTCAGCCAGCTTTCCGGCGGCAACTCCAGCTTCGCGGCCGGCGGTGTGTCGTTCTCTGTAAATGGCATGCGCACGCGCTCGAATAACTTCGTCGTTGACGGTACCGATTCCAATTCGCCTTCCGTTGGCGGCCTGCTTCAGGAAATCAACAATCCCGACACGGTCGGCGAGTTCCGGATGATCACCAACCAGTTCTCCGCCGAGTACGGTCGCGCGGCCGGCAGCGTGGTGAGCATCGTCACTAAGAGCGGCACCAACGCGCTGCACGGCACGGCATACTGGCGCCACAACGATAACCAGTTGAACTCGCGTAGCAATTTGGACAAACGGATTTTTACGGAGGCTCCGTGGCGCATTGAAAACCAGTTCGCGGGCACGCTCGGCGGTCCGATCATTAAGAACAAGACCTTCTTTTTCGGCAGCATCCTGCGCTGGACGGATCGTGAATTCGCTTCCGGCTCCAACATTACCGGGGCTCCCACGGAGGCAGGAAAGGCGCTGCTGCGGCCCTTCGCCGCCACTCGCCCGGCGTTGAATGCCGTACTCGAATTTCTGCCCGCCGCGCAGAACTCCACCGGCCAGACCGTCTCCGCCAATATCGCCGGGCAAAATCTGACGATCCCCGTCGGCACCCTCTCCGGCGCGCAGCCGGGGCTGCTGAATGACTGGCAATGGATGTTGAAGGGGGACCATCGCTTCAACGACAAGCACAGCCTCACCTCCCGTATTCTCGTCGACACGCGCGAAAGCGTCACTGGCCAGTCCGTCCCTCCGGGCCTCACTTCGCAGTCTCCGGCGAAGCGCTATAACGCCAACTTCGGCGTAACGAGCACGTTGACGTCGAACGTCTTCAACGAATTCCGCATCGGCTTTGGCCGCTTTAACTCCTCGACGGAGGCCGCCGATACGCGGGCGCTTTCCATTCCATCGCTCGAAGTGACGCAGTTGGGCCTTACCGGCTTCAACGCTGCCGCTTCGCGTACCGCCATTGGCCTGGGCGTTAACCTCCCGCAGGCGCAGGTGCTCAACAACTACCAGTTGATGAACAATTTCTCCGTCCTGCGCGGATCGCACCACATGAAGATGGGCATTGATTTCCGGCGGCAGGATCAAAATCAGGACTTTAACCCCACCATCCGCGGCCGTCTGCAATACCAGACTTTGCAGGACGTCGCCGACGACACGCCAAACGTCCAGGCCATCAACAGCTTCCTTCCCGGCGTTCCGCGCTGGCAGAGCTACAAATACTACGACTACTTCTTCTTCTGGCAGGACGAGTGGCGGGTGCGGCCGAACCTGACGCTCACTTACGGCCTCCGTTACGAATCGCCGGGCAACGCCGTTGACTTCCTCCGCGCAACCAACGAAAAAGTGCTGGCGCTGAACAACAACAATCCGGCCTACCGCCTGGATCGCATACCCTCCCGGGACACCAACAACTGGGCTCCCCGGTTCGGGTTCAACTGGCGCCCGCCCAAGATGGGTTTCCTGACCGGCGAGGACAAAATGGTGATCCGCGGCGGTTATTCGCGCACCTATGACCTGATCTTCAACAACATCGTGCTGAACGTGTTCAGCTCGTTCCCCTTCACGGTGGTTACGAATTTCACCGCGCGCAGCGCCAATGGTTTCCAGAAAGTGCAGGACATCGCCACGGGCCGCACGCAAGCCACCGTGGCCAACCCCGCGTTCATCACGCGCACGATTGTGAATCCCACCTACCGCGCGCCCGTGGCGGAACAGTACTCGTTCCAGATGCAGCGCCAACTGGCGGCCACCTGGGCTTTGACGACGGGATGGGTCGGCACCAAGGGTACCGCGTTGTTCATGTCGCTTGACGGCAACCCCACCGTTCCCGGGAATAATAGTAACGGCACGGTGCGCGTCGACCCGGCCCGCGGCATCATCCGTGAGCGCGCCAACGCCTCCTCCTCGGTCTACCACTCCTGGCAGACCTCGCTCGAAAAGCGCTTGTCGAACAATTTTTCGCTCGGCGCCCACTACACCTGGAGCACGTTCATCGACGACCAGTCGGAGATCTTCAACGCTTCCGTCGCCGGCGAAGTGGCCGTCGCGCAGGACTCCTTCAATCGCAAGGCGGAACGCGGCCGGTCCACCTATGACCGGCCGCACCGCTTCACCGCCAATTTCACATGGGAAGTGCCTTTCCTGCGCGAACAGAAGGGCGTCGCCGGACAAGTCCTGGGCGGGTGGACAGTGGCGAATTTCACCACCTTCCAGAGCGGCTCTCCTTTCTCGCCTCTGGCCGGCGTGGACCCTGGCTTCCGCCTGGCCGGCATTGACACTCTGATCGGTTCCTCCATTCGTCCCCACGCGACCGGCACGGCCATTAGCGGCCAGACGGTGGAGGCGCTATTCGGCCAGCGCGGCGCACAGGTCACCGTGCAGATTCCACAGACCGTGACGAACTTCGCTCCCGGCCTGTTTTCGCTGCCCACCGCCACTTCGCCACTCGGCAACGCGGGCCGCAACATCCTGCGTTCGGACGGCATCGGCAACCTTGACCTGGCTATTATGAAGTCGTTCAAAATGCCGTATCTGGAGGGTCATGCGCTGAATATCCGCGGTGACTTTTTCAACCTCACCAACTCCCGTAATTTTGGCATTCCGGAGGCTCGCATCAACAACGCCGGCTTCCTGAATCAATGGAACACCAACGGCGGTAATCGCCGCATCGTGTTTACGTTGCGCTACGCCTTTTAGTTGCGTCGATCAAATGGGGGCCGGTGTTTGCCGACCCTCATTTTCTTATCGCAGGCCCAAGCCGGCAATGATGTTTATTCCCAGCGCAAACAGCAGCGCGCCGAGGAATACGCAAACCGGCAGCGTCAAAACCCATGCCAGCAGCAGGTTGCGGAGCGTGTTCATTTGCAGTCCGCTGCGATTGGCCGCCATCGTGCCCGCAACGCCCGACGACAGCACGTGGGTGGTGCTGACAGGCCATCCGCCAATGTCGGCCGCCCCTATCGTCACCGCCGCCACCAGTTCCGCCGCCGCGCCCTGCGCATACGACAGGTGCGTCTTGCCGATCTTCTCGCCCACCGTAACGACGATCCGCTTCCAACCGATCATCGTTCCCATACCCAGAGCGATCGCCACCGCCAGTTTTACCCAGGTTGGAATATAGCGAATCGTTTCCTCAAGCGCGGCGCGGTACTTTAGCGATGCTGTCCGGTCTTCTTCATTGCCCAGCAACCCCTGCTTGTCCAATTTCGCAATCGTTTCCGTCACCAGATATACGTCGCTGCGCAGATGGCCTCGTTGCGCCTTGTCGATTTCCGTCAGCGACCGTTTTCCGTCGAGCAACTCCCGGATTTCGGCGCTCAGGCCAGCCATTGACGCCAGCGTCTTCGGCGTCAGGCTGCCGTGGGCTTTCAGGAACGCCGACAATTCCGCCACGGCTTCTTCGCCTCGCAACGCCGGTCCGGTCATCCGCCTGGTAAATGCGGCGTCGGCCGCCCGGGACACGGTAACCGCATTCTGAATCGGCGCCGCGTTCAGCCCAAGGTTTAACGCGAAACCGCCGGGCATGATCCCGATGAGAATCAGCAGAATCAGTCCCATGCCTTTTTGGCCGTCGTTGGACCCATGAGCAAAACTCACGCCCGTGCAAGTGAGGATCAGGATGGAGCGAATCCAAAGTGGCGGCGCCTTCCCGCCCTTCGGTTCGTCGTAGAGCTCCGGGCGCTTCACCAAATGCTTCACGAGCAGCAGCAATAGCGCGGCCGCCACGAAGCCGATCAAAGGCGATACGAGCAGTGAAATTCCCACTTCCCGCGCCTTCATCCAGTTAACGCCTTCGCCAAAATCGCTGCCGCTCTTCAACATTGCGTTGGCCAAACCCACGCCCATGATGGAGCCGATCAACGTGTGGGAACTCGATGCGGGAAGGCCGAAATACCATGTGCCCAGGTTCCAAAGAATCGCCGAGAGAAGAAGGGAGAATACCATCGCGAAACCGGCCGCCGATCCGACGTTGAGAATCAATTCCACCGGGAGCAGCGCCAGGATGGCGAACGCCACCGCCCCGCTGGAAGCCAGCACGCCCAGGAAGTTCCAAATGCCGGACCAGACCACCGCTTGCGTGGAGCGCAGCGAATTCGTGTAGATCACAGTGGCTACCGCGTTCGCCGTGTCGTGAAATCCGTTGACAAATTCGAATGCCAACGCTAACGCCAGCGCCAGGAAGAGGAAAGCGCTGGACATTAGAGTAAGTTCGCTGAACATTTTTGAGGTCCGGAGTAAGGCTCCAATGTTATCGCGCTCACGTTACGATGAGATGACAATGCACCGTCGCAACTTCCTGCCTTTGTTGCCGAGTCTCGCCTTCGCCCAGTACGAGGAAAGCAAAGGCGACGTGCCGTGGGTTCCCACGCCGGACGAGGTGATGGACACTATGTTCGGGATGGCAGAACAGAAGGCGAAGAAGGCGTCCCGTATACTTGGATCGAGACTGCAATAAGATCAAAGGGATAGTCATGCCTGAGCTCGTAAAAATTCCATTGGCAAGTGCTGAATTCGTGGCGCGGTTCGACCGGCCTTATGTCGGGCTGCTTGTCAGTGACCGGCCCAAGATCTTTGAGGCGATCATGATGGCGCTTTTGCCGTTCGATTTTCGACTGGCAAATACGGAGATCGTCTCGACCGGAAAACCGGTGGAGGAGAAGTTGATCTTCAGAATCCCAGACCGTGGAATCAGTTTTCAGTTTGGCGCCGAAGAGTACAGGTTCGGCAAAGACGGAGCATCATGGGCAACAGCGCCGGAGGATGCCGAGATTTGGCGAGCGGCGGAGACGGCGTTGTTAACGGAAAGCGGCGCGAAGGTTCGATCATGTTCAGTTACTTCGGCCATGCATCTGCAATTGCTGTCTAAGACTCGAGAAGAGGTGCTTGCACCATTTATATCTCCGCCTTTTAAACAACTGCTCGCGGAGAAACAGGCGGAATCCTTCGGTTGTCACATCAGGTTTGCGAATGGTGACGTGCTGATTGACCATTCTCTAGCCTACGCAAATGGCATTTTTTTAAAATTTTTGACACGTTTTCAGGGAAAGCCGTCAATAGATGACATCCTCGCCGGGGTGCGCGGCGACGAAGAACAAGTATTTAGAATGCTGGACGTTCACGAGGCTACCGAGGCAACCAATGACTAGTTTTGTCGAAGCCCCATGGGCGGAGCAGCAAGCAATGCCAGCAATCAACTATCCGGCGCCTTACCACGAAGCCGCATGGGCCGACAGAGAGCAAGTTGTGGGTAAGGTGCGCAGCTCGAACAAACTTTCCCAAACCATTGATCTCTATACGCAGGCCCCACCGAAGCATGATTTAACAGCCCATTTGCGAACGCTGCAAAAGAATTACACGATTGTCGATAACGACCGTGACGTTATGGAACTTTTGGAAGAGCATGCGAGTCTCTTTCCACTCTTGGTTCAAGCTGTGCAGCCTTTGAAAAGCGCGTTCGGAGAAAGGCTGTTTCACATTCGTGTGCAGCACTCAGATGACGACAGCTTGCTCAAGATCGCAGTGCGGCTCCCAGATGATTTTGTTGAGCCGGAAACGGCCCTTCGATCTTTCGATACCAATTGGTGGATAAATAATTGCCAACGGTCGAGTGGCGCACTCGTGTTCGACTACGAGATTCAGGATGCCGTTTGATTGGCGTGACTTCCTTGAGGTTGCGTACGATCTGCGCAGCGACAATAGGGAGAGCTTCCAGAGGACATCGCTCGGTCGCGCGTATTATTACGTCTATAACCTTGGTCTGATAAAGGCTAAAACGCTGAATTTTCGCAGGGTACCTGGCCTGGGCGGCACGCATAAGCAACTTTGGGGCTGGTATGAATCTCAGAACGACCCGATCATCCGCCGACTGGGAATTGAAGGCAATCGCATGTACGCTAAGCGAATTCCCGCCGATTATATAGATGCGCCGATTCAAAACATAGCGCGTGAGGTCGAAATACAACTCACCCGAGCGCGGACTTTCGAGACTCTGATGGCGAAGGTTGATGGTCAGGCCCCTCCGCCAGCCTTGCCATGACCGCTTATTAAATCGTCTCGTGAATGGGCGCTGCTTCGGTTATCCGCTGCTAGAACTTCGCCGCGCCGCCTGGGCCGCGGCGAGGAACTCAACGCGGAATGTCATGTCGCTGGCGCATGTTCCCCTCGAATTCCTCTAGGGGCACGCGCTGCGACCGGCGTGAAGGTCTTCGATGGCTTCTTGAACGGTTGCCACGTCCTCGTCGAAATGCTCGCTTTGCAATTCCAGGTAGGCCGCCACGGCTTCGTCAAGAGCATCGGCGGGTGTCTGGCCGTGCTGCTGGGCAAAGCGCTCAAGCTCTGCTTGGCGGGCGGGACTGAGGGTGATTGGCATAAAGAAATCTCCGCGCGGCTTTGGAACTATTGTCGCGCCCTCCCAAGAATATCGCGCTCGCGTTACGATAACTTGACAATGCACCGCCGCAACTTCCTGCCCTTGTTTCCGAGTCTCGCCTTCGCCCAGTACGAGGAAAGCAAAGGCGACGTGCCGTGGGTTCCCACGCCGGACGAGGTGATGGACACTATGTTCGGGATGGCCACATTGACGGCGCGCGATGTCGTCTACGATCTCGGCAGCGGTGACGGACGCGTCCTGATTTACGCGGCCCGGAAGTTCGGCGCCCGGGGTGTGGGAGTCGAGATTGAAGGCCATCGCGTGAAGGAAGCCCGCGAGGCGGCGCGGGCGGCGGGCGTGAGCAAACGCGTCCGCTTCATCGAGCGTGACCTCTTCAAAGCGGACATCGGCGAGGCGACGGTCGTGTTCCTGTATCTCTTCACCGCCGTCATGAAACGAGTGAAGCCAAAGCTCTTCGCGGAGTTGAAACCGGGCACACGCGTCGTCGCTTACCAGTTCAATGGCTTCACTGACTGGAAGCCCGCGAGCGTCGACAACACCCATCCCTACCCCGCCTACTTATGGATCGTCCCTACTCGACCGGCTTAGTCCGCGGCGTCAACAGTTCCACTTTGTCGAACTGCTTGCCGTCAATATCCACCGCGCGAATTGTCGCCGTCCCATTCGTCCGCAAATTGACTTCCCACACATGGTTCCGCCCCTCCGCCTTTTCCAGCCACCAAGCCGTCCCCGGCGCCGGAACCGTCCGTGTTTCCACCGCCCACGCCCCGTCGCCCAGATACATAATCCCATTCTCGTCGTCCCGCTTATGCCCCCGCAACCGGTACGTCCGCTTGTAGTTGTGATGATCGTTCTCAAACACCGCCGACACCCCGTACTTCTCCCAGCTCGGCATCCAGTGCCGCCGGATTTCAATCGAAACGGGCTTGTCGAGCGGCGTCCCCTCCTTGGCCGCCTTCGTCGTTCCATACGCCGGGTAATGATAGCCCACGAAGACAAATTGCTTGTCTCTTCTTGCCGCCAGCGCCTCCTTCAACCACTCGGCCTGCGCCCCCGCAACCGGATTTGTGTGCGAAGAATCCAGCAGCACGATCGACAGGTACCGGCCAAAGTCGAGTGCGTAGTAGGACCGGCTTTCCGGAGTCCGGAAGAGCGAATAATAGAACGGAGCGTCCTCCGGCGCCTTGCCGTTGTACCCGCCTTTCACTTCATGATTGCCAATACCCGCCACCATCGGAATCAGCCGCCCATCCGGACTCACCGCCCGCTCCGTCCACGACTTCAGCCACTCCACCCAGCGGTTTGACAACACGCCATTCGCATACGCAAGATCGCCCACCAGCAAAGCGAAATCGGGATCGAGCGCTGCCGCGTTCGCCGTCGCCTTGTCCAGCTTTTGCCGCGTATGCATCATGTCGCCACCGGTGACGAACCGCACCGGTCTATTCAGGTCCAGCGGCATTGTGCGGAACCGCCAGCCCTCCGTCGCCTTCACGATCGGCTTGCCGATATTGAATTCGTAGTTCGTATCCGGCAACAGATTCTTCAACTCCACGCGCCGCCCCTGCATGGTAGTATCGGCGATTGAAAACTTCGCGCCCATCGCCTTCATCCATGCGGCCTCGCCGACGCGCCGGTAGTGCAGGTCCAGCGGGCTGTCCGTATGCAGGTCCACCCAGTTCACTGTCATCGTGGTAGCGGGGTCCGATTGCCACATTAGATACAGGCCGATCAGATCCTGGGTCAAGCCGGAAGCCGTGGTGAACAAAGCGAGAAGGAGAACTCGAAGGAATGGCATAGGGAGAAACTAACAGCGTATCGCGAGTTTTGCTTGCACGCGGCGGGGCATCCGCGCGTCAAACTCAATCGGAGGGCAATGAATGCGTCTCATCCTGCTTGGCCTCAGTTGCGCACTGACAATGTGCGCGGGCGTGATTCAGGGCGTAGTTCTTGAATGGGCCTCCGGGAAGCCGCTCTCCCGCACCATTGTTCACCTCCAGCCGGTCCCCGGCAGCGGGACGCAAACGAAGCAGTTGCAAACGCGTTCCGGCCGGAGCGGCCAATTTCAATTCGTCGTGCCCGATGGCCTGTACCTGCTCGAAACCCAGCGCGAAGGTTTCCTGCCCGCCGCTTACGGCCAGCGCCGGCCAACCAGTTACGGCACGCCAATTGCCGTCACCAAGGACTTCGCGCTTTTCGCCGAACTGCGCGTGCATCGCATGGGCGCGCTGACGGGTACTGTGATCGATGAAAACAGCGTCGGCCTGCCGCGCGTCAACGTCGTCGCCTACCGGGCCCAACTGCCGCTGCGCGTCGCCGGCCGCGGCGTCGCTGATGATCGCGGCGTTTATCGCATCTCCGGCCTCGCGCTCGGCAAATATTGGGTTCGGACCGTGTCCCACCAACTTGACGACGGTACCGGACTGCTACCGGTTTTCGGACCCGAAAGCCGCGAACCTCGTGATGCGCTGAATCACGAAGTGCGTTTCGACAACGACACCACCGACGCCAACATTCGTCCCGAACCCGGTACCCTCTCCTCGCTCAGCGGCGTGATCGTTTGTGACCGGGCGCCCGACTCTCCCGTGACCCTTACTCTCTCCTCCGAGTTCTCACGGCAAACCACCCAAGGCGTTTGCGCGGGCGGCTATACGTTCAGCGGTCTCGCCCCGGCCATGTACGAAGTCTTCGCCACTTACGCCGACAGTTCCGGCTCCGGATTCGCTGAAAGGTTTATCGGGCAGAATACGCAGATGCCGATGCAGATCGCCTCCACGGACCCGGTGAGCGTTGAAGTTCGAAACGCCTCGACGCGCGCTCCCCTGCGAATTCCCGTCAAGCTTTCCGGACGCCGCGACGATCTTTCCGGCGGCGAACCCGCCCGCGAAATTCCCCTCCCCACGGCCCGGCTCTCCGCCGGGTATTGGGAGTTCACCGCCGCCGTTGGTCCTGCGCACTACGTCACATCCATCGGCTCCGACTACAACGACATTCGCCGAAACCGGCGCACCATCCGCCCCTTCGAATGGTTCCCCGTCCTGCTGGAACCAGCACGCGGCGGCGAGCGTATCCGCATCAACGTCTCCGAACGCGCCGCCCAGTTGAGCGGTGTAGCCACGAGTGAAGGGAAGCGCGTCCCTGGTCTGCCCGTGTTCCTTTGGCCGGTGAAGGAAGATACGCGCCGCATGCTCGGCGGCCCGCGGCAGGTGTTGACCGATGTGGAAGGCCGTTATCGGTTCAGTGGATTACCGCCGGGCGAGTACCGCGTTCTGGCCACCATGGATGTGCGCGAGATGAGCGCTGAGCCGGCCGAACAGGCCCGCGCCAAGGTCATTCAAGTTGAGGAAGGCCAATCGGCGGAAGCGGACCTTTCCATTTGGATAGCTCCGTAGCGTCATTGCTTCTTGAAGGTCACTGTCGCAAGCAGCCAACTTGGCGCGGCAATGGCTCCCAATGATTGACCACCCGTACGATAAGGCCACTTCCGAGTTTTTCGTCACGGCCCCGGCGCGTTATCAAGTGGTGGCGAATGGATTGTTGCAGGAAGAAACGGATTTGGATGACGGGCGGCGAATGACGCATTGGAAGCAAAGCGTGCCGATTGCGTCGTGGCTAAACGCGATTGGCTTGGCCAGTTGTGCCATGATAACGCACCGTCACGCTTCGCCGCTCGCCTCGCTCCGGCAAGGAGATTCGCAACCGCCCGCCCCGGTGCTCGTACGCCAACGCGGTCGCGCCCGATGCGACGCCGTCAATCGTCATCCCGCGGCAAAATCAAGATATAACCGGCTCGCTCCCTGCACACGAAAGTCCACCCGCGCTTCGCCGCGAAGCTCATTCGTCAAATCGCTCAGCGTAATCCGAAACGCATAGTGCTCCGCGTCCACGCCCGCCTGCCGCGAATACGTGTCCGCCCACACGGTCAAGCCTGCCAGCATGTACACCACTTTGCCCATCTTGCTATCGTAATGCTCATGCGGCCCGCCATTCTACTTTTCGCATCCCTTGTAACCCTCTCCGCCCAGGGTTTTTATAACCTCGATTTTGAGACGGTTCTTCGCGGCCGCCCCGCTGGCTGGTTCGCGGGCGTCTCAACCGGTTTTGAGTACGCGCTCGACGACACCACCGCCAACAATGGCCGCCTCAGCTATCGCATCCGCAGCCTCACCGCGCCGGACGGGGCTCTCGCCCCGGTTTCCATTCTTCTCCCGCCTGACGAACTCCGCGGCAAACGAGTCAAAATTTCCGGCGCCATCCGCAACCAGACCATCGTCGCTCCCGGCTATGCCGCCATCTGGTTCCGCGTCGATGGCGACGCCGGTGTTCTCTCTCTGGAAAACATGTCTCGCAATGCCGTCAACGGCACCACCGGCTGGACCAGCTATCAATACGAAGTTGACGTCAGTCCCGCCGCCACCCGCGTCATCCTCGGCGTCTTCCTGGCCGGCCGCGGCATCGCCTGGTTCGACAATCTCAGCGTGGAAGTCGATGGCAAGCCCATCGCCCAAGGCCAAGGTCCATACGTCGGTGACCCGACCCCGGAACAGAAAACCTGGCTGCTCCAAAACGCCATTCCCTTCCGCACGGAAAAAGCCGGCACGGGGTTTGATGACCTCCAGCCGCTTCGCTCCCTTATCGGCAACGCCCGCGTCGTCGGCCTCGGCGAAGCCACCCACGGGACCGCTGAGTTCTTCCGCATGAAGCACCGCCTGGTCGAGTTTATGGCCAACGAGATGGGCTTTACGATCTTCTCCATCGAAGCCAGTATGCCCGAGGCCTACGCCCTCAACGATTACATCCTCGCGGGCCGCGGCAACCCCCGCAAGCTCATTCAGGGCATGTACTTCTGGATGTGGAATACGGAAGAGGTGCTCGAAATGGTCGAGTGGATGCGCACCTTCAATTCGAGCGGCCGCGGCCGCATCCAGTTCACCGGCTTCGATATGCAGTACCCGCTCGTCGCGGCCCGCATCACCCGCGACTTCGTCGCTAAATCTCTCCCCGCGCTGCTCCCGCAATTGACCGAAGCCCACGCCAAGGTCACCGCCGTGGCAAGTCTTCAACTCACCGCCGCCACCCAACCCCGCATCCTCGAAGCCGCCTTTGCCGCAAAGGAAATCCGCGAACTTCTCGAAGACAGCTACGACGAACTTATCAAATCCTCTCCCGCCGCTGAAGTCGAATGGGCCATTCAAAACGCCCGCGTCACCGAACAGGCGGTGTTCGTCAAAATCGGCGGCGGCCTCCATCGCGATGAAATGATGGCCCTCAACACCCGCTGGATTCTCGATCAGAACCCGGGCGCAAAAATGGCCATCTGGGCGCACAATTATCACGTCTCACGCACCCCGGGCGCGCAAGGCGCCCACTTAGCGCGATTCCTCGGCGCCGACTACGCCGTCCTCGGCTTTTCCTTCTATTCCGGTCGTTTTACCGCACTTTCGGTCCGCCCCGATGGCAGCTTCGGCCCACTCAACTCCGCCAATGTCGCGGTCACACCTTACCCGGGCAGCATTGAATACATGTTCCACGAAACCGGCCCGCCCCGGTTCATTCTCGATCTCCGCCAGGCACGGCCCGATAATGCCGGGGCTTGGCTCCTTTCCGGCATGGACGCCCGCGAGGTCGGCTCCGTCGCCGTCGAAGGCTTCTTCCCTCGCCCCACTATCACGAGGGATTTTGACGCGCTAATCTACTTCGACCAAACCACCAACTCCGTGCTTCTGCCCCCCGAACCCTAGCCCATGAAACGACTCCTGATCTTCAGCCTCGCGCTCTCCGCCCAGGATGGCGCGGCGATCTACAAGCGGCACTGCGCTACTTGCCATGACGCCGCCGCCGAGCGCGTGCCACCATTTGCCGCCTTAAAGGAGATGTCCGTTGCCGCCATCCGCGCCTCGCTGGAATCCGGCAAAATGCGCGAGCAGGCCGCCGCGCTCACGGCCGCCGAACGTGACCAGGCCGCCGCTTATCTGGGCATCGCCAGCCGCAATCAAACGCCTATCGCTTACTGCAAAGACGTCCCCGCCATCAAACCCAAAACCGGTTGGAACGGTTGGAGTCCCGATCCCGCCAACACCCGCATGCAGCCCAATCCCGGCTGGCAAACCGCCGCCGTCCCCCGCCTGAAATTGAAATGGGCATTCGCTCTCGGTGAAGGAATTGTGGTCCGCGGCCAGCCGTCCGTTATCGATGGCCGTCTCTATATTGGCAGCCAGTCCGGTACCGTCTATGCGCTCGATGCGGCCACCGGGTGCGCCTACTGGACCTTCGCCGCCGGCGCACAGATCCGCTCCGGCGTCGTTGTAGCTGGCGGCCTGATCTACTTCGGCGACGCCAAAGCCAACGTCTACGCCCTCAATGTCTCCACCGGCAACCAGCTCTGGAAAACCAGAGCCGACGATCACGCTCGAGCTATGGTCACCGGCACCGTGCAGTGGGACAAGGAGATCCTCTACGTTCCCGTCGCCAGCTCCGAGGAAGCCATCGGCGGCCAGCCCAGCTATCAGTGCTGCACCTTCCGCGGCAGTCTTCTCGCCCTCGACGCCAAAACTGGCAAGCAACTCTGGAAAACCTACGTTATCCCCGAAGCATCCAAGCCCACGAAGAAAAATAGCGTCGGCACTCAGCTCCATGGCCCCTCGGGCGCAGGCGTCTGGTCGACTCCAACCATCGATACGAAATCGAACCACATCTACATCGCCACCGGCGACAATTACTCCGATCCGCCCACTAAAACGAGCGACGCGGTCATCGCCCTCGACCTCAAATCCGGCCGCACAATCTGGACTAAACAACTCACCGCCAATGACGTCTTCATCATGGGATGCGGCGCGGCCAATAGCCCCAACTGCCCCGAAACCAGCGGCCCCGATCACGATCTCGGCCAACCGCCCATCCTCGTCGATCTGGCCAATGGCAAGCGCGCGCTCGTCGTCGGCCAAAAGTCCGGCGTCGCTCATGCTCTCGATCCCGATAACGAAGGCGCCATCCTGTGGCAAACCCGCGTCGGCATTGGCGGCACGCTTGGCGGGATTCAGTGGGGTTCCGCCGCCGACGCCCGCAATATGTACGTGGCCGTATCCGATCTTGCTTTCAAAGACCGGTCCCGCGATCCATCGAAAGGCGGCGGCCTTTTCGCGCTTCAACTCGCCACCGGTGAGAAGATTTGGAGCGCGTCGCCTTCAGCCTGTCCCCAAAACAAACCCGGCTGCAGCCCCGGCCACTCCGCCGCCGTCACCGTCACTCCCGGCGCTGTCTTCGCCGGTTCTCTCGACGGCCACATCCGCGCCTTCTCCACCGCCAATGGCCAAATCCTTTGGGACTTCGACACCGCCCGCGAATTCGAAACCACCAACGGAGACAAAGCCAAGGGCGGATCCATTGACGGTCCCGGTCCCGTCATCGCCAACGGCATGCTCTTTACCAATTCCGGTTATGGAATGTGGGGCGGCATGCCCGGCAACGTCCTGCTCGCCTTTTCCATTGATGGCAAGTAGTCAGGCCAACTTCCAAGGTTTCCGGTACCGCCGCGTCACCAACTTCTGCGCCTCTTTGTCGCCAACAATCTTTTCCGCCGAATCGTCCCACTGAATCCGCCGCCCGGTGCGCAACGCGATATTTCCCAAGTGTCCGCCCTTGGTCAAAAGGTGTCCGTACGCCACATCGCAAGTCGTAAGTTTGCGGCTTTTGATGCCGTCCAGGAACTCGCGAATATGCCCCGGACTATCGGGAATCGAACGATCGGGCGGCGTGAAATCCTTGACCTCTTTCCCCTGCTGAAACACTCGATGCACATTGTAGTTGGTGACAATCGTCCCATCCGTCCCCTGGAACGCCGCGCCTATTCCCCAGTTCTCAAACCCCGGCGGCCCCTGCGGATTCAAACTCCAGACCATGTTCAATCCCGGAAATTCGTACTGCACTTCCATGAAGTTCGGCGTCTCCGCATTGTCATCCGTCAACTCCCGCCGCCCGGACGCCGACACATACTTCGGCGCCCGCAACTCCAAGGCCCAATACACAATGTCGGTAATATGGCACCAGAAATCGATAAAGTTCCCGCCCGAATAGTCCCAGAAATAGCGGAAATTGTAGTGAGACCGATTCGGGTTGTAAGCTCGCCGCGGCGCCGGCCCCTGCCAGAACTCGTAATCCAATTCCCTCGGCGGGGCCGCATCCGCCGGCATGCCAAGGCCCTTGATTTCCGAGGTCTTCCACACCGACACGCGCTGCACTTTTCCAATGAAGCCCGAACGAACCAACTCCACCACGCGCCGGTAGTTCGGCAGATCGTTGTGAATATGATTACCCATTTGGGTCACGCGATTTGCCGCGCGCGCCGCCTTCACCATCGCCCGCCCCTCGCCAATGGAATAGCTCAGCGGCTTCTCGACGAAGACATCTTTCCCCGCTTTCGCCGCATGAATCAATGGCAACGCATGCCAGTGGTCGGGCGTCGCGATACACACCGCGTCAATCTCCTTCAACTCCAATAGTTTCCGATAGTCGGTGAAGGCCCGCGGCGTCAAATTCCGAGCGGTCTTCACGCGCTCCACGGCCTTGTCGACACGCGTCGAATCCAAATCGCAGACCGCGACAGGATTCACGTCGGCATGACGTAAGAACCCGTTCAATCGATTCGTCCCCATGCCTCCGACGCCAATGAAGCCGATGTTGATCCTGTCGTTCGGGGCCGCCAGACCGCCCGCTAGCACCATCAATTCTCTGCGTGTCATAAGGCTAGAATTCGATTCTCGCACTCAGTTGCACTTGCCGGTTTCCGCTCACCGTCGTAACCTGCCCGAAATTGATGTTCGTGACGCTCGTACTGATCCCGCCCAACTGATGCCGGTTGAACGCGTTTAGAAATTCCGCCCGCAATTGGAATCGGATCTTTTCGGTAATCGGCTGCGACTTCGTCAGCACCAGATTTTCGTTCACGGTCCCGAACCCCCGCGCCTGTGTATACCGTTTCGCCGCCGTTCCCAAAGTCAACGGGAGTGCGTCGGCAAATGTCGACCGGTCCAGATAACGATTATTCGGTGACTGCGCGTTCGACAGCTCAAACTTCGACCGGTCGAAGCCGCCTATGACCAGATCGCCCGGCGAAATATTCGCCCGGTTGGTCGCGCCATTCCAGCCGCCACCCGCGCCCGACGCTGAAAACTGCATCGGCGTGCCGCTAAAGTAGTTCAGAATCGTCGAGAACGACCATCCGCCAATAACCGCGTCCACGGCCCGCGGCGAGTTGCCAAGCATTCGTTTCCCGCTTCCCACCGGCAAGTCATAACTGGCATAAGCCTTGAACATATGCGGAATGTCGTACTCGGCAATCGTCTTCTCCAGGGCCAGATTGTAGTAGTCCAGCGGCCCATCGTTATCGCCAATCAGCGAGCTATCCACGTTCGACATCGTCTTCGACCAGACATAGTTCGCATACAGCGACAAGCCTTTTGAAAACTCCCGGTTCATCGTCACCTGCAACGCGTGATACGTCGAAAAGCCCAGCGGCGCGCCATAGTTCTGAATCGTCTGCGTCCCCTGCACCTGGGGAAATTCGCGCAAGGCCCCGGCCACGGTGCCGGTGAATCCCGGGAACGGATACGCAATGCCATTGTTGCGGGCATCGGTCTCATTGCGAATCTGATTGTTCAATCGCGCGCCATACTGCGTCAGCGCCGAGGCAGGCAACTGATTCACCCGGCTCAACTCACCAACGCGCAGCCGTGTTCCCTTGTTTCCCAAATATCCCGCATCGAATACAAACCGGCCCGGCAACTGCCGCTGGATATTGAAGCTCCAATTCTGGACGTAGGGCGTCTGCCCGTACCGGTCGTCAATCGTAGCCGGCCGCGTCCCATTGCCCCACGACACGTCATAGGCCGCCGGGTCAAAACGGTTCGACGGAAAGCCGTTATCCCAATTGAAAATTCCGGCCCATGGAGTTACCGGATCCGATGCCAGGCGATAAGTCCCGCCCCACGCCACGCTCGTGGCCTTGCCTAGGGGAACGGCGTTATACCCATTTGGCGGGTCTCCCTCGTACATTACTCCGTAGGCGCCGCGCAACACCCATCTATCTGTCGCGCGAAACGCAAATCCCAGCCGCGGGCCAAAATCCTTGAAGCTCTTCTTCCCGAAGTAACGCTGCCCCGTACACCCGGCGCAGTTCCCCGCGAAGTCATAGGCTCCTGCCAGTCCAGACGCAGGGTCGATCTTTCGCGCATTCCACGAAGACAACCGGTTCGCCACCTCAAACATCGGCGGCTGATGGTCCCAACGCAGCCCCAGATTTAACGTCAACCGGCTGCTTACCTTGAAGTCGTCCTGAATGAACAGCGCGAAATAACGACGTCGTCCGCCCAGCCCCACCGGGTCCGACCAGCCCGCGCTGTCAACGATCCCCAGCAGATAACTGGCGAACGAATATCCAATTTGTGAACCAGAAAAAGCCTCCGTCGGAATTGCGGTCCCGCGCGCCGAGAATGTGAATGATCCAGCCGGCGACTGCCTTCGGTTCTGCTGGTTCCAGCGCATGTCCGCGCCGGCCTTGAAGAAGTGCCGCCCCCGCGAAAACGACACGGTGTCGCTCAGCCCGAATCCCGTATCCGCCCGGTAGGAATCGTTCATAAAGCCCGGGCTCTCCAGAGAAACAAACGGGCCGCCGCCCCAGTTAATCGCTGGATATCCTCGCGAAGTCAGCCCCTTAATTCCGAACACCTGGGCTCCGTCCACTTCCGCTTCCAGCACCCTTTCCGGATTTCCCCGTGAATTGAACGAGTAGTTCAGGTTGTTCAAAATCCGCGGCGAAACCGTCCAGTCGTAGTTCAACCGCGCGAAGCCGCCATCGTCCGGACGCCGCCGCGCCTTCGCCAGCGGACCCCCATAAATCTCATTCGTATCCCACAATCCGCCGGCGTCCAGAATTAATCGCGGCGCGAACTTGTGGTTCCACGAAAACGCCAGCTTATGGTTCGAATTGATCAGATGATCCGCCTTCATCGAATTCTGAAAGTTATCAAGCTCCGGATTTCCGGAAATGGGAAACACCTGATTGTTGAGCACTGGAATCTGTCCATTGGCGTCGCGAATTGTGGGCAAATAGGACTTGACCGCAATCGCATTCACGTTCCGCGCAACCTGTGAAAACCGCGCCGCCGGAATCCGGTTCCCCGGAAAAGCATCCCCGATCCAACGTCCATTCGCCAGTTGCCGGAACGTCGCCGGATCATAAATTGCCCCGCGAGCCACGGGCCTGTCCAAAGCATCCCGGAACGCCGTCACCGGTCCCAAAAGCCGCGAAAAGTTCCCCTCATAAAAGTCCGGCAGGGGCGCATTCCGGTTTGGCGACCCGAATCCATAGTTACGTTCCCGGTACCGCTCATGCGAATAGAAGAAGAACGTCCGGTTCCGCCCATCATAGAGCTTTGGGATGGAGATAGGCCCGCCAACACTAGCGGCGTAATTGATCTTTCGGTCCTGAGGCCGCTTGACGCCTCGCGCCTTGTTCGCAAACGTGTTTGCGTTTAACGCCTCATTCCGAAAACCGCCATAAAGACTCCCATGAATCTGATTCGTGCCCGACTTCATCACGTAGTTGAACACTCCCGACTGCGTCCGCCCAAACTCCGCCGACATTCCGCCCGTTTGGAATTTGACCTCCTGCAGCGCCTCCACCGATACCGACATCGGAGAGAAATTCCCGCCCTGATTCACGGTCGTCGAAGCTCCGTCCACAATCGTCTCAATCGCGAACGTCACCGATCCATTCACGTGATTTTCAAATGTCCCGCCCGATACTCCCGGCGTTAGCAAATAAGCGAATGACTCCGCCGTCCGTCCGCCAGAAAAGCTCAGCGGCAGAGTGGTCAACGCCTTCGTCGCCAGACTCGTACCCACCATCGGCGAGTCCGTATTCACCTTCGGCAGCTCCGCGCTCACCTCCACCGTTTCTGACGTCGAACCCAATTGTAGTTGCACATCGACGCGCAACGTCTCCGCCACGCCGAGGTTCAATTCGCTCCGGACGAACTTCTTAAAACCATCCGCGTCGACCGTAATCTGATAAGGCCCGATCGGCAAATTCGGGCGCGCGTATTGCCCGTCCCCATTCGTCGTTACATCGGCCACCGCACCGGTGGCGGTATTTCGAATGTTGATACGCGCGTTCGGTACCGAGCCCCCCGATGTATCGGATACCGTCCCGGTGAATGTACCGCGGTCAACCTGCGCGAAAGTCGCGAGCGAAAGAACTGAAAGGAGGTGTAGACGCATAGAATCCCTGCGTCCGCCAGTCTATTAGAGCTGCAGATGAAAGAACAGATAGTCCGTTCCTGGCGGCACATGCCCTAATTGCCGCAGCATTGCCATCACCTGCCCCCGATGCAGCGTTGCGTGGTTCACGATGTGCAGCAGGACCTTCCAATGCGTCACGCGCTGCGCGTCGCCGTTCAACCGCTTAAACGGCAACTCCTCTTCAAAAAGTTCCGCCGGCGCATACTCCACAAAATCACGCAGCCCCTTGATCACCACCGGCCAATGCTCCTTCAGCGCGTCGACACCCGGGCCCGGCTCCGGGTCCATAAATGCCGCCAAAGTCCGGCCCTCCAGCCGCGACAGCCATATGCGATCGGCATAATAAATATGCTGCAGCGTCCCCAACAGCGACGTGTGCGAGACTTTCAGGTCGCGCGTCAGCTCTTCAGAATTCAATCTTCCCGCAGCGTCCAGTAATTTTAACGCAGCCCACAACGTGTAGTCAAAATGGGTCAACAGCGTAGACCGGGAAATCGAGCTCAAACCGCCCTCCTCTTCCGCAGTTCATCCACTGAAACCGCCAGAATAATCACCGCCCCAATAATCACCTGCTGCCAATAAGGATTGATCCCCAGCAGGTCGCATCCATTCGACAACAAACCCATAATAAACCCGCCGATCAGCGTCCCCACCACCGAACCCTCGCCGCCCCGCAAACTCCCGCCGCCAATCACCACGGCGGCGATCGCCTGCAGTTCATAACCTTGCCCCGCCGTCGGCTGCCCGGTCATCAATCGTGACGCCTCAATCATCCCGGCGAGCCCCGTCAATAACCCGCCGATTCCATAAATCATTGTCGTATGAAACTTCACCGGAATGCCCGCGTAAACGGCCGCGTCCACGTTGCTCCCAATCGCGAACGTATACCGTCCCAGCCGTGTGTAATCGAGCAAAAAGTGTACGAACAGAGCGCACGCCACCAACAGCAGCAACACGAACGGAACCCCCGCTACCGTGCCTTCCCCCAGATACGAAAAGGCTTTCGGAATCTCATGCACCGGCAGTCCATTCGAAACCACCAGAGCCAGCCCGCGCACAATTCCCATCGTGCCCAATGTCACAATAAATGGGCTGATATTCAGCCGGGTAATCGCCAAGCCATTGATCAATCCAAACAGCCCGCCAGTCAAAACACCAACCAGCACACCGGCCAAAATAGGCTGCCCCTTGGACATCGCCATGGTCCCCATCAGCCCGCCCATCGCCAGGATCGAACCCACCGACAAATCCACACCGCTCGAAATAATAATCAGCGTCATCCCCAACGCCATAATGTTGAATACCGCCGTCTGCCGAACCACCGACGACAAGTTCGTCGCCGTCAGGAAGTGCGGTGTCGCAATCGAAAGCGCCGCGACTAATATGATTAGCGTGATGAACGGCAGAAGCCGCTGGACGGTCTTCATTGTTCCAACTCCGCGCTCGACGCCGGTAACGTTGCCAACCGCATGATCTCTTCCTGGGTTGTTCGTCCCGGCAACTCGCCCGCAAGCCGCCCCTGCCGCATCACCAGAATTCGGTCCGCCACCTGCAACAACTCCGGCAACTCCGAACTCACCATCAGTATCCCCGCGCCCTGCCGCGCCAATTCGTTCATCACTTCAAACACTTCCACCTTCGCCCCAATGTCGATTCCTCGCGTCGGCTCATCAAACAGGAATACGCTGGCGCCCCGCGACACCCACTTCGAAATGACGACTTTCTGCTGATTTCCGCCCGATAGCCGCCCCGCCTTCTGCGCGCCCGAATTGCAGCGAATGCGCAATCGTTCAATCGCTTTCGCCGTCATCTCCCGCTCCGCCGCGTGCCGCAGAACACCAAACTTCGCCGGTATATCGGCCATCGTCACATTCCACGAAATCGGCAGTTCCCGCGCCAGCCCCGTCTTCTGCCGGTCCTCCGGAATCAGTGCAATCCCCAACCGCACCGCGTCTTGCGGCCGTCGAATGGTCACGTGTTCATCCCGCACCCAAATCTTTCCCGCGGCCGGCTGGTCAAGCCCGAAAATCGCCCGGCACAACTCCGTCCGCCCCGCGCCCACCAGACCCGCCAGCCCCACAATCTCCCCCGCCCGCAGGGTCAGCGACACGTCCCGCACCGCGGGCGGCGCCGACAAATTATGAACCCGCAATAACTCCGGCCCCGGAGTCACCGGTTCCCGCACATACAGTGCCGCAACTTCCCGCCCCACCATATAGCGAATCATACCGCTCGTTGACAACGTCGCCAGCGACTCCGAATGCACCGTCTCGCCATCGCGCAAAATCGTAACCTTGTCCCCCACCGACCGCAACTCATCCATCCGATGGGTGATGTAAATCACACCTGTCCCGCGATCCCGCAAGGTCCGGACTATCTTGAAGACCTCATGCGTCTCGGCCTCGGATAGCGACGATGTTGGCTCGTCAAATATCAAAAGAGAAGTGCCATGCTGTATTGCCCGGCAGATCTCAACAAGCTGCTTGCCCGCCGGGCTCAATCGATCCACGCGCCATTCCGCCTTCAAAGGAAAATGGTGTTCTTCAATCAGCCGCCGCGCTTTCGCGATCATCGCCCCGCGGTCCACCAATCCAAACCGGTTTGATAACTCCCGCCCTAAAAAGATGTTCTCCGCCACGGTCAAATGCGGCGCCAGCAACGACTCCTGGTGTACCATCGCGATGCCCATATGCGCCGCTTCCACGGGGTTGGTGAAGTTCACCGACTCCCCGCGCCACTTCATCTCGCCGCCATCCCGCTGCTGCAACCCGGCAATGATCTTCATCATTGTCGACTTGCCCGCGCCGTTCTCGCCCATCACCAAATGGACCTCCCCGGCGTCCACCGACAGGTCCCCGTTGCGGAGCGCGACCACGCCTCCGAAACGCTTCTGCACCCCTTTGAGTTCAAGCAGCATCACAAAAGGGATAGTTTACACCCGCTCTTGGTAAACTATGTCTCCAAGCGAAACGGCGATGGTATAAAATTCTCTCAAGTATGTTGACCCGGCCTTTTCTGTCAGCCGTCTTGATAGCACTTACTCCCGTGTTTTCTTGGGCGCAAGCCCCGCCTACGCCGTCTCCACCAAAGGCTCCCGCTCCCGGCTCAAGCCAACAGTGGGACCAAAATTTCCGTGACCCCAAGATCAAGGGTACTGAGCCGGATCGAATTCTGGTATCGGCGATAGCGAATCGCAAACCTGGCAGCGCGATCGACTTAGGGACGGGGCAAGGCCGTAATGCCATTTTCCTGGCCAAGCAAGCTTGGCGAACGACGGGAGTGGATTTCTCCAAAGTTGCCGTCGAAGAGGCGCAACGAGAATCTCTAAACGCTGGTGTCGCGTTGGAGTTGGTCGTTGCCGATCTGGAGTTGTATGACCTCGGCCAAGGGAAATGGGACTTAATCAACCTCTCCTTCATGCAGGCTTGGTTGAAGGCCTCTCGAATGGATAATTCCAAACGGATCTACGACGCACTTCGCCCCGGTGGGATCCTCGTCATTGAAGGTTTTGCGTACCAAGACCCAAGAGTGGGAATTGGCTTCAAGACGAATGACCTCCTCCGCACCTTCGACAAACTGAAAATCATCAGGTATGAAGATACTTTCGATGTTCCCCTCTGGGGCAGGGGCCCTTCAGAGAGGAGGCGCCTCCTGCGGATGATCGCGGAAAAAGAGTAGGGCTGCATGCGCCATTTCGTTCATCAGTCGCGCTTTGCCGCCTCCCCGGAAGCCCTCTTCGCCTTCCACGAACGCGGCGACATTTTCAATCTCCTTCTTCCTCCCTGGCAAAAGGTCCAAGTCATCTCTCGAAGCGGCGGCCTGAAAGTTGGAGCCCGTGTCGAGTTCCGCCTCCGCTTCGGACCTTTCTATAAAACCTGGGTGGCCGTCCACACCGAATACGAACACAACCGCCTCTTCACCGACGAGCAACAGGCGGGACCATTCGCGTACTGGCGCCATCGCCACATTTTTCAACCCGCTGGCGACGGCTGCATTTTGCGCGACGAGATTCAATATGAACTCCCCCTCGGCCTGGATCCCCTCCTTGGTTGGCTCGTCGAAAAAGATCTCCGCCGCATGTTCCGGTACAGGCACGATATCACGGCCCAAAACTGCTAGCCCCGTCGCAACGCCTGCATCGGATCAATCGACGACGCCCGCAGTGCAGGGGCCAGCACCGCGACAACGGCTGACACCGCCAACGCGCCAATCGCCACCACCAGGGTCCAAACCGGCATCTCCCCTTCCGGCAACAGCTTTTGCGAAGCCGCGATCCGCGCCACATCTAAGGCCAACGGCACTCCCAAAGCCAGTCCGATGAAAGCCAGTCGCAACCCCTCAAATAAAACCTGCCCCATCACATTCCCGTGCGTCGCGCCCAGCGCCATGCGAATCCCGATCTCCCCCGTCCGCCGCGCCGTCGTGTGCGACATCACGCTGTATAAACCCACGGCGCAAAGCACCAGCGCCAGCACCCCAAAACTCCCGCACAACCAGGCAAACAGCCGCTCGCGCTGCAGCGTCCGCGAAATCTGCTCCTCCATTGTGTACGCATCCACGAGAGGCAAATCCTTGTTCATCTTTCGAATAATTTCTCGGATCGGCCCCAGCGCCGCCAGCGGCGGAATTGTCGTCCGAACCAGCAAGTTCGCCGACTGCCGACCGTAGTCGATGGGCAGATAGGCGACTTGACGTTGCCGCTCCATTCCAGAGTACCGCGCCTTTCTTGCCACGCCAACCACCAAATAATCCGCACTATCAGAACGCACGCGAGTACTCACCGGCGACGGAATCCCTAGCTCCTTAGCCAGATCCTCGCCGATCACTGCCACCTTCGCCCCCGCTCTCGCTTCCTGAATCGTGATTGCCCGCCCGGCCAATATCGGGACGCCCAATGCGCTAACGAATGACGCATTGCCATGATGGATCGCTGTGTTTACGGACGTTGCCTGTCCAGGAGATTCCACTCTGTCCGAATACCCGCCTCCACGCATATGTCTCGTTCGGGACAGGCCAACAGCCCCAACGCCGGCCAATTCTCCAAGCCTCTCCTCGAGCTCGAAATAGAACCGCCGAAGCCGTTCGCCCTGATAGCCGATCTCCCGCGGTCTGACGTCGAAAATCAAAACATGGCCGCGCTCGAATCCCGGGTCCCTGTTCACCATCTCGTTCAGCCTCGTCGTAAACACAATCGCCGCCGTCACCAGCAGCACTCCCAGCGCCACCTGCACCAGCACCAGCAGTTTCGCCGGCGCCGCGAAGTCGGCGAACCGGCGGTAGAGATTCAGGTACGCCGCGGTGGCGCCTATTACGGCGGCGGCGCTGGCGATGATCGCTCTGTTGAACATGGCGCGATGCCAGGGATCCTGCGAGCCGTTAAGTATCTCCCAGACGCCGGGCATCCATGTCAGCGATTCGGCACGGGTAGCGAGAAGGCGGCGGAGCCCGGGGATGTGGAAAACAATGGGGATGAGGGCGATGGCGGCGATGAGGAGAGCCGATTGGATCAGGAATGACGCGCTGGATCTAAGGCGATGAGGCAGGATTGTCAGGCATAGGCCTTGTAATGCAAGCACCGAGAAAAAAGCATGGAGGCTGGCGCCTAACCCGCCGATGAGGTGAGCCCAGATGCTTTGTGAGCGCGCGAAGGCCGGGACTATTAACGCCGGCCGGAGGTTGAAGGCGAGAAGGAACATCGACACGAAAATGGCGAGCGGGATAATGCGGGCGAGGAAGATATCGGCGCGGCGAATGGGGAGCGGGGAAAGGACCTGGAAATCGCGCTCGCCGGGGAAAAGGGATTGCCACTGGAGTGTGGCGATGAGAGTCACGAAGACGAAGCGGGCGGAGAGGTAAGAGAGTTCGTCGGCAGCGACAGCCGAGCGGAAGAGGGCGTGGTCTTTCGTCTGGGCGATGTAGGTGTATTTCCTGGCGAGGAGGCGGGCGAAATGAATGTGAAAGCACACGAGGGCGACGGCAACGGAAATGAGCCAGGCGCGGTAAGCGTCGATGCCGGCTTCCGACATTGCCTCGCTGCGGAAAAGGCTCTGGAAGCTGTAGCGGATGAGGAGTTGACGGTTCGTCATTGTTGGCGAACCGCGCTGGGGATGGCTTGCGCGATCGGCGCGTAGTCCTCTTGATTGGTGACGCTGGCGAAGACTTTTTGGAGGTCGGGGTTGAGGGAGGATTTCAAGTTCTCGATGGAATCCTGGAGCACCACTTTACCCCTATAGAGAATAACGACGCGTCTGCAGACCTTTTCCACAACTTCGAGGACATGGGAGATCTTCGGCGGCGAGGACTTCGAGAAGGCCGCGGAGGAGGAGGAGAGCGGCGTTGACATCGAGTCCGGAAAAGGGTTCGTCGAGTATCAGTAACTCAGGATCGTGGAGAAGAGCGGCCGCGAGGAGCACGCGTTGGCGCATGCCTTTGGAATAAGTGGAAATGGGGCTGTTGCGGGCGTCGTGGAGTTGGAAAAGCCGTAAGAGTTCTGCGGCGCGCCGGCACGCGGTATCGAAAGGGATGGACCGGAGGCGGGCAATTAGAATGAGGTACTCGGCGCCTGTTAGGTGAGTGTAGAGTTGCGGTTCTTCCGGAACGCAGCCGAGGCGGCTTTGAAGGCGATGGGATCGTCGACGATGGTGCGGCCATGGAGAAGGACTTAGCCATCGCTGGGATCGAGGAGGCCGGTGATAATTTTGACCGTGGTGCTTTTGCCGGAGCCGTTGGGACCGAGGTAGCCGAGGATTTCGCCGGGACGGCTTTGGAAGCTGACATCATTGACGGCGGTGATGCCGCGGAATCGCTTGGTTAGACCTTTGACTTCGAGCATTTTTGAAGCCAGTGGACGGCGAGGAGTAGCACGCTGAGAATGACGACGAAGACGGCGAGGAAGAGCAGTGCGTAAAGTTGCGTGTCTGTATCGAATTTTACTTGGAGAAGGCGGTAAGCGCTTTGAAGCGTGACCGTGCCGGAGATGGCGACGATCGCGGCGGCGAGTGTTGTGGCGGTGAGCCAGACATACGGGCCTGGCGAGGTTGCGCGGTGGTAAAGAGCGGTGCGGATAACGTCGATTGTGGCGATCGCCAGGTTGGTTTCCGGGTGGTAGAGATCGGCTTCGATTTGCGGGCCGAAGCGACCGCGGAACTCTTCGGGATAGAGTTTGATAAGGAGCGCAACGAAGCGGTCAGGCATGTTGCGATAACCTCCGGCGGGCGGCGCGGACCAGCGCTTCCAGGCGTTTTGCTTCCGCCTCCAGAACTTTTGCGCCAAACCGGCCCAGACGATAGTATCGACGCCGCTGGTCCTCATTTTGTTCCGGACGGCGGGGGGATTCCTCAATGATGCCGTTGGTGAGCAGGCGGTCCAGCAGAGTGTAAAGGGTTCCGGGGCCCACTTTGACTTCTTGCATGAGGGCGTAGCCGTGCCGTTCGCCTTCGGCGAGGGCAAGGAGGACTTGGAACTCAGCGGGGGTGAGAGGGAGAGAGTCTTCAGGTTTCGGCATAACTCAGTCGATGACAAGTATATCGACTACTGATAGAGATTGCAAGTCAAAAATTCATGGGAAGATTGGCGAGGAACCAGGCTCGGCGTTTGGTCCGCCAGCGTTTGGCGAGCGTGTATTCCTTGTGTTCGCGACAGTTGGAGAAGAGACAGGCGGCGGTGTCGCAAAAGGACTCGCAGGCGTAATTGTTGAAGTTTTTCGGCAATTCCCGCTTCCTCCATTCACTGGACCAGCCGAGTTCGCCCTGGGCGCTGGACGCAAGTTCCGATGCCAACAATCGTTTCCAGGCGGCGCGGCGGGGGTTGCCCAGACGCACCCAGGCAAAGTGGAAGAGTTCGTGGGTGAGAATCCGGGAACGCTCGGTGGCGTTCTTCCGGAGGTTGGGATGAATATGGATTTCACGGCGTCGGATAGCGGCGCCGGCGACGGCTGGCCGAGGGCCGTCGCTGAGGCTGCCGTTCCAAATGAGGCGGATTGGCCTACCGTTCGATGGGGAGAGGGCCGAAGGCAGGGGCGCCCATGTCGAGTTCGTCATTGAGGTTGGCGTACGGGTCGCGGCCGGCGGCGTAGTGGACGGTGGCGCCCTCCGGCAGTTTGCCGGAGATGCTGAGGATGACCGAATTGCCGTCGCTGGGATCGATTTGGGCGCGAAAAATGGCGGGGACCTGCGCACCATCGGGAGCGTGAATGGAGAATCCGCCAAGGCGGCCGATGGTGACGAGTTTCCCATTGACCTCGGCGAAGAGAATCCGGACGATTGTGCCTTCCAGCTTGGCGTTCGCGGGACGGGGGCCGCGTTTGTATGGGCGGAACTTCTCTAGCTCGGGATGCATGTCATGGGAAATCTGATTGGCAAGGCGTAGGGCGAGACGCTTGAGGTCCGCGGTGCTGACATGGATTGCGTCGTCGAGGGAGAGATCGACGGCGGGGACCATGCCGACTTTGGGAACTCTGGACTCAAGTTTGCGCTGTGCTTCCTGGACTGCGTTCCATTCGGATTGATTGGTGTAATTGACGTGCCGGCCGATTTGGATGTAGTAAAAAGGTAGATCGGGCTGGAGAAAATCCTGGCGGAAGGCGGCGATGAGTTTTTCAAACTTATCGGGGAAGGCGGCGATGACTTTTGGGTTAGCCTCCGCTTCGCCCTGATACCAGAGAACGCCTCGAATGCGGCTGCCGGTGGCGAGGAAGCGGCGGTAGGTGGCGCCGTAGAGGGAATCGCCGAGCTTGTCTTTTGCGGCGGGGTTCCACTGCTCCATCGAGGTGCCGCCATGGGCACAGGGAAGGAGGCCGATGGGTACGCCGGTGCGTTGGAGCATGGCTTTGGCGAAAGGGAGGCCGAGGCCGGCGCCGCGCTTGCGGTTTGCGACCCACTGTTCAAGTTCCTGGCCTTCCATTTTTTCGGGATTGCCTTCTTTCCCCTTCCGCCAGTGGACGCGGTCGACGGCGCTTTGAATAAGATGGAGCGGTTCGGTGGCGAGTACCCAGCGGTCGGTTTGATCGAAGGAACGGATGCGGGGATCGGGCTGTTCGACGTCGGTGAGGAGGCCGACGCCCTCCATGTTGGACTGGCCGGCGAGGAGCCACAGATCGCCGATGTAGAAATCTTTGATGGCGTCAATGGACGTGGATCCGGCGACCCGAACCTCAAGGGAGTAGGGGCCGCCCTGGGGGACGCCTTTGAGCAGGCCGGACCAGGCGTTGTTCTTAACCTTTTCGAGGGCCTGCCAATCCATACCGGCGAGGGCATCGCCTTTCTCATTCGTGACGCGGGCCTCGACATACTTGTTAAGGGAAGCGCGGGGCGCGGTGCCCGCAATTTTGAGATCGGCGCGGCCGTCATTGTCACGCTGCAGGACAGAGCCCGCGACGGGGCCTAAGTTGATCTTCAGATCTTGGGCAAAGAGCGGGAAGAATAGGAAGGGTAAGAAAGCTACAGCACGGAGCGACATGCCCATGATGGTATCACTGGAGCGGCGCGTGATAGGCTCAGGAATCGATATGAACCGGCGAACATTTTTAGGCGGCGCGGTCGGCGTGGGCGCGGGGGCGGGGGCGGCGAACATGACGGGGCCGATCCCGATAGGGCTGAATACCTATTGCCTGCGGTCATTGCGGTGGAACGATGCGCAGTTGCTGGACTACTGTGCTTCGCAACGACTAGACGCGATATTTTTGCAGGATTCGCAGGACCCGAAGCGGGATGACCCGGCGCATTGGAAATGGGTGCGGGAGCGGGCGAAGGAGTTGGGGCTTCATTTGGAGACTGGCGGGAGTTCGTTGCTGCCAAGGAACGCGGGAGAGATGGACGCGAAGGTGGCGCTGCTGCGAACAAATATTGAACGGGCGGCGGGAATGGGATCGCCGCTGGTGCGGTCCTTGTTGGCATCGGACCGGGCGAGTTTGCCGCCGGGGACGATTGAGCAGCATGTGGAGACGGCCGTGAAGATGCTGCGAATGGTGCGGACGCAGGCGATGGATTCGGGCATTAAAGTGGCGATTGAGGTTCACAAGGATTTGCAGGCGCGCGAACATCGGCAGGTGGTTGAGGGGGCGGGGCCGGAGTTCGTGGGGACGTATTTGGATACGGGCAATCCGGTGTTTGTGATGGAAGATCCGATGCAGACGCTGGAAGTGTTGGGGAAGTATGCGTTGACGGTGCATCTGCGGGATTCAGTGATTTACGAGCATCCCAAGGGAATTGCGGTGCAATGGGTGCCGCTGGGAGAAGGGACGATAGACTTCCACGCGATTGTGCGAAAGGTGCGGGAGATTTGCAGCGGCGTCCACATCTACATCAAGCCGATTACAGGGCGGCCGCCGTATGTGCATCCGATCTTTAATACCGAATATTGGGCGGAGTACGCGGAGGTGCGGGCGGCGGATTTTGCGCGGTTTTTGGCGCTGGCGAAGAAGGGCCGGCCGTATGAGGGGCACGTGGTGATTGAGGATTTGCAGAATGTGCCGATTCCGGCGCACTTCCTGCCGGCGATTCAATTTCAGCAGCGGGACCATATGGAGCGGTCGATTGCGTTTGCGCGGAAAACGTTGGGATTGGGAGTCCGGAGTTAGCCTTCCGGTTACCAATACAGCTTCAGCCCCATCTGCATAAACCGGCGGCTTCCAGCCCCGGTGACCAGCCAAAATCCACCTCCGCCCAAGACCTGGTTCGGCAAATTGAACTCCGGCGTGTTGAAGAAATTGAACGTCTTCCAACGGAGCTGCGCCCTCCAGCGACCCGAGAGCTGAAAGTTTTTGGCGAGCAGCGAATCGAAGTTGATGAAGCCGGGTCCCAGCACGCCGGGCACGGTGCGCGAAACATTGCCCAGCATGAATTGGGCCGGCGTTCGAAACGCATCGGGATTGAACCAGTAGATGCCGCGAATGCCGTCGGCCGGTTCGCCGCGCCGGACGCCCGCATTCGGATCGCCGGTGATATCGGGACGCAGCGTCCTGCCATCCGATTGGTCGGCCAGTATATCCCGCGGGCCGTTCAGCACGTTAAGGCCGAACGGCGCGCCCGACCGGAATGTCGCCAAGGTAGAAATCTCCCAGCCTCCAAGAATTGCATTCGTCGCGCCGCCGCGATTCGCCCATCGTTTGCCCTTGCCGAACCGCAGTTCGAGGATCGGTGAAACGACCACACGATGAGGAATCGAGTTGGATGAGAGAGAACGCTCGTTCCGCAGGTTATAGATATCTTGAATCTGATCGTCGTCGCCATAAGTCGCATCGTCGCCGCCCGCGAAAACGCTGTTGTCAATCCACTTCGAAAACGTATAGGGGAATACCCAGGAGAATCCGGCGCGGAACCGCCGCTCCGATCTGAACGTAAAGGCGTGATAGTTGGAAGTGCCCCAGTTCGGCGCCAGAACCTGAATCTGCGCTTGATCGCTGCCAAGGACTGTCCACGGGCTCCTTAGCCGCTCGGGTATCTCGGTCCGGGACAGCAATTCCGGACGTATATGATTCATATTGATGTTCGGGAATACGATCTGCCGCCCAAGATTGCCGAGCTATCCCATTTCGAGCAAAATGCCCCGCCGGCCAGCGGGTTCGGCGCCCAGGGATCGAAGCTGCTCATGCGGCCGGCGACTTCGAACATTGGAGTTTCGGTCTCATAACGAATACCGAGGTTCAGGGTCAGATTTGGCGTCACCCGCCAGTCGTCCTGAAAATATCCGGCGTAATAACGAATACGCCGTCCATATCCGGGCGCGACGGTGGCGTCGACCGAATTCAATCGCCCCGTGAGAAAGTCGGCTAAGGGCAGCCCGGTGTTGGCGACGGTGGCGCCCGTGGCGGTGAAGCCCGAAGTGAGCCGCCCGTTGAATGCGTAGACTCCGCTAGCTAGGCTGATTCCGGCTGAGTTCGTTGCCGCCATAGCGGCTGTACTAGATGCCAAATTTCAGCGTGTGCGGACCCGCAACTTTCGAGAACCGGCCGGCGTACTCGAAGTTATTGATGGCGGCCGCGCGGTTGGCGTTTCCCACGGCGCCAATTTCCGTAACGGGAGCAAAGCCTCCTCCAAAGTTGAATCGCGGTAACACCTAGCCGGGAACGTTCGGCAATCCGCGTAGTTGCCCGTAATTCGTCTGGCAGCAGTCGTCGGAGGTGCGAAAGATGAACACGCGGTTAAAGCCTCCCGTCACGTTCAAAAAGAATGTCGGCGAGAATAGGTGGGTGGCATTGAGCGCAACATTCTGCCGCCTTGTATCGATGACGACGCCCTCGGGATCCGCCACACCGTAGCTGGGATTGTAAGCGTTTCGATCCCGCTCCGGAATAGTGACGATATAACGCGCAAACGCCCGCGTCCTCTGGCTGAATTCGTGGTCCAGGCGGCCAATGTGATAATCGCGCGTCAGAGCGTCGATGCGGTTCTCCTGCCAGTTGCCGGAGAGGTTCAATGGGTTGTTGGGCGCGCGATTTACCGCGGGCAGAAAGGCTACGGCCTTTAGCGCCACCGGATCCAGGCGGGAAGCGGGTATGGTGTTGTTCGGAAACGGAGAGTTGGATCTGGGATTGCCAAAGTTCCCCGTGCCAGTGGTGGGATCATAAATCGGCACAAACACCGCCCGTCCGCCAGCGTTGCGCGTGGCGGATGAGAAATCTCCACGCCTCCATTCCGGCAGGCCGGTCGAACGGGTAGTGCTATTTCCATTCCGCTCGCGGAGGCCGTCGTAATTATAGGGAAAAAACGTCCGGTTTTTTTGGATGGGACCGTCCAGCGTAGCGCCGAAATTGTTCCGTCGGAGCGGGGGGCTGCGGTCGTTATTCCAACCCGCCGCATCGAGCGCGTCGTTGCGAAGAAATTCGTAAAAACTGCCATTGAACCGGTTCGATCCGCTGCGCGTGACGGCGTTCACAAATCCCGCTGACGAACGTCCGTTCTCGGCTCCCATCGCATTCACTTCCACCTTAAACTCCTGCATCGAGTCCATCGGCGGCGTCAGATCCACCTGTTGCGCCGCGACTCCGCCGCGAGAGCTTGTAACACCGTCGATGAGAATTTGCGCCGACCGCGTTCGACCGCCGCCTAGCGCTGCCCTTTACCCGTAATGGGCGCGGAAGAGTCACCCGTCTCTCAGCGCGAACCCGGAGGACATGAACTGCAATGCGGTGTAGCCCTGCCAGATCAGTTGATGACCGGGAGGGGGATCGTTGTTCCATCCGAGATAACCGCCGATCTTGGCGACCATCCGTACCGCCTCGCCCAGCAGCACGGGTGGCTTCAGGCCTTTTTGTTTGCGTAGGCGCGTAGCGTGCGCAATTCGACATCGGAGAACAAAACTTCGGCGGGCAGGCCCGGGGTCTCGCGGCCCAGCAGCGTCATCAACATAATACGCCAGGCAATCACCAGATTGATCACAATCGCCCGCCGTACACGCTCGGCGGTTTCGTGCGCGATATCCTCAATGCGGCATCCCGACTTTAGTACGCGGCGCCAGTCCTATCGGGTAAGGGACTGGCGCGGTACGCGGATATCCGGCCCGTTTCCAGCCCCTCCCCATAAGAACTGCTCGTGAAGTTTTCCCTCAAGCAGCTCACCCGATCAGAGCGTTGCCGAGGTTGCTGAATAAATTCGCCGAGGCATTGCCCATGGCAATGGCTCGGCGATAGTGCCACACGGAC